>Ga0310690_10001961_pt1 | contig 35026 bp, 28 predicted proteins | sample AusTroGonzalo_MG_2_FD_207661 | JGI IMG/M metagenome (GOLD analysis project Ga0310690, IMG submission 207661) | Bovine rumen microbial communities from tropical cattle in Woodstock, Queensland, Australia - Gonzalo_04 (v2) (version 2) | ecosystem: Host-associated > Mammals > Digestive system >...
AAGGAAGGCCGGAGAAACCGCAACACACAAACGATCCGCTACCGCTGCTTCCTCTCGGACCTGACGGGGTTTGCGGGGCTTGTTGTACGGCACCCGGCCACAATGGCGGAGAGGGTGGGATTCGAACCCACGGTAGGGGATAAGCCTACACACAATTTCCAATCGTGCTCCTTCGGCCTCTCGGACACCTCTCCATGAACCGGAAAAAGGATAAAAAGATGGCGGAGAGATAGGGATTCGAACCCCAGGCACCCTGTAAAGAGCGCACCTGATTTCGAGTCAGGCTCCTTCGACCACTCGGACATCTCTCCGCGTTATTCAAGATTTTCGGATTCGGGCTGCTTTTTCGAAAGTTTCTGCTTTTCCCTGATTTCACGGAAGAAACATGAGAGAAGTTCTGCAGACTCTTCAGCCAGAATCCCTTCAACGACCTCGACCCTGTGATTTAAGCGCGTATCTTCGAGAAGCGTATATAGCGATCTCGCTCCGCCTGCTTTCGGATCACGCGCACCGAAGTAAACTCTGGGGATCCGCGACTGCACTATCGCTCCGCTGCACATGATGCAGGGTTCCAATGTGACATAAAGCTCGCAATCCTCAAGCCGCCAGCTTTTTAAATAAGCGGCTGCTTCGGTTATCGCCTCGATTTCCGCATGGGAAAGGGGCGACTGGGTCGATTCCCGTCTGTTGAATCCTTTTCCGATTACTCTGTTTTCAAAGACCACGACTGCGCCGACGGGAACTTCACCCGCCTCTTTCGCCTTTTCGGCAAGGCTGAGCGCAATTTTCATATATTCGGTTTCTCTTGTCATCACCGGTATGGCGCGCCCAGGAGGACTCGAACCTCCAGCCTTTTGGTCCGTAGCCAAACGCTCTATCCAATTGGGCTATGGGCGCCCAAAAAAAGTGGCGGAGAGGGAGGGATTCGGACCCTCGATGGAATTATTAGTCCCATACCCACTTAGCAGGCGAGCTCCTTCGGCCTCTCGGACACCTCTCCGCATATTTCTGGCGGAAGAGGTAGGATTCGAACCCACGGACGCGTAAACGTCAACGGTTTTCAAGACCGCCGCCTTCGACCACTCGGCCACTCTTCCACGATTATCTCGATGTTCAAAGAACAAAGCGGGGCAATGATGCTCATTTTTTGTCAAAAGTCAATAATTTTTTGCTTTTTTTTGAAACGGATTGGTTTTTTTAATCAAATTATCGGGCTTTTCACGGCTTTAAAAGCCGCCGACTCCGACTGTCATGGCAAATTTAATGTCGTTTTGCATCAGATTGTGTGAAATTCCGACAGATATCGCCGGAAACGCAAACTTTTTTAAATACATTTTGAACCCTGTGGAATAGCCGAAATTCATTACGAAACTGCTGTCGAAATCCTCACCGGCGAACTGCTCCAGAAGTCCGTAAGCCGAAAATGCCACGAATTTGGTCTTGAAAATCCCGACTTCCAGTCCCGCATTTATACCTGCCATTTTCGTGCCGTGGAATTTGTCCGGCATGATCGTTGTTCCGACCACTCTCTGCGAAGGTCTGAGAGCAAAAGGAAGGTTGTTCGACCAGTAAATCGCATATTGTGTGAGAACTCTCATCCGGGTTACGGGAAGCGGCTGCTGGATCGAAAGTTTCAGGGAAACTGATTCCGAAATTTTTCCCGAAGTCAGAAACGTCATGTCGCTGTTTATTTTGAGTGATTTCGCCGACAAAAACCAGTCATTCAGTTCGGAAAAATTCAGATTCCAGCCTATATCGGGTGAAAAAGCGTGAAAAGATTTAAATTCATTTTCGTATTTCCTGTAATCCTGACCGACATCAAGGTGGGCGTAATCATAGCGCAAGCCGGCGAAAACAAGCAGGTGTTCCGTCAGTCTGCTGTTTATCGAAGCGTGAAGGGAACCTCTCATTATGTTGTATTCAAGCATTTTCCGGTTGTAGAGGTCTTTTTCGTCGTTGTCGCGGTGCGTGAACGATGCGTCGACTGAAAACCCCGGGTGTCTGACATCGCGCGAAGGTCTTGCATAGGCCATAAGTCCCATCTGGATGGTTTTTGAAAAAATTCCGCCGACGATATAGTTGTCCCTGATCCCGAAAGCGTTCGTATCCATAACGAAAGCTCCGCCCATAAAGCCGGTGGAAGTGGAATACATGAAAAAAGGAAGCGGCAGGAACGAAAATTTTTCCTTTACTTTGATAAAAAGTAGTGTCTTTCCGTTTTCGTCATGTTTCAGTGAAACTTCGGTTTCGGAAAACAGTTCTAGCTCTTCCAAAGTGACTTTTACCGAGTTCAGATCGATGTTTTTTGCGGGAATGCCGACATATTTTTCAAGAACCGACAGAAGGTATGATTCCTTTGTTCTTTTTAAACCGTCAAACTGTATTCCGCTTACCGTGTTCTCTGACGCAACAGGCTGATTCCCTTGAGAAAAAGCATAAAAATGCAGAAGAAGCAATAAAATAGAGAGTGCTGATTTCAAACGGAACGCCATTTTCTGCCCTAAATAAGTTTCCTAAAAAACTCCGGTCTGTGAAAATCAGGCTTTTCAGTAGTAATATCAAACAGATACATGTAGTGCGGAGTAGGGGATTTGTCGGCGCATTTGTAGATGTTTCCTGAAAGTGATTCCGTGTGTATGAGGCACTGGTCAAAGACAAAAACCTGTTTCGGGATCGTTATTTCCATGCGGTATGAAGTTTCTTCGTCTTTTATGCCGAAAGGTTCGTTGCCCAGAGTTGAAAAAACTTTGATTTCTTTAATGATTTCAGGGATTAGCAGTTCCCTCCCGAACCTGTTTCTTCCGTATTCCGCCAGAACCGTTCCGATGCAGCTTACTTCAAAATTGTAATAGGATCCTTTCCCGAAAGAGAGGAAAAGTTCGGCACAGCTGTCTTCGTAAACTTTCTGGTTCGTTTCTGAATAAACGGCTTTCACGGAAGGTTCAGTTATGTCGAAAACCGCCCTGATTTCTTCTTTTCCGGCGCAGAAACCGCACGAAACGCGCAGGTTTTCAAAAGGTTTTCCGCACCATGCCTGTTTCAGCCGATATAAAGTCATATCAATCCTTTATAAAAAAACTTTTCTTTTTTTCCATCGCCTTTTCAAGCTGCACGGTTCTCTTTGCCGAAAGGGTCCTGAATGTGCCTGAAATATCGAACGGCGCGGTCCAGACCCGCTCGTAAGTGAAAAGCAGAGGGTCGACGTTTTTCCCGTTCTGCATCACGGTAAAATGAAGGTGCGGCGCGGTCGAGCGTCCGGTGCTTCCTGCTCCGGCAATGATTTCGCCTCGGACGACGTTCATTCCGGCGGCGGTCAGATAGCGGTTCAGATGGCCGTAAATAGTTCTCAGACCGTTGCCGTGGTCGATGACGATCGCTTTTCCGAGTCCTCCTTTCTCACCTACAAAAATGACTTTTCCGCTTTCTGCGGCGCGGACCGGCGTATCGGTTTTCGCCAGAATATCGACTCCGCTGTGAAATCTCTTGCTTTTGTTGAACGGATCCTTCCGCTCGCCGAAGTAACTTGTGATCCGTCCGCTGTCGATCGGAGCCCTGAAGAAACCGGGAGGCGAAAGGATCACTGTGTGTCCGGAAACAAAATAATCACCGTAAATGTAGTCGCGGAAAGCGGTCATTGTGAAGTCGCCGATGTTTTTGCTTTTTACGGAAAATCCTATGATCCCGTAGGTTTTTACCAGAATGTCTTTGTCAAAGATCCCTTTTATCATAAATGCTATCGAATCGCCGGGCTTCAGTTTGTCCAGGATCCCCCAGTCCCAGATCAGGCGTTCCTTCGCGATTTCGTAAAACTGCGGATCGTCCTCGGCAAACGAAGTTTTTATCGTGTAAAAGCGGATCATCGTCTTTTCTTCGAGGTCGATCGGTTCGTTTTTCTGAACGAAATCACTACCGTGACGGACAAATGAGATTAGTTCGCCCTTTGAATTGTTTTTGTAATGGTGAAGATCGTAGGAAATTATTTTTCCGCCGCCTGTCGTTACCGAAAAGACATCGCCGTTCATAAATTTTGTAAGCCCTGCCTTTTTGCGGAAGAGCGATTTGGCGTTAGTCCAGCTTTCGTTCCCCAGGATTTCGGCGAAAAAATCGTCATACTTCGTGTTCGGCACCTGAAGATGAAGCGTCTGTTTATATTTTTTTCCCGAATTTTTGTTGCTCCAGCTCAGACTTATGCGGACATCTTTTTTCAAAGATTCCTGATAAAGGTAAAAAGCAGCTGCGGAAAGAAAAGCAGCAAGAATCAGAAAAAAGGCAAATTTTTTCATAAGTTGCCGATTTTGCTGGATAATCTTGTTTTCGTCGAAGAATCAAAGAAATGAAGTTTTTCGTGTTTCAGAGAGAGCTTTATCGTATCTCCGATATTGAAGTCGCGTGCTTTTTCAAATTCGGCTTCAACCGTTATTTTTACGTTTTCGGAAACGGAAACGTGGATGAGCGACATTCTGCCGAGAGCTTCGACAATTTCAACGATCCCTGTGATTTCAGGCTCTTTTTCATTGAAAACAAAGTCCTGCGGGCGGATTCCGAGAATGATTTTTTCAGGGTTGAAGTCGTTTTCGGCATCAACTCTGACGTTAATGTTTTCACCGCTCAGGATAAGCCGGTTCCCGTCTCTTTTTGTGCCGAGTTCAAGCAGATTCATTGACGGCGATCCGATAAAGCCTGCGACGAAGACATTCTGCGGAGTGTCGAAAAGTTCCGCCGGAGTGCCGACCTGCTGGATTATTCCCTGATTCAGAACGACGATCCTGTCTGCCAGAGTCATTGCTTCGACCTGGTCGTGAGTAACGTAGATTATCGTTGTTTTCAGGCGTTCATGCAGCTTTTTGAGTTCGACGCGCATCTGCGTTCTGAGCGATGCGTCAAGATTCGAAAGCGGTTCGTCGAAAAGGAAAACTTTCGGATTCCTGACAATGGCGCGTCCCATTGCGACGCGCTGGCGCTGTCCGCCGCTCATCTGCTTCGGCAACCTGTCAAGAAGATGAGTGATATCTAGCATTTTTGCAGCTTCGTTGACCCTTTTTTCAATCTCCGCCTTGTCGGTTTTTTTCATTTTGAGGGCAAAAGCCATGTTTTCGCGCACCGTCATGTGCGGATAAAGGGCGTAACTCTGGAAAACCATTGCAATGTCGCGGTCTTTCGGCGCAAGGTTGTTGACGATCTGGTCTCCTATTTTTATTGCTCCGTCCGAAATCGTCTCAAGACCGGCGAGAGTGCGGAGCAGAGTCGATTTTCCGCAGCCAGAAGGACCTACGAGAACGAGAAATTCACCGTCTTTGACCGTAAGATCGATTCCTTTGAGAATTGTCGTTTCTTCGTTGTATTTTTTTACGACTTTTTCAAATGTTACCGATGCCATATTTATCCTCCGACAAAAAACCGTTGATTACATCCTCGATTAGCGGACAACACAGCGGACAAAATTGTCGCGAACTATGCCGAAAGTTTCAACGGAAGCTTTGGCAAAACCTATAGACCATGCGGAATCCTGAGCATCGGAGCATTGGGACGAAGACCAGAGCCAGATGTTGTCGTCATCTCCCAATTTGCTGTAATAACCGCCGTTGTCTTGCTTTTCTTCGCAGGAGCAGTTTTCATCAGAATCGGCTTCGGCAAGATGATCCGGATCCTGAACGGCGCATGCGCCGCCGGTCTGTGCCTCTTTGCAGTTTTTGATAAGTGTTCTTAGTTCGCTGATAGTCGGCAGACTCCAGTTTAAATCATTGTCGGCCAGTTCAGTGCAGTATAAAACAGCCTTGTTCCAATCCATTTTTTCTTCCGATTTTTCCGACCAGACAAGTCTGTTTTCCGAATCGATGCAGGGAAATTCGCTTGTTACGCTGCATTCAGGAAATTCGGAAGATGTGCCGCTGTCACCGTTTTCGTCGGTGGTCGAATCGCCCTGACCGTCACCGTTGTCACCGTTCTTGTCTTCATCCGGTTCTTCAACAGTTCCGCCGTTTTTGCTGCAGTATTCTTTGAGCTCAGCAGTCGCGTCTTCGCATTCGTCGATAGATTTGCATTGGAATTTTTTACCGTCAACTTTGTAATAGGCTTCATTCCCTTCGGTGCAGGTCGAAACTTCCTTGCCTCCGCACTTGTTTTGCGTTTTGGTTTCGCAGAAAACATTGCCTTCTTCGTCGCCGTCGCTGTCACTGCCGCATGAAACCGCTAAAAACAGTGCAGCTAAAATTGCTGTCAGAACAAAAAATTTTTTCATCTTTTCCGCCTTAAAAAATCAATAATTATTAAAGAAATCATCTATCAAAAAATCAAAAACGCAATATGATAAAGAAAGGTGCCTGAAAGGCAAGTTTTTTAGCGGCTTTGTCTTAGCTGTCATGATTCGTGCAGGGCTTTTTCTGACTGTTTGATTACCATGCGGGTGACGCCGAGCGTTGCTGCGCAACTTAGCAGCACGAGCACAAAAAATCCTGTGTATCTGCAGATTTCCTGGAGATATCCGGCTATTGCGCCTGGAATAATCGCTGAAAGTGCCATGAAACCGGTGCATATTGCGTAATGGGATGTTTTCATCGGGCCATCGGAAAATTTCATCATATAGACCGTGTATGCGGTGAAGCCGAATCCGTAGCCAAACTGGTCAAAGGCAATGCACAGTCCTATTAACCAGAGTGATTCCGGCTGGACCAGTGCGAGAAAGGGGTAGACGATGCAGGGCAGAGCCAGGCTCAGCGCCATCAGCAGCATGGATCTGCGCAATCCGTGTCTTGAAATGTAGAAACCTCCCAGAATGCCGCCAAAAAGCAGTGCCGCGACGCCTGCAGAGCCGCAGATCATGCCGTAAGCTTCCTTGTCAAGTCCGAGTCCTCCCGAAGATTTCGGGTCGCTGAAGAAGGGGTAGAGCATTTTCATCAGAAGCGCTTCGGGAAAGCGGTATAAAAGCATGAATGTTATTGCGGCAAGGCTTCCCTTTTTGGTGAAGAATGATATGAAAGCTGCGGCAAAATTTTTTAATAATTCCGGATTGTTTCTGTTCTTTACACTTGTTTGCGCCTCAGCTTTCGGCAGGAACGACGAGTGATAAAAAGCGAGCGACGCGAGGATCCCTGCGGTCAGAAGAAGGGTGATCCTCCATGCCGTCGCACTGTTTCCGGCATATTTTTCAATGATTCCTGCCAGAACCACCAAAATTCCCTGTCCGAAGATCATCGCGATACGGTAAAATGTGTTCCTGATGCCGATGAAAGCAGGCTGGCGCGTTTCATCCAGAGCGATCATGTAGTATCCGTCAGCCGAAATGTCGTGTGTGGCGGAGGCAAACGCCGTGACCGCGAAAAGGACGAGGGTCATCGTGAAAGCCGAGTGTCCGGAGAGCGTCAGCGCGATGAGTGCGACAGTCAAAGCTATAGACAGCTGGGTCGCGATTATCCACCAGCGCTTGCTTTTTACCGTGTCGACAAGAGGGCTCCACAACGGTTTGAAAAGCCATGGCAGGGCTAAAAGGCTTGTCATTATCGCTAGTTTCCCGTTGCTTGTCCCGAGATCTTTCAGGATTACCACAGAAATTGTGTTAACGATAAAATAAGGCAGTCCTTCCGTAAAATAAAGTGTCGGAACCCATGACCACGGCGATCTGTTCATTGTTTCTCCGTCAAAAAACGCATCGGGGGGAGTTTATTTGCTGAGTTCAGGATGTAAAGTTTGTTTATCCGCCCGGCAACACAAGAACAGCATTCTCCCTCTTGTTTTTAAACATTTTTCCAGTATAATTCATAGGTTTTTTTGAGATGGAGGTTGCTATGGCAGAAACACTTATGCGGATGTATGAAACAATGTCCGAAACAGAGCAGAAGGAATTGTATGATTTTGCGCTTTTTCTGCTTTCCCGCAATGAGGAGAAAGAGGAACCTAAAAAATCCATGTACGGAGTCTGGAAAAACGAGCATTTTTATATGGCCCCTGATTTTGACGATCCTGTTGAAGATTTCGCGGAGTATATGTAATGAAATATCTGCTCGACACTCACACAATTCTCTGGTATCTCTATGGTGACGAAAGACTTTCGGAATCTGCAAGAAAACTCATTGAATCCAATAAATGCTTTTACAGTTATGCGTCATTTTGGGAAATTTCAATAAAACAAAGTAAGAAAAAGCTGGAATTTACCAGAACTGTTTTCGAAATTGATGAAATGTGCAAAATCGCGGGATTTAAAAAGCTTCCTGTTACACTTGCGGTTGGATGCAGTCCGGAATCTTCCGTTTCAAGACAGTGTAAAGCATAATGACCCGTTTGACAGACTTTTGGTTTCGCAAGCAATCGAAAACAATCTGACAATTATCACTCACGATGATAAAATTTCACTGTATGATGTAGAAACTGTTTGGTAACGGTTTCTATGCAGGGTGAGCCGCCCGCTCTCCGACAAAAAAACGGGGGCCCAACCCCCTCACACACAAGCAATGCCAGAGAAAAATTCAGGCAATAAACAATTATTTTTTTTTCATTAAGAAATTCTTTGCCCGCAAAAACGAAGTCAAGGCAAAAATTAAAATCACTCCGAGCGGACGCAAAGAACATTCTTGGGTTCAGTCTTCTTCTCGGCCCATCGTCCAAAATCATCATAATAGAAATTCATGCCACACGCATAATCTGTAAATGATCGAATAGTAGAAGATGACCAGAAGACAATGTCTTTATTATGCATACCTGGAAAGTCAGAAAATGGAGCTGACGCTTTGTCGGAATTAAACAGAGACATCAGTTCGTTGTCGTTCGGAAGCCGCCAATCTGTATAATTTGCATAGGTTGAATCTTCACAATGTTGTAATGATTCCTGCCATTTTTTATTTGAAACATAGTTCTTCTGCCATATCAGACCAGTCCTTGAATCTTTAACGATTATATCATTATTCCCTGCTGTTATTTCAGAAAAAACACCTTTAGGAAGTTCGTTCCCGCGGACACACATTACAGCTGCTTCGCTATTAGGGCTATCAGGAGGGTAAGAGTAAGAGTAAGAGTCATAAAAACTGAAAAAAGAATCAATACTCCAGAAAAATTCTGCCATATTCGGGAATTTGCTTGTATCTACCGCAGGATTGTTTTTGCTAAGATCGACAATAGTCATAAATTCCTCAGGAGTCGGAGGTCTCCAGTCGGAAAATCCGGCATAAGCCAAGTTTTGGCAGTAACTTATTGCTTTCGCCTTCGTATATGTCGAATCAGGTCTTGTTTGCTGCCACATAAGCCCTGTATTCAAATCTTCAACAACTTTCTGATAAGAAATACTTCTGACGTTGAAATTTTGCGGCGTGCAGATACCAAGAGCGGCATATTGGGCATCCTGACCGTAAAAATTATATTCGTCGTCTGTTCCTGACGGAGTTGTCGGACAGGTGATTTCCTGCGAATTGTCATAACATTTGTTTTGTCCTGTACAGATGTTGCCTAATGTAATCTTGTCAGTTGTTGCCGAACACTTTTTTTCCGAATCGAGCCATAAATAATTTTCGTTGCATTTGAAAATGCAGTTTGATTTCGAGGCAGTGCTGTCGTAATGTCCTGTTGTAGAAGGAATCCATTCTGTTCCGTCCCAGGTTTGTGTTATTACTCCAACGCTGTTCCAAGCTGCATTTTCTGGCAAGCCTATGCAGTGATTAGATCTCGGCATATCCGTGTTCGGATCTGAAATATCGAATATCTCGTCGGTTTTTTCAAGGAGTTCGTCACAGGTAATGGAATCATTTACTTTTACAAGCTGAAAAACACTTTTTTCTGAGTCGGTGACATATGTTCTTAAAACGGAGCTGGAATTGGATGTGGCAAAAATAAAATCTTCTTCACTCCATTCAACATTTCCTTCAATCTTATTGTCATTTTTTACAGTGCCTGTAAAAACATGGGAAAGTCTCTGAACTCCGGCAAAATTATAAAATGTGAATCCTAAATCATTATCTTCATCTTGATCGAAAATCCTTGGATCATTTTTGTCAGAAATCATGCTCTCCGTTGCGGGATTCTCCATTTTTGCACCGCGTAGTTCGTAATCCCTGTTAAGTTTGAAGCTTCCGTTTTCACCTATTTCAAGATAAGGGGTGTTTTCCTGTCCTTCAATATCATATGGCTTCCAATGGAAGAAAATGGTATTGTATTTGGAATATGGTGCTTCTTCATGTGCCCATATTCCCCCATCCAAACGATTAATTCTGCAGATTTTGTTCTCTTTTTTGTAGAAATCGAGTTTGCAGTCAGCATTCGGCTTGATTTCGGTGATGAGGTATCTTACTGCACTACGAGGAAAGATGTCTTGTTCGTAAGAGGAACGAAGAATTATTTTTTGAGCCCAAGTGCCGATAAATTTTTTTTCGTAATCGCTTAATTCACATTCTCCATAACTATCACTGTCTGTGTCAGCTGAACTGTCTCCGCTGTCGCTGTCAGCATCATTATCTGAACCTGAATCTCCCGAATCGTTGCCGGAATCGGTTGAATCCGCATCATCGGTTGAATCTGCATCATCGGTTGAATCTGAACTGTCGCTGTCGTCAGACTGGGAATCTCCTGAATCGCTTGAATCTGCATCATTGTCGGATTGTGAATCATCGGAATCGGTTGTATCTGTGTCATCGTCAGGTTCTTCGGCTTCAGAAGCGCTGTCGGAATTATCCTGGTTTGTATCGGTATCTGTTTTGTCAGACTGAGAACCGACATTGATGGTGCCGATGTTGACTTCGCCGATGTCTCCGCAAGCGGCAAAGAAGAACATCACGCTGAAAAGCGCGAAAACAAGACTGATTTTTTTCATTATTTTACCTCCGGTTTTATGGTGTGCGCCGCCGTAAATCTTAGGGAATTTAGGGAATCTAAGGTGTTTAGAGTGTTTAGGGAGCGGCGCGGAAAAAATTGCAGAAAAAAACTTGACTGGAATTATAGCCGGGACACGCTTTTTTAATAATTGCGTTGCGTTGCGTTGCGTTGCGTTGCGTTGCGTTGCGTTGCGTTGCGTTGCGTTGCGTTGAGCATCATTTTGTCTTCAAATTGAATCAACAAAAACGGGAAATTTTAGAGAGTTGCAGATGAAAGGCAAGTTTGTGCAGGAATGGCTCAGAGTTTCACCAACTCTTTGATTTTGCTCTCAGACCAGTATTCGTTAGGCCAGAAAAAAAACTCTGTTTTGCGTTTTTTGAATATTCTGAAGGGAACTGTCGAGTTGTCATAAATATGAACGATATCGCAGACTTCTACGATTTCTGGAATGAGAGCGAGAGCCTTTTTATAGCGTGAAACGATTTTTTCTTCGGGAACTCCGTGACCGCCGTTTGCTTCGCGTGATTTTACACGGGCAATATTGATGCCATAATCGCAGGTAAGCACATAAATGCAGCGGATGAAATAGCCTTGTTCTTTTGCTTTTTTGAGCAGATTCAGGTTCCTTTCTGTGGAAAGCACTGTTTCAAAGGTAAAACTCTTTTGCTCGGAGAGAGCTTCTTCGCGCATTTTTTCGGCAAGTTGTGCAGCTTCAAGATCAGAACAGTGGTTGACGCTTTTGATGTTGTCTGCGTTGATATAAGGCTCGATAACTTTTGCGAATCGTGTGATGGTCGATTTTCCGCTGCCGTTAGGACCGGCGAAAACGATTATTTCAGGCTTCTTCTGATTTTGCATGGATATATTCCCGGTGACCGTCGGCGTATTCAAGATAAGCCATCTTTTTCTCGGTGTCGTAACCGGCGATAGGAGTGCCTTTTATACGCTTGATTTCGTTGTCGATTCTGACGGCTTCCTTGAAGCGTTTTGTCAGTTCTTCATCTGAAATGCCACACATTGAATCAAGTTCATTGGGCTGTTCGTTCATTGAAATCTCCTTACTAACAAAAAACTGCGATATTTTAGGGAATTTCAAGGTGATAGCAAGTTTTCTAAGGTGTTTCGCGCCGCTCAACATAACGGGAATAAGTGCAGTCGAGCCGACTGCATGCCGACAATGCAGGCGATCCGCTACATTTAGTGAGGTCAAAAAAAACGGGGGCCGAAGCCCCCGCGTAAAGCCATTTCCTTATTTCCCATCGCCACACTGGAGAGGGGAAAAAGGGGTGAGGTCAATTAAAGTATATCGTTGTCGTTGAGTTTTTTGAGTCTCTCGTAACGGTCTTTGAGGTCAGCCTTGAGCATAGCGTGAAGTTTAGCAGCTTCGTTCGGGAAGAGTTTGGTGAGTGATTTGAAGCGTACTTCTCTGTCAAGGAGTTCCTGCGGATCGCGGGTCGGCTCTTTGCTGTCAAGCTGGAACGGATTCTTTCCTTCCTTTCTGAGGTCGGGGTTGAATCTGTAAAGTGGCCAGTAACCGGCTTCGACCGCGAGTTTCTCTTCGTTCTGGCTGTGCGACATGTCGATACCGTGGTTGATGCACGGAGCGTAAGCGATGATGAGTGAAGGTCCGTTGTATTTCTCAGCTTCGGTCATAGCCTTTACAAGCTGGTCGTGGTTTGCGCCCATTGCAACGCTTGCAACGTAGATGTAGCCGTAAGTCATGGAAATCATTCCGAGATCTTTCTTTCTTACTTTCTTTCCGCTTGTCGCGAATTTAGCAGTCTGGCCGAACTGGGATGCCTTTGAAGCTTGGCCGCCAGTGTTGGAGTAAACTTCTGTGTCGAGAACGAGGATGTTGACGTTTTCGCCGCTTGCGAGAACGTGGTCAAGACCGCCGTAACCGATATCGTAAGCCCATCCGTCACCGCCGAGGATCCAGATCGACTTCTTGACGATGTAGTCGCTGAGGTCGTAGATTCTGTCGAGCGTTTCGCAGCACGGATCGCCGTTTGCGAGGACGTTCATGATCTTCGGGTAGAGCTCTTTCGTCTTTTCTGCGTCTTCTTTGTTGTCGATCCATTCCTGGAAGAGTTTTTTAGCTTCTTCGCAGAGTGTGTCGCCGCATTCGCAGGTCGGATTTTCGATAGCTTTCTTCATGAGAGCTTCGAGAGTGTTTCTTTTCTGTTTTACTGCGAGAGCGATACCGAATCCGTGTTCTGCGTTGTCTTCAAAAAGGCTGTTTGCCCATGCCGGACCCATGCCGTTTTTGTTCTTGCAGTAAGGAATCGTCGGAGCGGTTCCGCCGTAGATCGAGGAGCAGCCCGTTGCGTTGGAAACTATCATTCTGTCGCCGAAAAGCTGAGTGATGAGTTTGACATACGGAGTTTCGCCGCAGCCTTCGCATGCACCGCTGAACTCAAAGAGCGGCTGCTGGAGCTGGCTGCCTTTTACTGTGTTCTTCGGAAGAAGGTCGTCTTTTACCGGAACCGTGATCGAGAAGTCGTTGTTTGCAGCTTCTTCGTCAACGATCTCGCCGAAGTGAACCATTTCGAGTGCTTTGTTCTTCGCGATGCAGATGTCTGCGCAGTTTCCGCAGCCGAGGCAGTCCATCGGGTAAACCTGCATTCTGAATTTGAGACCTTCGAGACCTTTGCCGATAGCTTTTACGGTCTTGAAAGATTCAGGAGCGTCAGCCATTTCTTCTTCGGTGAGAAGGACAGGTCTGATCGCAGCGTGCGGGCAAACGAACGAGCATTTGTTGCACTGGATGCAGTTTTCCGGGATCCATTTCGGAAGTTTTATAGCTACGCCGCGTTTTTCGAATTTCGTGGTGCCGGTCGGGAATGAGCCGTCCGGGCCCGGAAGTTCGCCGTGAACATCGTTTGCGAATCTGCTGACAGGAAGGTCGTCGCCGTTCTGACGTGCGATCGGGTTGATGATCTCTTCGACCATATACTGCTCAAGGTCACTCGAGTATGCTTCGTGAACTTTGTGGATGTCGATAGCGACTTCCTTGGAGTTGAGCCAAGCTTCTTTATCGTATTTGAGTTCCTTGATTTCCGTGCCGGCAGCGTCAACAGCAGCGTTGTTCATGTCAACGATGTTCTGGCCTTTCTTGCCGTATGACTTCTGGTTTGCGTTCTTGAGACTTGCAACTGCCTGCTCGAAAGGAATAACTTCGGAAAGTTTGAAGAATGCGGTGAGCATGATCATGTTGATTCTCTTGCCGAGTCCGAGTCCTTCAGCGATCTTGACTGCGTCGATGATGAAAACTCTGCCGTTCTTCTTTGCGATGTCTTTCTTGAGGGCTGCCGGAAGGTTTTCTTCGGTCTCTTTTTCGTTCCAGTTGGTGTTGAGAACGAAGATACCGCCGTCTTTCAGGTTCTTGCTGAGGTCATACATATTTACGTATGCCTGGTTGTGGCATGCGATGTAGTCTGCAGTCGTGATGAGATACGGGGATTTGATCTTCTCATGGCCGAATCTCAGGTGGCTGACTGTGAGACCGCCCGATTTTTTCGAGTCGTAAGAGAAGTAGCCCTGTGCGTACTGTTTGGTTTCGTCGCCGATGATCTTGATCGCGTTCTTGGAAGCGCCGACCGTACCGTCAGAACCGAGACCGTAAAGCATGCACTGAACGGTTCCCTTCGGAACTGTGTCGAGGATCCCGTATTTGAGCGATCTGTAGGTGACATCGTCTTCGATACCGACTGTGAAGTGGTTCTTCGGCTCTCTCGATTTGAGGTTGTCGAAAACAGCCTTGACCATGCCAGGAGTGAATTCCTTCGAGGAAAGGCCGTAGATTCCGCCGACGACTTTGATCGATTCGTTTCTGTTGTAGAGAACGGTCGAAACGTCTTTGAAAAGCGGTTCGCCTTCGCTGCCCGGCTCTTTTGTTCTGTCGAGAACGGCGATAGCTTTAACAGATGCGGGGATCGCTCTCATAAGGTGTTCCGCGCTGAACGGTCTGAAAAGACGAACTTTGACAAGACCGACTTTCTCTCCATGTTTGAGCAGGTAGTCGATCGTCTCTTCGATCGTGTCGCATGCGCTGCCCATAGCGATGATGACTCTCTCAGCTTCCGGATCGCCGTAGTAGTCGAAAAGGTGATAACTTCTGCCAGTGAGTTTCGAAACTGCGTCAAAAGCTTCCTGAACGATCATCGGAGCCTGATCGTAGTATGTGTTGCATGCTTCTCTTGCCTGGAAGAAGATGTCGGGGTTCTGAGCCGAGCCCTTAAGAACTGGTCTTTCGGGGCGGAGAGCTCTTTCTTTGAAGTCAGCGATAGCGTCGTAAGGAACTATCGTTTTGATATCTTCGTCGTCAAGTATCTCGATTTTTGAGATTTCGTGGCTTGTTCTGAAGCCGTCGAAGAAGTGGATGAAAGGAAGTCTTGCCTTAAGCGCCGAAACGTGTGTTGCGAGCGCGAGGTCGTAAGCTTCCTGGACCGATGTGCTGGAGATCATGCAGACGCCTGTCTGACGGCATGCCATAACGTCGGTGTGGTCGCCGAAAATCGAAAGCGCGTGGCTTGCTATCGCTCTTGCTGTGACGTGGAAAACGCCCGGAAGAAGCTCGCCGGCGATTTTGTAAAGGTTGGGGATCATAAGAAGAAGACCCTGGGAAGCGGTGTAAGTCGTGGTGAGAGCACCGCCGCTGAGTGAGCCGTGGACTGCGCCGCTCGCGCCGCCTTCGGACTGAAGCTCAGCTACGATAAGGTCGTTTCCGAAAATGTTTTTCTTGCCGTTTGCGCTCCATTCGTCGGTAACTTCGGCCATCGGCGAACTCGGAGTGATAGGATAGATCGCCGCAACTTCGGTCATCGGGAAACTTGCGTAAGCGACCGCCGTGTTTCCGTCAACACATTTCATAGTTTTTTTTGCCATAAAATCCTCCGTATAGAAAAGTTAGTTGATATAAGTCTTCCCGTTGAAAGCCTCGAGAACCGTTCTCCTGTCGAGAACATCGGGTGCCGCACCGGCCGGAAGCCCTCTCGCTATGCGGGAAAGTTTAACGTCACAGTTTTCAAGCGAATCCTTGATGTAGAGCGTAGTCGCGTCGCCTTCGATCGAGAAGGGGAGAGCGAGCAGAACTTCTTTCCCCGGATTTGCGAGAACACGCTCCTTGAGTTCCGCAATCCTTAAGTTTTCGGGAAGAATGTGTTCGAGCGGCTCGATAAGACCGCCCAGAATGTGGAAAGAGCCTTTGAAGCAGCCGTTGCGCTCGATCGCCGACATATCGCCGTAGGTCGCCACGACGCAGATGATATCGGAATCATCGGCGCAGTTGGCGCATTTTTCCCCGGCAGGTTTGAAAGTTCCGCATTTTTCGCAGATTTCCACATTTTCCGAAATCTCGATTATGTTTTTCAGAATTTCCTTGAACTTAGGTTCGCAAAGGACGGAATAGGAGAGTTTCTGCGCCGCTTTAAGCGATATTCCCGGCAGTTTCTTGAACTCTTCGACGAGTTTTCTCATCGACTGGGCCGCCGGCGAAGTAAGTGTCCTCTCCTGAAAATCCATCTTTACCGCTTAGAAAAGTCCAGGAAAACCGTTGATTTTATTGCCGACAAGCTTCGAAAGCCTGTTTTCTTTCTCTTTTCTGACCGTTTCGATGCTCTGGTTTACAGCCGCTGTGAAAAGGTCGGTGAGCATTTCGGGATCGTCGCTGAGAAGATCCTTCGAGAATTCGATGTTCGTGATCTTCATATCGCCGGTCATCGTAACTTTTACAGCTCCGCCGCCAGCTTCCGTCGTGAAAGTTTCGGTTTTGAACTCAGCTTCCAAAGCTGCCATTCTCTTCTGCATTTTCTGAGCCTGCTGCATAAGACTCTGGATATTCATTTTAACCTCCGGAAATTAACAAAAAACGCCGTAAAATAATAATAAGAAGTTAAAAGGCAAGATTTTTTACTCCTGTTTTTCGTAGAATTTTACGGCCGCTTCGTGCATTTCGAGAATAGCTTCCTCTTTTCCGGAGCAGATGAGAAGCTTGTCGGTGCCGCTTGCGAAAAAGAGTTCGGTTTTTTCCTTCGCCGAAAAGACGTCGAGTGCGTGCATTTCGATGTCGTCTGTCATCGAAATTCCGGTAAAACCGAGATTTTTGCGCAGGATCCTGTCCCATTCCGGTGAAACCGATGCGGGCAGCGGGCTGATTTCGGGCAGAAGAAGATGCGCTTTCATCACGAATCCGGCCTGATTCGCAAGGCGCGAGTAGGGGACAAGGTCTTCCTTCGAAAGTTCGGAAAACGGTTTTGTGATAAGCGGAAGTTCTGAGTGCGAATCGGTGACCGTCGTTCCGTGGCCGGGGAAGTGCTTGATTACCGGAAAAACGCCCGCTTCCTGCATTTTTCTGATGTAGATCTCTGCGAATTCAGTAACAGTTTCAGGGTCTTCGCTGAACGACCTGTCGCCGACAATCGAATTGTCCTCGCCGCTTCGAAGGTCGACGTTCGGTGCCATATTCATGTTTATCCCGATTTCATTCAGTTTTTTTGCCAGAATTCCGATTTTTTCTGCGGCGGTTTCCTTCCCCGAAGCTGCGAGCTCCTTCATCGAAGGAAGCGAATATCCGTCTTTCGGCAGTCTGCGGACTCTGCCTCCCTCCTCGTCGATCGAGTGGAATTCGATAGATTCGCAGAATTTTGTCGATTTGATGAGGCTTTGAAGCGATTCGCAGCTTTCAACGTTCCTTTTGAAGTAGATTATCCCGCACGGCGACACTTCGCGCAGCATCGAGATTTCGCTTTTTGAGAGCGAAGTTCCGGAAAGCGAGACGATGAGGCGGCTCCCCGCCAGTTTTTTCAGTCTTTCAAGTTTCGGCAGGATCATTTTTGACTCCACGAACAGTTTTTCCGGCGCAATATAGCCGAAACGGTTTTATTTTCACTATTTTTCTGCTGCACGGCAAAAATTTGTCATTTTTCTTTTTGTGACTAAAATTAAGTGTTTGTTTTTTTTTAGGAGGCGTAAAATGAAAAAGATTTCTTTGTTTTTGCTGATGATTTTCAGTGCTTGTGTCCTTTTTGCCCAGGAAGCTCCGAAAGAAGAACCGAAAAACGAGGTCAAGGAAGAACCGAAAACCGAGGCAGTAGCCGAGGCACAGCCCGCTGAAGCGGCTCCGGAAGCAGCTAAAGAAGAACCGAAAAATGTAGAGACGTTACCTGAAACGTCTCCTCAGGAAGAACCTAAAAACGCGGAAGCAGTTAAAGAAGAACCTAAAGAAGAAGTTCAGCAGGAACCTGCTAATGAAACTGCTCAGGAAACTCCGAAAGAAGAACCCAAGACAGAGCAGCAGCCTGAGGTTGCGGCGGAAACAGAGCAGCAGGCAGCGGAGGAATCTCCCGAATCTGCGTCTAAAGACGAAATTCCTGTAGTTGGCCGTCAGCCTAGAGTCGAATATTACAGACCCTATCTCGGTGTCGGTGTTCCGCTTGTCGTCCTCGGTTCGATCTCTGTTCTGGTTCTGATGCCGTCCATGGGAGCAATGGCGTTTGCCGCTTCAGACGGCTGCAAGGACAAGGACTGGGATTTCTGCGAACAGTGCCGCAACGATCACCATACGGCTTGGACGACAGGAGCCGTTCTCACCGGAGTTCTCGGTGCAGGAATGATCGTTACAGGTTCATGGCTCATCACTGTCCAGAAGCCGAGAGAAAATCAGGTTGTCAGACTGAACAATTTTGCTGTTATGCCGACGAAAAAGGGAATGATGGCGTCTGTCGGATTTAAGTTCTAAACTCTCTTAAATTGACAATTCACACAACATCTTTAAAATAACGCGCTTGTGTTTTTTTGAGGAGAAAAATATGGGAAAAACTGTCATTGAAAAGATTTTCTACAATCATCTGATCGACAAAAACGAGCCTGTTACTCCGGGTTCGATTGTCTGGATAAACATTGACTACAAAAGCGCACGCGATTTCGGCGGCGCTAATGTCGTCAACAATCTGGAAAGCAAATTCACCGGTTCGCTTATCGCCGACAAGGAGCGCACGATGTTCACTTTCGACTGCGTCGCTCCGGCAAAAACCATTCCTTATGCCGTAAACCAGCAGAGATGCAGAGTTTTTGCGAGAAAGGAAGGGCTTAAAGTCTACGATGTCGATTCGGGGATCGGTTCGCACATCCTCATCGACGAATACGCGAAACCGGGAATGACTATCGTCAGCACCGACAGCCATTTCAACATCATGGGTGCTATAAGCTGTTTCGGTCAGGGAATGGGCGATGTTGACATTTCTTACATCTGGAAAACCGGCCGCACCTGGTTCGAAGTGCCGCAGAGCGTCAGACTTACCCTCAAGGGAACGAGAAAACCTGGCATAAAAGCGAAGGATATAGTTCTTTTCATGCTCAAAAAGTTCGGTTCGCGCACTTTTTTGGGTCAGGTCGTCGAGCTTTACGGAGAAGAAGCTGCGAAACTTACTCTTGACGAGAGAGTCACTATTGCCAGCATGGGAACGGAAATGGGCGTAATTTCGATAATGATCCCGACGACCGGACTTGAAGGTTTCGAGGAGATCAAGGCGGATCCCGATGCAAATTATGCTGCGGAATACGAGCTTGACCTTGATGCTTTGACAGAACCTCAGGTTGCAGCACCACCGCATCCGCACAACGTCCACAACGTCAGCGAATTCGCGGGAAAGGCGGTCGACACCGTTTTCATCGGAAGCTGCACGAACGGCAGGATCTCCGATTTCGAAGACGTCGCGAAGATAGTCAAAGGCAAAAAAATCAAAACGAACGGCTATATCGTTCCGTCATCGCGCAGGATCTACGGCGAACTTATGAAATCCGGCGTTCTTGAAACGCTTTTCGACGCAGGTTTCGTCATTGCGAATCCGGGTTGCGGCGGATGCGCTTCAGGTCAGATCGGCATGACGGGTGACGGCGAAGTGATCGTTTCGACATCGAACCGCAATTTCAAGGGCAAGCAGGGAAACGGCGAAGTCCATCTGGCGAGCCCGGCTACCGCTGCATATTCGGCTTTGAAAGGGGAGATCTGTGGATTCTGAGAATTTGCTTTCAGTCCTTTTTGTTCTGGATTCGTCTCCGCAGAGCGGCGCAAACCTTGCGTTTTTCAACAGTTTTATCGAGCAGCTTATTGACTGCATGGCGAAAAATGTCGCTCTTACGGTTTTTTATCCCGAATTTTCGGACAGGGAGGAGCATTTTTCACTCAGCATAACGCAGCTTCCCGCATACCGCAGGGCTGTGACATACATTCCGACGAGGCACGATTCGTTCAGTGAAACATACCTCAACGAAAAAATGGACGATGTCTTCAATTTTATCCTGAAGGACGAACACTTCGACGCGATCCACATCTGGAGTTTCAAAAACCACTCCTTCAATTACCCTTCTATTGCGAAAGAGCGCGGAATACCCGTCGTCTGCACGCTTTGCGACGGTTTTCTTTTTTCGAATTCGCTTTTTGAAAAAGGTTTGGCCGGAGACGGCGGAAAAGTGCGGGTCTCAAATTTCGTGAACTCGTCGGTCACCTCTATGGCAAAAAAATTTTTCTCGCTTTTCAAGCCGGAACACCGCTCCTACTGGTTTGAAAACGTTGGCCGCTACAGCCGTTTCTACAACCGTGTTCCGAACAGCGGAGTCGATGCCGAAGTCTTTGAGGAAAGGGCCGAGACCGCTGACGAAACAGTCAATTTCTGCGACAGGTTCGTCCTCTTTTCGGAACTTGAATACAACTTTTTCTACCGTCCGCTGATCCCTGAAAGCAAGGTCGTTTTCATGGAGGAGGGTATTTCCGGGGAACTCGATTTCTGGAACCGCCCTTTCGAGGTCGAAGGAGCCGTAAAGTTCTGTTTTACCGGAGAAATCCTGCCGGAAGAAGGTATCCTGGAACTTGTCGAAGCGTTCAACATCCTTTACGGCGAAGGGTTCCACAACGAGCTGCACGTCTACGGTGAGACACACGAAAATTCAAGTTATTTCAATAGGTTGAAGCAGAAAGTCAGAAATCCGAACGTCTTTTTCCACGGCCCTGTCCAGAGCGGAAGGATAAACGCCGCGCTCAATACCGCGGAAGTTCTGATAATTCCGGCGAAGTGGTTCAGAAACGACACTTTTTTAGCCAACAACGCGATTTTTGAAAGAAGGGCGCTCATTGTGTCAGGCAAAAACGCGATCGCCGAGAAAGTGCGGAAATCGGGGCGAGGGATAGTGCTTGACGAAGTGACGCCGCGCGCGATCGCCGATGCCGCGAAAGAACTTGAATGCAACAGGAAAAGACTTTACTACTTCATGCGGATAACAGACGATTTTAAAGTTCCCGACATATCGGAAAACTGTGCGTTTCTGACCTCGGTCTACAGCGAACTTGCAGGAAACAGGCGCGAAACAGACTCGCTTCTGCTCGCAAAAAAACTTAACAGAAGAAGAAAAGAGAGACAACGTGGATAAACTGAAAGAAAACAACATCGAACCGGCTCTGATAGTAAAACTTGTTCTTGTGCTCGTCATTCTGCTGACGGTCGCATTCGTCAGCGGGGTCGTCATCGGCAAAAACGGCAGGCGCAACGTCGACAGGACAAGTTCCGACGAGGAGGGGATCAACGAAAAACTGTCGAACTGCATATTCAATTCGGACGAGTTGCGCGGAAAATACCTTAAACTCCGCGACGCGGCACGCGAAAAGGGGCTTCTCGACGAAAACGACGCCGTCAATGCCAAAATTATTTGTAGATCCGTAGAGACGTTTCCTGAAACGTCTCGTAAAGAAGAATCTCAACCCGTTGAAAAAAACATCGAAACAAAACCGGCGGAAAAACCCGTAGAGACATCACAGGTACAGACGTTTCAGGAAACGTCTCTACAAGAAAAACCTGAACCTGCTGCGAAAAAACCTGAACCCGTTGAATCCGAACCGGAAAAAACAAAACCGGTGGAAAAACCCGCCGAACCGAAACCTGCCGAACCGAAACCCGCCGAATCCAGAAAACCGGATAAAAACAAAACGATAGACGAAATTCTGGCGGAAAAAGACGCGGCACCGAAACATGTAGAGACGTTTCCTGAAACGTCTCCACAAAAAAACGACGGGAAAAAATGCCGTTTTTCGATCCAGATTTTTGCCGCAAACACCAAAGAACAGGCTGATGCAGCGGTTAAAAAGCTGAAATCCCTGAAACCGCGAGTCGTCAGCGGCGAAAACAACGGCAAAAAATGGTATAAACTGAGAACAGGCTGCTTCGATTCGCGTGAAGCTGCGGAAGCCGAACTGCCGAAAGTGAAGAAATCGGAAAAATCAGCATACATTGTCTCGGAATAACAATTTTAGGAGGAAACCATGGCAATCATCAAAGGAAAGGTTTTTGTTTACGGACACGATGTGAACACCGATGTCATTTTCCCTGGAAAATACACCTACACCGTCACCGATCCGAAAGAGATCGCGTCCCATGCCCTTGAAGACGAAGATCCCGATTTCATCAAGGAAGTCAAACCGGGTGACATAATCGTCGCAGGCAAAAACTTCGGATGCGGCTCTTCGCGCGAGCAGGCTGCCTTCTGCTTCAAATATCTGGGAATGGGCGCCGTAATCGCTGAATCCTACAGCAGGATCTATTTCAGAAACTGCATCAACGCAGGACTTCCGGCACTTGAAATCAAGAATCTCCTCGGCAAAGTCAAAAGAGGGGATGTCGTCGAAATCAACACCGAAACAGGAACGGTTCTTCTTCCTGACGGTTCGACCGTCACTTTCCCGCCGCTTCCTCCCGAAGTTGACGAAATCATGCAGAAAGGCGGTCTTGACGAATACATCAAAGCGAAACTTGCTGCCAAAAACGGCAATTTGTAAAAATTCACGCAAATTGCGGAAGTAAACCTGATTTTTATTTTACTAAACAGCGAAAATTTGTATAATTCCGCGCTTTTTGGAGGTGGAAATGGCTTATCAGGTTGTTGCAAGAAAGTGGCGTCCGCAGCGTTTCGACGAAGTTGTCGGACAGGATCATGTCACTTCGACTTTGAAATACGCGATTCTGAATAAACGGACGGCGCCGGTTTACCTTTTCACGGGAATCCGCGGAACCGGAAAGACGACTTTGGCGCGAATTATGGTCAAAGCGCTCAACTGCACCGACCTCGGAGCCGACGGAGAACCTTGCAACAAGTGCGAATGCTGCCGCGAAATTTCAGAAGGAAGAAGCCCGGATGTCGTTGAAATCGACGGCGCGTCAAACAATTCGGTCGAAGATGTCCGCGACATCAAGGAAAACATTTCCTATTCGCCTGTGAAATCGAAATTCAAGGTTTACATCATCGACGAAGTCCACATGCTCAGCAAATCGGCGTTCAACGCGCTTCTGAAAACGCTTGAAGAGCCGCCGGCGCACACGGTTTTCATTCTCGCTACGACCGATCCGCAGAAGATTCCGACAACTGTTCTCAGCCGCTGCCAGCGTTACGATTTAAAACGTCTTTCGCTTGACGATGTGGCGAAGCAGCTTGCGAAGATCCTCGATGCCGAAGAGAAGGAATACGACATGGAGGCGCTTTATGCCATCGCGAGGGAAGGCGAGGGGAGTATGCGCGACAGCCAGACGATCCTGGAACAGCTCATCACTTTCGGCGGCGGCAAGGTGACTGAAAATGAAATCTCAATGATTCTTGGAACTTCCGACAAACATCAGCTCCGCGGAATCATTGAATCGGTTGTTAAGCACGATTCTGTGAAGGCGCTTTCTTTCGTCCGCGACATCTACAAAAGCGGCAAATCGGTCGAAAAGGCGGCGCGCGACATTCTGTCGCTTCTCCACAACATCCTCCTTTTCAGCGAACTTAAAAACAGCAGTTTCGTAGAGGCTCCCGCTGAAGAGACTGAGTGGATAAAATCGTGCGCTTCACTTGCCTCGACCCCTGACTGGATCAGGCTTTTCCGCTTCTGGAACGGCGAATACGACGGTATAAAGAATTCCGATTTTTCACTCATGCTTTTTGAAGTTTCGGTGATTACAGCCTGCTCGTTCCCGCTTATGAGCGATTTCAGAAATTTTGCTAAAAATATTGCTTCAGCCGCTCCTCAGAACAGCGTGACTGCTGAAAAAAAAACAGCTGAACCGGCTGATCTGACGCAAAAAAGCGTTCCCGTAATGCCGGAAACTGCCGGAACCAAGCAGATTCTTTCTGAAAATACCGGAAAAAATTTTGTTGAAACGCCGGAAACGGATATGTGGCGCGATTTTGTCGAAGGTTTCAGGAACAAAGACGCGTTTTTGTATGCAAAACTGCAGAGTCTCCCTTACAGCGAGGACGATTCGTCGGTTTCGGTGACTCTGGATTTATCGGTCCATGCGGACGGAAAGGAACTCGCGCGCCGGCTTGAAGCGGAATTCAATGCGTTTTCGGGCGGTAAAAAAGCGTTTTCGGTAAGTTTCGACAAAGGAAAAAATATTTCGATTTACAACGAGGACGAGCTTCGCAGGATGAAGGAACTTGAAGCCCGCAAGGAGAAGCTGGCTAAGAGCGATGCGGTGCAGGCCGCATTGGATATGGGTTTTGAAATGAAAGGTGTTTTTGCAAATGAAAAATAAGAAGTTTATTGCGTTTATTCCGGCTGTTCTCTTTATGCTTCTCTTTTTTTTCTGGGGAACGCGGGGAAAATTCTGGACTGTTTTCACTGCGTTTTATCCGAGATTTCACCTGATTTTTCTGGCGTCGGCAGCCGTATTTCTTCTGCTTGAAAAGTTTCTCTGCGACAAGTCGCTTAAATTGTTTGGTTTCTTTGTCGAAAAACGCTATTTTATCTTTCCGTTTCTCGGCTTTTTGTTTCCCGCACTGATTGCAGTTTTTGTCTTTGATTCGATACCGCATGTCATTGATGCGGCGCATTTTCTCTGGACGGCACGCGTTTTCATCGAGACGGGGCATTTCCATCTGCCTGCGAGCGAGCTTTACGAATATTACCAGAACACGTTCAATGTCGATATAAACGGCCGTTTTTTCTCACTTTTTCTGCCGGGTTTCTCGATTTTTCTTGTTCCTTTCGAATTTCTGGGGATTTCGCAGTTCTTTACGCCGCTCTGTAACGGTATCGCAGTGTTTCTGCTTGGAAAAATAGCTGACAGGCAGTTTGATGCAAAGACTTCGTTCTTCGCGATGTTCTTCGCTCTTTTCAGCTCTTTTTACCTTTTTATGGGCGCTTCCTTCATGACGCATCCCTTCAATCTGATGCTCACTCTGCTCACGATCTATCTCGTCATGATTTCGGAAAACAGGAAATCTTTCCTGATTTTGGCGGGTCTTGCCGGGGCATGGACGCTTTTTATCCGTCCGCAGAACGCGTTTTTTCTCTACGGCGGCATTCTGATCCTTATGTTTTCGAAAAAAATGAAGTTCAGAAGCGCGGTTTTTTTCACGCTGCCTTTCATTTTTATCGGATTTCTCCTCATGTTTTACAATTATTTTTATACCGGAAACCCGATGCTTTTCCCGCAGGATGTCTATTTTATGATCCGTGAGCCTTATCCTTTCTGCCACAGAATGGGTTTTGGAAAAGGCTGTCCCAACACCGAAGGCGATTTCCTGCCGAAAGAGGGGCTTACTCCGCAGTATGCTTTTTGGGTTTCGTTTGCAAGGCTCACGCTGCTTAATTTCAACCTTGTAGGACATCCGCTGATTTTTGTTTTTCTGATAGCGTCGTTCTTTTATTCGTTCAGGAAAAGCATCGAAATGTCGATATTTTTCTTAATATTTTTCGCCGGTTACTTCTTCTTCTATCTTTCGGGGAACCTGTTCGGGCCGAGATATTTTTCGGAAGTCGCTTCCCTACTTCTGGTTCCGTGCGGATTTGCCTTTTTTTCGATGGTTGATTCTGCCAGAAAGTGGCTTAAACCGCTTGTCATCGCGCTGCCGGCGGCTATTTTCATCTTTCTTGTGACGACGATCATGCCGCTTTTCCTCACGAGCTTTTCGGATGCATTCTGGTCGACCGACAGGGAGGTCGAGCGTGCGATAGAGCGTGAAGGTATTGAAAACAGTGTGGTTTTTGTTCCGACTGTCTACGGCAGCGTTTTTCTGAATCTGATGAAAAAACCGCCTTACGACGACCGCGGGAATCTGATACTGCTTGATCTGGGCGAGGAAAATTTCTATGCGGCGGCATATTTCATGGACAAGCACCGTTTCGATGGTGCCTATCTTGTTGATTATTATCCGAAACTTGAAGAAAAAACGGCAGTAACACCGCTTTTTGAGGCTACACGCGGCAAAATGATTTTTGAATTTGAGAACAAACGTCTGCCGAAAACGGGAAAACCTGACTACGGCGTCAATTTTTCAATGAGCGAGGAAGAGGACAAAAAGTTCTATCCGGTCAAGGAAGTTTCTGCTTTTGTCTCGAACGAGGCTGTTTTCGCGATGCGTTTCGACGAACTGAACGAGTTCAGCTACTACGATTTTACTCATCCGATAATCGAGGAAGGCGAATACGAATTCAATCTTTTCTATCTCGCCGACAAGTGCGGAACCGACGCGGAATTGTTCATCGACGGTGAAAGTGTCGGAATCTTTTCTTCAGAATCGTCATTCCAGGAAAGAAGGGTTTTTTCTATAACTCATTATTTTGATTCAGGAAATCACGTTTTTAAGGTTGTTCCTAAAAGCGGAAATTCGTGCCTTATGCTCGATTCCGTCGAAGCTGAAATTATTGATTGACACAGAAATGATCGAACTTAAAGAGTTGAATATTGCGGGCGAAACGTCAAAAGCCCTGAAAATAGCTGAAAAATCGGTTCGCGCCGTGCTTGAACTCACCGAATCGGGCTGCACGATCCCCTTCATCGCGAGATACAGAAAAGAGATGACGGGCAACCTTGACGAAGTGCAGATATCTGAAATCATTGATTTTTCAGAGAAATCAGCAAATCTCGACAAAAGGAAGCGCGCAATTCTCAAATCTCTTGAAGAGACGGGAAACTATTCCGACGAACTCGGCACCGCTGTCGCCAATGCAGCAGACATGACCGTTCTCGAAGATATTTACGCTCCCTTCAAGCCCGGACGCAAAACCAAGGCAGACAAAGCGGTCGAGGCAGGGCTGCAGCCGCTTGCGGAATATATCATGCTGAACAATCCGCCGGTTGCCAAAATCCTTGAAAAAGCTAAAGATTTTATTTGCGAGGCATTTAATGACTGCACTTCCGCAGTAAACGGTGCCAGGGAAATAATCGCACAAAAGATCGCTGACACTCCGAAAGTGCGTGATTTTGTGAGAAAAAGCGTCGAAAACGGATTTATTGTTTCGAAAGTAAAGCGCGGAAAAAAGGAAAGCGGCATTCTTTACAGCGACTACTTCGATTTCAGGGAAAGCGCGCAGAGGATCACGCCTCACCGCGTCATGGCGCTCAACCGCGGCGAAAAAGAGGGATTTCTCACTATTTCTGCCGAGGCTAGTAAAACCGAAAAAGAGCTTGCAAACGGCATTGAATCGATATTTTTCGCAAGACGTTCAGACTTTTTCGGCGAGTGTTCAACTCTAGCCCTCACAGACAGGATATTTGGCAGTATAGAAACTGAAAATTTCAGTAAAATCAAAGAATTTGCAGTTGATGCGTCACTGGAAGTCTTCCACAAAAATTTAGAGCAGATCCTCCTGATGCCGCCATTTGGCGAAAAACCGGTGATCGGCGTTGACCCGGGCATCAGAACAGGCTGTAAGGCGGCTCTCCTTGACGAACACGGAAACTTCGTCGCTTCGGCTCTTCTCAATCTTCACCTCGACAAAAACGAAGCTAAAAAACTCGAAAAGTGGATAAGCGAATACAAAGTTGCTGGAATCGCCGTCGGAAGCGGAACTTTCGGCCGGGAGGCGCATGAGATCCTTAAAAGTTTTTTCGGAAAACGGGTCGTCGTCGCCTCTGTCAGCGAAGACGGAGCTTCGGTTTACAGCGCAAGCGCCGTCGCCAGAGAGGAGTTCCCCGATCTTGACATCACGGTCCGCGGCGCGATCTCGATCGGGCGAAGGTTTCAGGATCCGCTGTCGGAACTCGTCAAAATTCCGCCGGAAAGCCTCGGAGTCGGGCAGTATCAGCACGATATACCTGTAAAAAAACTTGCCGAAAGGCTCAAAAGAACGGTCGAATGGGCGGTAAACCGTGTCGGAGCGAACCTCAACACCGCAAGCCCTTACCTTCTTGCCTACATTTCAGGGCTCGACAGCAAAAAATCTGCCGAGATCGCAGCTTTCAGACGCAGCGGAAGGCGATTCAAAAATATCGAAGAACTTAAGAATATCAAAGGGATAGGTGCAAAATCTTTCGAGCAGTGCGCCGGATTCCTGCGTATCTTCGGCGGAGAAGAAATACTTGATTCGACAGGAGTCCATCCCGAAAACTACGGACTTGTGAGAAACGCCGCGAAAAAAGCTGGAATTCCGCTTGAAACTCTCGTCAAAGACCCCGAAATCATCGATAAAAACTCGCTTCTTCAGGAACTCCTGCCGCCATCCGTCACCGAAGAACTGAAAAAACGCGGTCTCGACCCCCGTGAAAAATTCGAGCAGGCTGAATTTTCCGATGAAGTGCGCACGATAAACGACCTCAAGGAAGGAATGATCTTAAACGGAATAGTTGACAACATCGTCGCTTTCGGCGCGTTTGTCGAAATCGGGATCAAGGAAAAAGGACTGCTTCACATCTCCGAAATCTCGGACAAATTCATCAAAAGCCCGTCGGAATGCCTGAAACTGGGGCTGAAAATCAAGGTCATGGTCAAGAGTATAGACCTCGACAGAAAAAGAATCTCGCTTTCGATGAAAGGATTGTAGAGACGTCATATCATGCGTCTCCATAGTGTTTTAAGATTAAATTATCAGAACCGAACAGCCTTCATCTTCGTAAAGATTAATGCTCTTGCTGCTGCTGTCAACAGCATCGTCTGTGTCATCAGAGTGCGGTTTGTCGCCGTCGTTATAGCAAGCCGATTTGTCCCAGCTCATGCAGCCTGGAGCGCATTTTGCTTCTCCGTTTTTGGGAGCACCGGCAAGCTCGGAACACGGAATAGTGTTGCTGTCACAGAGCTCGTTTGCGTCAACGACACCGTTTCCGCAATCAGAATTGACCGAGGTGTCGCCGGTATCAGTCTGATCGCCTGGTATGCCGGTGTCGGCAGTGTCGCCTGGATCTGGAGTTACCGGGTCGGACTGGTTGATGCCCCCGCCGCACTCAATGCCTGAAACATCCGTTTCAGCCATTTCCAAAGCCCTTTTCACAGCTTTGCAGGCATTTATTCTGCCGTAACCATAATTCTGGTTGAAATCGTTCGCGTCATACTGCTCGCCGCCGACTTTATCGGAAGTCTCTTTGAAAATATCGTATATCTGGTCTTTCGTGAGAGCCGGATTCGCAAACATGACAAGTCCTGTGATGCCTGCTACAAGCGGGCAGGCCGAAGATGTTCCGCCGAAACCGTCCGTGTAGTTGCCTGCGGAATCGCCGTCATTTTCGTTACCGCCGCGATTGTAACCGCCCTGTCCCATGTTGTCGGTCGTCCAGATACCGTCGATCGTGGTGCCGCTCTGCCAGCCGTCACCTTCAGTGTCACAGCTTGAAGCCACAAAATCAACTGCAGGACCAAAGTTGGAATAAGAGGCCTTTTTCCCGGCCGCATTGGTCGCACCTATCGTAAAAACGTTCGGATTGCCTACATAAACGTTGTCGCTGACACTTAAATTGCTGTTGCCTGCCGCAAAAAGAATGATCGTCCCCAAGCCGTTTCTGCCGGTCGTCGTAATGTTCGCGACAAGGTCTTTCAAGGGCTGGCTCATATCCGCATTGCTGTCAGAAGGCCCCCAGCTGTTCGAAATGATGTCTGCACCTGCATCAAACGCCCATTCGAAAGCTTCGATACCTATTTCATCCGCGGAAGTCGTTCCCATTCTTATCGGAATGATCTGGCAGTTCGGGCATGCACCTGCAATACCTATTCCGTTGTCGGTTGCGCCGGCTGCTACTCCCGCGACAGAAGTTCCGTGCATATCAAGATTCGTTCCATGCTTTCCTGGAGTTGGATCGTCGTCCCCGTCGACAAAATCGTGACCCGGGAGAAAATGTCCCTGCAGGTCTTCGTGCGTGAAGTCAAAACCGTCGTCGACTATTGCAAGTTTTACATTCGATCCGCCGAGCTCGCCTTTGATCTGGAGCAGAACATCCCACGCTTCGGCGACATAAGAGCTGTCAGAGCCGGAGAGAGTCGTGTTCGAGCCGTCGTTGTAGAGGTGCCACTGCTTTGAAAAAAGAGTATCGTTCGGGATGTAAGTCATCTGTTCAAAAGTCATGAAAAAGCTCGGCTCCGCCTGCGCTACGATCTTTTTTTCAACGAGTTCGACCGATTTTTTTATCGGATTTCCAGTCGTTTCGGCAAGATACCAGTCGGTAGCGTATTTGAATTTTTTAATGAGACGCAAACCGTTTGACGCACACCACTTCCCGGCTGATTTTTCATCCGTTCCCGGAAGTTTTACGAATATTCTGCCGCTCGCATAGACCTTTTCCGTTCCGTTTCTTTTGTAAGCCGGAAGGATCCTTCCGCTTTTTTCAAGCTCCTTGATGTTTTTAGAGCTTAATTTATCGAAAAGATATATGTTTTCGTGTTTCAGCTTGAAGTTGAGATCTTTCGGCAAACCGGCGTTTTTCGTCATTCTGCCGTCAATGAAAGTGTAGCCTGAAGTTTCGGAAAGCTGAATCTTTTTACCGTTCGAATAGTAGTAAAGATTTTCCGCAAACAGAAAAAACGGAAGCAAAAACAGCAAAAGCGACGTGATTTTTTTCATTTCCATCCCCATGATCACAAAATCAAAACGGGTAATTCTTAAAGATTTTTGAATAAACGGCAAGATTTTCAGGATATATTTTGTGCCTGAGAGCTCTAGACCGTCAGAATCAAAAAACATCGGATCCGAAAGAAGAATTCGATGAAGCTTTGAAAGAATAAAAAAAGGGCGCCGAAGCGCCCTTAAAAATCAAAAAGTGATTAACGGTTAGAGTATTACAAGTGCGCAACCGCCGTCGTCTTCATTGGACTGAGGATAATAATTATTGTTGTTATTGTTCGGATCAGTTGGGTTGTTATTGCCGTTGTTACCGTTGTTATTGTTGTTGCCGCCGTTATTGTTGTTGCCGCCGTTATTGTTGTTGCCATCAGCATCTGTGTCTTCACCGGGCTCAGTCGGCTCGCTGTCGGTATCTTCACCGGGCTCAGTCGGCTCGCTGCCGGTATCATCACCTGTGTCAGCCGGATCACTGCTGCCTGTATCGCCTGTGTCTGCGTCGTCAGCCGGTTCGGAACCTTCCGGATAAACCGTCCATGCTGCGCTCTCTATTTCGTAGCACTCACCATTCGGAACAAATGAGGATGTATAACTTCCATCTTCTGAAATTGTTGCTTCGGCAAGCTTGACGGAAAGAACACCGTTGTAATAATAATGGTCGTTTGCTACAAAATCGGTGTGTTTGATCTGAAGTTTTCCTTCCTGCTGGTAGAACTGTTTGTCATAAGCCCAATCTTCTGCAGTTTCATCATAAACATAGCGATACAGTCTTACGCACTGGTTGCAACTCGAATAGTTGGCATTGTTACCTGAGCCCAGATCATAGGTTCCGACTGCCGCTGCCACAGTCTCCCAGTTAGCGTTTTGATTTTGACCCGAATAGAATTCAAAACTTAAGTATCCGTCTTCAAGTTCACCGGCAAATCCTGAGAGAGAAAACGATACAAGCATGCTTGGGTAATAATTACCAGTAGGATCTCCGTTGTCGTCATACTCCTTTTGATAATCCATAGCCGAATCAAAAGAGAGACCTGTGCATTCAGCAAGCAGGTTGAACGAAATCATAGTTGCCAAAACTGCAACCGCTAAAACCAAAAACTTTTTCATTTGAAGACCTCTTTAAAAAGTTAATAAAAAGCAAATTGACTCATTATTTTAGCCGTAAGCAAAAACAAGTCAAGACAAAATAAAATCATACGTCATGTTGAGCTATGCGAAACATTTTTGTCATCTTGAACGAATGTGAAAGATCTCTAAGATTCTTCGTTGCGCTTTGTTGAATTTGTCCTTAAACTGCAAATTATTGCATTTTTCGTGTTCACTTTATATCTTCCGGCAGATCTTTTTTGACGGAGAAAATGATGAACAAAGAAAAAATCGCGAATGCGGAAAACGGCGGAACGCCGCGGGAAAAAATAATCGTCAGAACAAGCATTATCGGAATCGTCGCAAATATTTTTCTTGCAGCTTTCAAAGCGGTGATCGGCCTCATGTCGAACTCGATAGCGATCGTTCTGGACGCGGTTAACAACATTTCGGACGCGGGAAGTTCGCTCATCACCATCATCGGAACGAAGCTGGCCGGGCGCGAACCCGACAAAAAGCACCCTTTCGGCTACGGCAGGATCGAGTATCTGAGCGCGATGGTGATTTCCGGCCTCGTGCTTTACGCCGGTGTCACTTCGCTTGTTGAATCGGTCAAAAAGATCATCACACCTGAAACTCCGGAATACACGGCGACTTCACTTGTGATCGTTGGTATCGCCGTTCTGGTGAAAATAGTTCTCGGGCGTTATGTCAAAAGCGTCGGACTCAAGGTAAATTCCGATTCTCTCGTAAACTCAGGCGAGGACGCGACGCTGGATTCCGTGATCTCGGCTTCGACACTTGTCGCTGCGGCAGTTTTTCTGATCGCAGGGATCTCGCTTGAAGCGTGGCTCGGCGCGGTGATCTCGCTCGTGATCGTAAAATCGGGCATTGAAATGCTGAAAGATACGGTTTCGCGGCTGCTCGGCGAAAGAAACGACCCCGACCTTGCGCACAGCATAAAAGAGACCGTCCTGAGTTTTCCCGATGTCAGCGGAGCATACGACCTCGTGCTGAACAACTACGGTCCCGACTCGTGGAACGGCTCGATACACATTGAAGTTCCCGACACCTACTCCGCCGATATGCTCGACAGGCTTATCCGCGAGATCCAGGTCACAGTCTACACGAAACACAACGTGATCCTTACCGCGATCGGAGTCTATTCCGTGAACACTCACGATGCAGAAACCATTGAAATCAGGAACAAAATCCATGATATCGTATTTTCCCGCGAGCATGTGCTGCAACTTCACGGCTTCTATCTCGTGAAAGAAGAAAAAACCATGAGATTCGATGTCGTAGTCAGCCTCGGAGCGGACGACAGAAAAAGGATCTACACGGAAATCCTGAACGATGTAAGCAAAGAATTTCCCGATTATCAGTTCCAGATCGTCCTTGATACCGATTTTTCGGAAGAATAGGTGCTTTGACCTCACCTTAATTCCCTCTCCAGTGTGGCGAGGGGAATGAGCCGTGTCAGGTCACGGCTCTACGATTATTTCCTGATTTCCTCTAATCTAGCCTTCAGATGCGCCAGATTTTCGGAAAGTAGAAAACGGTGCAAAAATTCAAATCTCGCTTCTGAGCAAAATTCCTACTCTTCCTTAAAAGTTTCGTAGAAATATTTCCGGGATTCTTTTTTATTTTCTTTGTAGTGCTTTTCAGATGAAACCAGATCGTTGTTTTCATCGTATTCAAAATCGATGCTGTATTCTTCCCATGCCGAACCTTGGAGTTCAAGATATTTTTCCGAAACGAGGTTTCCTTTCAGATCGTATTCATAACCCGTCGTTCCGGTTTTCTGCCAGCTTTCTGCTAATTATTGAGTTTCTCAACATTTTTGCACCGCTAATAAAAATTAAAGCAAGCAATTCTATCAATAGAAAAGAAAACAAGTTTCAGGCTGCTTGTTTCCATCAATAAAGTGGGGAAAGTTCACGAGTCCTTAATCTATAATCCCATACTCCATCAAATTTGATTTGGTAATCACCAAATTTAAGCGATTCTGCATTTTGACAATTTGATTCAAAAGGTATTGGAACTTTTTGTAGAGATTTCAAATTTTTCCTTTTGTTTATATTCCTCAAATTCTCCGGTTTCCACTCAAATCCCCACGGCTTTTTCGGATTATCCGGATTCGGCGTGTAGTCAATAAGCGGACATTTATTCGGATAAAAATCACAGTAACATTCAAGATCTCGGACAACCAAATCGGGATCTGAGAAAAAGATGTAAGTGTGTTTGTAAATAAAACTTTCATCTTTTTCTATCGCAAGGTCAAATTCTTCATCAAAACAAACGAGTTTTTTATCCGCAAAACGATATAAGCATTGATCATTTATTTCTTTTGAAGAATCTCTCGGATCTGAATATCTTCTGTGGAGAAGGAAATAATTATCGTTTATGTCTACACCGCCAGCACCGAGCATATCAAATCCTTCATAAAGTGTTGAGTATTTGATGTTTTTGGGATCTGAAATATCGGCAACAACAAAGGAATCAACTGATGTTTGAAGGTTTTCCGCTGCATAAATGATTGTATTTTTGTCTTTGAAAAACGGATATCTGCCGTTTTCACCTTCTCTTGAAACACGGAAACAGCTTGAATCACCGACTGCCAGATCACAGAACTGAACCTGAATCGGAGTATTGTAATCAAAGTAAGTAACATAACTTCCGATCATTGAAGGATAGCCAGCTCTCCGATTGCCGCCGTGCAATGTCTCTTTTTGGTAAAGAAGCTCTTTCCACTCATCCCATTCTCCCATTTTGGTATACATAATCTTCTCGTCTTTTGTAAACTGAAAATTTGCAAAAAGATATGTTTCTGTTGCACGAATATCTGAAATGTATTCCGGGGTTTCAGACATTTTGAAAGCTCGTCCGTAAGTGTTTGTCTCTTTGTCGTAATAGATTAAATACGAATAAGATTTTCCATAGCAAGGCGAATCCTCCGGTGTAAGTGAATTTACACGATAATCCATTGTTTCAATAAAGTAATATCTTTTGTTTTGCCAACCTTCTAAATGTTCTCTTCCTAACCTTTCTACTTTACGGGTATTTAAATCATAAACATACATTCCAGCAGTTTCCCAGGCATTCCAGTCTGTGTTACCTGCTGGAACATCAAGATTATAGACAAATTTCCCTTCAAATTGATTAAACGGCAAAGAAACCCCATAAGCAGCCTGCCACGGTCCTGGTGTAAGCAAGGCATCACATTGAAATTTTCCAATATCACGACTCTTTTCTTTATTCCCTTTTTCATAAACAATCTGCGGTTCAAAAGGATAGTTTTCGGCACAAAAATCATAAGGTTCAGGAACGCATTCGTAAATGCAGTTTTTTGACCAT
>Ga0310690_10001963_pt1 | contig 35017 bp, 58 predicted proteins | sample AusTroGonzalo_MG_2_FD_207661 | JGI IMG/M metagenome (GOLD analysis project Ga0310690, IMG submission 207661) | Bovine rumen microbial communities from tropical cattle in Woodstock, Queensland, Australia - Gonzalo_04 (v2) (version 2) | ecosystem: Host-associated > Mammals > Digestive system >...
ATCGATTTTATCCAACCCGGTAAGCTTAAATGTTTTATTTACCAATTCAGAGGTTAAGGATTTTTCAGAATATTCTTGGCCAATACTCTCTAATCCCAAATCTTGTCTGCTCAATCCTTCGATATTGTCGGCAAACAGTTCTTTACCGCTCTCAAACACTCCATTTTCATAAATACTCATGAAAATATCATCAAACTGAGTAATTGCTGAGTTAATACCGCCCATTGTATAAATATAGCTTGCATCTCTGGCGAAGGCTATATATTTATTGCTAACGCCACGTTGAGAAAACCGCGCCGCAAAGATTTGGCGCACTTCCTCATCTTGTTCCGGGGTAATTTCTTGGTTAGCCATAAGCTCATCAACCCAGGCACCGATTGTATTGGCAATATTTTTCGCATCACGGCCAAAGAGTTTGCGTTGCTCAATAGCGGCATTCATACCTTCAATATAGCTTATTAAGGCATCCATCGACGGTTTATAAAACTTATTCATGTCTTTATCGATAATATCGATCATTCTGTCCTTAGTGTTCCCAGGCAAAGGACGAATACTCTCATTACGACGGAAACCCATCATATAACGGTTAATAAATTCAATCTTTTCTTCCGGTGTTGGCTCAAGATTGTTTTCGCGTTGCTCTTCAATCCAGGCATCCAACTGTCTGCGCAATGGTGAAAATGCCGCATCACCTTCTAAATATTGTAAAAAGGCATTAGCATCTTTAACCGCTCTCGGAAAATAATCCGGCAAATAACCGAGCTCAATACCGGCTTGTGTTGCATTATCAAAAATATTAGCCAAAACATTTTTAACCGCAACAAATTCATTGTAGGCATTGTATTTATTAACTATTTCAAGTTGCTTTTGCATGTAACCGTTCTTTAAGGCTAAATCAAAAGCTGTCAGATCGGCCCTTGAAAAAGTTTTCCAAATATCCATAAACGGTTTAATTTGGCGATAGTAATTATTAAGCTTAATTCCTAATCTAGCCTCATAATTAACCATGCGGTTTTTTAGTTTTGGGTTAATCCGGTTTAGTCTCGTATCAATCGGAGTAATGATTTTATCAATCAAATCACCACCGGCTTTTTTAACCATTTCGCGCTTTTCTTTATAAATGCGCTTTGTGCTTTGAGCGGCCTTTTTTAGATCGTGGAGCTCATATTTCCACACATCAGAATAAGTATCGGCACTCATATTATTAAGAGCATCTGAAATAATATCATCATTAGCCTTCTGGCGATCCTTATTCATCTCAAAATTATGTTGCAATATCTCATCAACCGGAGCTTCCAAATAAAAATCGAGGTTATCTCCACCTAATATCTGGCCAAAAACATTCCTAATATCGTCATTAAGATCAACATTAAGCTCGGTAGCGGCCTTATACAATCTCCTAAGCCAGTTTAAAAAGCTTCTAAAAGCCTCTTTCAGATAATTATTCGGAGCCTTTCCGTCACGCAAATATTGTTCAAAACCCCGAGCGAAAAGCTCATTTTTAGCATAATCACGGGCTTGTTCAAGTGTATTAAAGGCCTGGTCCTCACCATAGACAATATTTCCGGTTTTATCAGCTACCGCAAAGCCGTTTTCTGTTTCAATAACCTTATAGCGTTTATCAAACTCATTGTTGGCCCACTCATCAATTTTAGCCCTCATTTCGTTTGTTTTAGCAGTATTAAGGTTAGCCAACTCCTCAAAAAACCAGTGGGCAGTTTCATGCATAAAGGTTGAGGCATCAGCGTTTTCAAACAAATAAAGCACCCGGTCAACATAAGCTCCCCTTGGCGCAACTTTGCGAGTGGTATTCTCACCGCCTTGGAACTGTACTTTTTCACTATTGACATTTTCCCCATTTTGTGAGATACTATCTTTAGAGGATGTTTTGGTATTTCTTTCGAGGCTTGCCCTCTTAACCGATTCATCCTCTAAGTTGTATAAATGAACTGTTTGTGGTTTATCTTCCTTCTCTCCTACATTTTGTTCCGTATCTAAAATAACATCAAAAATATGATCGCCAATTTTAACGGTAGTCTTAAAATAATGATATTTTGCAATATCCTGTTTTTCTTCCGTTTTTTTGTTGTTTTGTGAGCTAACATATTCAGCATTTTCAATCAAATACTTAAAAGCCATAGCATATTTATTATGCTCTCTCTTTTGGCTATCAGACATATTATTCCAGTGGTTTGGAATAGATATATGACTTCTTTTCTTGGCATTATTCTTTACGTCTATAACCCAATCTTTTGAAAGAGGTAAAAACTCATTACCAAACTTCAATACTTCTTTCAAATAATTACGAACATCTTTTGGTTTGGGTGATTTTTCAAAAGCATTGGTCAAATCAACAATGCCATTTTTAATGCTTACTTTATCAGGATTATATATGTTTTTATACACCACCTCTGTTCCATCCGGAAACACAACCAATGCATCAGCGTTTTTAATATCTTGCGTGCTTTCAGGTGTTTTGGCTTGGCGCTCTTCTTCACTCATATTCATTCTAGCTTGGGTGTTGCGAGCTTCAACCTCACCGGCGAAAGCCTTATAAATTTCGTAAGCATCAGCATCAGACAATTTTGACTTTGTTTCATCAACAGCTTCTTGCCACAAATCACGCTCATCACGAATTGTCTTGTAAGCATTTTCAATCTGATCGAAACTAACACCTAACTGATCCAAAAGATTATAGTATTCTTTTTCAATCTTATTTCCTTCTTGAACATCTATGCTATCATCAAAAATAGCATTTAAGTATTTGCCATAAGCCTTTGATAACTTATCAGCATCCTCTTTTTTTATACCGTCAGTTTTTAACTGCTCAACCATAGCTTCGGTAATTTTTCTTTCTAATGCCTTATGAAAATCTTTAGCCTCTTTTGTTTTGATTATTTTTCTATAAGCTTTGGCAAGTTCCATATTACCGCCACGGCTAAACCCTTCATAATCTTGGATTGCGTGCTGAATTTCATGCATTAGGACGGATTTTATTTCGTCTCCCTCAAGAGTACGAGAATCTAAATAAATAGTATTGTCTTTCTTTGAATATCCACCGCTGCTTAAATTTTCTAATCTTTGTACTTCTACTGTTATGTTTTTTAAGAACGGATAAGCATTAAAAAGTTTATCATGATTTAATAGCTCGCCTAATGTAATTTCATAATTAGAGACAAAACCGTGGCTTATGTCATAATCAATCTTTTCGATTTCATCATAACGCTTACTTATTAAATCATCTAAATAACCTTCGGGATAAGCATCATTATTGTTTTTTCTTTCTTTCTTAAATGTTTCTATATCGTCTAAAAGTTGGTCTCTTTTGGTATAAAGATCTTCTAGTGTGCTTGCTTTATCAAAAGCATCTTTATTTATTGTTGCATCTTTATCGCTTATCTCAAACCGCCATTTGCCATCAACACCCTTAAACCAACCTGTTTGTCCTCTGATCAATTCGCTGTCATAACCAACATCGGACATAGATTTAGCTTGATCTAATCCGGAAATATCGGCCGTTCTTGCATTTTCCCCGGCAAATTGAAACGGGATATAATCACCGTCTAACACATCCTTTGTTTGTCCTGAAAATTGCGCAAAAATCTCTTTTTTGATTTGTGGAGCGTGCTGTTCCATAAAGGCCAAAGGTGATGTTCCGGTTTCTTCTGCGCCCCAAAGCGCAATACCTTGCCAAATCTTTGCATAAGCATTGGCTTTTTCCGGATTGACTTTAGCATCTTTTATTAATGCATCGTTTATCTGGTTATAAACTTCTTCAAGTTCTGCCTTGGTTTGAATGGCTTTTCTTGCCTGCTCGGTGCCTTCATTAGCTTTAATAAACTCATCAAACTTATTTAATGCACCATCAATACGCTCTTGAAATAATGCGTTAACCGTATCTCCATGCTTACCAAGCTCTTCTCCAATAGCTTCCTGAATTGTATCAAGATCGGCATCGCTCATACCTTGGGCCTTGAGTTTATCTCGTGTTTGTTGCAGTTTGATATATCCACCATCAGCCGCGCTAACTACGCCACCGCTTAAAGATCCACCAATAACACTTTCAATAACATTTTCCATGAGTTCTTGCGCATCATTATAGCCAATTCTCTTAACCAGATTTTGCCACAAAGTTTGGCCGCCTTCGGTTAAACCTTCGGATAGCATCGATTTTACAACTCTCTTAGCGAGCGGTGCTGTAACCCTTTGGTTAAATATCTGCTCAAATCCATATTTTTCCAAAACTGCCGTTCCGGCTGTTCCAGCCGCATAAAGGCCGAGAGCTTTATTTTGGCTTTTCCCTTTTTCTCTTGCTTCAAAGTAGATATCATCGGCATCGGCTGAGGCTAATAAAGCACTTGCCACCCCTCTTGATCCAGTTATTTTAGCCACTCCGCCAAACCAACCAATTGAAGAAACACCGCTTGCCGCCGCAGATAGAGCTCTGGTTAAACTTGGATTTTCCACAAAAGAGCCCTTAAAAATATTTTCATCTGGTTTCAACCATTCTGATTGCAAGCCCCAATCCCAAAACTTTTCAATATAATTACCAAGCTTTATATAGCTGTCGGCCAACATATTATTATATTTAACATCGAGCTTTTCTCTTGCACTCATTAAGGATTGGTCGCGTTCATCGCGCATCCAATCACCATATATTTTAAAAGGATGAGCGGTGACACCCTTACCAATCTCCAAAAAGCTTCTGGCACCGGCTTTACCGACCTCTTTCCAATTAACGCTATTCCAAGGCTCTTGTCTTATTTTTTCAAGAGCTTGAATGTTTTTATTTTTTTTCTGCTTTTCCTCAACTTCTTTCCCGGATCTTACCTCAAAAGTAAAGAGTTTATCCATAAAGAGTTGCATTTTTTCAAAAGGTTTAGCATCTTCGCCATCTTTGCCAACCAGGTCCATACCGTTATAATCTTTTGGGTTGATGTTGTCATTTGCCATAGCGGCTTGTTTGGCCGCGGTCCAATCTTTTTCCCAAGGCTGTTGCGCAGGTTTAGCGCTTATTTCTTGTGTTTGATTATCCCAATTCATTTCCCAAGGTTTAACCATTATATTTTCTCCCAATTGTTTTGATCGTTAGCATCACCGCCCTTATAGCGATAGCCACCGACAACATCTCCAACCCTCAAACCGTTGATGGCGCGATTGAGGTTGTTATTTTTTAACTCATTTATTTTGTTTTTCAAAAACTGCCTCTTCTGGTCAGAGGTGTAATCCTGGCCATCAACATTCCGAAAATAATCAAGTAGCAATTGGTTTTTATCGTTTCCGGAATAATTTTCATTAATATATTCGTTGGCATCTTTATAGGTAAAATCGCCCCATCGCCACCATTTATCGTCCGCCTCATTTTCTCTCAAATTTTGGATGTTTTTACCTTCTTGTGTGTAAACGCTGTTTTGTAAGCGTTTATAATCCTTAAAACTCAATCTTCCGGCGGCATACTCATTATTTATTTTAGCTAATATATCCGTTGTCTGCTTAAAATATTTTATAGTTCCTTCCTCGACATTGTCGTTATCTTTTTCAATTCCGGCAATATCAAGCAAAATATCTGCCGCAACTTCCGCCTGGGTTTCTGCTGTAATACCGAGCGAGGATAAAAGAGCTTTTTTCTTAGCCTTATAAAATTTATCACTTACACTATCCTCTGCTTGGTCCAAAAGAGCGATTGCCTCAGCGGCCGGAAGATTATCAAGCTCTTGGGTTAATTTACGCTCATTGCTCGCTTCTTTAACCTGATTATTATAGTCTTGAATAGCTTTAGCCCGATGGGCGACTTTTGTCATGACGTCAAAAGCATCTTTTTTCTTAAAAGAGTTAGCAAACTCCGGCTGTTTCAATAATTTGATTGCCGCTTCTGCGTTTCTCTCAGCCAATCCATATACAAAATTGGTCTTATATTCCTCTTCATAATCAGCCATTAGTTTTTTAGCTTCCATTTCGCCCAAATTCTTGGCTGTTGCTTCAAAAAGCTGATTATAAGAATATTCAAAGTTATCTAACGCGCCTTTAACATTTCCGGCCTTACCGGCATTAAGAGCTAAATTATAATTGGCATTCATCCCATCAGCCAAATCAAGTTTAGCGTTTTCTTGTCTTTGCTTCCAAGCCCAGTCATTACTTGCCGTATCATAAGCCAGGTTTAGTTTATTGGTCATTTGCCCCCATTGGCCCTGCATCAAAGGATCAATATCTTGGCCATATTTTTTCCAAATATTGTTTAATCCCTCTTTCAGCTCTGATTTATATTCCGGTGAATTTGGCGTGCGTTGATATTTGAGTTGCAATCCTCTTACAAACTCATCAGCCTCAGCTCTGCCCTTGGTGGCGTTGGTTTCAATTCTTATGTTTTGTTGCTCAACCAAGGTTTTACGCAGATTTTCTGCCGCCGGTTGAAGCGCACCGGAAAAAGTGGCCAAAGTATTCACTTTTTTTGTGGTATCATAAAACTGCCTGTCAGTTGTAGGAATATTAACCATATTTTAACCCCTCTTATAATATACTGCTTAGTCTTGCTTGTGTTGCGCTCTGCTGAGCCTGAAATTTATTTCCGCCAATAAATGCACTGTTGTTTAATCCGGATCCCTGATAGCTTGCATTGGTAAAGGTCACATTGTCGGTAACATTGTCAGTGGCCAAAGATGAGCCCCCCATATTATACATATTAAAGGCGCTCACTCCGGCATTAGCCAAACCGCCGAGCAAATTGGCTCTGGCTTGTTTAATAATGTTTTTAGCCTGTTGATTATAGCTTGACCGGATCGCCCTCACATCGGCTATACCGGTATTATAAGTATCATCAACCACCGCTTGCGGTGTTCCCTCGAGCTCCAATCCGGCCGCCAAATAAAGCACTCTTTGTCGGCTTGCCAGTTTAGATATTTCGTCCGCTCTTCTCTCGGCGGCAATCTCGCCTTCTTGTATTGTTTGCCTTGCTTGGCTTTTAGCTGAATTATAGTTTCCGATTGCGCTTGCGACGTTCAATCCGGCCACAACGGCCGCGGCAACTGCTAACACCATGGCTTACCTCCCAAAATCAATATTATATTGAATAACTGTCAAATTCATTGGTAGCGGTTTGTCTTGGACAACAAAAATCTCTTTCCAATTATAATTATCGTCTCCGACTGATCTTTTCTCATCACCATCCATCGGTAAAGGCGGCAAATCCATAAATCCTTGCGGTACAAAATATTGTACATCCTGCATAGCCGAAAGATCTGTTCCAATCTTCACACCGCAAGAGTTCACAAACCGCAATACAAACTCAGATATACGCTTGCCGACTGTCTGATAATTCATTCCTTCCGCATACATACCCAGGTTAAATGTTTTCAAAATGCCGGTATAAGGAATACCCAGGCAAATAACCGTTGCTTGTCTGTCGATGGACAGGTTTCCGGAGTTATCCACTTCCACATCTCCGTAATATCCTCCATCAGCAACAACACTTACCGTCTGTCCGGCAAACGGTGTTAACCCGGATATACTGTCAAAACTGATATACCATTCATTCCAGGTGGACGGATAATAACTTTCGCTCAACAGTTTAACATTAACTTCCGTTGCGCTCACAAACGCGGTAATTTCAAAATAGCCATATTCTCTACCGGTTTTGGTTTTATAAACGATATTATGTCCGACATGAGTGGCATCAAAAACATTGCTTGCCGCTGTTATAATACCTTCCGTATCGTTACTCGGTGTGTAACTTATTGAAACATTTTGTTTACTCTCATAAATCTGAGCCGCATCCAAATAAACACAGTCTTTTAATTCTTCGGCAATCAAGCGGTTATAAAATTCCTTTTCCGTATCGCTTGCAAAATAAACCGTGTCATAGAATTTGCTAAACTCAATCTCATCACTTAAGCGCTCCAGATAATAGCTTCCGTTGCGCAAAGTCGCACAAAACAGGTCGCTTTTGCCATCCGGTCTGGTTACCGTGCAAATATCAACAATCTCTCCGTTTGTTTTCTGTTCAAACCAACCGTTAATGCTTTCATCTGAGTTATACAGCAAAACAAGCAATTGTCCGGCCTCGGTTAAGGCATACATATTATAATTGCCGTCTTTTTTATAGGCCAAGCGTTTAATTTTGTCTTTGGTAATCTCCTGGCTTAACCAATTCAGATCGGCCGCCTTAAATTTCTCAGTCATCAAATCATAATCAAACATATAAACAACGCGTTGATCATTTGAAACATAAAATACCTGGCTGTCTTTGTGTACCGGCATACAAGAATAGCTTCCCTCATGGTTGGCCAAATGTCCTTCAACCGCGGTTGAGGTAATCGGCTGTCCATCAGTTCCACCGTTGACCACCGTCGCTCCTTCCGAGTTCCCGACATAAAGGTTTTTATTTCCACCGTCAATCCAGGTAATAGGATCGGTAATATCAGATAAAGTCAGTTTCAGCGGATCTTCGTCTTTCGGGCTTGCCGGTATGGTAAAATTATCATAATCGGTTGACTTTGAGCCATATATTTTCAAAGGCTCTTTATCAAATCCACCATACCAAAGCCGGGCTGAGTAAAAAGCCACCGCTTGCGGATAACCGGCAGTTGAAAAATCCAACCCGGTCGGCACCACATTTTCAATTGTAAAGGTGTTGGCTGATGTTCTTTTAAGCTTTTTCGGGTTAATTCCCTTAGCTACAATATACATCACATCGGCATTTTGCGCAGTTTTAATGGTTTGCGCCTGGGCAAGTGTAATTCCGGTGTTTAGCTCAACAATATTGCCACCGCCATCCACCACATAGCCAAAGTTACCTTGGGCATCATAGGTGTAAAAGCGCAAATATCCCTCGGTAAACTCGAGTAAATAAGCCTGGCTTGTATTAAACTTAAATTCATGCAACACCGCCGGTGCGTTTCCTCTAACAGCGCTGATCATTGCCAGTCCGGTGCGAAATTTAATATTTCCCTTATAGTTTGATACAAAATTACGGCAAACCTCAAAACCATTGGCATAAAACGGCATATCAAAACGACCGTTCAAGTCATGGTCGAGCTGTCCTCTGGTAAAGTTATTGATTAACATCTGAGGCATTAGTATTTATTCTCCCCAACTGGCCAAAGTCCTAGTCTGGCGATTTGCAATCTCGAGTGTGAAATTCTGATCGGTTTGTTTTCTTGACCATCCACACCGCAATACTCCATAATTTTTTCTGGTAAAATCTTCTCTATCAATTGAAATTGCTCGGTTGAATATTCGAGCTCCGGGGCAATATCTCTGGCTAAAACCCAAGAAAACAGCTCGATAAAATCCGGTGTAAATTTAGAAACATCTGTTATATCAGCCACATAGCGCACCGGCAATCCATCTTCATACAAATCATTGGTCAAAATATGGTTATCTTCAATCGCATAGTCATTGCATTTTTGGTTGATTGGTCCAATTCCCAAAACTTTCAAACAATCCGAGCGGTATAAATAAGCTTTTGAATAGCCAAAAGCCGGATGATAGCTTTCGTCTTGCGCCCAAATATCTCTTTTACGGGCAAAAGAAGGCATCATGTACCTTAAAGCAGTTTTACGGCTCACATCCCACCATTTAGAGCAAACAATCTCGACTTGCTTTTTTGGGTTATCCAAATTTTCAATACTGCCTTTGTTGCCCAATCTGGCCAAGGCTAGGTTTGCAACTTGTGTTTTAACTTCCATAAAGCTTTCCTCTTTTTTAATAAAAAGAAAGAGGCGACTTTTTTAAGTCACCCCTTCCTTTATTTTTTATCCTTAGTCCTCAGCAACCAAGATATTAACATAAATCTTGCCGGTTGCTGTTCCGACTGCGTTCAAAGTTGCGCAGACATCCACACCATGAGCCGGGAAGTCTTGAGCAGACAAAGAGCACAATTCACCGATTGATTTGGTCGGATCAAAGTTAGAAACATTATCACCTAACAAATCAATTGCGCCTTTAGCTGATGCAAAAGTAACGCCGTCAGCCAAAGCGTCTTTATCAATTACGGTATTATTAACGACTAAGTTTCCGTTGCCATCCAAGCTTTCAGATGTATGACTTGCGTAAAATCCGAAGTCAACATCAGACAAACCGGTAACAGCGGCAGATCCTTTCGGTAAAAAGATACCGGCAATACGGGCGGTAGCCGGTAAACCTTTAGCCAAAATATAAACATCGCCGTTAGCCGAAGTTGAGCCTGTATTGATCACGGCATTTACTGTGCGGACTTTTTTACCGACAGTAAAAGACGGATCCAAAGGTTTAGCAACGCTGAGTGCATTTTCAAATAAAGCCATTTCGTTTCTCCTTATACTTAGATAGTTGTCGTAATGTCTTTAACACGAGCGCCCTCAGTACGCATTGCATCAATCCAGTAGTCAATTGTTAACTCTTTAGAGTTTACATGACGGTTAGATTTTTCAATGCGCAATGATGCCAAGCGAGCCGAAGCCGCAATTGCATCCGGAGCCAAAGCCAAGCAGTGACGAGTACCACTTGCTTCAACCAGAATAGGGTTAGCGACGGTATTAACACCGTTAACCGATCCAGCGAACAAGATTACATCAAATTCACCAATTGATTTAACTTTGCTTGTATCAACCGGACGAGCAGTCGTGTACAAGTTGTTAATGAACTTATCCTCGTTCATCAAAGCGGTATTTTCTTTACCGGTAATCAACAACTTAGCTTTTTCAATCATGTCATAAGGAATATCGCTATTAACAAATGACTGAATGATAGAAGTATAAGTTGAATAGTTCATGCCTGATGTTGCAACAATGGTTTGAACACCATCATTTGCGGCAGACAAATAGCTTTGAGGACCGTTCGGAGATCCAACCATAACCGGTCCGATAGCGGCTCTGGCATAAACAATATCAGCCACACGATTTTTAGCGGCCAACAAGTTTTCCATGATGTAGCTTGAAGGATCGGTTAACAATTCGTTAACATCTTGCTTTTCATCCAACAAAACTGTTGCGGTAAAACGACGTTTACGCAACATTCTGTTATCAACGGAATAATCAGCGTATTGTTTCAACGGATTGCGTTGGTTAACCTCGGTTAATTCCAATTTACCCATACGAGGCAAAGTATTATATTTACCATCGGTAGGCAAAAATCTAACAACACCGCTTGCTTCCAAGCGAGATTGCTTTTGTTGAGCAAGAACTAAAAAGTTCTTCTCAAAATTAGTGGCGGCTACCTGATCGATACCGCCATCACCTGCAATTTCTACCATTGCTTTTTTCTCCAAAATAAAATTAAACCAAATTTGTTTTTTATTTCGGAAGTTGTCCTTTTAAAGGATTTCCTAGCCCGTATAAGTTCGAGCTCACAACCTTTTTGCGAGGGAGCTTAAAATTAAGCTTTATCCTCTTTTGTTTCCTCACCGATAAGGTCGGTACCTTCCAACACTTCTTTAGCGTTGGACTTTACCTCAGCGGTGCTCTCGGCTACATCGGGTATCGTCATATCCGGTGCCGCCGCATAATCAAACTTATCGGATCCAGTTCCCTTAATATGGGCCATGTATTCACGATAAGCGAACTCTCTTGCTGTGCGCAAATCAGTTGTTTTTGGCAACGGCACAGCAATTAAATTGTACATAATGGCAAAATGTTGGATCTCATCCCAGTTAAGGCTTTTGATTTTCTTACCACAGCAAAGAGGTTTGGCCACTTCTTCCTTTTCCTCTTCTTTCATAACCTCAACTTCAACGGTTTTCTTAACCTTTTTCATTTTACCGTTTTCTTCGACTTCTTCTTCAACCTCTTGTTTTTCTATAGCCGGTATTTGAGTTTTAACAACTCTCTTATCGATAATCTCCTGGCCGTCGATATACATGGTTGACACGCTGTCAACTCTCATTCCATAAGCCGCCTCGGCCGCAGTCGGCAAAATGCGATTCATGGCGTGCGATTGCACCCATCCTTGTTCGCAAACCGGCATTTCCATTTTAAGGTCGGTATAGTCGATTGTTTTTCCATTAGAGCGGAAAGATCCGCTAACACTTAAAACTAATAAAGACATTTTCATTTTCTCCTATTTGATGTTAAATTTAGCTTTGAGAGCTTCCATATCAGCCATTGAGTGTGGACGGTGATTAAGATCATCCACCGCCTTGGCAAATCCGGTGAAGTCCGGTTTACCACCGGTACTCGAACTCGGGTTTCCGGCCGCCAAATCACTGTCTTTAATGGCAAAACGCTCACGCAAAGTATTGACCACACCATAAAGCACACCGACAATATTGTTCGGCATAGCTTCAATTGCGGCCTGATCTTCTTTCGAAAGCTCTTTTGTAAGCAAATCGGTAACTGCCTTTTGTACTTCACCGGACTTATCGCCAAAACGCTCTGTCATTATTTTGTCATAACCGGCTTTGTCGTACATCTCAGCATTAACCGCCTCACTTGCTTGCTTATAAGCTTTAGCAATAGCTTGAGCCTGTTTCTTTGAAACGCCGTTTTCAAAAAAAGCCTTCTCAAAAAAGGCCTTTTCCTGTTCGTCGTCAAACTCAAGCGCATAATCGGTTTCGCTTGAAGGTCTCATTTTTGAGATAAAACCGTTCCACTCTTCATCGCTCGAACTTTCATTGGGCAACAAAGATTTTTTACCGATCATCTTTTGCGCATTAGCGTTCATTTTCCATAAATCATCATAGGATTTAATGTTATTGGTCCATCCTTCTTCTTTATATTCGTCCGGAACAGCAAATTCCGGGGTTGAAGGAGCGGTATTTGTGGTTTCTTCTGGTTGTGTCGTACCGACATCAGAATCGTTTTCCATAGTTATATTCCTTTAATAATGTCCATAAACACTTCACGGTTTATGAGCTTGGTTAAAAACAAGTTGACAAAGTCCTTTTGTGCTTGCAGGGCTTGGAGCTCTTCGGCTTTCAAAATTCCTCTCTCAACCTCCAAAAGACGGCAGGCCCTAATCATGGCCCGGGCATAAATTCTGCCATCCTCTGTTGAAAAAAGCCGGTTGGCTACCGGCTTTAACTCTTCTAATTTTTCTAAGATTTTTTTTTCTTGCTCTTCTCTCTCGCGTTTAATTTTCTCAAACGGCAATTCAAAAAGCTTTTCCATTTCACTGGCCATTATTCATACCTCCGCTCATATCTTTTAGAGCCAGGGCATTATCGCGGGTGGCTTTGGCATCCATTTGGTTAGTTTGTGCCTGCAAAGCCTGAGCCTGGGCTTGAGCCTGGGCAACAACCGCTTCTTTGAAGGCATCCGCTGAAATCAGGTTGTCCGAACTTCCCAAAGCTTTGGTAATATCAGCCAATAATCCATACCAATCAATAGCCTCAACAATTTGCGGATAAAGTGTCGCCATGGAGGTAACCACATTAATAAGCTTGATTAAGTCATCGACCTTATCGGTTTTACCAAGTTTCTCCACTTCATTATTGAAATGAATTTTATACCACCGCTTTCCTTCTTTAATACATTGCATAACCGCTTCGGGAATAATTCTCTCAACTCTTCCAAGCTCGGTCATCTCGGCAACCAATTTGGTATCATCAGGATTAATACCGCATACGCCTTTATCCATACAAATAGCAACGCATCTTTTAATCAAAGGCTCAAACAACTCAACCTTTTGCGCTAATATCATACCGGATATCGAGCGCCCACGGATTGAAAATCGTTGTAGGCTTTCGGTAGCTGTCATGTCAGATTGTGCCGAAAAGTCGAGCAAAATATCAATCTTAAAGGCGGTTGCGATTTTTTCATTTAGATAAGGCACCAACCATTGGACCAGTTTGGATGGATCGCCAACATCAATCATCGGATAAATCGGTTGGTTTCCTTGCAATTTAGCCGCGTTTAATACGGTCAATCCGTCTTCTGAGGTATCAACCACATCATCACCAAACAGAGCGGTATTTAAGATCCCGATTGGTGGGCTTACCATTTTGGCCATAGCGTTCATGGATTGAGCCACCGCCTCATTAATACAGCGAATTGAGCTGATTAACATTGTGCCTGATGCCCGGCCATAAATTTCGCCACGCAGTTTAATAGCTCTAGCCACCGCAATCGGCAATTCCTTATAATCTTCGGTCTTGAAAAAGTTTTTTGAATTTTCGGTAAACCAATAGCCAATATATTTACAACCGTTTTTACCCAAAGCGCCTTTAACATATTCAGCTCTCGGCATCACTCCGTGGATAATCCGAAACACATTATTATAACTACCGTTATTATAAGCGGCTCTGATATCCTCCGGTAAATTGTCAAATGATTGTTGGTTAAATCCGTTTTCATCACAGGCAAACTCTTGCACAATTCGGTTAACACGCCAATTATATGTATTGAAAATCACTTCCACTAAGCCTGATTTACCCTCATCAATACAAAGGGTGTCCACACCATAAGAGCGGAAAGTCAACACATTGTCAGCTTGGTTGTCCGAGTTCGGATAAGCTCCAACCCCGGAAGTTCCAAAAGCCTGTTGATCATAGAAATAAGCGTTCAAATGGCTGTTTAATCCGGCTTTAGCTTCATTCATCTGCGCCAATACCTGATCTGAGCAATACTCATACCAATCTTTAAGACTTTCCGCATCAGCCAAACCCAACACGTCATCAGAAGGAAGTAAAGAAAAAGCACCATCACCGGTGCCCCACATAATGCCTTTTAGATAGTCAGCCGATTGCTGTACCGCCAAAGTTGCAGTCGGATCTTCGGTGTATTTATCCAAATCAGCCGATTTATTTCCTTCTTGCTCTTTCCAAAAGTTCTGCGGATCAACTCTAATGCCGACATATTTGGCCGTCTCATTCCATCTCGGAGCGTAGCGCTCACGCTCGGCGGTCAATTCGTCATAGCGTTTCTTAACATTATTAAAGGTTTGCTCTTCCATTCTTTAGTTTCCAAAAATGTTGTTGCGTTTACGGTTACCGAAAAGCCCTCTGGCTTGACCGGCTGTCTCCTGGGTGGAATAAGAATAACGCTTATCCACCGCCTCATCAGCACTATCAAAGGTAGCTCCTTTATAAGCTCGCAATTCGGCATTGGTTAAAGATTGCCCTCGTTCATCAAACTTGCCGGAGGCTTGCGCATCCAAATTAGCTTTAGCAATTTTCATATCTTTAATTTTAGCTAAAGCAGTTTGCAAATTTGATTTTCCTATTCTTCTTAAACCTAAACTCATTTTTAAGCTCTCCTATTTCCAAAAATTGATCCTCTTACATCGCCGGATAATCCAACACTCTCAACCTCTTGGCCAAGTGCTCCGCCTTCTGTCTCGAAAAGTTTCCGGCGCTTTTGTCGGCTTTCGGCTTGTTCGGTAAGTAATTTTTTCTCGGCACTATCTGAAACCGATCCAACATACTTGCCATTGGTGCTAACCATTCCTCCGGTCATCATCTGAGTAAAACCTTTGGCGGCACCTCCAAAATCTCCGGTAACCATTCCTTTGGCTGTATTAACAAAGCCTTTAGCGGCTTTTTTAAGTGAAAAACCCATTTACCTTCTCCTTAAAATCTGTTGTTTGTTTTTCTAATAATTTTTTGACCACCGCCCATGTTTACTTCTTGGAAAGCATCGCCGAGCCATTGTGTAATACAAAAGACGGCCATCATCAGGCTATCGGCTCTATCTGGCGAGTGGATCCCTTGTTTACGCATTTCATCTTTGCTCATAATCAACCGCTCACCGTTTGACTTATACTTAAAGCGGATATCCTCGAGCTCTTTTTCAGTAGCCGGGCTGTTTACAATCAACCACTCATTTTCGATATACTCTCGCAAAGTGTAATAGCCCCAAGCTCTGGTATTTCCATATTCCGGCGGCACTCCTTTTTGTTCGGCACCGTTAAAAGCATTAATCCTAACACCCAACTCTTGAAGGCGGTTATAAACCACATAACCCATACCGCCCACATCTATACAACTTGCAGTCGGCTTAAATTTAGCGAGCAGGTCCACAATCTTTCCGGTTGAAACCATCGCATCAGCTTCACTCCATGCCTCTTGGAATGTCATTTTCCAATGTACTTGGCTAACCCTGTCCAACACGGTCAAAACACTTAGGTCGTTTCCTTGTGCCGCAAAGTCAATCCCAATCACACGAGCCGGGGTAAACAAATCACTCCATGGCTCAATTGATTTCATTTTTGACACCTTGCCGGAGTTAAATAAATAATCCTCGGCCTGTTCCATCGGCTCACCAAGCCAAATATGGCGATAGTCTTTTTCGTTGGTAGCCTTGCAGATATTAGCTTCATCAATCAGCTCTTGGGTGCAAAACGGATTTTCAAAATAATCAATATGCACCGATAAGCAGTTTGGTCTTGCCTTACAAAACTCATACACCGGATCCGAGCGCACAAATCTGTTCATCGAAAACCAAATCACAGAGTTTGGCTTACGAATAGTCGGTATCACAACATCAATTGTGCGTTTGGTTAAGGTTTGCGCTTCATCCACCCATACAATATCGAAACCTTCCATACCTTTGGTATTTTCAACGCCGTTTTCTCTAAAACCCTTAAAGATAATCTCCGAGCCGGTCACATTATGGATGATTTTTGAGCTCGTTACCCTAAAATTAAGCCCAAACTTTTGGATCAAATCCACCAAAAGACGATAAACTGATTCCTCAATTGAGTTTTGCGTTTCACGACCGCAACACACACGGACCTTGCGTTTTTCGCAAACATATAATATCAGACGGCCAAAAGCTTGGGATTTACCCGAGCCACGACCGCCATCAGCCAAATAATATCTGTATTTACCAAGGTTGATGAGAAAAGGCATCAACTTTGGCGGTAAGTCAAGAATTTGCGGCACCAGTGTTGTCATTATCACCCACCGCCAAACTATCATCGATTGCTTCACCGATATTGATGGCCAATTCCTCACCATCCACCTTAACCGAAGGCATCATCATAACTTCGGCCGACAAAGCCACATCTTTACTATCCTTCCAATCTCCGGAGAAAGCATTTTTCAACACAAAATCCGCTTTATTACCCGGGTTACCTTCGGCGCATTGTCTCACCCAATAGGCTTCCACCACCTGTTTGAACTGAGCGCAAATCTCACGGTATTCTTTTTTTCCGGCATATTCATAAAAGCAAGTCTTGGTAATCCCGGCAAACACGCAAAAATCTTCCAAAGTTATCGGTGCCGGTGAATATACGGTTTTTACACCCTCGTTTTTATCGGGTATCTGGCGAAGTCTGGCCTCGCAAGCGGCCAAAAATTCACCCATTTTATTAAGCATTTCTTTTGGGCTCTTAAATTTTTTCGGCCTTCCGCCCAAAAATCCGTATTTTCCAAGTAATTTACTGTCAAATTTTGCCATTTTATGCCTTTTATTGTTTGTTTCCAAATCACTCAAAAGCCTTGAATTTAAAAGGATTTCTCATTATTTTGCTTTTAATTCTCTCTATTGTCGGGTAAGAAAACCTTTTATTTTAGATATTTACCACTTAATTTTACCGCCACCGATGGTGACAACCTTAACTTCTTTATCGTTTTCCATTGTTTTTCCTTATGATTTCTCAAAATAAAACGGTACCGACATTCAAAAGGAAAATATCGATACCGTCACCTTCGGAGCTGTGAACAAATGAATATATAAATATCACATTCTACAAATTTTATAGCTTATTTTTTCAAAAAATGTAACACCCAAAAGTGTTGCAAAATGTTGCAAAGTGTTGCAGGTCATCTCAAATTTACCGAATTTTTTATTTTTTCCAGACCTTTTACAAAATATCTAAACAAAGTGATCCGGTGCACTTCCTGGCTCAAATACCCCTTTGCTTTAAGTTGGCGGCTAATGCGCTTCCATCCCATACCGCAACAACGCCACCAAATTATATTTTGGTCGGTACGCGGCAACATTGGCAACCAATCAAAGCAAACCTTTTCCCAAACTTTAATATCTTCATTGGTAATTGAGGTTGGCACCTCATCATAAAAATTGCGTTCCGCCAAAACTTCCGGCTCCGGTGCAATCATAGCCCCCAAGGGTGAGCGATAGTTGGCCTTAAACACCGGGGGAAGAACTTTATCAACCTCGGCCGCTTTACGGATATTATTTTCAATTAACATCAAATCTTTATTCATTCCTCAACTCCCATCAAAACTTTTAATTTACCTTGCCGCTTGGCAAATTTAACCAATTGTTTGGCAATCCATCTTTTCTCTACCGAACAGCCGATTTTGTTTCTGATCAGCCAGTTTTGTAAGGCACCGCGTAAAAAGCGGTCCGCTCTGAAATACGGTTGCAGTATCGGATCATCAAAATCAAGCTCAAAACTCTTAGTGATCAAAACTTCCCCCTCTTTGGGTGGATGCGGAGCAGACAACAAATTCGGTTTTTTCTCTCCACAAGCACTAGGTTTGGTATTCTCTACCGAAGTTTGCGCAAATATCTTCCTTGCCGAGCCCGCCGAGGTGCCAAACCTCGGCGCACTGCCTGCCACAACTGCCGCTCTGCCGGACTGGTAATGTGCCGTAATGCCAAACTGCCGATATTGCTTACTGCCACAACTTCCCTCATCCCTCAACTGCCCCAAACTGCCTCTCACTGCCTCACTGCCATCCGCAAACGGCGACGGGCTCGCCGGTTGCTCTGCCTTACTGCAAGACAGACTGCCTGTCTGGTTACTGATAACCTGAGTGGCTGTTTTACCTTGCGGACAGGCGCGGGCTATGTTTTCCACAACCTCTTGTGCATAACTTGGTTTCTCCCCACACCCCACTTCCAATAATATACCGGAATGTAATGTAGGTATATTATTTAAACTATACTGCCTATTAGCATTTGCTTGAGTTCTCTGTAACTCTTTGTCAGCTTGGGTTTGAGTGCCATTGTTAGACAAAGTGTTAGACAGCACCTCAGAATTGTTAGACACATTGTTAGACACTTTTTGGCGGCGATTTTTTCTTTGTTGAGCAACTTTTTCTCTATTCTCACGATACCACTTCTTTTTGGCCTCTTTCCGCTCTTTTTTCTTATTCTTAGCTTCAACACCTTTTAAGCCGTTTTCAGCCAGCACAACGCATTTTTCGGTATATCTAATATCGGCATCGTGCAACTCATCATACACGCGCCAAAAAACGGCTTGCGCCTGTGGTGAAACACTGTTCACAGCAAAGCCGTTGTCTGTTCCATAATCATCAAAAAAGCGGTGGTATGCTCTGATCAAGCGGATAACTTCGATTTCTACCGCTTCCGGATAGTCATCCAGGATATCAAAAACCCGATCAGGAATAGTCCAAACTTTCCGATACATAAAAATTTTCCCTTTGCGGTGGTTAATTACATATCCAAAGCTTTTTTATAAGTCTCCAACAAAACTTCCTGTTCGTCGCGGTCTGCCGCATTCATTTTGCGCAATCTTAATACCGCTCGCATAACCTTAGCATCAAAACCGGCGCTCTTGGCCTCGGCGAAAATATCCCTAATATCATTTAGCAAACCTTTTTTCTCCTCTTCCAAGCGTTCAATTCGCTCAATCAGTGATCTCAAACGGTCAGCCGCAATACCGCCAATTTCTTTGTCCTTCTCCGCCACGCAAGGCAATACTGGCTCTTCTTTATCAACCTTAATTTCTAAAACTTTTCCGATTTGTTCACTCATGTTTTTTCTCCTTAAAAATTTAATAATCTTTAGTTTACAGATTGGCCGGATCTATTTGTTGCAATACCACATAACAAAAACACTTGCGATCCACAAAAAAGCAACAATTAAACGCTCGCACCAGGTGATCTGGATTTTTTTGTTAGCAAAATCAACCAACTCTTCATTGAGTTTAGCTACTCTATCTCTTTCCTCTTCCAAATAATTGGCGTATTTTTGTAGGTTGGCATTTTTGGCCAACTCTTTTTCAAACTCTTTTTTCAAATTCTCTGTTGCTGATTTCAATAGTGCCAGTTCAACTTCGGCCGGAACTTTGCCATCTTTTTCTTTTAATTTCGGATCAGGTTTTCCTTTTGCAAAAACCAACTTCTTTTGAAGTTTCTTAATATCCTTTTTTTCAACCGGTTTTACAACAACTTTTGCTATCTTTGCCATTTTACATCTCCCTAAAAAATAATTGATAAACACTTGTGTTATATTTTTCGGCTATTTCAAACGCCGTCAAAAGGTTAAGACTTTTTTTCTTTCCTCTTTCTGCCATCCAACGCGCCACCGTTAATCTGTTACCCAGGGGTTTAGCCTGCTTAAACTCTCTCATCCGGCCATAATCAATCAATACCCCCTTAAAGGCCTCTTTTTTTTGCCCGTCGAGTAAGTATTTTACTGATAGATTAAGGTCATGAGCTCGCCACAAAACCTCACAGAGCTTAAAATTTTGCCCTTTGTAATATTTCATTTGAAAATTCTTGCCACCGCTCGCCAAACTCCTTCCTTGGCTTTTCCATTCCTCAAATATGCGCTCGGTAACCGCTTTAGCTAACCAATAATTGTCCTGATTTTCACTCATCACACCTCCGAAATTAATAATTTATTTCACTTCATAAAAATCATTCGGTTGTACTTCGTTATTGGTAATCTCAACAAGCTTTGGCATATATTTTGGCGATGGAACAGCCTCACCGGTAGCCCATCTCCTAGCCACACAATGAAGAACACCAATGGTTTTGGCAAGCCACGCAACATTCTTATTTTCTTTTTTTAGCCACTCATTTACGGTCATAATTTCACCTCCTTAAAAACAAAATAATCTAAAAAAGAATAATAAGTCAAGTTAAAAATAATCTAAAAAAGAACAAAATGTTTTAACCATTGTTTTTGCTTGAAGAATAATCGTTTTTAGATTATAATTGTTACGAAAGGGACTAAAATTATGAACACAAATAGAATCAAAGAGTTTCGCAAAATGCGAAAACTCACACTAGAAGAGCTCGCCCACAAGCTAGGGGTGTCTTATTCAGCTATTCAAAAGCTCGAGAGCGGAACGGTTGACTTGGATATAAATTGGATGCGTAAGCTATCAGAAGTTTTAGAGGTAAAACCATACGAGCTTCTACCTTTGGATATGCAACCGGAAGAGATCACGCCCCAAGAAAGGGAAATATTACGCATGATCCGAAAATCATCCGCACCAGGCCAAGCAAATAGTGACCATACTCAAACGCAAACAGAGCTTAGCTCGGATATTACAAAACAAAACCAACCATCGAAAGAAAGATGAGGAAACAACATGAAAAAGTTTTTATTTATCGTTTTTACTGTTTTGCTAATAAGTGCGCCACTTGCCCAGGCTAAGTATCAGCGCGGTTATTATAAACCAAGTACCAGATCTTTTGTCAGTGGTCATTACAAAACAAAATCAGACGGTATAAAATCAAACAATTATTCCACCAAAGGCAATCGCAACCCTTATACGGGCAAAAAAGGCTACGCAAGCCCTTATAAAACAAAACCTGTTTTCGGAGGAAAATAGCTATGAAAAATATAATAAAGCAAGATTTAGCGACAACCAAAAAAATCTCTATTTTTGCGGCTGTTTTTCTTCATATAATAAGTTACATTATATGTTTTGATAAATGTAGCGACGGTGTTTTTGACCTAGTCTTTGGATTGAATTTTATTATAATTTTGTTACTGATAGAGATATATGATCTTAAAAAATATATAAATAACATACAATAATTTTTCCACCGCCATAAGCCCTTGTTTTTAAGGGCTTTTGTTTTGTTGTTGATAAAAATGTTCTTTTTTAGATTATTTTTAACTTGACAATATTCTTTTTTAGATTATTCTTGTTTTTAGTTAAAACATTTCGGAGCTAAAAACATGAACATTAAAAAAATTTCTCAAATACTTCACACTTGGGCCAACGCCGAACCGGCAAAGATTGAAAAAGTTATGTTTGGATTAACCATAGCTTACGGTTGCTATTGGGCGGTTATCTTGGGCCTCATGGGCATTGTTGATTTAATTTACAAATAAGGATTTATCAAATGCCCAAAATTCCATTGTTTATCGACAAAGTGGCGATGACTAACAAGTATCGCAACGGAACTCTTCCATCCGGATATTACCGCTTCCATATCGGCGTAATGATGACCGGTTACCTCATCAACAAAGCCGATGCCGAGCAGTTATCCGGTCTAAACACCGCTCCCCAATTCATCAAATCAAACCAGGGTATTTTCATGGGGAGCCTCAAACTTTTAACCATTTTAGAAAAAATCGGAGATTAATTATGATCCTAAAAGTAAAATATGCTAACGAAGATGTCCTTCCTCTTATCAGCCGTGAGGGTGATTCCGGGTTTGATATCCGCGCCAATATCAAAGCGCCTTTGTCGGTACCGGCTCGCTCTTTTGTCAGAGTTCCGGTCGGTGTTTCGGTCGAGGTTTCAACCGATCCTATGTATGTCATCACCAAAGAAGATGAAAACGCTTATCTTTTTGACCGCTTAGCTCTTGATTATGAATTGCAGGTCCGCCCTCGTTCCGGGCACACCTCGCGCGGCCTTGTCGCCCAGTTTGGCACCATCGATGCCGCTTATCGTGGCGAGATAAGCGTTGTTTTAATAAATTACAATGATTTTCCGGTAGAAGTTGCGCCCCAGGAGCGCATCGCTCAATTGGTTATCACCCCGATTTTTAAGCCGGTCGGTATCGTCTCGGTTGAAACTTTAGGTATAACCGAGCGCGGCTCGGGTGGCTTTGGCTCAACCGGCAAGATTTAATCTCATGGAGCGGTTATAGATTCCCTAAATGTTCATAAAAAGTAGTCCGATATTATTATGTTTTCCCCAATCTATAAACCGCTCCGCCTTACCTTTTAACCTTTAGGAGTAAACAAATGAAAATAACCACCGAAGCAGAGCTAGATTTATTTTATTTCAAAGCCAAACATTGTTTCCAAGCACAAGACAAATTTTGGATTATGGTTGTCGATTGCCGCAATATGCCCGATGGATCTGTTCGCAAAAAAGAGCAAAACGATTGCTATTGGGCTTTCAATACCAAACTGGCCGAGTTCTTTAATGAGGCCGATATAACTTATGGCTATCATAAACTCCCTTATACCAAAGAGCGTGTACACGAAATTAACAAGGCTGTTTTTGATATCGAAACCACCACCACTTTGTCAGCAAAAGATTTTTCTGAGTACATGGATAAACTCAACATCTTTTGGCAAGACAAAACCAAAGGCTTTTTTAACTTTTAACAGGAGAGTTTTAATGAAGAACAAATTATCTGATTTAAATGATCATTTATTTATGGCTCTCGAACGATTAAACGACGAGGATTTAACCCCTGAGCAGTTAGACGCCGAAATTGACCGTGCCAAGGCAATCGGCTGTGTTGCTTCAAATATTATCGCTAACCAGGCATTAATCTTAAAATCAGAAATGGCCAAAGCTAATGTCTTGGATGCAGACTTCAAAAACCATTTAATGATTGGAGACGGTCGTGGAGCATAAATACACCAAAGAAGAGCGTGAGTTTATCGAGCGGAACTATCTCGGTATAAAATCTGGCGACTTAGCTCAGATGTTTAATGCTGAGTTTGGATCCGATTTGTCGCGCGGTCAAATAAAAGCCTATTTGACTAATCATAAATTAAGCAATGGTGTTGTTTGCCGTTTTTCAAAGGGACACATTCCGGCGAATAAAGGCAAAAAAATGAGTGCCGAAAATTATGCCAAATGCGCTCCGACAATGTTCCGTAAAGGACATATACCGGCAAACAAAAAACCGATAGGATCCGAGCGTATCGATTGCAAGGATGGTTATCATTTAGTTAAAGTTGCTGAGCCAAATGTTTGGCGCTTAAAACACGTCGTTCTATGGGAAAAGTATAACGGACCTGTACCGAAAGGCCACAAGATTGTTTTTGCTAATCAAAACAAAGACGATATCCGGATTGATAATCTGCTTTTGGTATCAAATGCCGAAATATGTGTGGCTAATAGAAAAAAGCTTCTTCACCAGGACAGAGAGTTGGTAGCGGCGGCCTTTTGTTTGAGCAAACTTTTAGTCGCCGTCTCAAAGAGTAAGAAAAGGCAGAAAAAACAACGATGACTTTATATAACGGCGGCTTATGTTTAACAACGACGATTATTTAATTCCAAAAATTATTATGTGCCGCCACCTCATTTTAACAGAAAGGAGAAAACATGACAGATTATCCAATTATTTCGATCAATACGCCCATTGTGCAGATTGAGCCGAGTTACGATGATTTAGCTTTTCCACCCAAGGAGGCCAATGACAATGACTAAAGTATTACGTTGGGATGGCGAAAAATATGTTGATTATGATCTACCTTCCGGATCTGTCACCTTCGCCGAGGATGAAGAGGTTATCACCTGTTGTCGGTGTGGCCATCAAATCAAATTTAAGGATAGTTTTGTTTCGCGCCAGGTGCACAATTCCATCGGCATCGGTTATGCCGAGTGTGAGGATTGCTATCGTGCCAATAATCCTGATTTTAAGGAGGTTGGTTAATGGTAACCATAACCGAGCAAATGAAGTGCGTTAAGCGCGAGATTGATTACCGCCGTCGTTTATATCCCAAATGGGTTGCCGATGGCAAACTCAGCCAACATGAAGCCGATTATCAGATTGAGGCTATGGAATATGTCTATAACACCCTCAACGCTGTTCTCGAGTTCGAGCGTGGCTTCATCGCCAAAAACCAAAAACTTTTTGAATAGAGATATTTAATATGGATATTAAAGACTTTGAAAACAAAATCATTAATGCAGATTGCCTGGATATACTTAAACAACTTCCGGACAAATGCATTGATTTTATCCTTACCGATCCGCCTTATATCCTGGATATGAACGGCGGCAAGGGAAAAGCCTTTGGCGATCGTAAACTTATCAAAGATAAGCATATTGATTTTATCGCTCATGATTTTGATCATGAAAAAGTTTTTGATGAATTTTTACGCATATCAAAGCAAGTAAACATGGTTATTTTCTGTTCAAATGCACAAATAAGCCGGACAATGGCATTTTTCGAGCGTGGGGGGGGTATAAGGTGAAATTACTCGTGTGGGATAAACCAAACCCAATACCTCTTTGCAATAATAAGTTGATCAACAACTTAGAGTATATTGTTTGGATAAAAGAGGATGGGAGTTATTTCAATAACAGCTTACCGACTAAAGATAAGTTAATGAGTTTCAGATATCCAGCACCTCAAGACAGAATACACCCAACCGAAAAACCGGTGGAGTTGTTTTCACATTTACTTAATTTATTCACCAAAGAAGGTGATTTAGTTCTTGATTGCTTTTCCGGATCCGGTGTAACGGCCCGTGCTTGCCATAACTTAAAACGCCGCTTTATCTGCGTAGAAAAAGATAAAAATTATTATGAAGCATCCATCAAAAAACTTGAGGATACCCAGAAACAACTAACACTATTTTAAGAAGGAATAATAATGACACCAAGAGAAAGACAGGCATTGATACGAATTATATTTTATCTGTTTGGCTGTTTATCCTATATCGCAGGAACACACATTCCGGATAGCATCAGCAAAGAGATTGAAATTTTACAGAAAGGAAAAAAACAATGACACCTAAAGATTTTGTACCATTAACACAATATACTGAACTGAAAAATATGTTTTTAAAACTTAATGATAGAAGAAACAAACTAGAAGTAAACATAAGAGAAGTAATTAAAATTCTCTTAAAAGTCAGCCCAAAACACGAGGATTGGATAAAGAAAAATTTTGGAGAATATTTATGATCCGTAAAAAGAATATTATTCCTCTTCTATTTAGCTTTATGGCCAAAATAGAAGCACAAGGAGACACTTTATCTAATAATGATTTTTGCATGTTCACTATTCAAAAAAGAATAATGAAACCTAGTTGGGGATTACCGGCAGAAATAATGCCGACCGACTTCCCTCTTGATTGTGAAGAATACCGAGTAACGTTAACTATTGAAAGGAGAGATATATAAAGTGACTGATTGGGGAAAAAGTATCATTTGTGAGTTTACATTTCCTGTTTGCAATAGAACACTCAAATTTACTGTTGCCGCTGATTATAATTGTTGTGATTCCTTTGTGTATTACATTACGGTTTATAATGGATATAAGCCCAGACAAAACGGGGAACTCCATAAAAAAATTTTTTATGTTTCTCAAGAGAGATTTTATAGATTGCTAAATGCTCACGGAAAAAAGCTTGGACTGAATTTTGACTTAAGGAGGATGAATATGACTAATAGATTTGAGTTTAGAACATGGTATAAGAAAAACTATATTTATAAGAATTTGTGTGATGCACACTATTACACAGATGAAGGAAAATGTATCGGCAGTGCTAACAATCTTCCAAACGATTTGCTTTGGGAGCAATGCACCGGCTTAAAAGATAAAAATGGCAGGCTTATTTATGATGGGGACTACATAAGAGCAATTAATCAAGATACCAAAGATAAGCCAGATTTGCAATTTGGGCATATTTGGGTTGATGAATTAAATTGTCGTTGGGTTAAGTTTGATAAAGAAGAATTATCATGGAATGACTTTTGCTCTCTCATTGATTATGACTTGACACTTGAAATAGAAGTTATCGGAAACGAGCACCAGGGATTAGGTATTAAGGAGATTGTAGATGACTAATACCACTTACCTTTGTAATGAAGATCCACAACCAGTATTTAGATGGCTTGTTAAAAAGGATGGAACAAAAGTCTTGCAACAAGAATATATAATTAAGGGAGAAAAATGGGAAATAGAGTGGAGGGATATTCCGGAGGTACAAGATGAATAAAGTTGGACAGATATATAAAGAAAGGGGAACGCCAAATATATGGGTTATAACAAAATGTGATGGTAGGGAATGTAATATGATTTGTCAAGACGGAGAAGTTACTTATGGATATGTTCCTCACTTTTTTTGGGAAAAATTAGAGCTTGTCGCAGAATATCAAACTTGGCAAGAAGCTGTAAACAGTAAGGAGTTTAAGGTAGGTGAAAAATGAGATGCGGTTATTGTGATTATTGCCGATACGATATGTCAGATGATGTGTATGAATGTCTTATAGGTATTGAGGCAACAGAAAATGAAGAAGGGTTAGGCTGTCGATTTAACAAAGTTACTTTGAAAAAACTAAATCGGCAATATTGGGAACAGGAAGCAGAAGATGCTTTGGCAATGAGTAAGTATTGGAGGGATTACAAAAGGTAGGTGGAAAATGAGCTGGAGTGTAAAAAAGCCATCAAAAGACGAATTTATTGAAGGTGCTGAAAAGTACATAAAATATCTTGAAAAAGAGTTATCCAATGCAAAAGGCTATTGGTATAAATTACAAATAAAAATAGCACTTAAAAAAGAAAAAGAATGGTTAAAGGAGTTAAAACAAGATGAGTAAAGAATATATATGTATTTCTATTAAACATTCCATGCATGGAAATGGTTGGTATTTATGGTGTCCTAATTGTCAAGGATATACAGGGGATATTGAAAAAGCTGGATTATATAAAGAAGAAGATTTTAAAGGTGCAGGAGATTTTCCGATTGTTAAAATGACAGCGGATATTTGCGAAAAGTATAAAAAATACGACAGTGTTTTAGTAGATAAAGAAGATTTTATTGTTTATTCGTGGAATTTAAGAAATTTTGACACCACAAAAGATTTAGATAACATGAAGGCGGCTTTGCATGGTATAAAATGCATTTTAACATCTGATAATATTGATTATCGAACAAGGATTGAGAAAGCATTAGCAAGAATTGAATGGATAAGAAGGAGTAATTAAAATGATTAAACTTCTCGTTACCTCAACTCTTATCATGTCCGAGGAAGATTTATGGTGGTACGCCGCCCGAAATTCCGAACGCGCCAAAAATCTCAAACCGGAAGAGTTTATTAAGAAAATAAAAGCCGGTGAGCGCATTGTTGTAAAATTCCCGGATGAAACAATAACCAGTTATGAACTTATCGAACAGAAAAATTGAGGAGGTGTTAAAGTGATTGATAAGCTACAATTTATCAGAATGCTTAGGGAAGCGATTTATGAAATAGAGCATCGTGATATTGGGGATGATAACAATGTTATCTTCACAATGGAGCGAATTTTACCAATGTTTGACAAGAAAGCAAACAAACTCTTTAGGCTGTCTATTAATTATGAGGAAAAAAGAGGTGCTACATGGTTAAAATAACTTTTTACCTTAAAACCTGCCAAACGGCTACGCTAGAAACGTCGCAATCACAAATAGAAAAACTGCATGAGATGATTGATAAATGCACCGATGGATTTTATGAAATTTACGGTGGAAATAAAAAAGCACTCATAAAAGCTTCCGAAGTAACCATGATAGAAATTCAGGATAAAAGTAATGTCTAAACCCAAAAAAGACAAACTTGGCTACCTTCACGAAACTTGGCAAATCAAAGAAACGGAGGATGTGTTAAAAAACGCCCATAACGGTGATATAATTTCTTATGATCGGCACACAGCTACATCCGGAGAGGGAGGAACATTTGTTGTTTATAATGGAAAAGAGTGGATGCCGCATTATTGTGATTGCAAATATAGAACGCTACAACAACTTGTTGATGAGGGATTTAACCTTAAATATGCCGGTCACCGTGGCGATGGAAATAAAGATGCTTGGTGGAATCAAGGGGAGCCATTAAATTTACTTGATTTAGTAGTATTAAACTTATGATGAGGTTTTGAAATGTCAAAAGATACCTTTAAAGCCATAAAAACTATTCAATATAACTTAGTAGTTGCTTTCAATACGATAGCAAGAGAATACCCGGAGGCATCAATATTAAGCTTAATTGCTCATATCATGAGAGATGTAGAACATCTTAAAGTATCTGTTGTGGATACAGAAAAACAAAACTTACTCCTCACAATAGCCAACGCCGAGTTAAACGACCGCTTAATCATAAAAAAGGACTGGACAAATGAATAAAAGAATACTAAACACAAAAGAGGCTATTGAATATTTAGGGCTTGGCCGTCGTCAGTTTGAAGTCGCGGTCCGGCAAGGGGATATATCATTTAAGGTTATAGGGAGCAAGCGGTTTTATCCGGTTTGGGTGTTGGACAAATGGCTAAACAGCACAATCAACCATATAGATTGTTCAAGCGCGGCGATACATACCACGCCTATTTCTCGTGCATCATCGAAGGGCGACGGGTACGAGTTAGAGAGACTTGCCGAACAAATGATGAAGCCCAAGCAGTTCAATATTGCCTCCAAAGACTATCGCAAATACAACAACAAATTAAGGACGAAGCCTCTGGTCGATTGCCTCGCTTAACCTTGGATGAGGCCTTTTCACGCTATATGAAAGAAAAAGGCCAATATTTAACTCTTCCCAAACAACGCCTATCTCGTTTAATCAAATTAAAAAAAGAGCTTAAAGTCACTTATCTTGATGAAATAAAAGAGCCGCAAATCAACCGTTTTATAACTTCCAACCGGCAAACTTTAAGCAATTCCACCATCAATCGTTATCTTTTTCTTTTATCGGCTGTCATCCGCACAGCAACTGAGGAGTGGTCCGTTGCCACTTATCCGCTCAAATTATCCAAATTCAAGCTTAAAGAGCCGGCCGAAAACATAAAATTCTTATCTGATTGGCAAATAGCACAAAAGATTATTGACCGCGCCGCTGATCACCTTAAGCCCATTATCTACACTGCTCTTTATACCGGTATGCGTGAGAGCAATATCTTAGGTCTTAAATGGGAAAACATCGACTTTACCGGTGGCACTATTACCATAAAAGTTAAGGATAAAACCAAGCAAGGTGGCAAAAACCATTCCATCCCAATTATTCCTCAACTTGCACAAATCTTGCACAACCAACCCGAGGTTAGCGATTTTGTATTCACCTATAAAGGTAATCCGATTAAAAGTATTATGACCGCCTGGCGTAATATCTTTTATAAGAGAGACGGTCGCAAATCCTTTTCTCATGAGCTTAAAGATCCGGAGCTTCCTTATATCAACTTTCATGCCCTCCGACATACGGCGGCCACCTGGATTTTACGCAAAACAAATAACTTGCGGATTACCAAAGAGATTTTAGGCCACGCCAATATCAATACAACCCTAAAATATGCCCATGTTTTGGACGATGAAAAGCGAAAAGCTTTAAATACGGTCTTTAATCAATAAACTCAGCGATTCTCTTATAGTTAACTTTTTGTTAACTATTTGTGCACATTTTGTGCAACTTTGTGCAAATTTTTGTGCACAAAACGCCATTTTTAGCCATTTTCTTGATTTTATTTTTAACCCCCTGGATACGAAAAAACCCTTGAAAAATCAAGGGTTTGAAATGGTGCTCAGGGACGGGATTGAACCGCCGACACGAGGATTTTCAGTCCTGTTATCTGATTGCTATTTGTTTTTGATTTTCAATAAGTTACTTCATTTATAAAAAATCGTTGTGCACATTTTGTGCAACTTTGCGTAAATTTCAACGGTCTATCGCTCGTAAAATTTTGCCCTTCCTTGTTTGGATAAATTATCAGCAATCTGATTACCCACCGCCCTTGTTTGATAATATTCCGTATGTCCTTTGGTCCACTCGATATGAGGCTTAAGCCGTCTGATTTTATAAGCCAACACCTGCATTTGGCGCATCCGAATATATTGTGCCTGGGTGCGTGGCTTTTCGGTATTTTCCGCACCGTTAATATATTGAATTGCCGTCATCGAATCGGTGTAAATCGTGCAATCTTTACCAAACCCTAAAATAGACGCCTGATATATCGCCCACAATTCGGCATAATTTACATTGTCCGTCCTAATCCAATGGCTAATTGTGCGGTTGCTTGCACCGCGCATCATATAGATACCGATACCGGCAATTTGTCTTTTCTCATCAAAACTGGCATCGGTAAATATTTTCATTGGCAGAGCTCCAATTCTTGGCGCAGTTTATCAATCCGGCCAATCCATTGCCAAAAGTTCTCATAGCCCTGGTAGGGAATATTGCTCAGCTCTTGGCCGACCTTTTCTCCACCGACAGGATAAACCGGACAATTATTATAAGATACCACGCTCGAACAACCGAAGAGCGCCATCACGGCCAACATTAGGCTTAGAATATATTTTAGCTTTTTGCTTTTCCACATACTTAACAACCTCAACCGTTTCTTTAACCACTTTTAATTCGGCATTATTTTTGCCAGCCATATACCCAGAATAATAAATTCCAAGACTTGCAAGCAAAGATACAATAACAGAAACCGCATATTTCACCCAAACAGACATAACATCCACCCCAAATATGCGCCATATATTAGCTCGGCTATATTCCAACCGCCTTTATACAAAGGATAAACCTTCCGGCTGAATAAACCGACAAGCCAATAAATGGTGCCCATTGCCACACCGCACACCATAAAAGGTATGCTTTGAAGTGCCAGTCCGATGATAAAGGTCATATAAAGCCCTCTCACGGTCAAGCCCAACCAACCAAACAAAATCGCATGGTCAAGCAAATTAAACGCCGGTATATGGACTGTCCACTTCCAAACCTTAACATCATGTGCATCCCATTTCATATTATCCAGGATATGATCAACCTTCGGCAAATCTTCTCTATCCGGTTGCGGCTCTGCAATCCCCAAAACACATCCGACATATTCGCCCCATCCGGCCAATTGTGTAGAAAGTCTCGCCGCAATCATCAAAACCAATTGATAGTTTTGATCCCAACCATGCAAATAAGCGGCGCAAAGACTAAAAATAACCGCAAACCACCATTTGTTTAGAGGAAACTTCCATCCCCAACGCTCACCCAATCCACCGCGGATCCTAAAGCCTAAAGCGCATAATAAAATTATTATCACTCTATCCATACTACCCACTCTCCTTTTTCAATCAGCCGCGCAATTCTTTTAGCTCTTTTCGGGGTATCATATTTAGCATATTTACTGTCTAAGCATTGCTCAGCCGCTTCTTTGTAGTTGCCAACACCCAAAGCCCTTAACATTTTTCTAAAAGCCTTCACTCCGTTAATCCCGAGCTGAAAAGTCATATCAATAAGCGCATATTGTCTTTGGTCATCCAGTTTATCAAAAAAAGGAATGCGCTTTTTGCATTCCTTTTCACACCGTGCTATATCGTTTCTCAAAAGATAATAGGCCATCTCTCGGGTTATACCATGCTTCCAATCACCCACCACCTTAAGTTCTTCGGCGGTAAAAGGATTGGTTTCGACACACCGTCCGATACCGATTGTTAATTTTCCTCTTGTGCATTTATAGGGTTGAAGTCGCAACCCTTCATGAAAAACAAGTCTGTTGATTATCTCCGGCATATCAAGCATGGCCACCCTCCTTTTTTAATAATTGTTATTCTGCTGAAACTTCCTCTTTCTCGTTGATATTTACAAAACAAGATCCGCTCTCGGCTCTCAAATAAATATCGCCTGAATTATAAACCGTCTCGTAGCTCTCACCGGCTTTGAGCTTTCTTCCGCCCAAATTATCCGGTGTATTAGAGCTGATATTTACCAATAAAGCATCGCCACCGCGGTTTTGGATTTCATAAATCTTACCTGCGGTCAAAGTTTCCAAAGTGCCTGCGCCGGTCCAGGTTGCCCCGACCTCACTAAATAGCAATTGTGCCATTATTTTTTCTCCTCAATATCAATTCCAGTTTCGTCTTTGATTTTTTTCAAAGTAAATTGTGTTAAAATCTTAAATACCTTATTGCCGGTGATCCGGTAAAAGTTCTCTAATATTGAATAAAGCTCAATACCACAAATCAGCGTTGCTCCGATATTGGCCAAACCACAATTAGCAAAAACAATCATGTATTGGTCAATTCCTTGTAGCAAAAAGACGGCTGTCGAATACATTACAAACTTTAACACCGTCTTTTGCAGTCCGTGAGAGCTCATTCTCTCACCCTCAAGTAAAGAAGCATGAACACCGGTAATAAGATCAACCACAATAAAAATTAAGAGCCATAGGATCAAAACACCCAATGGCTCCAAAAAACCCAATATTCCGGTCAGACAATAAGCCCATATCTTGTCTATATCGAGTATCTTTCCCATCTCTTACTTCCTTTTCTTACCGCCGCAAGCCATTTTAATCACCTCCTTTAATCTTGATTATCGCCAACAATATAATGGTATTCCTCGATGGTGATTGTTCCTTTCTCCACACGTTCCATAAGCTGTTCTTTGGTGAGCCTTCCGGCCTCATAAAGCCGTTTTAAGCTCTCAACTATTGCTCTTGTCTCCACCATCTTACAAAACTCCTTCTTCAATAAGTTTTAATGTGTATTCATCCACAATCTCAGCCTCACGCAACTGCTCTGCCGATTGTACGGCTTGCCAAGCGGCAAACTCGGCCTCGGTTGCGACCGCTTCCTCATAAACCCAAACCTTTATAGTTTCGCCGTCCGGATTTGTGCGCTCCTCCTCACGGATATTTTTACGCAACAAATAGCGTTTATCGGATATAGCCTCAATAGCTTTCGGGCAAATCCTACTCTCAGATTGTTTATATTGCATATTCCTTTATCCCTTTAATATATTGATTAACCTTAATTTGTTTGTTTGATATGCGCTTACGCAGTTCTTTTATATTTACATAAGGCGAAATATATTGCTTAAATGCCGTATAGGTATTAGCCACCTTAAACCGCCCCATATAACTCAAGACACGCAGGCAATCATAAATTGTTATCTTTAGCTTTGCACGCACGCGCCGAATAAGCCTAATCGACTTGAGAAAAACCCTGTCTCTTAGCTTTATCCAACCGCCTCGCTTAAACTGATATCCGATAAAATTAACGCTGTCGAAGCGGTGAACTTGCCAAATTTGTTTTAATGACATTTTCAAATCGATGATTTTATGCTCGATATCCAAGCATAACCGCTTAATCTTGCGTTTATTCGAGCTAAACAGAATAATATCGTCCATATAACGGACATAAAACTCCACTTTTTTATTTTCTTTAATATAATGATCTATGGCCATCAGTAAGATATTGGCAAAAATCGGACTGGTATAAAACCCGATTGGTATTCCTCCTTTTACAATCCGGCCATCAATAATTTGTTTATTGGCTCGCAAAATCAGCGCAAACAGTCTTAATACGCGTTTATCGCGTATCGTTTTGCGGATTTCTCGAAAGACATAACTCGGCTTAACATTATGAAAAAACTTTCTTATATCAAGCTTTGCAACATATCTTGTTTTGTTTGGATATTTAGCCAAGATTTTGGCCAAATATTTTCTTGCCTGGTCGCCACCTCTTCCTTTTACGCTACCGCAACTATACTGGTAAAATTTCTTTCGAAAAAGCGGCTCGCATATATTCATTATTGCGTGGTGAACACATTGTTCGCGAATAAAATTAGGGCAAACAATATACCGTTTCTTTAACTCCACCCCATCATTAATCAAAGTGGTTGGATGAACTTCCAACGGTCGCCAAGTTCCATTTTTCAAACTTTCATGAAGCTTATTAACCACTTCTTCAATATGAGACAACGCTTTTCTAACTGTTGCCTTTTTGCGCTTTCCTAGTGCCGCCCGACATATCGCCTTGCGGATATTTTCTTTATCTATTATTTTTTCAAATAAATGGTTATAGGTTTTCATTTATTCCTCAAAAGGTTTATCATTTCTCTTATAGCCTCACGGACGTTTACCATTTTGCTACTAGCCCGTGCCTTTTGCGGCGTAATTTTCGCCACGACCGAGCGAGGAGCTGATAGGGCATTTTAGAGAAACATTACACTATAAGATTAAGCGAAGCGCCGTTGTTCCAATTCGAGTTCGACGGCAGGTTATTCACATTGAAGCAGAACACGCCATCGATAGCCCCGTTATTCACATTGCCACCGAGGATCAACCTCAGGTGAGGAACCGCGCCCGACAGGTCGCCCACACAACCCCCACACATAATAATTTGGTAAAACTCATGCTAAAGGGGGAGTTTATCCCCCTTTGCAACCCCCTTAAAGGTGGTGATAAGAAAGCGAAGCGCCGATGGCCCAAGACGAGAACGACGGCAGGAAATCCACAAGGAAGCAGAACACGCCAGCGAGAGCCCCGG
>Ga0310690_10001965_pt1 | contig 35005 bp, 23 predicted proteins | sample AusTroGonzalo_MG_2_FD_207661 | JGI IMG/M metagenome (GOLD analysis project Ga0310690, IMG submission 207661) | Bovine rumen microbial communities from tropical cattle in Woodstock, Queensland, Australia - Gonzalo_04 (v2) (version 2) | ecosystem: Host-associated > Mammals > Digestive system >...
CCTTCTTCGCTTCCTCTTTATAACTCTCCGACAACACGCCGAGCCGCACTCCTTTCGCCATGCCGTAGCAGTACATCGCCGAACATGTGGACTCCAGATAATTGCCTTCCTCTTCACCTCTGTCCGGCACTTGGTACCAGAGGTGCGAAGCCTTGTCCTGAACCGCTAGAAGCGACTCCAAGACGCGATTCATAATAGCCACCAACTCTGCCCGCTCCGGCTGATCTGCCGGCATCAGTTCAAGCACATCGCACAGCGCCATGACGTACCATCCTTCGGCGCGTCCCCAAGTCTCAGGACTGCAACCGGTGATGGAGTCGGACCAGCCCATCTGCCGACTCTCATCCCAACCGTGGTGGTTGAGTCCGTTCGCCTTGCGCGTGTGCGCGTCAATAATAAGGAACTGGCGCGCGACATCGGACCATGCTTCGGGTTCGGGTTTATACGCCGCATAACGGGCATAGAACGTTGTGCCCGTAAACAAGCCGTCCAGCCACATTTGGTGTTCATAGACCTGCTTATGCCAAAAACCGCCTTCACTCGTTCGCGGCTGCTCACGCAACTGATCCCGCAGCGTCTCGATAGCGATGCCGTATTCCGGCTTGGGATTGATCGCATTGAGCATAATGAGGAAATTACCTCCCTGAATACGATCCATGTTATAGAGGCTCTTCTTGTAGGTCAATATCGAACCATCTTCCCCGATGAACATGTCGGCAAAACGCTGCGCGTGATTCAGATACGCAGTGTCTTTCGTCGCGTCATATAAGTCGATGAACGCACGTGCCATGAGCGTGGGGGTGTACTCCCATTTGGGTTTGGCAGCGCCATCACAGGTCCATAAGTCCGGGTTGTGCTTCATCTCGGAGTCAGCTACGTCCTTTGCTAATTGCAGGTACTTATTCTGCGTACAAGCCGTCAAGATAAATGCGGCGATAAAAAGCAGTTTTTTCATAAATTTTGTATTTTCGGGTGCAAAATTACAACAAAAAATTGAATTATGCAATAGGAACAGTCATTTTTTTGATACAATATAAAACATTTCCGTTTATGATTTTGTCTTTTTGCTAACTTTATTTTGCAAAATGTAAATTTTTGTTGCATATTTGGCAAAAAAGCAGTACTTTTGCGCAAAATTTCCAAAAAGGGAAATTCATTAGGTATTAACAAACTATTTAAGGTATGAAGAGATTCTTACTCCTTTTGTCCGTTTGTATGTTTACTCTCGGACAGGTCTGGGCTCAAAACCAGGCTATTTCCGGTAAAGTAGTGAGTGCCGTAGATAACGAGCCTATTGTCGGCGCGTCTATCTCTGTGCTTGGTACCAGCCGGGGTACCATCACCGACTATGATGGTAAATTCAGTATTGAGGCCGCTCCCGGCACAACACTGGTAGTAAGTTTCGTGGGAATGCGTTCCTCATCCGTTCAGGCTGCCGAAAGCATGGTTATTACTCTCGAGGAGGACACCGAGGTGCTGGATGAGGTTGTTGTAACCGCTCTCGGTATCTCGCGTAACGAGAAGACCCTGGGTTATGCAGCAACGAAAATGGACGCCGATGAGATCACAAAAGCGCGTACCACGAACGTAGCGTCTGCTCTGGCCGGTAAAGTAGCCGGTGTTCAGGTGCAAGCTACTTCTACCGACCCGGGTGCAGCAAGTAACATTATTATTCGTGGTTTCTCGTCTATCAGTGGTAGCAACCAACCGCTCTATGTAGTGGACGGTGTACCTTTGCAGAACACGGTGGATTACGGTGCAGGTTCGCAAGATGAAAAAGCGTCCGTACTGGGCGGTATCAGCAACATCTCTGCACAAGACATCGAGTCCATGACCGTGCTCAAGGGTGCAGCTGCAACCGCACTCTATGGTAGCCGTGCTGCGAACGGTGTTGTGATCGTCACCACAAAAACAGGTGGTAAAGGTGAGAAACGCAACTTCAACATCGAGTATAGCGGTGGTGTTGCGTTTAACCAAGTAGCTAACTTCCCGTTGATGCAGAACAAGTTCGGTCAGGGATGGAACGGTCAGCAGACCTTCATCGAGAACGGTTCTTGGGGTCCTGTGATGGACGGTTCTAATCAGGTGTACGGTCCGATTTGGGACTATCAACAGCTGCTACACAAGTATGAGGCTGTACCGTCTAACATCAAAGATTTCTTTGATATCGGTATCTCACACAACCACAACGTATCGTTCAGCGGTGCTTCGGCGGACAACAAGATGAACTACTACGCTTCGTATTCGTTCACGGGCGATGACGGTGTTATGCCGAGCGACCACGACACTTATCAGCGTCACACGGTTGCTGTTCGCGGTAGTTACGAACCCGTTAAATGGTTGAAAGTATCGAGCTCGGTGAACGTAGCAACTTCCAAAACCGACGTAGTGGACACCTATCAGGGTACCTCTGTGATCGACGGTTTGTATGAGTTCCCGCGTGACATCTCGCTGGTGGACCACAAGGACCTGAGCAGCCCGTTCAACACGCCTGAGGCGTATTTCACTCCGTACGGTATCACCAACCCGTACTGGGCTATCGAGAACAACTATCACCACAACAACGCTAAGCAGGTGTATGGTAAAATGCAGATTGATGCCAAGCCGGTACAAGGTCTGACCTTGACCTATCGCTTCGGTTTCGACTACACCGATGCAGACACCAAGATCGGCGTGCCGCAGATTAACTTGGATGATGCCAAGATCACGGACAACATGGGATACGCTCCGAGTAACATGAACCAGACCGGTAGTGTCTATGCACGTTATCGTCGTCTGTATGAGTTGAACCATGATATTCTCGGTACATACCAGAATAAATGGGGCGACTTCGACCTCAATGTGATCTTGGGTGTTAACATCAGCGAGCGTGCTTCTTCGTCGATGTCCGGCAAGACCAGCGACCTCACTTTCGAGACCGGTTACTGGGATCTGAGCAACGGATCGAACAAAGAGGAGATCTCCGAGGCACAGTCCAAACGTCGTTCGGTAGGTCTGTTCGGAGATATCACCTTCGGTTATGCAGACCAACTGTTCATCGACTTCACGGCTCGTAACGATTGGTCTTCTACCCTTCCTTTGGCAAAGAACAGCTATTTCTATCCGGGCATCACTGCCAGCTGGATCTTCTCTGAGTTGATCCCGCAGAACAAAGTGCTGTCCTTCGGTAAACTGCGTGCCGCTTACGGTATGACCGGTAACGATGCTGATGTCTATCTGACGAACTTGGCTTTCTATCAGGCAGAAGCAGCTACCGCTTATCTGTATGATCCTGCAGCTATCACTTTCCCGTTCAATGGTGTGAACGCTTTCTATGCAAGCGCTACGATGGGTAGCTCTTCGCTTCGTCCGGAGATGACCTCTGAGGCTGAGGTTGGTTTGAACCTCCAGTTCTTCGGTGGACGTTTGGGATTGGACGCAACCTATTATCATCGTATCACCAAAGATCAGATCTTCCGTTTGCCGATTGATCCTTCTACCGGTTACACCCGCATGGTGACGAACTTCGGTAAGGTACGTAACACCGGTTTCGAGTTGGTACTCAATACGACTCCTGTTCAAACGAAAAACTTCCGTTGGGACTTGAACTTCAACGTTTCGCGTAACTGGAATACGGTACTTGAGTTGCCGAAAGAGTTGGCTGATGAAGATGGTAATGTTAAGAGCCTGATCGAAGGCTTCTCTACTTCTGCCGATAAGGTTTATGCTTACGCAGAAGTAGGTCGTCCGATGGGTGTTTTCTATACCAACAGACCGACTTATACAGACGATGGTCGTATGATCGTAGGTACAGACGGTCAGCCCGTTATCGGCGCTGACATCGAGGATACCGGCAAAGACATGCAATGCAAATGGACCGGTGGTATCAATACCTCGCTCTCTTTCTACGGCGTAACCCTCAGCGCTACGCTCGATGCACGTCTGGGCGGATATATGTTCTCGCGTACGAAGAACCTGATGGAGTTCACCGGTAACGGTGTCATCACGACCTATAATGACCGTAACCCGTTCATCATCCCCAACTCTGTTGTTGAGGTAGAAGATGCAGACGGTAATATAACCTACGAAGAGAACACGACGCCTATCTTCCTGCTGGACGGTAGTTATCAGAGTTACTTCGATGGTTCCGGCGCAGGTCTCGGCGGTGAGTTCTTCCTCATTGACCGTTCCTTCGCTAAACTGCGTAACGTCAGCATCACATGGGATCTGCCCAAGAAATGGATGAGAAAGATTCATTTCGAAGGTATGTCCATCACCGGTTACGTGAACAATGTAGCTACGTTCACGGCTAAGGATAACTACTATATTGATCCGGAGAGCACCTCTTATGCAGGTGACGGAGACTTGGCTGCTCAGTTCGGTGAGTTGTACTCCAACCCGACAAGCCGTCAGTATGGTATCAATGTGAACATTAAATTCTAAACAAAGGAGGACATCATTATGAAAAAGTATATTTCTATAGTGCTTTTTAGCGCACTCATCCTTGGTTTGAATGGTTGTAAGGATTATATGGATATCAACTATGATCCTAACTCTCCTGCAGAGGTAAATATCAAGAGCGATATCCTCCTTCCTGCAGCGGAAATGAACCTGGCTACCGCGTACGGATGTCGTCTGCATATCTTAGGTGCATATAACGTTCAGTACTACGCTCAGCAATTCGGTACGCCTAACTACGTTTCATACTCGCAGTTCGAGGTATCGCCGGGTAACGGTAGCGGTACGTATGACCAGCTGTTCCAACGCGTATTGAGTAACCTCGAAATCGTGAAACGCAAATCCAAAGAGAGCAACGATAACGGTGCAGCACTCCAAGCTGCTGTTCTCCGTGCATTCGCTTACCAGTTGCTCGTGGACGCTTTCGGTGAGGTGCCTTATAGCGAAGCCTTCGACACCGAGAACCTCGCACCGAAGTACGATGACGGTCAAGTGATCTACGAAGGTCTGCTCAAAGAGTTGGACGAAGCACTTGCAGCTGTTCAACCGGGCGACATGCCTACCACCAGTTTCATCGTTCCGTCCAAGAACATTGAAGAGTGGATACAGTTCGCAAATGCAGAGAAACTGCGTCTGTTGAGCCGTCTGTCGAGCGTCAAAGATGTATCGGCTGACATCCAGGCTCTCATCGACGAGAACAACCTGCCTGCAAGCGATGTTGAGTTGGCAGGATGCTGGGCTAACGCTTCAGGACAAGCTAACCCCTTCTATTCGGAAGAGCGTGCTTCCTGGGGACGCGTAACGCATAACATCATCGCAAACCTCGCACTCGTTGGTTCGCTCCAAACGGACACTTATACCGACCCGCGTCTGGCTGCTTGGTTCCAACCCAATAAAGAAGGTAAGTTCCAAGGAAGTATCTCCGGTACGAACCTCTCTACCGTAGATGCACCGTATAACACGACCGCTGCTTGGTGCGAACTGGTAATGTCGTACGACATGCCGCTCATCCTCATCAGCCGTGCTGAGATTGATTTCTTCCTTGCCGAGCATTACGCACGTAAGGGTGACGGAGCTGCTGCAGCTGCTGCTTATGCAGACGCTATCAACGCTTCGTTCAAGACAGCAGGCGTTTCGGGCGCTGCCGCTCATATCGCTTTGTTCCCCTACGACCAGAGCAAATGGCAGGAGTGCATCGGTGTTGAGAAATGGAAAGCGCTCGCAGGTGTCAACGGTTTCGAAGGATATACCGAAGCACGCCGCCTCGACTATCCTCAGTTCGGTTCCGCACAAGGTAAAGACATGTACGCCGGTAGCGGTGGACTCGATCTTACTGTCTATGAGCCGAATAAGTTGTACACACCGTTCAAACGCTTCGACCTCGTGGGTGACAACCACCTCTTGGAGCGTTTCCCCTATCCGGAGAGCAGTACTTCGCGTAACTCGAATGCACCGTCTTTCTCGAACGATATGTACCTCAAACCAATCTTCTGGGGTAAATAAACGGAGTATTAACGTATAAGCAAACAATGAATATGAAAAAAAGTATAATTAGTTTGGTAGCCCTCCTCTTCCTCGCACTCGGTTTTACCAGCTGCGAGAAGAAATCGGAAGGTCTGACCAGAGTCACTTTTTATGCCAACATTGAGTTGGAAGGTGACGACTATATGGTTGTTGCGAAAGGTTCTACCTTTACCGATCCGGGCTTTAGCGCCACGATGAACGGTAAGGATGTAACCAATGACGTCACGGTAGAAGGCGATGTTGATACCTCTGTTTCCGGTGTGTACTCGATTGAATACAGCATCCTTAATGCAGACGGTTTCCCCGCTACAGCTACCCGTACGGTCGTTGTATTGGACGCCACAGACCCCGTTGAAGGTATGTGGGAGTTGGATAAAGCCAAAAGCCAACGTGTCTATGACGGTACTCCTGCTCCGTATAAAGGCGCATTCGACTTCCTGATCATCAACAACGGTGACGGCACGTATTTCGTAGAAGACCTCATGGCAGGTTGGTACGCACAAGGTGCAGGTTATGGTAGCGCATATGCTATGCAGGCTGTCATCAGCATCGATGATAACGGTGCCATCACGCTGGAAGAGAGTTTTGTTCCCGGTTGGGGCGATGCAGCCGATAAACTGGAAGAAGGTAAGTTCGATGCTGCTAACAGCACAATCTCGTACAAACTCTTCTATGCAGATGTGATTGAATTTGATGTAGTAATTAACAAACTTGACTTAGGATTATGAAACGTGTATTATATGCCATTTTAGCCTTGGCTACTTTGACCTTGGCTTCGTGCGAGAAAGATCCTATCGGAGGTACTGCTACCGAGAAAATGGCAGGTCAATGGTACGTTCAGGTACAGGGCGTTGAAGCAGACGGTTCTGTACTATACGAAGACGAAGACCTGTACGGTATCGGTAATTTCTGGATCCTCACCTACAACACGGCTGACAATAAGTCCAACGAGATGTGGATCAGTGATGTCGATAAAGCGTTCTGGAATTTCCAGGTGAAAGTGAACTGCAACCTCGCAGACGCTACCTTCGGTGTCAATGGCGCAGAAGATATCATCGGCGGTGAGGCTGTAGATATCATCAATGGTAAGATCCTCTACGGCAAAGCAACCACGCCGAGCGGTATGCCCGCAGACTCTATCGTCTTCGAAGTGCTGTTTGAGGATGATCCTTATGCAGCTCCGAACGAAGGAAAGCCTGGTTTCAAAGGTGCAGTCTATGACCACCTGCGCGTAAGCGGCTACCGCTACACGGGTCTGGTGAACGACGATTAATAAAAATCGTATAATACGAAAAATGACATCGCATTGCGGTGTCATTTTTTTTATAACCCTAAATGAATCCTGAATCGCATCGCCCACTGGATGTCCGGCGAGAGGGACCAGACGGAGTAGAGATCGCCCACACGGAGGATGTTACCTATTCCGACACCAATCTCGGAATAGAATTGGTGATTGGTGATGGGTGATTGGTGATTGTAGCCGTACGCGAGTTTGGCTTCGACGAGTTCGCGCAGGTGTAACCAACGGATACCCGGGATGAGGTTAAAGAGTATTCCCTGCCCGTTCCACTCCGTTTGCAGGGCTACGTACTTATCTGCCAGCAGTTGGTTGCCGTGCAGCAACGTGAAGCGGTAAGGGTCATAGGCGTAACCTTGGTTACCGCTCGCCTGCCATAAGAGGGTCTGCGGTACGTTCCCGAAGATAGCACCCGCCTGCAGGGCATAGGTCAGCGTACCACCCAAACCCAGATTCGCATGTTGCGTCAGCATCAGACGCAAGTGGGCGTATAGCGCACCTTGCGTATTGGTGATTTGTGATTTGTTATTGGTGGTTTGCCAATGCCCTGCCTCTACACCCATATAGAGCACCGGATATCTTGTGGAATAGGCATACCGACGGAAGAAATAACCGTCATACTTGCGTTCGCCCCAACTCAGACGCGCGATGAGCGACATTGATTGATACGCAATCGTATTGTCCGGAGCACTCATAGAAGCCGGTTGCCATCCCGCACGGAAGAACGCATGTGTCTCCAGATGTTTGGTCCAATCGGCGAACCAGTGGTACTGGATCTGTCGTTGGCGCATGGCGGTACTGACGCAGAGCGAGTCACGCCAAAGGGCTTCGAAAGCATAAGCGGTGAAGTCAAAATTACCAAAACCCATCGAGTTCTCCCGCAGCAGCCGGTCGAAATCATCTACTTCCAACCACACATACCGATCGTTGTACTCCAGTTGCATCATATGCTTGCGTTCGGTAGGCAGGTTGACGGATATACGTCCCATGCCTTTGGCTGAACGGTCTTTGAAACCGTACCCTACTGATGCTTCAAGGGATACGTTTTTGAAGAGCCGCTCGTTTGTGCGGAACGGCAAACCCAGGTGTAATCCTTCGTGCCGGTTGATCTGCAGGATCTCCTCTACATGGCCTATGTCGATTGCCGTACCGGTAGGGATATACCCCGTGAGGGCTACCGTAGCGAAGAACTTAGCGGCGCGCATGAGCGGAATGGAGTCGAGTGCGGCAAAGGCAGCGGAGTCGGCGGCGGGAGTTATATACTCGTGATCACGTGCTCTCGTGCTCTCGTGATCGAGAAGAACCGCCGCCTCATTATTTCTCAGATTGGTGGTTAGAAGAAGGGTTGGGAAGACCGTGCCGGCTTTGTCGGACTTGACGGCGAAGTCGAGGAGCACCGAGATGGACTCATCTGCTACCGAACCGTCGGGTGCGAGTATCTGCGAGAGATGAACATTATTGACGTAGTTAACCGCTACCTCAGGCGGCACATACGCATGTAACTCGCGCAGCGCATAAGTCGTCGTATCAATCACCATCTCGCCGTTGAACGTGGCGTAGAAGGGGTTTCTTGTCCGAAATGAAATTCGGACAAGATTGGTGATTGGTGATTGGTCATTGGTGATTGAATCGTCTTCGACGATATAATAGCGATAATAGAGGTTGCCGCTCGTGGCTAAAGGAGAGAGGAAGGCATGGTGCATCAGGCTCACGGAGTTGGCGTAGAAATTGAGGTTGCCTTCGCCGCCCAGAAGGCCGGAGTAGTCCGTGGACGAAAGGATAAGCGCTTGAGTCTGGCGGTCATTGGCAGGGATCATCTCGGTGCCTGCGAGCCGGAAGGACTGCGTCTCGCGGTAGAGGGGTAAGATGAAGGTCGAGTCCTCTTGGGCGATCATACCCGCTTGCAGACTCTTCCATAGTGCCCTGCGCAGATGGCGTTTGTTGATATGCGAGACGTAGAGCGTCTGGTTGCGTTGGACGGTTGTCTGCTGTTCATTATGCATCGTGCGGTCATTGTCAGCTCGGTGTTCACGCACCTTACGCAGGATCGCCAGGGCAGGGTTCTCATTAGGGGCCACCACCACTTCGGTCAAGGTAGCCACGCGTTCGCGCATCGCGACCGGCAGCCCGCCCAAAGTACCGGGTTCGATCTCAAAACGCTGGGTGTAATAACCGACCGCGGAGAAGATGAGTTGGCTCTTGGCCTGCATATCGACCCGCAGCACGTAGTTTCCGAACTCATCGGAGGTGGTACCTATCTTCGTGCCTCGGAAATGGATATTGACATTCGGTATGGGCTCGCCTGTCGTCTCGTTTAGCACCTCACCGACGATGATCGTTTCGACGGCCGAAACCATGACCGCCATGAGCATGGCTGTAAGACCGGCGATAAATCGCCTGTAAGACCGCTTCGCTGTTAGACCGCTAGCGCTGTTAGATTCTATTTGTTGGCGGGATGACATTGTAGGATTGCTTTGCGGAGATCTTGTACGTCGATATGGGTGTATATCTCGGTGGTAGCGAGGTCTTCGTGTCCGAGCAGTTGTTGGATGACGCGCAGGTCGGCTCCGTTCTGCAGGAGATGGGTAGCGAACGAGTGCCGCAGCGTGTGCGGGCTGACGGTCTTGGTGATGCCGGCTGCTTCGCATAGTTTGCGTACGATCGTAAAGACCATGACGCGCGTCAGCGGCCTACCGTACCGGTTCACAAACGCTATATCCTTGGCTTCGGGTTTGACGGGCCACTGCGCACGGTCTTGCAGCCAGTACCCGAACCATTCTTCGGCAACGGGCGAGAGCGGCACGAGGCGTTGCTTTGAACCCTTTCCTTCGATGAGCATATAGTGCTCGTTGAGGTAGATACGACTCAGGGGCAGGTTCACCAACTCACTCACGCGTAACCCGCTACCGTACAGCATCTCCATCATCGCGCGGTTACGATGCCCTTCGTTGGTCGAGAGGTCGATAGCTGCCATCATACGGTTCACTTCGTCCAGACTCAGCACGGTCGGCAGATGTTTGGACTTACGCGGACCTTCCAGCAGTTCGGAGGGGTCTTGGTCGATATAGTCTTTGTAAAGCAGAAACCGAAACCATGAATGGATACCGGCAAGAACACGTGCCTGCGTAGCTTCCGAACGGATCTCTTTGAACTGCGCAAAGATGAACGCCTGCAAGCCGTCAAAATCCATATGCACATAGTCCACACCGTGCTCCTCGGCGTACGCGCGCAACTTATCCAAGTCCATCTCGTAGGCCTCGATCGTATTGGGAGAGTAACCCCGCTCCAGACGCAACCACGTATGGTACTCGCGTTTCAGATCCTTATCTTTGCTTTCTTTGACCATAGATGGAGCGCACCGTTGAAAGAACAGGTGTACGTAGCTTTCGAACCGTAACTATTGAGGAAATAGAGGGTGAAGAGCAGGCTGTCATTGCGGTACTCAAACGCACCGGAGTCCAGCAGTTGGATCTGAACCACTCTGCTCTCTTCGATATTGAGCAGGTACATACCGTGCGGGTAACCTTCAAAATCCATACCGGGAAGGAAGGTGTAAGGGGTGATTGGTGATTGGTGATTGGTGATTGATTTATATTCCCCTTCTTCGAGGAGGGAGTCAGGTACGAAGATATCGGACAGGTAGAGGTTATAACCCGTACCCTGGATATGGTGGTTCTTATCCAGCTCCAAGCCGTCCGAGTACAGATCCAGCGCCACAACGGCATAGGGTATCGAGTCGTAGCAATGCCCGTACACCTCTTCGTACGCCAGCGTGTACGTGTCCGGCATCCCACGCTTGGGCGTGGGGTTGTTTGGCGAACAAGATGCCAGAATACAGAGTACAGAGTACAGAGTACAGACCGATAATGTTTTTATGTTAAAGTTCTTTTTCATCTTTCTACTTCTTTCAACTTTCAAACTTCTCTAAACTCTCAACTTTCAACTCTCAACATTAATCTTTCTTGCCGGATAATAGGCGGTGATGAAACCTAAAACGAGTACGATCACGGCAACCAAGAGGATGTCTGTTGCTTGTACCTGCACGGGGTACGCGGAGATCACATATTCGCTACCCGAACCTAACTTAAGCCATCCGAAATGCTGTTGACCGAGACACACGAGTACACCGATGATGAGTCCGCTGAGGGTGCCCAAGGACGAGATCAACCATCCTTCGAGCAGGAAGACACGACGTATCATCGGTTCGTCTGCGCCCAAATGCGAGAGGATGCGGATATCTTCGCGTTTGTCGATGATGAGCATTGAGAGCGAACCGATACTGTTAAAACCGGCGATGAGTAAGATGAACACCAGCAGCAACACCGTCAGCAGTTTCTCAATATGCAGAATACGGAAGAAATCCGCCTGTTGCTCATAACGATCCAGCACTTTATATCCCGGTCCCAGAGTTTTCGAAATCTTCAATTTTAAATCTTCAATCTTCAATGTGCTCTTCGGCTGCACGCGAAGAGCACTCGCCGTATGCTCGTCGTACTCGAAGAGTCGTTGTGCAAGCGGCAGGGAGACGAGTAGCAGTTCGTTGTCGTACTCCACTTGGTTAACGGCGAACGTACCGGCGATGAACGCGTGCTCGTGGTGCATGCTCAGGTCGGGACGCAGCATGTTGATGCGCCCGGTGCGTTGCGGTGCATAGAGATGCAACGCGCCCGTAAAATGGGCGTTCATACCGATCTGAGCCGCGAGCCCGCGACCCAGTACTGCGCGGTCAAAAGCCCCGTCCCAAACGCTATAGAAACCGTCCGTGATGATCGAGTCGATATGCGCCGTGCGCGTAAAGAGACTATCGACGCCCATCACGCGCGCAGGCAACTGGTGGTCTTTGTAGCGGATAAGCGCCGTTTGCTCCAGTTGCATCGAGACCGCTTCTATATCCTCGCGCGCGTATAACGAAAGCACCGGCGCCGTGTCGGTACGCAGGGTCTGCCCTTCGGCGGGAACGACCAACAGTTCCGGATCGAACTCCGAGAACATATGTTCCACCAGCGCGCCGAAGCCGTTCATCACCGACATGACGCATATCATCGCCGCCGTGACCACTGCCACAGCCGCGGCACTGATGCCGGAAACGATATTAATAGCATTATGCCCTTTCTTCGAGAAAAGGTACCGCCAGGCTATATGGGATTCGAGATTAGCCATGCAGCAACTCATCAATGCGCTCCATACGGTCGATGGTCTCGTCCAAGTGGAAGACTATTTCCGGGATGATACGCAGTTGATGGCGCTCCAATGTGCCGAGTTCACCGCGAAAACGGTGGGTATTCTCTTCAATCAGCGTCATCGTCTGAGCTACCTTGTTTTGCGGGAAGATAGACAGATAAATATGCGCAAGAGAGAAATCAGGCGTTACGCGCACTTCACTCACGGATATCAAGGTACCCTGAAGCGTGCGCGCGTAACGCAGAAGGATGTCGCTCATATCTTTCTGTATGAGTCGAGCAATCTTGTGTTGTCTGGTTGACTCCATTAATACTTGTGGCGTCCTTCGTCTGCTACTGTCAGTTTCTTACGACCTTTAGCACGACGTGCAGCCAATACGCGGCGACCGTTAGCGGAAGCCATTCTCTCCAAGAAGCCGTGTTTGTTACGACGCTTGCGTTGGGAAGGTTGGAATGTACGTTTCATTGTCTTATTCTATTTTATGCCCTTCACAGGGCGGGTTATTAGTCAAAAAAGCCCAATGTGGGGTTTTTTCTCGGAAACTTGCGTTTCTTCGACAAAAAAGCGTGCAAAGGTACTGCTTTTTTTTGACATACGCAAATTTTTCTGCATTTTTTTTGATTTTTTCTTATCTTTTCTCTTTCCATACCATGCAAAAACCAAACTCTTGCATATGTCAGAAATTTGTAGTACCTTTGCACTCGCAAAGGTTTTGAATATGAAAAGAATCGTTTTATGTTTATGCGCGATAGGGCTCGGTATGAGTCTTTCGGCACAGTTATTAAACCCCGCTTACCTGCGTTATATCGATGCATGGAAGCGTGTGGCAGTACAGAATCAGACCGACTATGGTATCCCCGCTTCCATCATCATGGCGCAGGCGTTGCTCGAGTCGTCAGCCGGACAGAGTGAATTGGCGGTACGGGCGAACAACCATTTCGGCATCAAGTGCTCCGGCAACTGGATGGGAGGCGTCTATTACTACGACGATGACAGCAAAGGTGAGTGTTTTCGTCAGTACGGCGATGCCGGTGAGAGTTTCAAAGACCATTCGCTCTTCTTGCAAAAACCCCGCTACGAGACTTGTTTTGAGATAGCAGTGGAGGACTACGAAGGTTGGGCATATCGATTGAAGGAATGCGGTTACGCTACCGACCCGCTGTACGCAAAGAAACTGATACGTATCATCGAGGACTACCGGTTAGATACCTTGGCGACAGGAAATTTAGACAGTCCCACGGACAGAGTACATAACACAGAGCAAAAACCGCTCAAGGCGACGATTGTACATCAATCGGATCCGATTGCAACCATCACCAAAGACCCCGAACCGGAATATGTGATTCCGCTCAGTGCCAAGCAGGAACGCGATAATTTCTTCTATGCGCATCCTAAAAAACGCTATAACGGTGTGAATTATGTCGTTGCCCGTGAGGGTGATACGTATGCGAATGTGGCTTTCCGTTTGAATGTACGCGAGCGCGACCTGCGCGAAGATAATGATGCACTCGGACGCGACCTGCAGAAAGGAGACCGTATCTACTTGGGTCCCAAGAAAAACACCGGTGTTTCGGACAAGCCTTTCGTATGGAGTTCTGCCGGTATGTCGCTTTGGCAGTTGAGCCAAGACGAAGCTATCACTATCGAAGCGATTCAGAAACTGAATGAACTGGACCCGATGATCCGCACGTTCACGTTCCGGCAGAAGATCTACCTGCGCAAGGTCAAAGAGGATGCAGTTAAGTGACGCGATAGTGCAATACCTCCGCGAAAGCGGATTAGAGCAGTCGGTGCTGGAGGTGCAGGTGGAAGAGGCATGGCCGCGTGTGATGGGAGATGTCGTCAACCGCCTCACGCGGAGCGTGGAAGTGAGAGAGGGTGTACTCGTTGTGCACGTCAACTCGGCTGCGCTTAAGACGCAACTGTTCGAGAACCGATTCGAGTTGGTAAGCAAACTCAATGAGGCGGTAGGAGCGAAGGTGATTAGGGATTGTAGGATATTGGGTTAGTGGTTAGTGGTTAGTGGTGATTGGTTAGTGGTGATAGTTCGTGTTTTATCCGAATAACATAGAGCAGAAGATAGACTTCACGGTCATTCGTGAAGAGTTGGTTCGTCGTTGTGCGTCTCCGCTGGGTCGCGAACAAGTGGATGCGATGCGTATGGAGACCGAGTACGAGAAGGTGCAACAACTCCTCTTGCTGACCGACCAGATGCGTCTGGCACAAGCTGACCCCGCACTCTCTTTTCCTCGCGGAGACATACACGACATACGTGAAGCAATCGCGCGCATACGCATCGAGGGGTTGTTTTTGGATGAAGCGGAATTAGATGCCCTACGCAAGAGTCTCGCTTTTGCCGTTGAGTTAGAGCGGTTCTTCGCCGGGCTCGATGAACAGCGCTATGCCGCGCTGAAGGAACTAGGAACCCTAGGAGAACTAGGAACCCTAGGACGCCTAGTCCAAGAGATAGACCGCGTGCTGGATCGGTATGGCAAGTTAGCCGACCATGCTTCGCCGGAGTTGGCGCGTATCCGCAAGGAGTTGGTTAACGCACAGGGTTCGGTGAGTAGGGCGTTGGCGGCTATCCTGCGTCAAGCGAAGAGTGACGGTCTGGTAGATGCCGATGCGGCGCCTACCCTGCGCGAAGGACGACTCGTCATTCCTGTGCCGCCCGGGTACAAACGCAAGATAGGCGGTATCGTACACGATGAGTCGGCTACTGGTAAGACGGTGTATGTGGAGCCGCAGCAGGTGGTCGATGCCAACAACCGCATTCGTGAACTCGAAGGAGCAGAACGGCGCGAACGGATACGAATCTTGCAGGCTATCACGGATCAACTGCGTCCGCAAGCATCCTCTATCCTCGACAGTCAACGACTGTTAGCACAGGTGGATTTCCTGAACGCCAAAGTGAGCCTGGCAAACACGCTTCATGCGATACGTCCTGAACTGGTGAACGAACCTCTGCTTGAGTGGTCGAACGCCTACCACCCGGTGTTGTTGCTCCATTACGCACCGCAAGGCAAGACCGTTGTGCCGCTCTCCATACGCCTCTCGGCGAACAATAACCACGTGCTCGTTATCTCCGGTCCGAATGCAGGCGGTAAGTCCGTCAGCCTCAAGACCGTAGCCCTACTCCAGTACATGCTCCAATGCGGTCTGCTGGTGCCGGTTGCGGAGCAGAGCCGGGCAGGTCTGTTTGAACAACTGATGATTGATATCGGTGACGAGCAGTCGATTCAAGACGAACTGTCCACCTATTCCTCGCATCTGCGTAACATGAAAGCTTTCGTGCGGCAGGCAGACGAGCGTACTTTGATACTGATTGACGAGATGGGTTCGGGTACGGAACCGCTCATCGGTGCAGCACTCGCCGAGGCGATCTTGCGCGAGTTAGTGAACCGCCATGTGTTCGGTATCATCACGACGCACTATACTAACCTCAAGCATTTTGCGGAGCAGACCAAAGGGGTGATCAACGGCGCCATGCTCTACGACCGCGGGGCCATGCGACCGCTTTTCCAACTGTCTATCGGTCAAGCCGGTTCATCCTTCGCTATCGAGATAGCCCGCCAGACCGGACTTGATGAGTCCATCATTCAGTATGCCACCGAGTTAGTGGGCGAACAGCATATCGACTACGACAAACAACTGCAGGACATCGCTCGCGACAAGCGGTATTGGGAGAACAAACGGCAGGCTATCCGTCAGAAAGAGAAAACGCTTGAAGAGCGTATCGCGCAGTACGAAGAGCAGATGAGCGGTATCAAAGCCAAGAAGAAAGAGATGCTCGATCAGGCGCGACAAGAGGCAGCTGACATCCTCCAACGGTCCAATGCAACCATCGAACGTACGATTCGTGAGATCAAAGAAGCGAAGGCCGACAAGCAGAAGACCAAAGAGGCACGGGCAAAAGTGGAAGCACTCAAAGAAGAGGTGGGCGCGCCTAAGCGGTTACGGGATTTCAAAGACCTGAAGGTGCTCAAAAACACCGTTCCTACTGCACCGTCTTCCACCGTCTCTATCGTTCGGCAACGTACGCTCTCTTTCTCGCGCACACTCGACCTGCGCGGATATCGGGCTGATGAGGCATTGGAGAAGTTGATTGCTTATATGGACGATGCGCTGATGGTAGGGGCAGGCGAAGTGACGATACTGCACGGTACCGGTACCGGCGCACTCAAACAGCTGACGCGCGACTACCTCAATGACCTCAACCGACAACGACGTAAAAGAAATCAAGTGCCGCTCGACTTCGGGGACGGAGACGTCAACCACGGTGGAGCAGGACTAACGATAGTTTATTTGTAATTGGTAATTGGTAATTGATATGAAAAAATATCTGTACACAGTAATCTGTATTTTGTGCTCGGTTGCGCTCTTCGCGGGGAACCCGGGATTTGGGGATAGGCGCTACACCATCTCCGGAGCCGTTGAGTACGGGTATAACAAGACTTGGTTGCACCATGCTAACTTCGACATCCAGAGTCTGATGCCTATCAACCCTTATTTCGAGATGGAAGCGAAACTGCAGTTCTCCACAGCGAATGTGCATTCGGGTGCGTTGCAGTTGCGTCCTAAGTTCGAGTTGCCGGTAGGCGAGTTGTTCATCGAAACCGACCTCTATTTCCGTGCGGTCACGCGCAACCAGCTGACCGACTACACCGCTTCAATCGGTGTCGGTTACCGCATGGACTACGTGTCGGTGCTGGTGGGTTCGTACAGCCGTATCCTCGATGATTGGAACCGCGATTGGCACACGACCGATAACTATGTGGTGGAACCCTTTAACCTACTCTACCGTCTGGAGGTCTTCTGCCGGCCGCAGAACAACAACTGGAACCTCTCGTTCGTCTTCACCGACATCGATGACTACCAGATGGAGCGTATGTGGCAACCGCTCTTCGCCATCAAAGCGTACTACGACGTAGCCGAGCACTGGAGACTCAATTTCGGTGTGCAATGCAAACCCACCGGTATGTTCCATCTCAATGCTACCTTCTATGGAGCTAACCTCCGCGCCGGGTTCGGGTATAGGTTTTAAGAATTGGTGATTGGTCATTGATAATTGATAATTGAAAGTTGAAAGTTATGAAAAAGATATCTAACATAAAAGCATTATCGGTCTGTACTCTGTACTCTGTATTCTGTACTCTGGTTTCTTGCGTCAACGACGACACGACGCTGGATATGAAAGGTATGTTCTCGCCGAACGGTGAGACGGTGAACACGCGTTTTGAGCAGTCGATGGCGTATGACGATGCGCGCGGAGAGATCCATTTGGACATGAAAGCCGATGACTACATGATCTATGTCTGCACAGATAGTCATATCACGAAGAAGACGCATAAGAATCTCGACTATTTCATGGCACAGTATCGTGCCGAGACAGCGCCTAAACTCGCCATCCACTTGGGCGATCTGATTGATGCGCAGAAGAACATGGAGTGTGCGGACAGTATCATCCATTATGCGGGTCAGACGAGCGCCGACACGCTTTTCCTCACCCCGGGTAACCACGATATATACTTCAAACAGTGGACCATTTTCCGCGAACTCTTCGGCACCGGCATCTATTGGTTCGATACGAATAACGGCGATAAGAAACTGGACTTGTTTATCTGCTTGGACACGGCAGAAGGTACGCTCGGCACACGCCAGTTGAAATGGCTAAAGGACTTATTGGCGCAGAAATCAAAGGAGGGCTACCGCCGCATCATCGTCTTTACCCATACGCATTTCTGGAAACAGGATGACAGTCAGGGGCACACCTCGAACCTGTCTATGGAAGAGACCTACGAGTTGACCTCGCTCTTTGCGCAGTACGGTGTACAGTTCGTTTGGTCAGGTCACCAGCACGCGCGGCAGTCCGTTATCTACAAGGGGGTGAACTATCTGGTGCTTGATGCTACCAAGGACGAAGAGTCCGGGCAAGCCTACATGACCGTCGATGCCGGCAACAGTATGATCTATCATTATTGGAATTATCCGGCCGAATAGTCTCACTTCTAACAGCGAAGCGGTCTAACAGCGTAGCGGTCTAACCTCTATTTGCATCCCTTAAACGCATTCTTGCCGATCGTTACCTCCGGTGCCAACTTAGGTGTCCGGAGGTATCTGCATTCGAGGAAAGCGTCTGCTCCGATGGATTTGAGACTGTCGCTCCACTGCACCTCCCGCAGGCTCCGGCATTGGCAGAAAGCACCGTCGTCGATATACTTGAGCGAGGCGTTCATTTGCACTTTCTGCAGGTTGATACATTGCGCAAAGGTGCCCCGTTCGATGCGCTGGATAGCAGGCGGCAGTTGGATCTCCTGCAGCATCTTACACTCCGAGAACGCACCCTCCTCAATCGCATGGATATGATCCACCAGCACGATACCGTTTAACTGCTGACAACCATGAAACGCCCGCACGCCTATACGGAACGTGCTCTTGGGAATATTGATCTTCTCCAGTGCCAGACAACCGTCCAACGCTTCGTCACCGATCGCGTACAGACCTTCGGGCAAGTCAACCCGATAGAGACGGGTACAACCTTGGAACACCTGCTTCTTCAGTTCGTTGATACCGAAGGGAATAACGATCTTACGCAGGATGGCACACCCCGCAAAAGCCTGTTCGCCCATGAAAGTGAGTGTAGGGGGCAGTTCGATCTCTTCTATACCGGAACAACCGGCAAAGACACCTGCTTCCAGACGACGCAGATGAGCCGGTAAGGTGATTTTTTTGATGCTGCGGCACATATAGAACGCAGCCGAACCCAGCACCTCCAAACGGTCACTCAGTACCTGCTCTTTGAGGTTGACACAACCGTAAAAAGCGCCTGCACCCAAATACTCCAACTCGCGCGGCAACGTAGCCGTTTTCAGTTGGGTGCAGTTATAGAAAGCGAAATTACCCACCTCGCGTACGGTCTTGGGGATGATGACTTCCGTCAATCCTTCGCAACCAATGAAAGCAGCAGTAGGAATAGTCGTTATACTCTCGGGGATGGTGACCGACCTAAGACTCTTTCGGTTCGCAAAAGCACGCTCGGCGATCAGACGAATCGGGGTCTTGCTCTTGAACACATACGTAGCCGGCAGGTCATTATTGGTTGCCACCAGGCAGTCGTCGATGATGAGCGCTCCCTTCTTCCATTTGTTCTCATTCGCCGCGATACCGCTACCCGTAAACGCTTCTTCGCCGATAGAGGTGACGGTCAACGGAATGACTATCTTCTGCAGGTTCTTGCAGTCGCGGAAGGTCTCATGGTCGATACGTGTGATACATGCCGGCAGTTCAACCCGCTCTACGGTCTTATTGCCCATGAACGCACCCGCTGCAATCAAGCGTGTTCCTTCGGGCACTACATAACGTGGTTTGATCGTCTTGTCCGTCGCTATCAGCACACTGTCAATCCACAGACAGCCGTCTTGCCAATTCGTTTTATTGAGATACACACCCGTACCCTCAAACGCCGAACGGTATGCCCGTTGGAGCGTCTTGGGTAGCACGATCGTCGTCAGGTTTTTGCAACCCTTAAACGCTTTGTCGCCTATCGCCACAACGGTGTATTTGTTCTGTCCCACCTGTATCGTTTCGGGGATGAACAACTCACCGCTTGCTTTGGGGTTCAAGTCCACCTCTGCCGTCATGCGGATGTCATCCAGCGTATAGTTCACGTCCTGATACTGTGCATTCTGCGCGAATAACGGTGAAAGGTGAGAGGTGAGAGGTGATAGGAGCAGCAGGGCTGCAAGAAGTATCTTTTTCATGCTTCAAAAAGGATTTGTTTGAGTTGTTGTGCAGAGCGCTTGTCGTTATAGGTACGGTCCAGCACCGCTTGCCGACGCGCTTGGTCGTCTGCCGAGATAGGCTGATCTATATAGTGCTGACATAGATGAATGAGTTCCCGGTCGTCACGTCCTACAGCACATAACTCCGCTATGTCTGTTCCCGTCACCATCGGCGGGTTCACCACTACATGCCCGCCTGCATAGAGCACGTTGAGCAGTTTCAACTTGATGCCGGTTGCCTGAAAAGTGATCAGCAGATGCACATGTGCCCCGTTGATCAACTGCTCCATCTGTTCCTTGTCCGGACTGTCCACAAGCGTCACATTCGCATGCGCCGCGGCTGCCTCGCGAATGGCTCTGGAAGGTTTGTTTCCGGCTATCACAATACGGGCAGGGATAGCGTCTGCCAGATGGGTCAGGATATAGAGCGCGGCTTTCTCGTTCTCCGCTACCGCCAAGTTACCGTGGTAGAGTATATACGGAGTCTCGGGTTCTACCGGCTTCCGCACGCGGTCGTTGCCGTGAGAACAAGGGATATAGGCGGTTGCAGAAGGATAATGTTGCCGGAAATAAGCTTCGTCCTGATGCGCCAACGCAAAGATCCCTTCCGCATACCTGAGGCAGCGTTCGAACCATCGTAAGCGTTCGGCCTCGATATGAAAGAACAGTTTCTTTCCCCACGAACGGGTAGCACGTCCCAAGGCATGGTAATAGTCGTGCTCCACGTTGCATTCGCGGAAGTACTTACGGCGGTCACGCAAAGCAGGATGCGCCATCAGGCCACAGCACACCAGCCCTTCAAAGAGTATCGGTGCATCGTCGGCTAACAAGCGAGGTAACAGATCCGCATGTGTGCGGCTGACTACACCGTAAGGGCGGAGACGTAACTGCTCTTTGAACGAGGTCTTGCGGGGATAATAATAAACCTGCTCACATAGTTGCTCCAACACCTCCGATCGACGCTCCGCACCTTTGTAGAAACAGTGCAGCGTGATCCGCACCCCGCTCTGAGCCAAAGCCTTGACGCGGTAAAACACATCAATGGCTCCGCCATAACTCGGCGGGTCCGGGATGTCAAAACAAACAATGTGTAGCCTGTTTATCTTCAATCTTCAATCTCCAATGCTTGGCATTTATATGCCAAGTACTTTTTCTCCTCTTCGTTCAGCAGCGGGCTGACCTCTTTATACACACGCACGTGGTAGGCGTTGATCCAATCGATCTCATCTTCGCTCATCAGGCTCATCTCGATGAGCGAGGTGTCGTAGAAACAGAGTGTGAGGGTCTCGAACTGCAACCACTCGTCTTCGGTGGTCGTCGCTTTGGTCTGCTTGGCAGGAACAACCGTGATCAGGTTCTCCGTGCGGATGCCCCACTTGCCGGTGCGATAGATGCCCGGTTCGTCAGAGATGATATGCCCCACCTCCAGCGCGGTCGGATTATTGTCCGTACGCACGTTCTGCGGGCCTTCGTGGCAACCTAAGAAATGGCCAACACCGTGCCCCGTTCCGTGACCGTAGGTGATTCCCGCTTCCCACATATACTGCTTGGCGAGTGCATCGAGTTGGTTGCCTCGTGTGCCACGCGGGAAACGGGCACGCGCCAAGGCGATATGACCCTTGAGCACATAGGTATAATCGAGTTTAGCTTGCTGCGGGATACGTCCTCCGAGCCAGACGGTGCGGGTGATATCGGTGGTTCCGTCCAAGTACTGACCGCCCGAGTCAAGCAGCAACATACCTTCGGGTTTGACCTCAGCGCATTTGTCTGCCGTCGCCGCATAGTGGACGATAGCGCCGTTACCCAGATAACCCGCGATAGTGCCGAAACTCTCCTCCACGAAGTTCTCGCCTTTCTTACGGAACTCGTGCAACTTCTCCATCAGAGTCCATTCGGTCTGCGGAGTCTTGAACGCTTCTTCTTCGAGCCATTTAAAGAACCGCGTCAGCGCGGCGGCATCCTGGCGCATGGCGATGCGTTCGCCTTCCAGTTCGACAGCATTCTTCTTCGCTTTGTCAATCAGTATCGGCGATTTCTCGTTGATTTTCTTGCATCCTTCGGGAATGGCTTCATACAGCGCTTCATTAACGCGTGCACCGTCGTAGAGCACCGTCCCCTGCAAGCCACGGATATAATCGAACACCGCCTCGTAGGGTTGCACGTCGATGTCGTTAAAGTCCAGATAGTTCTGTGCCGGCGAGTCAATCTTATTCGCGTCCACGAACAGCGTACATTTATCGGCTTCCAATACCGCATACGCGATCACCACCGGGTTATACTCCACATCATTCCCGCGGATATTGAATAGCCATGCTATCTCATCCAGCGCACTGATGATAAGGGCCCACTTTCCACCTTCAACTTTCAACTTTCCACTAATCAAAGCACGCATGCGTGCCAGTTTGCTCTCTACCGTCTCGCCGGCAAAGTCGGCACTATACGGGTACAGTTTGTCTTGCGGGATTGCAGGACGTCCTTCCGTCCACAGGTCTTTGATCAGATCGACGCTCTTTAACTCGATCTTCTCGCTCCATTCGGCGAAGTCATTCACACTGAACATCTCCGGGTTCACTCCTACTTTGGCTCTTGGCTCTTGGCTCTTGGCTGTTAGCTCATCACAGATCCAATCTGTGATGCTTGGGCAATCAATATCGCTCTCGCGCATCAGTTCGATGCCGGAGTCCTTCAGTTCGATTCCAGCCTGCAGGTAATACCGGCTGTCGGTCCACAGCAGTGCCTTGTCCATCGTCACAACGACCGTTCCGCTCTCGCCGTTAAAACCACTCAACCACTGCATCTCGCACCAATGAGACGCCATGTATTCACTCGCATGCGGGTCATTGCCCGGCACTACATACACATCCACACCTGCCTCGCGCATCGCTGCACGCAATGCCTCTATTCGTTCTTTCGTATTCATAGTTCTTGTCCTAAAATAGTATATTCTTTTTCTCCACGTCGGATAATCACCTGTCCGTCCTTGAGCACTTTATCAGTCTGTACTCTGTATTCTGTATTCTGTACTCCTTCAGGAAGTTCCTTCACAAACGCCGCCATGTAATACGGTGCGCAGACCATATGCGGCAGTACGGTCTCGGACGCCTGACCCGTACGGTTGATATAGTGACCGTTGTCGTTCTCCGGATTCCAAAACCCGCGGTTCTGCCACGTCCACAAGGCCGAACCCTTACTCGTGTTCCAATCGGTGTCATCGCCGTTACCCGCCTCTTCGGGGAACCAGTAATTGATTCCGGTTACGTTCTCGTGCTGCTTGAGTTCGTTCACCAGATCCTTGACGAAATTATACTGTCCTGCCTTGCTGCACGGCCATGCATCACGCGTGTCGTAATTAACACCCTTGTCCGGCCAGTATTGGAAGTTATAGGCGCACTCAACGATATGCACCCGCTTGGTCGGGAAATCCTCCGCTAACTGCGTAACGGACTTGACCAGGTTCTCTTTGTTCGATTTGTTCTTTACCTGCTCGGCGGTCAAGTACCCATGCCAGAAAGGATAGTAACTCAAACCGATAATATCGTAATCGACACCTCCGTCAATCAGTTTCTGGTAGTAATACTTATTATACCCCGTGTTACCCGGTCGGTCGGTATGGATGATGATCTGCGCTTTGGGGCATAGTTCGCGTACGACCTCGCAACCCGCTTTGAGCAGCCCCAAGAAACCCGGCCAGTTGTCTTTCGCATCCTCGTAAGGGTGTACCTGGATGTCGCACATTCCGTACATAATCTCGTTACCCACTTGCACCAAGTCCGGTGTGGCGCCTGCAGCGTTCAATGCCGTCAGCACCTCACGCGTATAACGTCCCACGCTGTCTGCCATCACCGCGTCCGAGGCACCTTTCCATGCTTTCGGAGCTTGAATACTTCCGGCATCAACCCATGTATCCGAGTAGTGAAAATCCAACAGGAAATAGGCTCCTGCCTCTTTGATGCGCTTGCCGAGTGCGGTCACGAACGCCAGGTCCTGACTCAACGACGGGTCGGTCTTGTCCGGGTGAACGAAGATACGTACACGGAAAGTGTTCCAACCGCAGTCCTCCATGAACCAACGGAGCATATCCTTCTCTATCTTCTTACCGTACGCATCGCGGTAGGGTTGGTTGTGCTCCTCGTACAGCGGTAACATCGACACGTCCCCGCCTATATAACGCGGTTCATCAGCGGCGCTCAGCATCAAACTGACCAATGCAAGCACCCAAAAGGTTATAAGCTTTTTCATCGTGTATAATAATTAATTGTCCGTCCTTGAGAATTTTCTCACTTCTCACAGCATTAGCGGTCTCACTTCTCACTTCTTCCTCCCCCGTCGCCACAGGTTTCCTCGACTTGATCTCGCGGTACAACGCACTAAGCGGGTAACCGGAGAAATCAAACAGGGTCGTATTGGAGATCACGTTGCCGGCCTCCCACCATTCCGTACCGCTACCGCTGTATTTCTCTGCCCAGCAGGGTTTGATCCAATAACCGTTCACTTGCTGATCGACAAAGATCGGGTCCCAGTACATGTATCCGAGGATATTATCATCTTCGTCCAAAGCCTCATGCAGCGCTTTGATGAACGCCTCCTGGCCCGCTTCTGTCGCTTCGTCATAGCAGCCGTTCAACTCTAACTGCCCTGCCCATTGACCGCCGTTACGACCTTCACATTTATAGGGGTGCCACGAGTAACCCACTTCCATCAGCATCACCGGTTTACCGATATTCGTCTTCATGTCCGCTGCCCATTCCAACATACCGGTCGGCTTACAGTCCGCCGTCGCTTCGTGGTTCGTCGCCCAATACGGATAATACGAACCGCCTACGATATCGAATTTACCACCGTTGTTTTTCAAATCCAAGAAGAATTTACGACATGTACCTATCTTACCGGCATCGCCGTAACTATGATGAATAATCACCTGCGAAGCCGCACTCGCCGCTTTGACCGCATCGTACGCTTTGTTGAACAGGAGAACCGTATTCTCTATATTCGTCATATACCCGCCGTAATCGACGTCATTACCACTCTTGTTCTTAGTGAACAAGATACCGTGGTTCGTCTCGTTGCCCACCGACACATATTCCGGCGCCGTGCCTTGCGCTACCATACGCGACAGGATGCGATAGACATAGTTATACACCGAGTCGCCCATCGTCGTCACGTCAGTCACATCCTTCCAGGCAGCAGGGATATACTGCTCCGTTGCACCCGACCAGAAATCACTCAAGTAGATCGACAGACAGATCGCCATATGGTGATCCTTCGCGCGCTTAGCAAGCGATAAGATATCTTCCTCACCCGCATATAAGGTTCCGTCCCCGTTCGGGTACTTGCTCGTCATCAAAGGCGTGCGGTAAGTGAAATACTGACTCGCGTCTTTATCCCATACTTGTACGGGCGTACCCGGAGTGTGATATAGACGCAGACGAGCCAGGTTGATGCCGTAACTCTCCAAGACATCGAATACATCGCCTGCCGCACCGTTCTGGTACCGGTACTGCGTGCCGAAATCTTCCATGTACGTCACCATCGACAAGTCCCCGCCACGCAAGAACTTCGTCTCTTTCTGCTCCGGCTCCGACGACTCGGCTACGGTGTCAAACCGGATAGAAGGCACCGACAGATCGAACGTCACATCGTACGTACCCGAAGGGATATCCAACCAACCGGTCGAGTACGGTTTCGCTGCTACCGCGGCTAATTTCACCTCCACGCCTTCGCTCGTCACGCCTTTTCCTTCATCGCTCCATCCATAGACCGTGGACCAATTGTTATGCACGCAGAAGTTGATACCTTTGGCAGGCACATTGCATCGACTCAGCACGAACACGTTCGCCTCTTCCGTCGTCGAGAAAACACCCGCGCTACCGTCTATGCCGTGCGTCCCCGAATAGAAATACAATGACCATGCCGAAATGGCTAATAACAGATACTTCATCGCTTATACAATTTAACAATTTAACAGTTTAACGGTTTAACGGTTAACGTACCTCAACGCCTTGCGCATTGTAACGTACACCGTCACGGAGGATGATCAGTTGGCCGTTCTCTATCAGCTTTTGGCTGTTAGCTATTGGCTCTTGGCTTATTTCCTCTATTCCCGTCTCCGTATCGCTTATCATAGCCGGAGCACCGAACGCACCGCGGGCATTCGCTTTGCGGATCGTTTTGCCGGTAAGGGAAGCAATATCCAGTTCTGCACCTTTCTTAATTGCCACAAAAGCACCATTGTCTTCTACCAGATACAGCGCCGCTGCATCAATAGCTTTCGGGTCGGCTGTTTCTTGGAGGATACTATTGGCAGCAGTGCTTGCCCAAGCGCCGAGGGTGTAGTCCATCGTATAAGTCGCTGCCTGCGCGGCACTCAGCACGGTCTCGATATCGCGGGACTCGTTGGGCGACACATTCGTGTCGATGAACGTAACCGTATTGGCGGCAGGTGTCAGAACCGTTCCGTTGGCCAGATGGGTATTGTACTCGCCGAACTTAGGCCATGCGTGCGGATTCATCAGTCCTTTCGTCCACCTCTGAATGGAATTCTTCTTGTCTGCAAAAGCGAAATCACCTGCACTATAGTCCACCAGGCTGTTGATGAACACTACAGAGGGCGTATAGTCCCATGCGCGACCGAGCGACACCACAAGACATTCGCTTTGGATAGTACAATCAACAAACACGTATCCCTTGTCGGTTGCAGGACCGTTATTGGCGGTCAGGGCATCGCTTCCACTGCCGTCGGTTTTGCGTTTCTCGCCGTAGAGCAGGCAATTCTTGAAATAGACATTGCCGTCTCCGCAGATGAAATCGACTGTTCCGTGGATCTCGCAGTTGTCGAAATACTTAACCGCCCCGGGCAGGTTGCTGTAATACGTATCCTGATGACTAAGCAGACGAACGTTCTTGCAGATCGTTTGGGTGCCTTGGTCTTGGAGCGCGATCGCACGTGCGTTACTCTGACCAGCGTCCAGCGCACCGTAGTAGTCCAATGCGTTCTGCAGCGTCAGGTCTTGCAGATAGGTGTTGCGTATGTTCATCGGAATCAGAATAGTCGCAGTGACGGCTATCCCTTCTTTGTCATAGTCCGGCGCATTGCGGATGATCGTACCTTCCATCGACTCGCCGATGATAGAGAGGTCGTTCTTGCCGATCTGTGTCAGAACGGCATCGCCTAAGTCGTATAGACCGTCGGGAAGGAAGATCTTGTCGCCTGCTTCGGCTGCCAGCAAGGCATAGAGGAATGTTTTGGCATCACCGGCAGGGATCTCGTAGAAACCCGTTGCCTCGTTCTTAGCCGGCAAGCTCTCTATGTTATACACCTTGATCGAGTGGATATAGTTCGTCGCGGTGAAATACAGTGTGAGCGTTGTTGCCTGACCATTATAGCGGATAGTCTGTTCCGAACCGTCCCCCGTCACTCCTTGCTGGATCGTCAGTTCGCCTATTTTATTACCCGCAGCATCTTTGACTACAGTGGTACCGGTATGAGAATAGGTACAAACGCCTACCACCACCAGAGCATTACCGGCTACGTCAACACTAACGGATTCGTTGTTATTGAACGTCCAACCGTGCTGTGAATCCTTGTACTTGCCGCCGTTGACGCTCATCAGGTCATGGTCTTCCGGATAGAAACACGCTTGCCTGAAATCGTAAGAGAAGGTGCTTTCCGTTGTCGCTACCTCTATCTCTGTTGCGCGGGCATAGAGGGCGATGTTCTCGGTCAAGGTTATACCCTCCCGCACTTTGGTTGCCGTAGCGTCAGGGGATTCGAACCAACCACGGAATGCTTGACCTGCGGGTACGATCACATCCGATTCGCCGTAAGCATATGCCAGTTTCGAATTTCCGTCCACTTTCTTCTCTCCGATCAGTTGGCCGTTCATGTTATAGTAGGAGACGGTCACTTCCGCAACATAATCGCATGCCTCGGCAAAGAAATACGGTATATAGACCCACGCAGCTATCTCGAATACAAGCGTAGCGGCTTGTTCTTCGTTATAGGTCCATGTGATGAACTGGTTGTAGTTCGGTTTCTGCTCACCGCAGGAACCCGCATTGTCAATGGTAGCGAAGTTCGCACCATCTCTCTTGACGGTAATGACACCGTTATTGTACTGGCAGGCACCTATGGTGAATTTGACCGGTCCGTCAACAGGAACGGTGATTTTTCCGCCTCGCACACCGTGCTGACTACCGTTATAGATGGTGTCGGCTATTGTCACACCCGTCGGCAGTACACCTGAGGTCGGGAGCAGGATGGTACATGGATTGTCGCGGAATTCCACCTTGAAGTCCGTGAATGTACGCGGTGTTGCCAACGTGATGCCGGGCATCATCAGCAAGCAGAGCAACCAGGCTGTGAAAAGCACAATATTCTTTTTCATGGGATGTGTTTTTTTGTTTCCAAAAAAGTGCCCCGAGGAGCACTTTTTGGCTATTCTTACCATTGGTCAGCGGTTTCGAGGTTGCTGACAGGCAAATTATTACCGGTCGGCGCAGGACTACCTGCCAAAACCATAGACTCCAATGCGATGCGTGCTACCAGCACTTCGGGTTGATTATAAATACGTTTCATAACTGATTCTCCTTAAACTTTAAACATTCAACATTAAACATTACTTCACAATCTGACCCTGTGCGTTGTAGCGTACACCATTCTTGATGATATAGAGAACGCCATTCTCAATCAGTTTCTCACTTCTCACAGTGTTAACGGTCTCACTTCCCACTTCTTCCACACCTGTCGCCGCATCGAATACGAACGGCATACGAATCGGAGCAGCGGCACCGCTAAAGATCACATATGCCTTGTGCGGGTTGAGGTTAACTGCATTATAGCGATAGAATCCTACGCCTTCATTACCTGCCAGCACGTAGCAGTTAGTCGGAGTTGTCATGGAGACATCGGTACCTTGCAGGTCGTTGTCTCCCACAGCAACAGCATCTTCATTACTTGGAGTGAGGGTGAACGGACTTACGCTCGATTTGAGGATCACTGCCTCACCTGCCGGAATCACATCGCCTTCTTCGGCAATCTTCGTCAGATTGAGGTTATTACCGCTGATAACAGCCGCATATGCCTCTACACCTGCCGGCAGTTCATACTTCACTTGACTGTCAAAGAACGTGCTATAGTAAACACCTGCGTGCTGCGGATCTTCATTCGGAGTAATATCCACATCCAACACTTGCTCTAACTTGATATACGGAGTATAGTTACCGCAATCAATCGTAATGAGTTGATCTTCTGCAACCGTGAAATTAGCAACCACAATGTTATTGGCCGGATCAGCATCATAGCAAGCGGCTGTTTTTTGGTCAAAATTAGCCAAAATAGCATCTGCTGCACTCTTGACATTACCGTTACCGGAACCGTATTGGCAAGTACCGAGCGTCAGGCGATAGTCACCTGCCTTCACCGGAACAGTAGCCAAGAGGTTCGTATAACCGTGCTGTGAACCGTTGAAGTTGTCAAATACAAAGTAAGCATTGTAGGCTTCCGGTTCAACATCCAAATAATTATAAGCATCTCCGGTGATTGTGAAGTATTTCGCACCGCCTGTCTGGCTATCACCGCCTAACTGATGACTACGCAGGTCAATCGCAAAATTCTTAAATGCCGGAATCTCTTTGATTCGCTCCAACTTCATATACGGGGTGTAGTTACCGCAATCAATCGTAATAGGTTGATCGATATCTACCGTAAAGTTAACAACCACGATGTTCTCTGCCGGATTAGCATCGTAGCAAGCGGCTGTCTTCTGGTCAAAATTAGCCAAAACAGCATTCGTCGCGCTCTTGACGTTACCGGTTCCTGTGCCGTATTGGCAAGTACCGAGCGTCAGGCGGTAGTCACCTGCCTTCACCGGAACAGTAGCCAAGAGGTTGAAGTAACCGTGCTGTGAACCGTTGAAGTTGTCAAATACGAAGTATGCATTGTACGCAGACGGTTCGGCATCTACATAGGTATAGGAATCTCCGGCTATCGTGAGATATTTAGCGCCGCCTGTCTGGCTGTCGCCACCTAACTGATGACTACGCAGATCAATCTCAAAGTCCGTAAAGGCCGGAACGGCTGCCATCTTCTCAATTGCAAAATACGGGGTCCAGTTACCGCAATCAATGGTAATATTCTGTGCAGCATCCACCGTAAAGATCATGGAAACCGAATTCTGAGCCGGGTTGCCGTTGAAGCATGCCGCTGTCTTCTGGTCGAACTCTGCCAAGATAGCATTCGATGCACTCTTGACGTTACCGTTACCGGTACCATATTGGCAACCACCCAAGGTAAGGAGGTAGTTACCCGCCTCAACCGGTACGGTAATCAAGAGATTAGTATAACCATGCTGTATTCCGTTGAAGTTCTGGAATTGGAAGTACGCATTGTAAGCAGCCGGTTCATCATCTACATAGGTATAGTTATTCTCCGAATCAATGATCAGATACTTGCTACCGCCTGTCTCACCGTCACCACCTAACTGCTGATTACGCAGGTCAATCGCAATATTCTTGCTCAAATCAGCAACCGGTACAGCCGGAGTAAGGCATTTTACGCGCGGGTCACCATAGAGCAATGTACTGAGTGCCTCCACATTGGAGCATTCCGTATAAATGTCAGTCAAATTATCGCAATCGTAGAATACCCCATCTCCAATGCTTGTGACACTTGCCGGTATAGTAATTGAGGTAAGAGCGCTGCATCCATAAAAAGCAGTTTCTCCGATGCTTTCGACGCTATTAGGAATAGTAACAGATGTTAAATCGCTGCAATACATAAAAGTCCCAACTTCAATGCTTGTGACGCTATTGGGAATAGTAATAGATGTTAAACCGCTGCAATCAGCAAAAGCCTGCTCTCCAATGCTTGTGACGCTATTGGGAATAGTAACAGAGGTCAAATTAGTGCAATAGTAGAAAGCAAGATTTCCAATGCTTTCGACGCTATTGCCGATATTGGCAGAAAATAAACCGGTGCAAGAGTTGAAAGCCCCATTTCCAATGCTTGTGACGCTATTGGGAATAGTAATAGATGTTAAGCCGATGCAATACAGAAAAGCCCGCGCTCCAATGCTTTCGACGTTATTGCCGATAGTGATAGAAGTTAAAGCGGTGCACTGACGAAAAGCCTGATCTCCAATGCTTGTGACCGCATCGCTGATAATTACGTGCTCAATTTCACTTTGGCCCTTATACGCATCTCCTCCCGGATTGGAGTTGACGGTCAGGGTCTTGGAAGCATCATCCCAGTCGTCGCCTGATAGCGGGGTTAAAGCCCAACTCATTCCTACGCTTGCTGCGAGGGCGAGAAGAAATGTAAAGAATTTTCTCATAAATTTTAGATTTTTTAGTTAAACATTATATTGATTTTTTATTTTTTCAATTTCGGTTGCATCGACATCAATATCGATATGTTCAATCATTTTGAGCAATTCTTCTTGGTCCGGCAAGGCATTACGCAAATATTCTGGCATGTCGGTGGCTGTTTTGTAGGTCGCTACACCCATCGGTTTTTCATAATCCTGAATCATATATTCCACATATGCCTTATCGGCGCTTTTGCATAGTACAATACCTATAGACGGATTCTCGTGCGGCTTGCGGACATAATCATCCAAAATACGCAGGTAGCCATTAAGCGTGCCGAGGTAACTCTGCTTAAAAGGACCTGTTTTGAGTTCGATAGCCACGAGACAATTTAGATCGCGGTTAAAGAACAGCAAGTCGATACGGTGTACATGACCATGTACTTTAATCGTATATTGGTTGCCGACAAAGAGGAAACCTTGTCCAAAGCGCAAGATAAACTTCTTGATATTATCGACAATCTTTTGCTCTACTACTGTTTCATCCACCTCTTCTATATCGCGTGCGCCGAGTTCCTCGACGTTGATAAAGTCTAATAGGCACTCATCCTTAAATGCCAAGATTGCACGTTTGGCAAGGCTTCCGGACGGAAGTCGCTGGAGGAAATTATTCGGAAGCGCTCCTTTCTGCGCATATAGATTTTGCTTAATACAGTTCTTGATGCCATCCGGAGTCAAGTGTTCCCGCGCACAAAGCGATATATAAAAGATTCGCTCTTGACGAGATTTACTACCCGCAAGGATGCTATAGTGATGCGTGAAGCCTATACTGCGGAAGTCATTCCCCGGAAAAGCATCTACTGCAGGGAAGTTAAACGGCAGTATTTGAATTTCGTTCGTTTGAATGAACGAATTTACAATCTGCTGATTTTGAGTAGCTTGTACACTATTCTCTATATCGTTCGTTTGAATGAACGAATTTGATTCAGGCAATTCGTCCGTTTGGATGGACGAATTATAATCGACTATTTCTGCATCCAGTTCGCTCCACTCCTCGTAAAAGATACGCATCTTCTTAATGTTTGCCTCAGAGAATCCTCTCAAACCCGGCAGATCCTGTTTGAGAAGGCGACTGATAGAGGAGATAGCTCCTGTTCCCCATTTGTTTTTGCGGGTATTCTGCGAGATATAACGTCCAACCGAATAATACAGCATCAGTTGAATGTTGTTGGCTCCCCGCGCTGCTTCGTACTGCGCACTAAGGATGGCACTCTTAATAATCTCAGCTTCGTGGAGATAGCGGATGTCTATTTTGCTTGATTGAGTCATGGTATTTCCCAAATCCGCTGCAAAGGTACGAAAAAAAAATTATATATGCAAGAAAAAATAGAAAAATCGCCCACAATGGAGCGATTTTTCTATCTAACAGGCCGTAGGCCGATCTTATCTTACCTCTGCGCCAGTAACATAGAACATCTTGCCGTCACGCTCAATGAGGATCTGACCGTTATGGAGGATTTTCTGTACTCTGTATTCTGTATTCTGTACTCCTTCCAGTCCCTGTTCCTCCTTTTTGTAGGTGGCATAGACTTTGAGTTCGCGTTTGACGTTCTGCCATTCGTCGGTGCCCCAGCCGGTGAAGGTGTAGCCTTCGCGTGTCGGGTCAGCAGGCGGGGTAGCACTGGCGCCGTAAGCTACAGACTCCTGTTTGAGCAGGTTCTCATCCCAGTCAATGAAACGCACGGTGAATATCTGTGCTTTAAAGATAGCGGTGACGGTGGTGTCGGAATTAACGGTCAGTCCGGCTGTGGGGTAGTAGTTCTCCCATTTGTCGAACTCGTAGCCTTCATCTGCCTCCAGTACGTTCAGGTGCAGCACCGTGCCGGGGATCACTTTATTCAGATCCACGCTCTCCTGTACACCAACCTTACCGTGCTCTGCTTGCAGCGTCACTACGTAGTATTTGGAGAAATAGCCCGGGTTTCCGGTACCTTCGTCGGGATGAGCGTAACTTACATCCACATGACTCGCATCAAAGGCAGTACCTTTGTTGGCTTTGAGTTTGGTGCAGCCTTTGAACATAGCTGTAGAGTTGGTAAGGCTTGGGCTCTGGCTCCAATCGCCTCTACAGATGATTTCCTCAAGTGCCTCACAGCCCTCAAACATACTATACATAGTCGTTACTTTCTCTGTATTAAAATTGCTTACATCCATAGAAGTAAGTGCCTTACAATTCCTAAACATTTCCTCCATATCCGTTACTTCCTCTGTATTAAAATTGCTTATATTCAGAGAAGTAAGCGCCTCACAACCACTAAACATACCATTCATAGTCGTTACTTTCTCTGTATTAAAATTACTTACATCCAGAGCCGTGAGTGCTAAACAACTCCGAAACATACCCCTCATATTCTTTACCTTTTCCGTCTTAAAATTGCTAACATCCAGAGAAGTAAGTGCATAACAAGCATTAAACATAGCGTACATGGTCTCTACATTCTCTGTATTAAAATTGCTTACATCAAGAGAAGTAAGATTCCGACAACCAGCAAACATAAATTCCATATCCGTTACCTTATCTGTCTTAAAATTGCTTACATCCAGAGTGGTCAGTGCATCACAACTCTCAAACATCCCCCCCATATTTGTTACATTCTCTGTATCAAAATGACTTACATCCAGAGAAGTGAGTGAGTAACAACACATAAACATCTCATTCATACTAATTACATTCTTCGTGTTAAAATGGCTTACATCCAGAGAAGTAAGTTTCCGACAATCATTAAACATCTCCCCCATATATTTTACATTCTCTGTATTGAAACTGCTTACATTCAGAGACGTAAGTCCTCTACAATACCAAAACATGCCCGCCATATTCGTTACATTCTTTGTGTCAAAACTGCTTAAATCAAGAGAGGTAAGTTCATGGCAATGCCAAAACATACCATACATATCCGTCACTTTCTCTGTCTTAAAATGGCTTAAATCAAGAGAGGTAAGTTTCGAACAATAGTAAAACATATATTCCATAGTCAATACATCTTCTGTATTGAGGTATTCCAAATGTTCTATGGATTCCAAAGCTTCAAATCCGTGAAACCATCTGGCTGTGCTTTCCGGTTTTGCCTCTTTGAAGGACTCGGCGAATACGATCTTGGTTATATCATCCTTGTTTATCGCAGGATTATCCCACCATCGCATCTCGCCCTCGTTCAAAACACACTCGTCATCATAGCGAAGGGTCATGGTCGTCGGATCGGACATGATGGCATAGACCACCGGATATATCGGCTTGGCGGAGAAGTATCCGTGGTGTTTATAGGAGTCCGGCATGGCGTAGGTCTTGTCTTTCGGGTTGGAATCATCGTACGGTGTTCCCCTACCGCCTTCCAGTGCCGTACAGCCGGTGAACATATAGTCCGATTGCGTCAGTTTATCGCTGGCACACCACCTGCTATTACACCAGATGGTTTTCAGTG
>Ga0310690_10001966_pt1 | contig 35002 bp, 51 predicted proteins | sample AusTroGonzalo_MG_2_FD_207661 | JGI IMG/M metagenome (GOLD analysis project Ga0310690, IMG submission 207661) | Bovine rumen microbial communities from tropical cattle in Woodstock, Queensland, Australia - Gonzalo_04 (v2) (version 2) | ecosystem: Host-associated > Mammals > Digestive system >...
TTTTGAATGTATACAATGTATACAACTTTTGCCATTGGCGGCTTGTTGTTGGAATATATTTTAGTTTTTTGTGTAAACCTATTGCATTACCCGTTTTATTCTGTTATAATAGATACATCAAGAAAAGCAAGGCGCAAGCCGAAAGGAGAAACACACTATGACGAACGCAATGATTATTCTTGAGAACAGCCTCCGCCTTATGGATGAAGGCATCTTGAAAGGCTCGGGCGAGCGCATAACCTACAAAGTTATCACCGACAACGGCGAGGAAGAGCGCGAGGTTGAAATGCCCGAACCCATCCACACCTTTGCGGAGTGGAAGCGCCGGGGCTTCTCGGTCAAGAAGGGCGAACACGCCATAGCTTCGTTTGTGATCTGGAAGTACAGCGACCGCAAGGTTGGCGAAGTGGACGGCGAGGAAGTGGAAGACGGGCGTATGTTCTTGAAGAAAGCCCACTTCTTCACCGCTGCGCAGGTCGAACCGCTTAAAGCGTGACAAACAGCTGACCTATCGGCTTGACGGGGAGAAAGGAAAGACCGATGAAAGAAAACGATTTAATCAGGCGCGCGGATGCTCTTAAAGCGTTTGACGATAATATCATGTGGGGAGCACCGCGAATAGCCATTATGAACGTTCCCGCCGTCGAGCAACCAATGAGCGCGGTTGAGTATGCGCGGAGCTTCGCGCAAATGTGTGGCTCTCACACTTGCGGTAAATGCCCGTTCCACGAGAGCGAGAAGTTTAGCGCGGTATCGTGCGTTAAGTTTGAGCGGGAATACCCCGAGGAATCCGTTGCAATCGTGCAGAAATGGGCGGCAGAAAACAAAGCATATCACATACCCGCCACGCCCGCGGGCATTGTATCGGGCAGAAAGGAACCAACATGACCGAACTTACTATAACCAGCATCCCGAACACTATTGACTACAACCGCGCCGAGCTTGCGGCAGCCGTGCAGGCCATAGCCGAGCGTTACAGCGGCGTTGTGGCGGCTGATAAGGCAACGGCGAAGCATGACCGCGCCGAGGTCAACAAGCTTTTGAAGCAGATCGACGAAGCCCGCAAAGCCGCCAAGAAACGCTATGAAGAGCCCTACAAGGCGTTTGAAGCCGAGCTCAAAACCATCATCGAGCCGCTGCAGGTGGCAGCCGCGCAAATCGACGAGCAGGTAAAGGCGTACGAAGCCGAGGAACGCGCCGCAAGGCTGGATGCTATCAAGGCGGCGTGGGCAACGCGGAGCTGGAATGTACCGTTTGAGCGCATCTTTAGCGAGGAGTGGCTCAAAGCAAGCGTAAGCGAGAAACGCGCCGTTGAGCTGATGTTCAGCGCGGCGGCGATGGCAGAGAACGACCGGCACGCCATTATTGCCCTCGGCGGCGACTACCTTGAAACGCTGCTTGCTTGCTACAACAACGGAATGAGCCTTGCCGATGTGTTGGCCTACAAAAACACGCTTGAAACGAAAGCCCCGCCCACTCCCGCCGACAGCCCGCTGAACACCTACACAGTAACGCCGCTCGGTGTGCAGGTCGAAGCCAAGAAGCAGACCTATTCGATGATGCTCACTTGCTCCGAGGCAACCTTTGGGAGCGTATGCAAGTACCTTGACAGCATGGGCGTATTCTACGCCGTAAGGGAGGATTAATATGCGCGAATGGCTTGATTTTGAAATCCGTGGGCGGGTCTACCCCGCCTTCACGGTGAAATGGTGGGGCTGGGCGCTCCTTGGCGGCGTTGGCGGCGGTGCGGTATTCTATGGACTGCTGATCGGGCTTGCGATACTGCTGTGAAAATATATTTGCAAAGCAGGGAGAAACCTATCGCATTTACCGTTTTAATCTGTTATAATAAATACATCAAGGCCCGCCGGTCGGCATTGTAGGCCGGCAGAAAGGAAAGAGCTATGGACAAATGGAACGACATTCGCGCCGTGATCGAAGCTCAACTCAAAGCGGCGAATGACCCGCAGGAATCGCGCTTGATGCGAATCGCGAACTATGAATACGCCGATGGAGCGTTGTATGTAATCGCCAAGCTGCACGGCGTAAAGAAAGAAAGCTGGCTGAAAAGGCAGAATCTGCTTGCGCTGTATGAAGCCGCAACGATGCGCATTGACTATGATTTCAAGGCGTTTGACGGCGAATTTGAACGAAAGGAGGATTAACGCATGGACGAAAGACCTCTCGGCGAGCGCATGCGCGAATACCGCGCTCTGCATTGCCTCTCAATAAGGCAGTTCGCCAAAATAGCAAAACTGGGGTATCTGACGGTGTACAACATCGAACGCTATCCCGATTGGAAACCCACCTATGCCACCGTAACCCGCATTGAGTGTATACTCAGCGGAGGAAAGCTCCCCGAATAATGCCAACAAAGGAGGAACACAACATGGCAGAGCTTGAATTTAAGACCACGTGGGAAGACCTTGCCCGCGCCAACAACGCCATCAACCCCATGCCGATCTCCCGCTGGGACAAGACGCAAGGGCGCGAGGTAACGAAGGATTATGCGGAAGTCCACCAGCGCGTGAAGGCGTTCCGGATGGTGTATCCGAACGGCTTTATCCGCACCACGATGGACAGCCACGAAAACGGCGTTTGCATCATCCGCGCCGAGGTCGGCTTCTACTCGGATGCCGGGCCGGTGCTGTTGGCGAACGGCTACGCTTATGAGCGGGAAGGCAGTTCGCAGGTCAACAAGACATCGTACATCGAGAATTGCGAGACTTCAGCTGTCGGACGCGCCCTTGGCCTTGCCGGGTTCGGCATTGATACCAGCATCGCAAGCGCGGACGAAATGCGCAACGCCTTACATCAGCAGCAGCAACCCACGCAACCCGCGCCGCAATGCACGGATGCGTTAAACCAACCCGCGCAACGCACGGATGCGTTAAACCAACCCACGCAACCCGCCGTACCGTTCTTTGAGCCCGCGAAGGACACGCCCGAGGAAGCGGAGTTCCGCGCAATGGTTGAAACGCTCTACAAGCCCGAAGACCTTGCCCGCTGGATGCTGAAGAAATTTAATATGCCGTTCGCGGCAACGCCCGTTGCGATGATAAAAACGGTTATGCCCGAGGATAAAGTGCGCGAGGAATACGCACGCATGACGCAGCCGCCCGCAGAGGCGCAGCAGGAACCCACCACCGAGACCAACACCGAAGGAGGCACACCCAATGACTAAATACTACAAAGGCTTTAACAAAGACATGACTTGCCGAGGCTTTCAGTTTGAGGAAGGCAAGACCTACGAAACAGACACGGCGAAGCTTTGCGAAAGCGGTTTCCACGCTTGCGAAATGCCGCTTGATTGCTTCGGCTACTATACTCCATCCGACAGCGTATACCACGAGGTCGAGCTTGACGGCGTTTCGGACGAACGCGAAGAAGATACGAAAGTCTGCGCGAAAAAAATCAAGGTCGGCGCAAAACTGGATATCAAAGGTCTTATCAAAGCGCAGTTTGAATATGTGCGCTCAAAATGCACAGAAGCGAAAGACGGCGGCTACAAGAGCGCACTCAACGGCGGCGACATGAGCGCACTCAACGGCGGCAACTGGAGCGCACTCAACGGCGGCAACTGGAGCGCACTCAACGGCGGCGACAGGAGCGCACTCAACGGCGGCTACAGGAGCGCACTCAACGGCGGCTACATGAGCGCACTCAACGGCGGCGACAGGAGCGCACTCAACGGCGGCTACATGAGCGCACTCAACGGCGGCAACAGGAGCGCACTCAACGGCGGCTACATGAGCGCACTCAACGGCGGCTACATGAGCGCACTCAACGGCGGCAACATGAGCGCACTCAACGGCGGCAACAAGAGCGCACTCAACGGCGGCAACAAGAGCGCACTCAACGGCGGCTACATGAGCGCACTCAACGGCGGCGACATGAGCGCACTCAACGGCGGCGACATGAGCGCACTCAACGGCGGCGACAGGAGCGCACTCAACGGCGGCAACATGAGCGCACTCAACGGCGGCAACTGGAGCTGTTTACGCGGAAGTGAAGATGCGCAGTTTAAGGGCGGTATGCACACGGTATTTGCCGCCGAAAAGTGGGAGGGTGGCGAATTCAAGGGCATGGTTGCCGCTATCGTTGACGGCGAAAAGCTCAAGCCCGACACATGGTACAAGCTCGAAAACGGCGAATTTGTGGAGGTGAAAGAATAATGCAAAAAATCTTCTTGACAGGCAATCTTACCGCCGACCCCGAGATGCGCAACACCCCGAACGGCGTTAGCGTATGCACATTCACCCTCGCCGTAAACCCGCGCTTCGTTGCGCAAAACAGCGAGCCGCAGCCGCAATACTTCCGCATCACCGCATGGAGACAGCTCGGCGAGAACTGCTCCCGCTTTTTGAGCAAGGGCAAGAAGGCTTGCGTTGTAGGCGAGCTTACCGCCCGCACCTACGAAGCCAAGGACGGCACAACGCGGGTATCCCTTGAAGTCACCGCCGATGAAGTGGAGTTCCTCTCCCCGCGTGAAGCCGCGCCGCAACAGCCGCAAGGCGGTCAGGGCTACCAAAGGCAGCACGGGCAGGAACAGACCGGCAACGGTTGGAAGGATATAAGCGACGATGACTTCCCGTTTAAGTGAGGTGTAGGCTATGGGCAGAAAAGCATTGCATGAATTCACCGCTACCGAAGATGCGATATTACGCGCACGGTCAGAGGCGGGCTACTATGACAGGCTTATCGCCGAGGAACTGGGATTGCCGCTGAATGTCATTCGCAATCGCAGAGTGCAGCTCGGCATCCGCAAGATGCACAGGAGCGACACGGGCTGGAACGATGCTCCCGCCGTCCGTTCAGGCACTACAACGATGGATGCGCTTGTGGAGATGGAGGCGGCATACGCCGCGTTCGTGGAAGCGGCGGCGGCGTTCTTGGAGAAGGCGCGAAATGGGCGCAACTAACTATGCCGGTATTGCGGCGGCGGCTGATATGCGCATTGTCGTCGCTGCTTGCGGGCTGGAGGTGAACGCGCATGACAAGGCGGTATGCCCGTTCCACGCCGACACCCGCCCGAGCTTGCACATATACCGCGATGGGTATAAATGCTTCGTTTGCGGCGCGCACGGCGATGCGATAGACCTTGTGCAAGGCGTTAAAGGGTGCTCGAAGCGCGAGGCGGCGGGCATCGTGCAGCGGCTCAACGGCGGCGCGGCTGACGATATAGGCGCGATACAGGCACGGCGCACGGCGGCAAAGCAGCTTGAAGCCGACACGGAACGGCGGGCGGAGCTGGACGGCGAAATTGACAGCCTACACAGCGCGATAGCGGCGAGCGTACCGTATTCCCCGCAATGGTGCGCGGCTTATGCAAAGCTTGACCGCCTTTTGTGGGAGTATGACGCCGTGGACGGGCGAATAGTCCGCGAACGGCTACGAATTTGGGAGGAAAAGCACAATGGCAGACGCGGCAATAGTAGACCTTAACAAGTACCAAGACAAAGCGGAATATGCCCGTATCGCGGCGATAACAGACCCGTTTGATAGGCAGCAGGCTCTTGATGCGTTCGTTGCGGAGGGCAAGCGGAACGGCGTTATAGGCATTCGCAAACTGTTCAGCGAGTATATGCGCTCGCAGCGCAAGGGCGCTCCCGTGTCCAATGTGACAGCGTTTGAAGGGCAGCCGATGGAGCTGCAGACCCGCGAATGGACGGCTGACGATACGGGCGTGTGGCGCAGGGACGGTAATGGCGTTGAGCTTTGCGCCTGCCCGCATCCGATAATGCCCGTTCAGCGGCTGAGGAATGTAGACACGGGCAAGGAGCAGATGGAGATAGCGTTCAAGCGCGGCGCGGCTTGGCATCGCATTATAGTACCAAAATCTGTACTGGCAAGCGCAAGCCAAATCGTAAGCCTTGCGGATAGCGGCGTTGCGGTGACGAGCGAAACGGCGCGGGCATTAGTGGCGTACCTGCACGATGTGGAGAACGCCAACTACGCCGAGATACCGACTAAGCAGAGCGTTTCACGGCTCGGCTATGTGGCGGGCGTGTTCTCGCCGTACTCTATGGACATGGCTTTTGACGGCGATGCGGCGTATAGATCGCTGTATAACGCCGTCACGGAACACGGGAGCTGCGCCGCGTGGTTGGACGAAATGCGGAAGCTCCGCGCCGACAGCGTTGCGGCAAAGATCATCATAGCCGCATCATTCGCATCCGCGCTCGTTGAGCCTTTGGGCAGTTTGCCGTTCTTCGTCCACCTTTGGGGCAGCGAAAGCGGCACGGGCAAGACCGTTGCGCTAATGGCGGCGGCGAGCGTGTGGGGCAACCCCGCCGTCGGCAAGTATATACAGACTTTCCACAGCACCGTGGTGGGGCATGAGCGTTTGGCGGCGTTCTTTAATTCGTTGCCGGTAATCATCGACGAGCTGCAGCTTGCGGCGACCGACGGCAAGGGCGACAAGCAGTTTAGCGTTTACCGCCTTGCGGAAGGCGTTGGCAAGGCACGCGGCAACAGGCAGGGCGGTTTTGACCAAACGCCTACTTGGTGCAACACGATATTAACGAGCGGTGAAACGCCCATCGTCGGCGACCATGCGGCGGCAGGCTTCAAAAACCGCGTTATCGAGATCGAATGCACCCTTGGCAGTAAGATAGTCAAGAACGGACATAGCACGGCGGCGGCGTTGCGGAACAACTACGGCTGGGGCGGCAAGGCGTTTATGGCGGGCGTTGATATTGACGAAGCGCGACGGCTGTACGAGGAATATGTGGGCGAGCTTGAAGCACGGGCAGCGGATAAACAGATCATGGCGGCGGGGGTGCTGCTCGTTGCCGACGCGCTGGCAACGCGGATGCTGTTCAAGGACGGCAAGGCGTTGACGGTGGACGAGCTGGCGGCATACCTGCAACGCGACGAGGATATAGATGTAAACCGCAGGGCGTTTGATTTCGTCTGCAACTGGGTTGCGCAAAACGGCGCGGCATTCCGCGATGGCTGCAAGGGCGAGCGCCTCGGAATGCTCGAAAGCTCGACCGACACGGACACGATGGACACCGCCTACATCATCAAGGGCGCGTTCCGCGATGCGCTGCAACGGCGCGGCTATAACTACAAGGGCGTGCAAGCATGGATGGCGCAGGAAGGGCATCTCGCTATGCGCGGGCGCAACTACACCGTGGGCAAACGCATCGACGGCGTAAGCGTGGATTGCTACAAGATAACGCTCCCGCAGGCTGACCCCGACACAACGGAAATGCCGTGGCAGGATTTATTCCCTGAAAATATATAAAGAAATTTCCGCAAAACCTATTGCATTTACCGTTTTATTCTGTTATAATAGATACATCAAGAAAAGCAAGGGCAACAGCCCGAAAGGAGAAACACACTATGGACAAGCAAGCAATCATCATCGAAAGCCCGCAGACAGCGGCAAGCGTAAGAAGCGCGGCGGCGCTCGGCACTATGACCGTGGGCGACCTGCGCAAGGCGTTGGAGGACATCCCCGATACCGCGCTGGTGTTTATCGACGGCACGGGGCAGATGCGGAATGCCAAGGGCGCAAGCAAGCGCGTTTGGCGCGATACTGACGGCGAATGGAGGGCGTGGTGATGCAGTGGATTGACCAAGAAGCCCGCAAGCCGCAGGAGCATATCCGCGTATTGGTGTATGTGCGCCGCCGTTGTACCGAAAGGGGCGCGGTGCAGGGAATGACCTTTGCAGCGTGGCACGGGGAACTCGGTTGGATTGGCGACAATCTGACACCGCTTGAAGGCGTTACGCATTGGGCGGTTATTGCGCCGCCTGCAACACGAAAGGAGAGCTGAACATGAATACCCCGACTTTTAACATTGATGCCCTCGATCTTGACCGCCTTGAATGGCAGCTGTTCGAGGACTACGAACCCCCGCTTAACGAATGGGTCGTTACCCGATGGGAGAGCAAAATCATCGACGGGCTGTACGCCGTTTCTGCTGTGTACTACGACGGCAAGAGCTGGTACAACGCCGACGGCGAGGAAGTGGATGTGACCGAGTTTGCGGAGGTGGAGGAATGAGCAACAACGATTTGATTAGGCGCGGCGATGTGCTGGCGCGAAGAGAAGTAATTACCGAGGAATACCGCGAACACGGGGCGAGTTTTTCTGTTTCGCACAGCGTTGTAACAGTGGACAACATCAACGCCATCCCCGCCGTTGAACAGCCGATGAGCGCGGTGGAGTTTTTGGAGGCTTTCAGCAGATTGGACGGAAAAGAACTTCATTTTGTGCAAGGATGCGTTGCCATCGGCGAGTTCGACATTGCGGTCAACGCTGCGCAAAAATGGGCGCAAGAACACGCTGAAAGGAGCGAAGAAGCATGAACCCCATTGACAAACTCGAAGCCCTGCTTACCGATGCGGGAATACCGTTTGAGCGGATAAAGGAAGCGTATTCTGACGAATACGATGCGTTTAACGAAATGTTTGGCGAAGCTGGAAAATGGCGGCGCAATCAGATCGTCTACGGAGCAGCCGCCCACCCCGCGATAGGCAAAGTTGTTGACTGGCAACTTGACGCAATTTGGCAAGCGGGCAGCTACGGATTGCCCGACATGGTGGAGTGTTGGGGACGGCTTATCGGAGCAAATCCGAAGCCTATGCTCCCCGAAGAAGCATTTGAGATTATTAAAAGACATTGGGAGGAACAAAATGAACGAGAAATTTAAGGAAGACCTCGCCGCGTTTGTGAGGGATATTAGGGAGATGTGTCAGCACACCACATGTTCCAACTGCCGGCTCCACGTCAGCGGACGCTGCGGAGGCGCTCTAATTGGTTCATTCTTCGATGCTGATGCCGCCATCGGCGGCGTGGAAGCTTACCGCAGGCGCAGGAAGCCGTGCGAGGAGGTGATTGACCGCGCCGTGGATGTTTACACGATCGAGGTTGAAGTGGAGCGGGATAGGAGCAGTTGCGCTAATCGAAGTGTTGATAGATGCGCCGAGCATTTGAAACAGGGCGTTTGGCAGTATTATGGCTGCAATAGCGATGTCGCTGTCCGCGTCCTCTCCGCAAAACGGTTTGTGCTTGAGAGCCACAGGGAGGAAACAGAATGACTACCACCCCCACCGAGGCACAGGAACAAGCGACCCTGTTTGAATGGGCGGCCTACGCCGCCAAAAAGCACCCCGAGCTTGCCTTGATGTTCCATATCCCAAACGAAGGCAAGCGTTCAGGACGCACGGGCGCGGGGCTTATCCGTCAAGGGCTCAAGCGCGGCGTTCCCGATGTGTTTCTGCCCGTTGCGCGGGGCGGCAAGCACGGGCTGTTCATCGAGATGAAGCGGCTCAAGGGCGGCACGGTGTCGAAGGAACAGCGCGAATGGCGCGACAAGCTGCGAGAGCAGGGATACGCCGCCGAGATATGCTTCGGCTGGGAAGCGGCAGCGGCGGTTATTCGGAAGTATTTGAAGGAAGAGTAGAAAGGAAAAGACTATGAGAGAAATATTGTTTAGAGGTAAAAGCATTATTAGCGGCGAGTGGGTGTTTGGAACGCCCGTTTGCGTAGAGGAAAGCACATACCCGACCGACAGGGTGTTGCTTGTTAGGGCGGTAAACTATGACGAGTTGGACAATTTTATGCCGCAGTACGAAAGCGACGAAGTCACTCCCGAAACCGTGGGGCAGTTCACGGGGCTGTACGACAGGAACGGCAAGCGGGTATTCGAGGGGGATGCGCTCAAATTTCGTGGCTGCAGCGGGGAGCTTAAGAAATTTCCTGCCGTTATCAGATATGGCGCCTTTAATTGTTCATGCTGCGATGGTGTCTACGGTTGGTATTTGGAACATGGTGATATAAGAGACCTTGATACGGAGCCGCTTGGAAATAGAGAGCTTGGGTATGAAATCGTTGGCAATATACACGATAACCCCGAACTTGATTGACTTTCGACTGAGAAAAAGGAGTGAGCAAATTCATGGATGAGAGACTATGGTTTATGCTATTGGTTGGTTCTTATTTTTGCCATATAATAGATGACTTTTATCTGCAAGGTATTCTGGCAAATCTTAAACAACGCGAGTGGTGGGAAAAAAACGCTCCTGACGCTCTCTATGCTTTAGATTATATCGTTGCTCTTATTGTTCATGGACTCTCATGGGCAACGATGATGCTGTTGCCGTTTGCCGCATGGCTTATTGCATCCAAAGCGTATAGCTATACTTGGCTGTTTGCCGCGGCATGGGCGATAAATGCCGCTGTCCATGCGTTTGTTGATGATCTGAAATGTAACAAGCGCAAGATAAACCTTATTGCTGACCAATGCATACACTTTTTGCAAATCCTTATCACTTGGTTTTGCGTGTTGCTCATAGTTTGCCATTGACACCAAGCCCGAAAGCTGATATGCTAAATCCGCTACGGCATGGGTTTACCTCCTTCAAGATTAGCTCCGTTTCGGCGGGGCTTTTCTTGTTGCGCCTTGACATTTTCCCGCTGCGCTGATAAAATATATGCGGAGGTGATTATATGCCAAAAATGCAAATTGAGTATATCCCCGTGGACTGCATACAGCCTTATGAACGCAACGCCAAGAAGCACTCGCCTGAGCAGGTGGAGCAGATAGCCAACAGCATCCGCGAGTTTGGCTTTAAGCAGCCGCTTGTGGTGGATGCCAAGAATGTGCTCGTTATCGGGCACGGTCGGCTGATGGCGGCAAAGCTGCTTGAAATGGTGGAAGTGCCGTGCGTGAGAGCCGATGATTTAACGCCCGAGCAGATTAAGGCGTTAAGGCTTGCGGATAACAAGCTGAATGAGAGCGATTGGGATATGGCTTTGCTTGAAATCGAGCTTGCGGATATAACGGAGCTTGATATGGTGGACTTTGGCTTTGATTTAGGCATAGATGGCACCTCTTTTTTTGATAGAGAAGACAGGAACGACACAAGCCGCCAAGACGGTAACGACGAATATAATGCGTTTTTGGATAAGTTCGAGCAGCCGAAAACGACAGACGATTGCTACACGCCCGACAATGTTTACAAAGCCGTCGCGGATTGGGTTCGCGATAAATACGAACTCGGCGATGCGCTGTTTGTTCGCCCGTTCTTTCCGGGCGGCGATTATCAAAAACACAAGTACCCCGAAGGATGCGTTGTGGTGGATAATCCGCCATTTTCCATATACGCAGAAATTGTCGATTTTTACTGCGAAAATAATATAAAATTCTTCCTGTTTGCACCGAGTGTTAATGCCCTCAACTATAACACGCGCTCCACGGTGTGCGCTGTTTGTACTTCTAACTCGGTGATGTACGAGAACGGCGCGGTTGTTAATACTTCATTCGTAACCAACCTCGGAGACGGAACTATTGCGGCGTATTCATCCCCTTCTTTATATGCCGCTGTTGATGCAGCGAACAGAGAGAACGAAAAGGCGCAGCGTGCCAACTTGCCAAAGTATGAGTTTCCTGATGAAGTCCTGACTGCTTCAAAGCTTGGATATTTAAGCAAATACGGGCAGGAGCTTGTAATCAAACGCGCTGAAGCCCTGTTTATTCGAGGCTTGGATGCGATGAAAGAAGCCGGCAAGGACGGCATATATGGCGGCGGTTTGCTTCTGGCGGAGAAGGCAGCGGCGGAGAAGGCAGCGGCGGAGAAGGCAGCGGCAGAGAAGGCAGCGGCGGAGAAATGGGAACTGTCGCCGCGAGAAAAAGAGATAGTGCGAAAGCTCGGAGGACTAAATGGCGAAAGGTAAATATACCCAATGGCTCACCGATGATGGGCTACTGCGAATAACGGGCTGGGCGCGTGACGGGCTGACGAATGAGCAAATAGCGCATAATATGGGGATTACTACTCCTACACTTTGGGATTGGTGTAATAAATATCCCAAAATATCTAACGCCTTAAAAGAAGGAAAAGCGCCGGTAGACCTTGAAGTTGAGAACGCTTTGCTTAAATCTGCCCTCGGGTTCAAGGAAAAAGTCCGCAAGCCAATCAAGCGGCGCATTGAAAAGCAGGTGGCGGGCAAGGGCAAAATCGTAGAGGAAGTTATAGACTATGTTGAAGAAGAAGTCTATGTTCCCCCGCAGACCGTGGCACAAGTGTTTTGGCTCAAGAACCGCCGCCCCGATAGGTGGCGCGATAAGCCCGTTGAAAAGCCCACGGAAGGCGCAAGCCCGATAGACCAGATCACGGAGCAGATATTCAAGCTGCAAAAGGAGCAAGCGGAGGCGCAGGATGCCGATACCGATGCTAACAGCTAAACAAACCGAATTCATGCTTGAGCCGTTCAGCCGTATCAACCTGCTTGACGGCTCTATCCGTTCGGGCAAAACCTATGTCAGCCTTATAAAGTGGGCTATGTGGGTACGGCAACGACCGACAAGCGAACTGTTTATGATGGTCGGCAAGACACGTGAATCGTTGCAGTTTAACTGCCTTAATCTGTTGGAGGAGCTGACGGGCGGCGAGTTCCACGCAAGCGCAAAGGCGAATGTAGGCTGGCTGTATGGGCATCAAATCCGCTTGCTGGGCGCGAACGATGAAAAGGCCACGGCAAAAATCAAGGGCTCAACGCTTGCGGGCGTGTATATCGACGAGCTTACGGAGATACCGCAGAGTTTCTACAATATGTGCCTCGGCCGTCTGTCGGTGCGCGGCGCGATAATGCTTGCTACGACGAACCCCGACAGCCCGCGCCATTGGGTTTATACCGACATAGTGGACAATGACGGCATAGACGCGGCATCGTGGAGCTTTAAGATAGAGGATAACACCACGCTTGACGCGGGGTATGTGCGGAACATAAAGCGCGAATACAGCGGCGTATTCTATCAGCGGTATATCCTCGGCGAGTGGGTAATAGCGGAAGGGCTTGTTTATCCGAACTATAACAACACCGTACCGACAGAGCCGCGCCCGTACACGGATTGGGCTGTGTCGATGGACTACGGTACGATGAACCCGACAGCGGCTATACTGTGGGGGTACTGCAACGGCGTTTGGTACGCCGTCAAGGAGTACTATTACAGCGGCAAGGCAACGAACAGACCGCGTACAGACCAACAGCACTACGACGCGATAGAGGCGATGTGCGCGGATGTGGAAGTACCATACGGCGACAAGCTGCTGCTCATCGTTGACCCGTCGGCGGCATCGTTTATCGCGCTTGCGGAGAGCCGCCATCGGTTTAAGGTTCTCCACGCCGTCAACGCTGTTATCGACGGCATACGCCATACCGCAACGGCGCTTGATGCAGGCCTTATCATGTTCAACGACTGCTGCGTCAACACCATCGACGAATTCGGGCTTTACAGTTGGAACCCCGACACGGAAGAAGATGCGGTTATCAAAGAAAACGACCACGCGATGGACAGCTGTCGCTATTTCGTAATGTCAAAGGAAATATTCATTGAGAGGAGCAGAAATAATGCGTACTTACCAAGATTTAGAGGCGGCGCGAGCGGACGGCAGGCTGGCAGCGTTTATAGTTGAGGCGATAGCCGACTATGCCGCAAGCGCGGAGTATGAGCAAGCGGTTTTAGGGCGGGAGTATATGCGGCAACAGAACCGAACCATCATTCAGACGCAGAAATGGCTGACGGATGTATTCGGAAATCAGGTACCCGATACTTACAGCCCGAACTACCGTGCGCCGAGCGCATTTTACAAGTCAAATAATATCCAAATATCGCAGCATCTATTGTCAAACGGCGTTACCTTTGCCAAGGACAACACCAAAGACCGCTTTGGCGGGGCGGTGTTTGATAACAAGGTTGTGCGCTGTGTTCGAGCCGCGCTTGCCGAGGGCAGGGCATACGCCTACTATGACGGCAAGGGCATTACGCCGTTTTATGCCAACGAGCTTGTACCGCTGCTCGATGAAGAAACGGGCGCGATGCGGGCGGCTATACGGCATTGGCAGCTAAACGACAGCAAGCCGCTGTTTGTTACTCTGTATGAGGTCAACGGCTATACCGAGATGCGCCGCGACAAGGGGAAAGACCTTGTTTGCGTTGATGGGTTCAGCTTCGACAGCCCGCGCCCGTATAAAAGCATAGTTGCGAGGGATAAGACCGGCGCTGTGGAGGTTGTCGGCTATGAAAATTATCCGGGCTTGCCTATCGTGCCTTGCTTCTCCAACTATGATCGCATAGCCGAAATCGTTGGCAAGCGTGAAAATATCGACCTGTACGACCTTATCAAGAGCGGCATGGCAAACAACATTGAGGAGGCCTCGTTCCTTTATTGGGAAATGTCCAACGCAAGCGGTATGTCGGAGCTTGATATGGCAGAGTTCAAGAAGCAGCTTGCAGAGCTTCATGTAGCGAAAACCACGGGGCAGACGCAGCTTACGGCGCATACCCTGTCCGTGCCGACAGAGGCGCGGGAAACGCTCTTAACGCGCCTTGAGCGCGATATTTACGCCGACGCAATGACCGTTGATATGAACCTTATCTCCACGGGCAGCGTAACGGCAACCGCCATTAAAGCGGCGTACAAGCGGCTGAATGACCGCGTGGACGAGCTGGAGTATTGCGTCATAGACTTTATCAACGGCTTGCTTGCGCTTGCGGGCATTGAGGATACGCCGACCTTCAAGCGTTCCCCCGTCACCAACGACAGCGAGGAAACGGACATGGTGCTTGCGGCGGCATCGTATCTCGACGAAGAAACCATCCTGAACAAGCTCCCGTTCCTTTCGACCGACGAGGTGGAGCAGGTGCTTGAGCGCAAAGCCGCCGAAAGCGTGGAGCGGTTTAACGCGCCCATGGATGCGGATGAACCCGCTGAAACCGCTGAAAGCGCCGAAAGCGAGGCGGCGGCAGAATGATAAACGATGCGGCGCGTAAGTACACGGACAAAGAGCTGGAGCTGCTTGAAAAGCGGCTCCATGCCAAATACAGCCGCGCATACAAGGAACTGAATGATAGTTGGCAACACTATATGGGGCAGCATAGAGCCCAAATACAGCCGTTATATGAGCGGATGCAAGCACTCAAACACGGCGACCGAACCGAGTACCTTGCCGCCAAGCGGGAGTACCAACGCGCCATGCGAGAGCACACGCTCAAGAATAGGCACTATGTCCGCGTGCGTGATAGTTTGGCACACGGGCTTGCGAACCTCGACCAAGCCGCCAAAGACCTGATAAACGGCAAGCTCCCCGCGATCTATTCCGTGAACTTTAACCAGCTTGCGGGGCAGTTGCCGAGCGGCTATGCCTACGGGCTTATCACGCCGCAGACCGTGCGCGGGCTTGTTATGGGGCAGATGGACTTTGCATCGGCTGTTGCGTGGAACCAGCAGCTTATGAACAGCGAAGTATTGCAAGGCATTTTGCAGGGCGAAAGCATGGACAAGATAGCCGACAGGTTTGCGCGGGTTTTGGGGATGAACGAAACGGCGGCGTTGCGCGATGCGCGAACGGCTGTTACCTACGCCGAGAACAAAGGACGGCTTGACAGCTACTACGAAGCGCAAGCCAAAGGCACGGTGCTTGTGAAGAAGTGGAGCGCAACGCATGATGCACGAACCCGTGACAGCCACTTGGACAACGACGGCCTTGAACGGGAGCTTGATGCGGAATTCCCGAACGGGCAGCAATGCCCAGGCGACAAAAACGCGCCGCCACACGAGTTCATGAATTGCCGATGCGCGATGGGTACGCGGATTGTAGGCTTTAGGCGGGCAGATGGGAGTATAGTTTATGTCGACGATTAAGGTACAAGTACAAAGCAACAAGCGCGAGGTTCAACGGCTCACCGCCGAGGCGATACAGCGCGGCCTTGAAGCGGCGGGGATGGAAGCGGTAACGCTGACACACCGACCGAAAGAGCAAGGCGGTACACCCGTTGACACGGGCAGACTGCGCAACAGCATTGCGTGGGCTGTCGGCAGCGCAAGCGGCGGCGGCGATGATAGCCCGAACGGAACGCTTGAGGACGGCGTTTTGGTTATCGGCACAAATGTGGAGTATGCCGAAATCATCGAGGAAGGCCGCCAAGGTGGAAGCGGTGCGCATATGCTTCGCAACGCTATAAACGATGTTGCGCCCAAAGCCGAGAAGATACTTAAAGCCTCCATAGAAGCCGCTTTGGGCGGCTAAACACCCCCAAAACACCCAAAATCCCCCAAAAGTTGTATACATTGTATACATTGAAAAACCAATGTATACGCTGAAAAACCCTTATGCCATAAGGGTTTTTTTGAATGTTGTATACAATGGACAATGAAACATACACCCTATAGGGGAGTAAATAATTTTTTTTTATACGCGCGTGATGATGGTATATGTATGGAATTTGTATACATTGTATACATACTGTATAAAAAACATAATAATAATAAGGGTTTTTCAGCGTATACATTGTTGTATACATTTTGGCGGGTGTCCCCAAAAGTATACAACTAATCCCATTTTGTAGGCTTAAAAAATGCCTTAAGACAAGCATTTTCGGAAAAACGGCTATTTTGGCAAAATCCACAAATGTATACACACCCGCTGTGGCGGGATGAAAACGGGCATATTTTTAGCGTTTGCCCTTGACAAAACGCGCTTTGAGCGGTATTATATACACGAAATAAGCAAGGGCGAAGCACAGCCCCCAAGGCAAAGGAGCTTATACTATGGCGTTTACACGCAAAATGCTCGAAGCAATGGGCATCGAAACCGACAAAGTAGAGAGTATCATGGAGGCACACCTTGAGGTTGTGAACGGGCTTAAAGCTGACCGCGATAAATACCGCGATGCGCTGGAGGGCGTTGACACCACCAAGGACTGGAAAGCCGAGTACGACAAAGAACACGCCGCCTTTGAAGCATTTAAGGCGGAGCAGGGCAACCGCGAAACGCGCCGCGCCAAGGAACAGGCATACGGCGAGCTGTTGGCGGCTGCCGGTGTTGCCGAGAAGTACCGCGCAAGGATACTCAAGCTTTCGGCGGAGGCTATTGACGGTTTGAAGCTTGACGGCGAAGGACAGCCCGCCAAGCGCGATGATCTGATAGCCGCCATCAAGCAGGAGTGGGACACCTTCATCCCGTCGGCTGAGGTTGCCGCGCACTCCCCCGCAACACCGCCCGCGACAGGCTCCCCCGCAACGCTGACGAAGAGCGAAATCTTCGCCCGCGATGAGCGCGGAAGGTTCAAAATGAACGAGACCGAACGCCGAGCGGCGATTGCCAAAAATCTTGAGACAAAGAAAGGGCTGTAAAAAATGGCTGTCGAAACCTTAACTAACCCGAGGTCTAACCTCCCCAATGTTTACACCAACGTAACCGCCCGCGAGGTCGAGCTTGCGGCGCGTTTTGAGACCAACTGGGACGCGCTCCGCGCTATCATGGGCATTATGCGCCCCATCCGTAAGCGCCCCGGCACCGCGCTTTATCGCAGAACTGCGAGCGTTGACCTTGCCGACCCCAAGGCAGTACCCGGCGCTGTCACCGAGTTTTCGCAGGTGACATACACGCAGACGGGCTTCCAGATGATCCAGCTGGAGGAATACGCCGCTGCTACCACTCTTCAGGAAATCGCCGACTACGGCGCGGAAATCGCCCTTGACAGGCGCGATGCGGCGTTTATCGCGGCGCTGCAGAACAAAGTCCTCACCGACTACTACACCTTCCTCAACGCCGCTGTCGGTCTTACCGGCACCGCTACCACTTGGCAGGCGGCTCTTGCCAAGGCAAAGGGCATGGTCGTTGATAAGTTCAACAAGCTCCGCAAGACCGTGACCGAGGTCGTGGGCTTTGCGAATGTGCTTGATGCTTACGAGTATGTAGGCGAGGCACAGATAACCGTTCAGACCGCTTTCGGCGTGTCCTATGTTGAGAACTTCCTCGGCTACCGTACCCTGTTCCTGCTCTCCGAGCCCGACATTGCGCCCGGCAAGGTTATCGCCGTTCCTGTTGAGAACATCGACATGAACTATATCGACCCCTCCGACGCTGACTTTGCAGAGGGCGGGCTTAATTACACCACCGCCGGCGGCGAGACCAACCTCATCGGCTTCCATGTGCAGGGCGCACACCGCACCGGCACAAGCGAGATCTACGCGCTCATGGGCATCAAGCTTTGGAGCGAGATCGAGGACGGCATCGCTATCGTAGACATCGAGTAATCCTACAGGGGGAGCGTATGGAACGGATATTGACGCAGATATGCGGCGAGCTGAACAACTGGTTCACCGACCGTAACGCGAGTGCCGCGTACGGCACATACGAAATCAAGAACGGTACGCTCCCCCTTGACCATATCACCGAGGGTCAATGCGTCCGCATTGTCGGCAGCATCTTCAATGACGGTGTGCATATGTACCCGTTCTACGACTTGCAGGACGAAACCTTTACGGGCGCGGTAATGCCGATGCGCATACCGCCCGAGGTCATGCAGATAGCGGCAGAAGTGCAGCGCATCGAAGCCGAAGGCGGCTTCGCGAATGCTGTAACCCTGTACATAAGCGAGAGTTTTGGCGGATACAGCCGCACCTGCGCAACGGACGGAAACGGCGTACCACTATCATTTATAAAACTGCTCGTTAATCAACGCCTTGAGAAGTGGAGGAAAATGCCGTGAGCTTGCTTGACAACGCTATGGAGCTGTGCTGTTATGTGAACCGTAACAAGGTTCCCGACGGCTATGGCGGCACAACGACACAATGGACGGACGGCGCGGAGTTTTACGCCGCAATCGTCCTTGACAACTCCACCGAGGCGCGGGTTGCGCAAGCGCAGGGCGTGCATGATGTATACACCGTTACCACGCGGAAGAATACCATCCTTGTGCATCATGATGTAATACGCCGCTTGAGCGATAACAAGGTGTTCCGCATCACTTCCAACGGCATCGACAAAGCAACGCCGAGCACGGCAACGCTGAATATGCGCCAAGTGTCGGCTGAGGAATGGGAGTTGCCGCTATGACGAAAGCAGGAGCGCTCTATCAGTTTTTTTCGGCGTTTGGGCTTCCCGCGTTTCAGGAGAATTCCGTACCTACGGGCGCGGATAAGCCCGAATACCCGTATGTGACCTATGAGCTTGCGACGGGCAGCTGGGGCAGCGGACAAATCCCCCTTGCCGCCTCGGTATGGGATAGGTCAACGAGCCTTACCCGTGTAACGCAAGAAGCTGAACGCATAGCTCAAGCCCTCGTTGACGGCGTTGCGCTGCGGTATGATGGCGGCGGCATCCGGTTGTGGATAGGCACGCCCGATATCCGATACAGCGGCGACAGCGCGGATGATATGGTTAAACGCGCGATGATAAACATTATGGCAGAATACATTTGAGGTGCAAATATATGAGATTTACAAAAATCCCCACCGATACCTTTGATAAGCTCCAGATAAACGCGGGGTTTTTTACAAACTCGGTGAACTTTGAAACGGGCGTTATCGGTGCGCCCATCATGGCGACCACCGGCGGCGTTTCGTTCGCTTCTAACCCCACCTACTCCGACTTTGGCGAGGATGTGGATAACTGCCCGAAGAACACAAAGGAAATGAAGCGCATCGAGAGTTATGACCCGTCGCTGAGTGGCACGGCTGTTACGCTCGACGACACGCTGGCGCAGATGTTCATCGGAGCGGCTGATGTGTCGGGTGTGCGCAACGCGGCGCAGCCCACCATGCTTGTCCGCCCGCGCATGAGCCTTGATGCAACCAACGACTTCCGCGACCTGTACCTTGTCGGCGACTACACCTCTGACAATGGCGAACTCACGGGCGGCGGCATCGTTATCCACCTGAAGAACAGCTTTAACACGGCGGGTTATCAGTGGACTACTTCCGACAGGGGCAAGGGTCAGTTTGCTTTCGAGTTCCACGGCCACACCAGCGTTGCGGCGCAGGATGAAGTCCCCTACGACCTGTATATCATGGACCCCGTCCCCCCCACCCCGTAAGGAGGCAGTATGCGCAAGATTTCGGAGCTTTCCACCGACGCAGGGCTTGATGTATTTGTCGAGCTCACGCCGTATATCGCTAATATCGCAACGAGCGAAACGCTGAACGCGGAGCTTGCGGCGATGGCTGAAACCCGCACGAACGCCATAAAATCCAAGTTCCAGCAGCTTGTGTTTGGCGCGGATGTGTTTTCCCGCCTTATCCCCATCCTGCTCAAAGAACGCCGCGCCGATGTGTACGGCATTATCTCGGTACTTAACGAGCAGACCGTGGAGGAGATCGCGGCGCAGAACATTATGCAGACGATGGCGCAAATCCGCGAGGTGTTCAAGGACGAAAAACTGTTAGATTTTTTCAAATCGTTCGTGGGTACGGCTCCCACGAAGTAACGGCTGCGTTGCTTCGTATGCCACGATTGAACGGACGGGCATTGATGGCGGCTTTACCTGCACAGCTTAAAGCTAATGCAGATGAAGCCGCTTTCCGCATTTATTTGACGGAAACCCTGTTTGCGATGGGAGAAAACAAACGCTTAACAAAGCACTATTACGACCTTATCAAGCCGCGCAAGGTTGACACGCGCACACCGCAAGAAATCACGGCTGACATTATGCGGAAGTACGGCTTGAGAACGGAGGACGAATGAATGTATTTACCTTGATGGCGACGCTGACCTTGAATAAGGCGGCGTATGACAAAGGCTTAGACGATGCCCAGCATAAGGCTGACGGCTTTGGCTCAAAGCTTATGAAAGGGCTCGGCACGGCGGGCAAGGTTGCGGCGGGAACTTTGACGGCAGCCGCAACGGCAGCGGGAGCGCTTGCGAAAGCGGCGGTTAATGCGTATGCGGATTATGAACAGCTTGTCGGCGGCGTTGAAACGCTGTTCGGCAAAAGCGCGGATGTCGTTATGGGATACGCCCGCCGTGCTTATGAAACCGCTGGCTTGTCGGCAAATGAGTATATGGAAACCGTAACAAGCTTTTCGGCTTCGCTGTTGCAGTCCGTGGGCGGTGACACCGCAAAGGCGGCGAAAATAGCCGACCGCGCAATCCGTGATATGTCGGACAACGCCAATAAGATGGGTACAAATATCAAGTCCATCCAAACGGCGTATCAGGGTTTTGCGAAGCAGAATTACACCATGCTTGATAACCTCAAGCTCGGTTACGGCGGAACAAAAACCGAAATGGAACGCCTCATCAAAGACGCGGAGGAGCTTGACGAAACATTTAAGGCGACCCGCGATACAAACGGCGAGCTTACGATGTCGTATGCGGATGTCGTTGAGGCTATCGGCATTGTGCAAACGAAAATGGGCATTACGGGCACGACTGCGCTTGAGGCAAGTGAGACGATAAGCGGAAGCGTTGCCGCTATGAAATCCGCATGGGCGAACCTCGTTACGGGCATTGCCGACGAAAACGCGGATTTTGAAGGGCTGATAAACAACCTTGTTGAAACCGTTGGCACGGCGGCGGGAAACATTCTGCCGCGCATTGAAATTGCGCTCGGAGGTATAGGGCGGCTTGTGGAAGGCCTTGCGCCCATCATAGGCGAGTCACTCCCGCGGCTTGTTGAAAATGTGTTGCCGGGTCTTGTAGGGGCTGCAACGGGGCTCGTTAATTCAATGGTTGAACAGTTGCCGAGTTTGGCAAGTACGGGCGTTTCGTTGTTCGGCACATTGCTTGATAATGTACCCGACATTCTGCTTAATATATCAGGGCAGCTCCCGAGCCTTATTACGGGCATCGCCGACAAGCTTACCGAGGGCGACACGCTCGACAAGATGGTAGGCGCGGGCGTTGACCTCTTTGTCGGTTTGGTGTCCGATATCCCCGCTATACTCCTCGCGCTTGCCGATGCGTTGCCCCGCATTGTAACGGGCATTGTGGACGGCTTAACTAAGCAGGAAAATCTCGATAAAATGGCGGATGCGATGGTAAAGCTGTTTACCGAGCTTCCCAGCATCTTCGATGCGATTTACCGTGGCGCTGTAAACCTTATCGCAGAGGTGGTGTCGGCGTTTGCAACGCTGTTGACAGGCGGCGCGGCAAAGGATCAGATGAAAAACGCCATAATTGATCTGTTCACGATAAGCGCAGATGAAGTTGCGGTATGGTTCGCTGGTACATTGTTTGGGGACACGGCGGGCAAGCTTGTTGATTCCATGCTCACCACTTTAGGCGGAACGATGGACGACAGGCAGCGCAGCGGCGATATTGACGACAAAATCATGCGACCTATCCGTGAAGTGGTGGGCGAAGCCGCTCAGGGGTCTATGCGCGGGCATGGCTCGGCTATCGGTGAGGCGTTTGCCGAGGGCGTAAACAGCGGATTTGACAAAGAGGTTGACAATACCCGCAACGATATAATTGCGGAATTTAATCTCATTGTGGATACCGTTGAGGACGAAATGGGCATTAACAGCCCGTCAAGGGTGTTTGCCCGTATCGGACGCTTCATGGCTGACGGTGTAGGCGTGGGCTTTGAAAACAAAGTTCCCGAAATCAAGCAAACGCTCCGACAGCGTATGCGCGAGATTGTGAGCGCTGTTCAGAACGAAATGCAGATTGCCTCGCCGTCAAAGGTTTTCGCAAGCATCGGTCGTTTTATGGCGCAGGGCTTGGAGCAGGGCTGGGAGCAGGAAATTAGCTCTGTAAACGCCGCTATTTCAAGCTCCATCGACACGGAATATTCGGGTTCTGCTTCACGCGGGTGGACGCTGAATGTGTATGCGCCTAAAATGACACCCGCAGAAGCGTTTGAGGAAGCACAGCGCGTTGCCGATGATGCACAGTTTCTTGGCTTTGCGCCCGCATCCATATAAGGAGGCAGTATGTATTACATAACACTAACCGTTGGCGACGAAACGCTGATACTCGACCATGAGCACGGCTACGATATATCGACCATCGACGGGCTTACAGGCGTTACGGCAAGGCTTGACACGGTGCAGAGCAATACCAATCTTGGCGTTGCGGTGCAATCGGGCAGCGTTGGCGGGCAGAAACTCGTTGTGCGCGGGTATATCCTCGACCACAATGTGGCGGCAAAACAGGCGCTTTTGAGCCTGCTTAAACCGATGGCAAAAGGCGTTATCACGGTGTATAACCTTCCCACAGCAACAAGCCGTCTAACGCCGTACCGACAGACGGATTTCGTTGTGCAGACTACGCCAAAAATCACGCAGACGAAGCACTCCAAATTCAGCTTTGAGCTATTCCAGCCGAACCCCACATGGCGGGCGATGGAGGCAAGCCGTATCGTGCTGTCAACAAATACCTATTTCGACCCCGTGACGGCAACCGTTGACGGTGAGACGAAAGCGGATTACGATTGGACAGTGTATGCCAACGCGCCGATAAAAACGCTTACGCTGGATGTCAGAACTTCTGTTGCCGCCGATGAAATGCCATACCGAGGTGTATTATCGTTCGACTTTGCGAGTTTAGACCCTGACGGCGTTACGGGCAACATTCATGTTTGGCGAAAAAACGGCAAGCTCAAAGCGACCCTCGGCGATACCGATATAATCCCGTATCTTGCTTTGTCGCATTATATGCTTGACGGCTTGCGGGAAGGTGAAACCGAGTTTAGGGCGTTGGCCTCAAATGGCTCACCCGTTGAATGCGTGTCAATGCTGACCTATTATCCGTCTTATGTGGGGGTGGTACTGAGTGGAATTTAGGGTTTTTGAGTTAATATACGACGAAAACGCTCAGGGCAGCATCCAGCTTGCGGATTTGCTCCCGTTCAAGTCCCTTGTATGGGAGGACAGCTATGACGGCATCGGCAAGCTGCAAGTGGTGTTCCCTAAATCGCCCGATGCGCTGAGCCGTATCAAGGTTGGCGCATTTGGCGGTATCGGGCTTACCGAGAATATCATGTATATTCACAGCGTAAAGTATACCGACAGAGAGATTTGGGCTTACGGCTGCGAAGCCAAGGCGCTGTTCAAAAAAATCGGCATCCTGCCCCATTCATGGTCAGCACAACAGCTTGGCGGCAGGATGCCTATCGAAGAAGCAATAACCCGCGCCTTGCAATGGCGACCGATTTATACATTCACGGCGAACACCGTTGCGAACGCTTCGGGGCTTGGAGATGCCAACCTTGACGGCGACAACGCCGACAATGTATGTGACTACATTATCGGAGCGTTGAAGCTTGCCAAGGCGGGGCTTGGGGCAAAGCTCCTTGCAAACGGCAAGCTTCAGCTAACCGCATTACGCGGGCAGGATGTGTCGGCAACCGTTAAATTTTCGCCCGTCTTAGGCAACATGAACGGGATGGAGTACTCCGTTGACGACCAGAGCTATATATACCGCGTGTGGGCTGTAGGCGTTGACCTGAACGGCAACGAGGTTTCGAGCGAGTATCACGACCCCGTCCTTGCGCCCGAGGCGACTTATGCGTTTCTGGATTTACGAGAAGAATTCCCACAGCCCGAGGATATGAGCAACAGGGATTATATCGAGGCGTTGACTACCCGCGCCCAGATGTCGCAGATTGCGCGGTATGTTCGGGAGAAGCTCACCGTCAAGAGCATTGACACGGAGCGGTTCGGAACGGCGTACAGGCTCGGCGACTATGTGGGCGTTGCTTTGCCCGAATTAAGCGTTACGGCAAAGATGCGCGTATCAAAGGCGACCTACACCTGCGAAGGCAACAACACAAAGCTTGCGCTCGCCCTTGACAAGGCTATAATCAACTGATATACTCAAAGAAAAAACGAGGAGGTTTACAAATGGCAAGCTTGCCCCTTGTACAAATTTTTGACAGCAACGGCGACGAGCTGAAGCAGCTTGAGCAATGGGACAGTGACCGCGTTCTTGAGTTTCGCGGCATTGACCCTTTCACGCTTGCGGATATTGATGTTATCCATGTCGGCGTTGTCGGACACCTTAACTCGCCCGAGGCCGTGCCGCAAGTGCGCGAGGACGAAAACAGCATCAAAATCACCTTGCCCGGCTGGAAGTTCACCCGCTATGGGCAGCCGCTTATCTTTTACGGCTATGAACAGATGGGCGCGGGCGAATTGCGGACGGTGTTTGCCGTCACGATGCCCCTTGCAAGGCGCTTGAAGCCTGTTTCGTACTCCGATGCGGAGTGGGAACGCCAACAGAACGAGCTTGAGCGACAGGCTAACGAAGCGGAGCGCATTGCGAACGAACAGGATCGCGTTGCCGCCGAACAAGCCCGTGTGGATGCGGAGCTTGCCCGTCAATCGGCAGAAGATGAGCGCATTGCTAATGAGCAAGAGCGCATAGCTCACGGTACGCTGTTTATCGCAGACTACGACAGAACTACCTTTGCGGAGATAAAAGATGCTCTCGGCGAAAACAAAGCCGTTATCTGCCGCAAGACGGAGCTTTTCCCCGACCCGTTTAACCCCGAGACTATCCGCATAGAGCGCACCGAGGGTATACTGACCGAAAACTGGAATAACGCTTATCAATTCCTTGCCTATCCCTACAAATTCCGCGTCAACGATCACGATGAGTGGACTACCTTAGACATGGTTGACTATGAGCCGACCGCTAGTTCCACCAATCTTGTCACGAGCGCTGGCGTGTACAACGCTTTGCAGGATGCGGGCAAGGAACCGCTCAAGGTCACCATTACGCAGAGCGGGGGCGGCTTCACGACCGACTATTCAAGCGCGGAGATTGCCGCAGCGTGGGCAGAGGGGCGGTATGTTTACGCGCAGTTTGAGCGCAGTATTCTGGCGCTCGGAACTACACCGTCTGCGGCTGCCTGCATTTTCCAACTTTCGGGCGGCGGTATTGCATATAGGCAGTTCACCGTTTCGGGCAACGCTGCTGTACAGGTGCAACGCAACATTATTTCAAGCGACAGCGGTGCGGCTCACAATACGATTAATTCCACGCTCCTGCTCAATTACACCATTGACAATGATAAAGAAGCTGTCAACAAGGAGTATGTGGACGGTGCATTGGATGATAAGCAGGATGTTCTCACTTTCGATGACGCGCCGACCGAGGGCAGCACAAACCCTGTAACGAGCGACGGCATCTATGCTGCTTTGCAAAACATAGACACCTCAGATCTTGTCGACCCGACATTAACGATTGCGGGCAAGGCAGCCGATGCAGAGGTTGTCGGCCTCAAGTTCGATGAGATCCTCGAGGATGAATGGAACTTCAGCCACACCATCCCCGAAAGCGCGCTTGTGTATTACCGGGGAAAGAATGTTCGACCCGGTACACATGACATGGTTGATAATCCGAGTTACAGCTGCATCGCGTTTCAGGTGCCTGCAACAGGCTATTACCGAGTAGCATTCTCCCCGTCAAACTTGTCTCAATGTGTTTCGTGGGTCTACGATAGTACCGGCATTTATGATGACGAGCATTTTTTGAGGTCTGTTACAAATCCCATAAAAACACCGCAGGGTGTTTTGCTTAACGAAGGCGAACATCTCATTTCCCGCGCCTTTTCGCTTACTTTTACATATAGTAGTGTAGAGTATGCGACCGATGTTATAGCACGTCTTGAGCATACGCTTCCGCTCACGTCTACGATGACACAGCAAGTGGAAACGCTGTTGAGCGGCAAACAGAACACGCTGACATGGGATACCACGCCGACAGCGGGAAGCCTTAATCCTGTTACTTCAAACGGTATTTATGCCGCGCTGGACACAAAAGTCGATACAGTAACGGGCAAGGGGCTGTCCGCGAATGACTACACGAACATTGACAAAGCGAAAGTGGACAATATGCCCACCGCAACGAGCGACCTCACCAACGATAGTGATTTTCAGACCGCTACCGATGTGCAGGACGCGATAACGGACGCGCTCGGCTCAATGACGAGCTTGCAGTATGAGATAGTTACGACACTCCCCGCAACGGGCGCGGCAGGCACGGTCTACCTCATCAACAACGGCGGCGATGTGTACGAGCAATATATGTGGATTGGCGGCGCATGGCATAGCCTCGGAACGACCGCAATCGACCTCTCGAATTACTACACGATGGCGCAGACCGACACAAGGCTTGCGGCGAAGCAGGACGCTTTGACTTTCGACAATGCGCCTACCGTCAGCTCCACCAACCCCGTCACAAGCGGCGGCGTGTTTAATGCGTTGGCGGCGAAGCAGGATACGCTTGTTTATGACAATGTGCCAACAGCGGACAGCGTAAACGCTATGAGCAGCGGCGGTATATACAACGCTTTGCGGAACAAGCAGGATACGCTGACCTTCGACCCGACACCGACGAATAATAGCCCGAACCCCGTTACAAGCGGCGGCGTGTGGACGGCTTTGGGCTTTAAGCAGGATGTGCTTGTGTTCGACAGCATTCCGACCCTCGGCAGCCCTAACCCCGTAACAAGCGCGGGCGTATGGTCTGCGTTGCGCAACAAGCAGGATGCGTTTGACTTCGACACCGCGCCGCTCCGTGGAAGCCTGAACGCCGTCACATCCAACGGCATTTACGAAGCCTTGCAGGGGCGCACGACCCCCGCGCAGGTGCAGCAGGCTATCAACGATGCGATGGCGGACTTTACCGAGTTCGACTACGCCATTGTAGCCGCGCTTCCCGCTGTTGGCGAAAAAGGCGTTGTGTACTTCGTCCCCGATGCTCAAAACCCGTCAATATCCAATCAGTACCTTTGGATTGAGGAAACGCCGAGCGGGCATTATGAACAGATTGGCTCGACCGCCGTTGACCTTTCCGACTACTACACCAAGGACGAAGTTGACGACCTCATAGACGAGGTGCGCGTATTCGAAGCGCAAATCAATGTGACCTCGGCGGCTGACATCATTCAAGCCGTAAACGACCGCAAGAGCATCGTGGTACATTCGGGCGCGGGTTCGCCTTCCGAGTTCGCGGTAAAGGCAGCCATCAGCGGCACAAAGGTCTACCTCTACACCATGACGCTGAATGTTGGCTCGTCCCGCTCTTATCCCGTGTTCACGCGCCATGTTATTGAAGATACTGCATGGGCAGTTACGAATGTTGCGGGAGCTGCCGGGGACGATGTACCGTTTATCGCAGAGTACGGGCGCACCACCCCGCCTCAGATCGAGATGGCGACCGCGAAAAACCGCATTATCGTTGTTAAGACCACAACCGGCGACTACTTTCCTTGCATCAATGTATCAACTACCGCCGACTACCATACCCGCTTGCATTGCCTTGTCGGTTCGTATGATGCCACAGCAACCACCTTCGGGCTTGCGCTTAAAATCTACGATATTTACGGCGCAACTTGGACGGAATATTCGACCGATATGGTTACAGCCGCAGACTTGCAGGATGCCGTTGACGAACTCAACGACCGCATAGACGAGGTCGAAGCCACAATCGGGCGTTTCCGTGGGAACTTCGGTACAAAGGCGGCTCTCGATGCATGGAGCGGTACGGCAAGGGAGAACGACTTTGTAATCGTGCTTGCGGATGAAACCCTCGGCGGCGAGTGTTGGTGCTACGGATGGAGTACGGGTTCTTCTCCCGCACAATGGGTTCCGCACTACAAAATCCGCGATGCCGCGTTCACGCAAGCACAGCTTAACGCAATCAACAGCGGCATTACGGCGGCGAAGGTTGCAGAAATCGACAACAAGGTTGACAAAGTAACGACCTCCGGCAAGACCGAGGTTTATATTCACAACGGCGCAACGCAGACCGTTCGCGAGATAGCGACGGGCATTACAAGCGCAAGTGCGGATGCTACGAAACTGCCGACCGTTGCGGCTGTTTACAACAACAGGCGTTTGAACGGCGTAGCCGCCGATGCTGGCTCAACGGCACTTGACTTTGACGCCTTGCTTGCGAAGTGCGGGCTTACCAACCTCGGCGCGGGGTACGCTTGGGCGTATTGCAGACAGTTCAATTCATGCACCGACAAACCGTTCAGCGCCGATGCCGTGTATATCGAGGTTTGGGGTAGAGATAACTCAACCTTCCTTGTCCATGTCGTTGACTGGATAGCACAGAAGGACGCTTGGCGCACGAAGAACAACGGCACTTGGAATACCACTTGGAACTTGATGAACAACCGTGCTTCGGGCAGTAGTGCAGTATCCTACACGAACTATTCTGCGAACTTCTCCACGATGGGCGATTATAGCGGCATCACAAGGCAGGCTTGGCGTTCGGGCTCGATGGCGGGCGTTGCGTTCCACTTGCAGTGCAAGTGCGCTACGGCGTGTTCGAGCAACTGGTACTACATCGGCACGGTTGCCGAGGGATTCAGACCGACGGCGCGTGTTGCTATCACCTGCAATATGTGGAGCGTAACAGGCGGCGGCGTTGCTGTTGGCGGCGATATTGACACCAACGGACGCATTCGCGTTTGGATTAACACCCTCGGCGCGAACGATAACACCCAGTTCCGCGTCAATGCAAGCTGGATGATAAATTAACGGAGGTATAAGAAAATGTACAATGTAACTGATTTCATCAAGTGGGCGCTCACTCACGCTAAGCGCGGAAGCATACCCGAAGACGCGCTGCTTCCCGTAGCGAGGGAAGAATGCGGCACGGAGAAATGGGAGTATCTCTACGGAAGCACTCGCGTTCAGACCAACAAAGACACCCTTGACCGTTATTTCAACGAGCATTATTACAAAAGCATGAGCCGCGAGAAGTACGATTCATACACCAAGAATTGGCCGGAGGACGGCTATGCCACGGACTGTCAGGGGCTGCTTGATGCCTACATGACATACGAGCTCGGTGAAAAGACCGACATTAACTCCGATATGAACTATAAATATTGGTGCGAGGACAAGGGCGAAGTCAAGAACATCTCCCGTGATTTCGTGCTCGGCGAGGCCGTGTTTATGAAGAACACCGATACGGGCAGGATGAAGCATGTCGGCTGGGTCTGCGGCTTCATGCCGGACGGCGAACCGCTTGTTGTGGAGGCAAGAGGCATAGCTTACGGCGTGGTCGTAACAAGGTTTAACGCAAGGCCGTGGACTCATCGCGGTCTTATGAAGGCAAAGTTCGATTACCCCAAACCTAAGCCCACGACCCTCGGCATACTGCTTGAAGTGCCGATAGATGCGCTTAACACCGTTTCGGTAATGGATAACCTCGGCAACAAATATAAACTGCGATTGGAGGCGATTAAATGAGTAAAGCATGGTTTAAGGCGGCGGGCATCCGCGCTATTCGCACGATGGCACAGACCGCAATTGCTATGATCGGCACAACGGCGGCGACCATCAACCAGGTTAATTGGTTGTTGGTTGCATCCACAGCGGCATTGAGCGGCGTGCTGTCGATGCTCACAAGTCTGACGGGCTTGCCCGAAGTTGACGGGAAGGAGGATGGCAACGATGGCGCTTGATGATAACGACATCCGCTGGCTTAATGCCCAATTCATGCCGCGTGAAGAGTGCAACCGTCGCTCGGAAAAGACCGCCGACGACATCGCAGAAATAAACGCGGAAATCCGTGAAATGGGCGTTAAAATCTCACACCTTATGAAGCTGATCGCGACCATCGGCAGCGCGGCGCTTGTACCGCTTGTCGGCATAGCGATAAAAATCATCTTTGGGGGCTGAAAATGGACTGCAAAAGCTGTGGCGACCACGGGGAAGTGCAGAAAATCCCGTACATCGCCTATGAAGCTGAGTGCGCCCGCCACGATAGAGCGCAAAAACGCGCTTATGCCGTCATTGCATTGCTTGTTGCGGTTGTCTGCTTTATGGCTGTATTGCTGTATCGCAACAATCAAAAATGGCTTGAAATGATGGGCGAATACGATTTTGAAGAAATCGACTATTCGCAGGATGGGCGCGGTATTAACATTATCGGCGATGAAAACGAAACGAGGCAATTCAATGGGGCAGAGATTGAGAATTCGACGGAGAACCCGTAAAGATGGCAAAGCAAAAGGCACATTACGGCGCGTCCGAATACACAAACCAAAGCGGCGCTGACCTTCCGCGCTCCGCATGGGAACGGCTCATTGACGAATGGATTTTCAGTGAGCGCGACAGGCGCATACTCAAACGGCGGCTGCTTGATGGTATTACCTTTGAGCGGCTTGCGGAGGAGTTCCAAATGTCGCCTTGCCAAATCAAGCGCATAGTCAAGCAAGGCTTGGCGACCCTCATAAAACACCTATAAACGATACTAAAAAGACACCTCGGCGGTATTGTCGGGGTGTTTTTTGTATGCCAAAATATAGCCATGATCTGGCAGAGTTACAATCCGAACCCACAGGGGCGGCGCGTGGGCGATTGCGTTATCCGCGCTGTGGCAAAAGCGACAGGCACAAGCTGGGATGCGGCGTTTGCCGAGCTTGCGGCACAGGCTCAAGCGATGGGCGATATGCCCAGCTCGGACGCTGTTTGGGGCGCATACCTCAAAAGGCGCGGCTTCACAAAGCACCTGCTCCCCGAAAGCTGCCCCGAGTGCTACACAGCCGCCGACTTCGCAAGAGACCACCGGCGCGGCGTTTATGTCCTTGCCTTTGGAGGTCATGTTGCGACCGTCAAGGACGGCATATTATACGACAGTTGGGACAGCTCGAATGAAATTCCCATCTATTATTGGGAGAAAGGATATATACGATAATGGCATACAACTACTTTCAGCCGATGGGCTATCAACCGATGTACCAAAATCAGTACCAACAAATGCAGGGGCAGTTGTACCAACAGCCGCAACCGCAAACGGGCGGCAACGGCATAATATGGATTGACGGCTACAATGAGGCGGCGATGTACCCCGTTGCGCCGAACGCCGCCGTTGCGCTGTGGGATAAGACCGCGCCGAGCATTTATCTCAAGAAAGCGGACGCTACCGGCAAGCCGTCAATGCAGATTTTTGACCTTGTGGAGCGCAAATCAGAGCCAAATCCTGCCCCGCAACAGCCGACAGCCGCACAGGGCGTTGAATTTGCCACAAAAACCGACCTTAACGCCGTTTCCGAGGCGGTGGAGGTATTGCGGCAAGGGTTTGACGAAATGCGCCTTAAAATCGCTGAGAAGGGGGCGAAATTAAATGAGTAATCCGCTGTTTAACGCCCTTGGCGGCGGTCAAAATGGGCTTGTACAAATTCTTGCACAGCTAAAAAACAACCCTGTACAAATTCTTGCACAGCGGTTTAATCTGCCTCCCAATATGAGCGACCCGAACGCGATAATCCAGCATTTGGTAAGCACGGGTCAGGTGTCGCAAGCGCAAATCGACAGCGCATACAGGCAGGCGCAACAGCTCGGTTTACGCAGGTAAACGGTAAGAGCGCCCGCCGAAGCGAACGCTCTTTGCCGAAAGGAGAACCGATAAAGTCAACCTGCCACGGTGGTATGGCGTGGTAGTCCCTGCTCCATTATGATACCACAAACTCGCCCGCGTGTCAACCCCCAAACGCAAACGAAAAAGCGCCCACAAAGGACGCCTTTTCGCGGAAGGAAAGAACACTACATGACGAGAGCTTTCATGGATATTATAGCGCATATTGCGCATTATGTCAAGATATTCCCCGCAAGTGCGCATAGCGGTTGAATATAAATCAAATTTAACGAGGTGTACGAAAAATGGCACTTACTGATGAATCCAACGGCAACGGCTTCTATATGCCCGTTGCGCCCGCCTACATGGGCGGTAACAATGGCGGTTTCGGTGGCGGCTTTGGCGGCGACTGGGCTTGGGTCGTGATTTTGCTCCTCCTCGGATGGGGCAACAACGGCTTTGGCGGTAACAACGGCGGCTTTGGCGGCGGTTATGGCGACTATCCGTGGCTTGCGAACGGTCAGCAGCAGATTATGACCAACACAAACAACGGCTTCCGCGATGCTATGCTTAACGACGGCATTACCTCCGTGCGTGACGGCATCAACAGCCTTTCTGCGCAGCTCTGCAACTGTTGCGGCGATGTGCAGATGTCCATCGCGGGCGGCTTTGCGAACGCTGAAACAGCCGCCAACGCAAGGCAGATGGCGAATATGCAGCAGGGCTTCGGCCTCCAGACCGCTATCAATGGCGTAAGCTCGCAGCTTGCTCAGTGCTGCTGCGACAACAGGCTTGCAACCGAGCAGCTCCGCTATACCATCGCAACCGAGAATTGCGCTGACCGTGAGGCGCTGAATTATGGCATTCGCGATATTATCGCATCTCAGACGGCGGGCACTCAGCGCATCCTCGACCAGCTCTGCAACGACAAGATCGATGCGAAGAACGAAAAGATCGCAGACCTTGAAAGGCAGCTGACGATGGCTACGCTCCGCGAATCGCAGACCGCGCAGAACGCCTTTATCTCGCAGGGCTTCGCAAACGAGGTTGACCAGCTTTATAACAGGCTGTCCAGCTGCCCCGTTCCCTCCACTCCCGTTTATGGGCGCACTCCGATTTTCACCTGCAACAGCGGTTGCAATCAGGGTTGCGGCTGCGGAATGTAAAAGGTGACAGCTATGGCAGAATATACTTATAACCCCATCCAGTTGGTACAGCCGAACGGGAATGTTATTCTCAATGACAATATACCGTGTTGCAAAGGCTATGTGTACCACCGCAACGAAAGCGGGATTGTTATTCTCCGTGGGGCTGTCAACAACCCGAATGCTTGCTTTGCGCGGTATCAGTTGACTTTTAATGGCAATATCGCCGTTCCCGATGGCGGTACTGTCGGCGCGATTGCGGTTGCGCTTGCGATTGACGGCGAGCCTATACAGACGAGCCGCGCTATCGTAACGCCCGCAGCGGTGGACGAGTATTTTAATGTGACCTCCACCGCCATTATCACCGTTCCGCGTGGATGCTGCTTCTCGGTCGCCGTGGAGAATGTGTCCGAGGGCGCAACGGCGGCAGACCCGGCAACGGCGGTAAATGTGCAGAATGCCAATCTTACCGTAACGCGCATAGCGTAGAGAGGAGCGAAACATGGATAACCTTGATACCTTATACGACCTTTGCGAGACCATCTCCAACGAGATCGAGGAAGCAAACGCAAAAATCCGCAAGGCGGGCGGCAAGCTCACAGCGGGCGATGTTGATTATATCGACAAACTGACCCATACGCTCAAAAGCCTAAAAACGACCGTAGCGATGATGGAAGCTGATGAAGGCGAATACTCCAACGCAGACGGAAACGGCGCGTACGGCGGCAATATGGGCGGCTCATACGCCCGTGGCGGCAACCATGGCGGTATGCGCGGCGGCAGCTATGCCCGCGATGGACGCGGCAGGGGCAGCAACGCCAAACGCGACAGCATGGGCAGGTACTCCCGCCGTGGGTATTCCCGCGATGGCGGCGGTGTCCGCGAAATGCTGGAGGACGCGCTCGAAGAAGCGCAGACCGAGCACGAGCGCGAAGCGATACGCCGCGCGATGATGGAGCTGTAATGCTATGATCACGCGGCAAGACCTTGAGGCCGCCATAGCTGAATGTGTCGGCGACCGCGAGCCGAACGCCAACACCTGCATCAAGTTGGCGGCATTTTACACCATCAAGCGGGAGCTTTTCCCCGATGCGGCAGCGCAGGAAGCCCCGGCACAGCCGCAGACCTATTCCTACGCCGCACCGCCTACAACAGCGCACATAAGCTCGGACAGCGCATTTGCTCAAGCCGTGGAGGGCTTACCTTTGGAAGATGTTTGGGGCATCGTTGATGAGCTTGTGGAGGCTGTAATGGTGTCGCAACCGGCACTATACAGAGCCGTCATGCGGCGGATCGAGGAGCTTTAAGCCCACAACGGAGCAAGATTTAACCGTCTTGCTCCGCTTCATTTTACCCACAAAAAAATGTATACGCTGAAAAACCCTTTATTTTATTGGCTTTTTTGTGGGTGTTGTATACATTTTACCGCCAAAGCCAAAATGTATACACCAATGTATACGACAAAAAACCCTTATTATTATTATGTTTTTTATATAGTATGTATACAATGTATACATTTTTTCACATATATACCCTCATAACGTAGAATAAAAATTTTTTTTATGCATCCCCCTATAGGGTGTATGTTTCAATGTCCAATGTATACAACTCCCAGAAAAACCCTTATGCCGTATAGGTTTTTCGTCGTATACATTGGGTTTTGAATGTATACAATGTATACAACTTTTGCCATTGGCGGCTTGTTGTTGGAATATATTTTAGTTTTTTGTGTAAACCTATTGCATTACCCGTTTTATTCTGTTATAATAGATACATCAAGAAAAAC
>Ga0310690_10001967_pt1 | contig 34998 bp, 54 predicted proteins | sample AusTroGonzalo_MG_2_FD_207661 | JGI IMG/M metagenome (GOLD analysis project Ga0310690, IMG submission 207661) | Bovine rumen microbial communities from tropical cattle in Woodstock, Queensland, Australia - Gonzalo_04 (v2) (version 2) | ecosystem: Host-associated > Mammals > Digestive system >...
CCATTAAGCACACGCGGAAAATTTTCCGGGACGGAAATTTTCTGCGGGTGCGAAGACATGAAAAATTAATGACTTTTCACGCGGCGCGCAGGCCGCGGACGCGATCCCCGGATATGGACCCGGACGGATCGCCGCAGGATCCCGGACCCGGTCCGGATCCGGAGCGGCGGACGACGGGCGAATCCGACGAGACGCGGAGATCATCACGAGAGGCCAGAGCTTTGAAAGCCGGAGCCCAGACACTTCCAGAGTGGAGTGCCAGGGCTCCGGCTTTTTGTTTTGTGACGGAGCGATGACGAAAGAACAGATCTACAGAGGCCAGCTCATGGAGCTCGGCATTTACGAGGAGGCCTTCGAGCCTCTGATCCGCGAGGTGGCGCAGATCGAGCGGAGGCGGACCCGGCTGCAGAAGGCCTGGGCCGCGACGGCGCCGCCCGGAGGGAAGCCCTCCTTCCTGGATCCTCACTATCCGCTGCTGGTCCAGGCGGAGCGCGAGCTGCTCGCCATGCGCGAGGAGCTGGGGCTGACGCCCAAGGCGCTGCGAAAGCTGCGCGGCGCTCCGGACTCCCCGGTGAAACAGGATCTGATCACCGAGCGCCTCGGCATGATCGCCGAGCGCGTGAAGGCCTACGAGCTGCCGGATGTGTCCATTCTTAACACGCTGCCGGTGCTCCCGATCCCCCTGGTGGATCCCGATGAATAACGCGCCGCACTTTGAAGAGGCCTGGCGCTTCGCCAGGGACACCGCGGACGACGCGGGGATCGAGGAGCTGCAGCGGCTCGGCTGCCGCAGGTTCCTCGACGACCTCGAGAGCGGCCGCTGGGACTTCCGGCCGGCGCTGCCGGAGTTCTGTCTGGAGATCATGACCGGACTGTTCTCCTTCTCCCAGGGCGAGCGCCTGGACGGCTCCCCCCTCCGGGGGCTGCCGCTGGAGCTGATGCCCTGGCACATCTACTGCACATACGCGATCTGCGGCTTCTACGATCCCGGCACCGAGCTGCGGCGCTTCACCGAGGCGGATCTCTTCCTGCCGCGGAAGTCGGTCAAGACGGTCTTCGGGACCGGGCTGATGGACGCGCTGAACCTCTGGTACCGGCTCAGCGGATCCAAATGCAAGACCGTGGCCGGATCGCTGAAGCAGGGCATGGAGAGCTTCGAGTGGAACGTGTACAACTTCAAGCGCCTGGGCCTCGTGGCGGACAATAACCCGCCCGGGAAGCTCCGGCTGCTGAACAGCTCGCTGGGGCACTCGATCGAGGGCGAGATCTGGGGCGGCCACATCGACCTGGAGACCCTGGCCTTCAAGCCGGAGCTCTTCGACTCCTTCAATGCCTCCTTCGTCCACCTGGACGAGCTGGAGCTTTACAAAAACGCGATCCCCTACACCCGCCTGCGCGACGGCATGAAGGCCTACTCCAACAAACTGCTGCTGTGCACCTTCACCGCCGGCGACGACGGGAACGGCTTCGCCGCCCGGCACCGGGACTACCTGGAGAAGATCCTCCGGGGCGCGGTGACCGGACCGGCGGCCGACCGGACCTTCTGCTATCTGGCCCAGGCTCCGATGGAGCCGGACGGCTCGATCAACTTCCTCTCCCCGGCGGTGCACCGGGCCTGCAACCCGGCCTACGGGATCACGATCCGCCCGGCGGACATGATCGCCGCAGCGGAGCAGGCCGAGCACAACCCGGATCTTCGGAAGGAGTTTTACACCCGCAGCCTCAACCGCTTCGTGGGATCCTACAAGGCCTGGTTCGACCTGGAGGAGTTCCGGCGGAGCGACGAGCGCTACCACTGGACCCAGGACGAGCTGCGGCGCACCGTGCGCGCCTGGTATGGCGGCGCGGATCTGTCGAAGCTGCACGACCTGACAGCCGCCTGCCTCGCGGGAGAGATCCCGCAGAAGACCGCGGCGGAGGCCTGCCGGAGGTGGGCCGAGCGCCGGGGCGAGGATCCCTGGATCCCGCCGGAGGACGTGCTGGTGCTGATCCCGCACGCGTGGTTCCCGGCGCCGGCGGCCGCGGAGAAGGCCGACCGGGACCAGATCCCCCTCTTCGGCTGGCAGGAGGACGGCTGGCTCGACATGCCGGAGACGCCCTCCATGGACCCGGCCGAGCCGGTGAAGCAGTTCATCCGCTGGCGCGAGGCCGGCTTCCAGATCCGCCGCGTCGGCCACGACCGGAAGTTCGCCCGGCCCTACTTCACCGCGATGCGGAAGGCCGGCTTCCGGATCCAGGACCAGCCCCAGCTCTACATGCAGAAGAGCGAGGGCTTCCGGTACATCGAGCACAAGGCGAAGATCGGCTGCCTGTTTTACCTGCACGCCGAGCCCTACGAATACTGCGTCGGGAACGTCCGGGCCACCGAGAAGGTGGACGACGCCGTCCAGTACGAGAAGATCGCCGACAATACCAGGATCGACCTGTTCGACGCCTCCGTCTTCGCGACGGTGCGGCTGCTGATCGACACCGACCGCAGCAGCGCGGGCGCCGGATGGTTCGAGGAGGAGACGCCGCAACCGCGGCATCCGATCTAAGAAAGGAGCATGCCTTTGAAAGTACCTGTAAAGGCGCGGCCCGCGCGCGATAAACCCCAGGCCCAGGGCCAGAACCGCGGCCTGGTCTGGCTGACCGACGCCCAGGGCTTCCAGGATCTGACCTGCCAGGGCTACGTGAGCCTGGCGGACAGCCCGGAAGTCTCCACAGCGGTCAACACCATCGCCCGCCTGATCGGCGCCATGACGATCCACGAGATGCAGAACACGGAGCGCGGGGACATCCGGATCCGCAACCGGGTCTCGGATCTGGTGGACATCGAGCCGAACCGGTACATGACGCGGTCGAACTTCATCCAGTGGATCGTGCGGACGATGTTCCTGCAGGGCCGCGGGAACGCGGTGGTCTACCCGAGGACCGAGCGCGGCGAGCTGCGCGAGCTGATCCCGATCCCGGCGGCCTACGCGGCCTTTGTGCCGGACGGGCTCTGGGATTACAAGATCGCCATCAACGGGCGGGAGTACCTGCCGGACGACCTGCTGCACTTCGCTGCGAACCCGGGCAGCTTTTACCCCTGGCTCGGCACGGGATACACTTTCACCCTGACGGACGTGGCCAACAACCTCCGGCAGGCGGCGACGACCGAGCGCGGCTTTATGTCCAGCAAGTGGAAGCCCTCGATCATCGTGAAGGTGGACGCCTTCGACGACACGCTGAGCACGCCGGAGGGCCGGCAGAAGATCCTGGACAGCTACGTCAAGAGCGGAGAGGCCGGCGAACCCTGGCTGCTGCCGGCGGATCAGTTCGACGTGAAGGAGATCCGGCCGCTGACGCTGAGCGACCTCGCCCTGGCGGACTTCGTGAAGCTGGACAAGCAGACCGTCGCCACGATCCTGGGCGTCCCGCCCTTCGTGCTGGGCGTCGGCGAGTTCAAGAGGGATGAATGGAATAATTTCATCTCGACGACGATCATGCCGATCGCCCAGATCATCGAGCAGGAGCTGACCCGGAAACTCCTCCCCCAGGGGGACCGCTTCTTCCGCTTCAACGCCCGGAGCCTGCACAACTACTCCATGGACGAGATGGTGAAGGCCGGGGCCGAGATGGTGGACCGCATGGCCATGCGCCGCAACGAGTGGCGCGACTGGATGGGCCTGGAGCCGGATCCGGAGATGGACGAGCTCCTGGCGCTTGAGAACTATATCCCGGCCGAACGGCTGGGAGACCAGAAAAAACTGACAGGAGGCGAAGCCTGATGCCTGTGCAAATCAGCAAAAACGTATACACCCTGGCCAGCGTCGACGACAACCGCGCCGAGCTGACCATGTACGGCGACATCTACGAGGCCCGCCCCGTGGACTGGTGGACCGGCGAGCCGATCGAGGGCGACTTCATCCTCCTGGACGAGTTCCTCACGGATCTGGACGAGATCCGGCGCTGTAGCGAGCTGACGATCCGCATGAACAGCTACGGAGGCGACGCCAACGTCGCGAACGTGATCCACAACCGGCTGCGGGAGCTCGCCCGCGGCGGGATGCACCTGACCTGCGTGGTGGACGGCGTGGCCATGAGCGGCGGGAGCCTGATCATGTGCGCCTGCGACGAGGTGGAGGTCAACCCCTCCAGCCTGATCATGATCCACAACGCCTGGACCTTCTTCTTCGGCGGCTACAACGCCAGGCAGGCCCGGGAGATGGCGGCGCAGCTGGACGCCTGGGACGACATGCAGGCATCCATCTACGAGCGCAAAACCGGCCTGCCGCGGGACGAGATCCTCGGCATGATGGCCGAAACCACCTACATGACCGGCGCCGAAGCCAAGGAAAAGGGCTTCGCCGATAAGCTGATCGAGGACGCCGAGCCGCTGGCAATCGCGGCCAGCGCCGACGGCCACACGATCTACATCAACAAGCGGAGCTTCCACCTGGCGCCCGGCATGAGCGCACCGGAGGCGCTCGAGAAAATCGAACCCCCGGAAATCTGGCGCGAGCGGCAGCTCGCCAAACTGAGAAAGGAGTAAGTATGTCTCTCAGAACCCTGATGATTCGGGCAAACCTGAATCGCAAGAACGAGGAGCTGGAAGAGCTCCTGGCCCAGGACGGCGCGTTCGCCGCCCGCGAAACCGAACTCGCCGCCGCGATCGGCGAGGCAGTCACCCCCGAGGAGCGCGAGACCGTTGAGGCTGCCGTAAACAGCTTCGAGGAGGAACACTCCGCCCACGTTTCCGCCGTAAACAGTCTGCGCGATGAGATCAGCGCGCTGCAGACGCAGCTGGACGGCATCGAAGCGCAGACCCCGCCCGCCCCGGCGCAGACCGCGGCGGAAATCAACAATGAAAGGAATGATTCCCCCATGAACACCATCAACATCCGCAGCCTTCCGATGAGCGTGCGCGCCTTCGACGCGCTTCCCCTCGCCCAGCGGCAGGAAATCACCGCCCGTGAGGACGTCAAGGGCTTCCTGGCCCAGCTGAGATCCTTCAAAGGCGCCCGCGCTTCCGTCTCCGGCGGCGAGCTGCTGATCCCGGTCGTGTTTCTCGACCTGATCGCCGAGAACCTCTACCGCTACAGCAAGCTCCTCAACCGCGTGCGGATCCGCAACGTGGCCGGCGAAGCCCGCCAGACCATCGCCGGGATCGTCCCGGAGGCCGTCTGGACCGAGATGTGCGGCACGATCAACGAGCTGACCTTCCAGTTCAACCAGGTCACCCTGGACGGCTACAAGGTCGCCGGCTTCGTGCCCGTCTGCAACAGCCTGCTGGAGGATAACGACATCAACCTCGCCTCCTGGATCGTGGAGATGCTCTCCGAGTCTGTTGGCCTTGCGATGGACAAGGCGATCCTCTACGGCAAAGGCTCTGGCTATCACATGCCCCTCGGCATCGTGACCCGCCTGGCCCAGCAGAGCCAGCCCGCCGGCTATCCCTCCAGCGCCCCCGAGTGGATTGACCTCCACACCACGAACATCAAGACCATCGCCAACAACCTGACCGGGACCGCCTTCTGGGCCGCCCTGCAGGAGGCTGTCGCCGCCGCCTACGGCCGCTACAGCCGCGGCGAGATGTTCTGGGCCATGAACAGCAAGACCTACGCCAAGCTGAAGGCCAAGGCCATCGCCACGAACCTCGACGGCGCCTTCGTCGCCATGATCGGCGGCACGCTGCCGATCGTCTCCGGCGACATCGACATCCTCGAGTTCATGCCCGACGACAACATCGTCGGCGGCTTCGGCGACCTCTATCTCGTCGGCCTGCGCGCCGGCATGACCATCGAGGCCAGCCGCGAGGTGCAGTTCATCCAGGACAACACCGTCTTCAAGGGCAAGATGCGCGCCGACGGCATCCCCGTGATCGCCCAAGCCTTCGTGGCCATCGACATCAACGGCGGCACCCCGGTCAGCGAGATGAGCTTCGCGCCCGACGCCGCCAACACCGTCAGCGGCATCCAGCTGAACACCTCGACGGCCACCGTCGCCGGCACCGGCACGGTCCAGCTGAAGGCCATCCTCCTGCCCTACGGCGTGAAGGGCGACGTCTCCTGGGCTTCCGCCACGACCGCCAAGGCCACGGTCAGCAGCTCCGGCCTCGTCACCGGCGTGACCTCCGGCAGCTCCGTGATCACCGCGACCTGCAACGGCTTCACCGCCCAGTGCACGGTCACCGTGACCTGATAACCCGCGGGGATCCCTGCGGCCTGATATGCCCCGGGATCCCCGGAAGAAAGGAACAAGCTGCATGAAAACCCTGATCGCCATCCCCTGCATGGACTTCTGCCACACGGACTTCCTGCGGGCGCTGCTGAGCCTGGAGAAGTCCGGCGAGATGCAGTACACCTTCGCGCAGAGCTCCCTGATCTACGACAGCCGGAACACGCTGTGCAACCTCGCGATCGACGAGGGCTTCGACCGGGTGCTCTGGCTGGACAGCGACATGACCTTCCCCGCGGAGACCCTCTTCCGCCTGGGCGAGCACCTGGCGGCCGGGAAAGACATGGTCAGCGGCCTGTATTTCACCCGGAAGCCGCCGATCCGGCCGGTGATCTTCGAGAAGCTCTGGACGGACCAGGAGCACGGCTTCATCTCCGGGCACGCGGACTTCTTCGCGGACTACCCGGACTGCGAGATCTTCCCCATCGAGGCCTGCGGCTTCGGCTGCTGCCTGATGACCGTGGGCCTGCTGCGGCGGATCCGGGACCAGTACGGCCAGCCCTTCTCCCCCGTCGCCGGCTTCGGCGAGGACCTGAGCTTCTGCCTCCGGGTCCGGGACAGCGGGACGCAGATCTGGTGCGATTCCTCGGTGAAGTGCGGCCATGTCGGGATGGCAGTTTACGACGAAAACGCCTACCGCGCGCTGCGAGGCGCGCAAACCTAAGCAAAGGAGGGCACGCAGTGAACACAGATCAGCTGCTGTCAGCCCTGAAAATCGACCTCGGCATCACGAGCACGGCCTTTGACGACCGGCTGACCGCCCGGATCCAGACCGCGCAGGAGCGGATCACCGCCGAGGGCGTCACCCTGACAAACAGCGAAGGCGACAAGGACCTCGTGCTGATGTACGCGGCCTGGCTCTGGCGCTGCCGCGTGGACCAGGCGCCCATGGGCCGGATGCTCCGGCAGGCGCTGAACAACCGGGTGATCCGGGAGACGGCGGAGGCGGCGCCATGAAAAAAGGACTGCACACGCCCTGGAGCGACGTGGCCGACCTGCTGTTCTACGCAGACAAGCAGGAGGACAACGGCTACGGCGTGGACGAGCCGACGAAGACCACGGTCTTCTGCAACTTCGAGGACGGCGTGAGCCAGTCGGAGTTCTACCTGAGCATGAAGGCCGGGCTGCGGGCCAGCGCCCAGATCCAGATCTGGAAGGCGGACTACGCGGCCGCATTTCCTGCCGGCACCGCCGGCGAGCGCTTCGTGGACTTCGCCGGCCGGCACTTCAAGGTGCTGCGGGACTTTCCCCAGGACTTCGACACCCAGACCCTGATCCTCACGGAGGTGATCCGATGAGCGCAGCGGCGAGCGTGGACGAAGTGCTGCAGCAGGCGCTGGAGGGCACCGGTCTGCCGACCTTCCCCAACCTGTATACGGGCGGCCTGCTGAAGTATCTCGTCTGGACCTACACGGAGATCCCGGCGGTCTTCGCCGACGGGGCGCCCCACGCGGCGCGCTACCTGGTGAACGTCCGGTTCTCCCTGCCGCACAAGGAGGACCCCTCCGGCATGAAGCAGGTGATCCGCTGGGCGCTTTTCACCGCCGGATGCACCTGGCCGTCGATCCTGCCGATCAGCGACAGCGAGGGCCAGGCCTACGTGTTCGAGTGCGAGTACACGGACGGAGGCGGCTGGTATGGCGCAGGTAATCCTTGACGGCGTCAACGCCATCGACCAGATGTTCCACGACCTGGGGGAGATCCCATGGGATGTGACCAGCGACGCCCTGGAGGCCATGACCGCGGTGGCGCAGCAGAAGGTGCGCGCCAGCGGCGAGAGCATGGGCGTCCGGGATCCCGAGAGCCAGGTGCATGTCCTGGACAAAATCACGAGAACCAAACCGAAACAGACGGAAAACGGCGGCCGGTGCGACGTGACCTTCCGCGGAACGCGGACGCGGGGCCGCACCCGGACCCGGGAGGCGGAGATCGCCTTCATCAACGAGTACGGGAAGCGCGGCCAGCCGGCCCGGCCTTTTATCCGTCAGGCGGCCGAGCAGGGCGCCGACGAGATCGCGGCCCCCGGCGAGAAGATCATCGGGGACTGGTTCGAGAAGACGGCGGAGGGCTGAGCCCCCGCGAGAAAGGAGCAACATTATGCCTCAGTATGGACTCCGCGGCGCCCGCGTCGCGCAGTACAACAACAACCAGGGCGCGATCACCTACGGCAACCCGGTGAAAGCCGGCTGCGCGATCAGCGCCCAGCTCGAGCTGCGCTTTGCCGAGGCGCGGCTCTACGCCTGCGACACCCTGGCGGAATACCTCCGGGAGGTCATCGGCGGATCCATCACCTTCGGCGCGAAGTATTTTCCGACGGCTGCGCAGCAGCTGATGTTCGGCAGCCAGACCAAGAACCGCAGCGTGACCTACCAGAACAGCGGGACCACGACCACGGCCACCGTGACGAGCCTGGTCACCTCGGCCAACGACTCCCAGAAGTACGTGGGCTTCGCCTGCTACTGCCCGGACATGGTGGACGGCGTGCAGAAGTGGACCGCCTTCTTCGTGGCGAAGGCCAAATTCAGCCAGCCCAGCTACACCCTCCAGACCAAGGGCGAGAGTATCACCTTCCAGACGCCCCAGACCGTCGGCGAGTTCCTGCCGGACGACAGCGGCGGCATGGTGGTGCAGGAGGTCGCGATCTGCGACAGCGAGGCGGAGGCCGACGCCTGGTGCGACGCGGTCTTCCCGAACAGCTGATCGGAGGCGCGCATGACTTCGATCCGCCTGGAGAAGAAGACGGTCGAATTTGACGGCCGGGTCTGGGAGATCTGCTGCAACATGGCCGTCCTGGACGAGCTGCAGGAGGCGCACGGCGGGGACTTCTCCGCGGTGATGAACCTGCCGTCCATGCAGGCAGCGGCGGCGATCTTCGCGGCCATGCTCAACGACTACGCCGAGGACATGGGCTGGGAGATCCGCTACACGCCGCGCCAGGTGGCGAAGCTGGTCCCCTTCTCCGCCCTGCAGGAGATGGACATCATCGGCATGTTCACGCGGGCGGTGATCCCCATCGGAGTCCCGCAGGCGGCCCCGGAGAGCGACGCCGACCCGGGAAACTGAACGACCGGGCGGAGTCCATCGACTTCGCCCGGTACCTTGCTATCTGGATGTTCGAGCTGCGCCAGGACGAGCACGTCTTCTGGAAAAGCATGAACATTTCGAGGCTCTGGAGCCTTTACAGCGCATATTATCGACCCAGACACCGGCAGGAGGTCTCCCAGTCGCTCCAGAAGGGCGAAAATGAGGAGATTTCCCTGTCGGCATACCTCACAGGGAGGTGAGATCCCATGGCAACAAGGACCGCGAAGCTCCGCGTCGAGGTCGACGGGGAAAAACAGTATAAACAGGCCCTGAGCGAGCTCAACAAGGGCAACCAGGTGCTGGCCAGCGAGATGCGGAAGATCTCGGCCGAGTACAAGGGGAACGAGGACAGCATCAAGGCCCTGACCGCGAAGGGCGACCTTCTGCAGCGGCAGCTGCTGCAGCAGAAGGACAAGGTCCAGACCCTGCGGGACGCGCTGGCCAACGCCGCGCAGCAGTACGGCGAGGCCGATAAACGGACCCAGGACTGGCAGATCAAGCTCAACGACGCCGAGGCGGCCCAGATCGGGCTGGAGCAGGCGATCGAGCAGAACAACGAGGAGATCAAAAAGCAGACCGACGGATTCCAGAAGGAAACCGGGACCATCGGGAAGCTGGGCGACCAGGTCAACGACCTGGCCGGGAAGTTCGGGATCAAGCTCCCGGAGGGCGCGAAGAAGGCGCTGGACGGGATGAAGGGCCTGAGCGCCGGCACCGTGGCCGCCATGGGCGCCGCGGCGGCTGCTGTGACGACCGTGGTGAAGGCCGTGGAGAAGCTCAACGAGATGACCCTGGACGCCGCCAAGCGCGCGGACGAGCTGGGGACCCAGAGCATGATCGCCGGCATCGACACCAAGACCCTGCAGCAGTGGCAGTACGCCGCGCCCTTTATCGACGTGAGCGCCGACACCATCGTCGGGGCGCTAAGCAAGGTCACCAAAGCCGCGGCGAGCGGATCCGAGGCCTTCACGACGCTGGGCGTCTCGATAACCGACCAGAACGGCCAGCTGCGCGACAGCGAGGACCTGCTCTTCGAGGCGCTGGAGGCCCTGAGCCAGTACGGCAACGAGACCGAGCGGAACGCGCTGGCAAATGAGCTGCTCGGCAAAAACTACGGTGACCTGATTCCGCTGATCCTTCAGATGGACGAGGCGCGCCGGCTGGCCAACGAGGCGCTGACGGAAGGATATGTCCTGACGGAGGATCAGATCGCGATCCTCGGCGCGGTGGACGATGCCCACGAGAAATATAACCAGACGGTGCAGAAGAACAAGGATCAGATCGCGGTGCAGTGGGGGCCGGCTGTGAAGGCAGGCTACGAGCTGCTGACGAAGATGATCGACAAGGCCGGAAAGATGCTGATCGACTCCGGGCTTGTGAAGAACTTTGCGTCTCTGGTTGAAAGCACGCTCGCCCTTATTGATTCATGCAGCAGTCTGTTTGATATGATGCCGGACTGGCTCAACCCGATTAACCAGCTTTCCAATGCGCTGGCAGGGCTGTCCTATGTCATGGCGGCTATCGCGGACGCGGCGAACGTGATCAGCGGGCTGCAGATCTGGAACTGGGGCAGCGGGAAGCTCACAACCGCCCTTGGCATGAATTACGGCTCCGGGCAGGCGAGCAACCTCCAGCGCTGGACGATGAACCAGAAGGGCACGCTCCAGCAGTATGATGACTTTTACGCTGGGCGGAACGCAGCTGGATCCGGAAACTGGCGCGGCGGCCTGACGTGGGTCGGCGAGGCCGGGCCGGAGCTGGTGGCGCTGCCACAGGGCTCGCGGATCTACTCCAACCAGGAGAGCCGCGGCATGGGCGACCAGATCATCAACATCACGGTAAACGGGATCCAGGAGCTGAGCGAGGTCGTGGACTGGTACCAGAGCCGGCGTGTGAGGGGGAGGATGGCGTAAATGGCAAATGTAATACAGACTCTTGCTTGCACGGGATCCGCCCGCGTAGATTATTTGGAACAAAACAAAAACGAACACGGCGCGGCTTCCTACGACATCATGCAGACGGCAAGCAGACTTCCTGCTATGCTCCTTAGTTTTGCAGAACTATCCTCAAGTTACCTCTATAAAAAGCTGGTATCCGCGCAGCTGCGGGTCTACTACAACACAAATTATTCCAACGCCTATATCGTGTCTTCCCCGCTGACTGCGAGTTTTGATCCCGCTACGGTAACCGAGGGGAACAGACCGTCGGTCTACCCCTATGGAACTACAAACGGAATCGCGCCAAAAAGCGGATCAACTTTGCTGCTTCCAGCGACTTTCCCAGCAAATGCTCCTTTAATAGCTTATAACGTTATGAAAAGCAGGAGCTTCTATTTGTGGGCTTCTGACGGTGGGGCGGCCGGATCTCCGCCTGACAGCGCGACGCTTTTTCTATACACGGAGGAAGCCGCTGCCGGGAATCGGCCACAGTTGCTGATCACGGTCGATGATGCTGTAACAATTACAAGCGAAGTCTACGGGACAGCAGGGACGAGCGGATATATCAATCCGAACAACGCTTACACCTTCAAATGGGATTTTCAAATGGACGGGACTGGTTTCTGCGCTGGTACATGGACACAGTCATCGGCCACATTCTACTGGAGTGACGATGAAGGTAGCACATGGAACAGTGTGGCGGCCTCTGGTAGCACGCAAAACGTTACCCTTGCAGCGGGCACACTCCCGGCGGGGACAATCCAGTGGAAGGTTACGGCGACAGATAACCAGGGGACGACGAGTACAAGCAGCGTTTACACTATAAGCACAGAAGACCAGCTGATCGTCCCAACCCCTCTCCTTCCCAGCGGCACGGTGGAGGACGGCAGCGAGCAGATCCTGTTCAAATGGAGTATCAACAGCCCGAGCGGTACAGCGCCGACTGGCTCGCGGATCTTCTACAAACTGCTTGAGGACGCCAACTGGAACTATATTGACATCAACGGGCCAGCTACAAGCTACAGCATGCCGGCCAACACGCTGATAGGCGGCACTTATGCCTGGGGTCTGTTCGTAAAGAACCAGGCGGGCAACTACAGCAGCCCGAGTTCTACCCTACAGTTCGTCTGTGTGGCGGCCCCTGCCGCGCCGATAGTTAGCTGCGACGGTGCGCCTTTCGCGACAATAGACTGGCAGGCAGACGGGCAGCAGGCTTACCGGATCACCGTGGACGAAACGGTCTACGGTCCCTTCTTCGGAACGGTAAAGACCTTCACGCTTTCGGACTATCTCGTAGATGGGCCGCACGAGGCCAGCGTGGAGATCCAGGGGACATACGGCCTCTGGAGCCAGGCCGGAACGGTGAGCTTTACTGTTGCGAATGTGCCAGGAAGCTCGGTTAATCTGAGCGTGACCGCTGGCAGGGACGCCCAGCTGGACTGGACGACGTCCAGCGCGACTATGGACTTCCTGATTTACCGGGATGGCATCCAGATCGGGCACACAACAAACCTTGGTTTTTATGACAGGGTGGTCCTCGGCGAGCATTCTTGGCAAGTGGTAAACCGGCTGCCTGGCGGCTATTACACAGTCAGCAATATAGAAACAAAGACACTACGCAGCGGCGTGACGGCAATCGCTACGCTTTACGGCGGCAACTGGATGGAGCTGAAACTGAGCGAAAACAGCGACAGTGTTCAAAGCTTCAGCTGGAGCCGGACAACAAGCATTCGGCATGTGGCCGGAGCGGTTTATCCGGTTCTGGAGACAAGTCCCTTCGAGGATGGCACGGGCGTCTATGATGTAAGCTTCGCGGATGTGGAGAGCGCAAGAGCATTTGAACAGTACAAAGGCAAAGTCGTAATCCTGAAGAGCCGCGGCGGCGAGGTGCTGGTCGGCTGCCTGTCCAGCATCCAGAAGCTGGTGAAGAATTTCTATTACAGCTACAGCTTCACCGTGCAGCGGATCCACTGGGAGGACTATATCGATGACGCGTGAAGTTGAGACCCGGTTTCTGATTATGAGAAACGGGGTGATATTCGGCGAGCTGTATCCGGCAGCCAATAGCGCCCCGCGTCTCCAGATGAGCGACAGCGCCGCGATCAAGACCAGCCTCTCCGGCGACTTCGTAGAACCGGAGGAAATTGACTGGCTCTCGGACGAGATCCAACCCGTGCTGGTGATCGACGGCGTAGAGAGCCCGCTGGGCGTGTTCCTTCCGGCTACGGTGACGCCGACCGAGACGGAGACGACGAAGAGCGTCAAGGTGACGGCCTACGACCGATGCTGGCGGGTGCGCGACACCTACGCGGAAAGCTCCGTCTATTTTGCAAACGGCACCAACTACATCTCCGCGATCGAGAGCCTGCTGACGGCGGCCGGGATCGTGCTGACGGTGAAAACGCCGACAGCGGCTGCATTCCCCGAGGCCCGGGAGGACTGGCAGGCCGGTACGAGCTACCTCGACATTATCAACGAGCTGCTGGCGGAGATCTCCTACAACCCCCTGTGGTTCAACAGCCAGGGAGCGGCTGTGCTGGAGCCCGCCAGCGTGCCGGCGGCCGAAAACATCGAGCACACGCTGGACGACACGGACGTGCGGAGCCTGCTGCTGCCGCAGATCAGCCGCGAAATGGACATCTATAGTGCGCCGAATGTGTTTCTGTGCATCTGCTCGAGCGCGGACAAGGCCAGCGTGCTGACGGCGACCGCCGAGAACACAAACCCGCAGAGCCCCCTCTCGATTATGCGGCGTGGCAGGCGGATCGTGAAGGTGACGCGCGTCAACAACGTCGCCGACCAGGCCGCCCTGAACGCCTACGCGGAGAAGCTGCGCAACGACTCCATGCTGAGCGGCGAGACGATCCGGGTGACGACCGGGCTGCTGCCGGGCTTCGGAGTGGCCGACGTCACGGCCATCCGCTGGGGCAAGCTCAGCGCGATCTGCGTGGAGCACGCCTGGGACATGGAGCTGCAAGTGGGCGGCAGCATGAAGCATACCTTGGAGAGGGTGGTGGTCAACCTTGGATGAGTTCCTGACAACTGACGAGCAGGCCGGTGCACAGGCCCCAAAGACGGAGTTTTATCTTGGAACCGTGACGGCATGGTCAAACGATACAGGTGTGGCCGTTAAACTAGACGGTGCCTCTGCCGCTATGACAAAGCGCTACAAGATGATGTACATGTGCAGGCCGCTTCACGTTAATTCTCGCGTAGTGGTTATGAAACAATCTGGCACATATATTGTCCTTGGTGAGATTGGCAACCCAAACAGCTGGAAAAACATTACCAACCTGGCAGACAGCGCTTCAACCGCTGATATTATTGCAAAAGTAAATGAGATCCTTGCCTGGATGCGCACCCAAGGCATCCTCTGGACATCGTGAGGAGGGAGAGAAATGTGGACAGTATGCGGACAGACCCTCAAAATGGCTGAGGGCGACTGGGGGATCGCGCTGTCGGTCATCGTAAAGGGCGCCACGCTCGACCAGAGCGACAGCCTGAAGATCACGATCAAGACGGCGATCAACGGCGACACGATTCTGGAGAAGAGCTTCAGCGGGATCCAGGACAACACGGTGCGGCTGGAGCTATCCGAGGAAGAAACCGCACTTCTGGCGGTCGGGCAGTACGTCTACTGCGTCGACTGGTACCAGAACGGAAACTTCCTGTGCAACCTCGTGCCCTTCGCGGCCTTCTGGGTGGTGGATAAGGCATGAGCTGCACCAAACTGGAAGTGGTATTTGCCCCGCAGCAGCTGGGCATCGACATCCTGCCGCCGGTGGTAAAAGAATACATCGGCGCCATTCCCTACGAGGGCGAGTACGAGGTTACGCCCAGCGAGGAGACGCAGGTGCTCCTCACCGAGGGCAAGGCCCTGGCCCGCAACGTCACCGTGAACCCGATCCCCAGCAACTGGGGCAAAATCACCTGGAACGGCGCAGTGCTGACCGTTTCCTGATAATGGAGGTATAAAGAAATGGCTCAAAATGTAATCATCAACGGCGTGACCTATCAGAGCGTGCCGGAGGTCGATATTCCTCTCAGCGGCGGAGGCACTGCCAAGTTTATGGACACCAGCGACGCCAACGCGGCAGCCGGCGACATGCTGAGCGGAAAGACCGCCTACGTCAACGGCTCGAAGATCACCGGAAACATCGCCTCGAAGGCGGCGGCCACGATCACCCCGACGAGCGCTGATCAGACGATCTCATCCGGGCAGTATCTCTCCGGCGCCCAGACGATTGAGGGCGTTGTCTGCACCAACCTGACCGCGGCCGTTATCGCCAACGGCGTGACCGTCAAGATCGGCACGGCCACCGACGACGACAGCGTGGCCAGCGTGACCGGGCAGCTGTCCGCGGCGGTCATCACCCAGGACAGCACGACAAAAGTTCTGTCCATCTCCTAAGGAGGTGGGCTCATGGCTCAGAACGTAACCATCGCGGGGGCAAGCTATCCAGACGTCCCCTCGATCGTGGTCCCGAAGACCGGGGGCGGCAGCGCAGCCTTCCTGGACACGAGTGACGCCGACGCGACGGCTGCAGACGTCCGCAGCGGGAAGAAGTTCTACGGCTCCTCCGGATCTGACACGGGAAGCATGCCGGACGGATCCGCCGCGACTCCGGCGACCGCAATCACCGCCGCCCCGTCCATAACCGTCTCCAGCTCCGGCCTGATCACCGCCAGCGTGAGCAAGTCCCAGAACGTCACGCCGACCGTCTCGCCCGGTTACGTCGCAAACGGCACAGCCGGGACAATCGCCGTCAGTGGCAGCAACACAAACCAGCTCGCAACTCAGGCGGGGCAAACAATCACGCCAGGCACGTCGGACATCGTCATTCCAGCGCAAAAGTTCCTGACCGGGGCCCAGACCATCAAAGGCGACGCCAACCTCGTGGCGGCTAATATTGCCAAGGACGTTACCATTTTCGGCGTGACCGGCACGCTGAGCGGAGGCGGCTTTTCCAATACTGACGCTCTCGTACACGTCAACGCTCCACTCGGCTCAACCGTGACCTTTGCAAAGGGCGGCGTGACGGTCAAAGTCCTTTCTCCGAGTGATGCGTTCAACAATGTGGACGGAGAAACCGCGGATTATTATTATTCTATAGCAAGCACGAACTTCGGCACTTGGACGGTAACGGCGACGCTGAGTGGTGTCACAACATCTGATACGGTGACCGTGAGTGCGGCAGAGCAGTACAATTTAGCACTGACCTATCGTGTTCCGAGTGCTTATCAAGCTGTCGAGTATCTTGAGCGTCCTCAGAATAGCGGCGCATATTTCAACACGGGACTTGTTCCGTCCAATACAACCTTTGTAGAAGTAAAATTCAAAGTCCTTACATGGTCAGGGTATCCTTGGGCAATAGGCTGTTATATTTCCTCAAGCAGTTGGTGGGGATGTAACTTCTCGCCTGCGGGAGCAATCAATCTCTACTATACATCCAGTATAGCCCAAACAGGCGTAAGTGGATATTCAAATACAGACAATGTAATCCAGTGGGTAGATGCGAACAAAATTCGTGCGTCAAACGATGACGGGGCAACTTTTACGGAATATTCCAAACAGATGACAACCGTTCCAACAAACGCGTTCAACATCTTCGCCGCATCATCGGGTGCTGTCAATAAGGGTGCAAATGTCATTCGTGTTAAAGAGGTAACCATTGGCACGGCAAAACTTGTCCCGTGTTATCGGAAATCTGATAATGTCTGCGGTTTTTGGAATCAGAGGGACGAAGTTTTCTTGACGAACAGCGGTGCAGATTCCGTAATTGCAGGCCCTGATTTGTGAGGTAACAAAATGACAGGCACAGAACTTAGGGAGGTAAAATATGAAATATCTCGTTATTGAAATTCAGAAAGCGGCTGACGGAACCATCGGCAATTTCGTATGGGCGTATGACAATTACAACGCCGCCGAAAGCAAATACCACTCCGTCCTCGCGGCGGCGGCAACGAGCGCAGTCTATGTCCACTCCTGTTCCCTGCTGAACGAGAAGGGCTTCTGCATGAGGAACGAAAGCTACACGCACATCCCCGAACCCGAACCGCCTGAACCAGAAACAAACGCCGAGTGATGGACGAGGACGACGAGAAGGCCGAGAGCGGCCTGCTGACGGAGGACGATTGAGATGTGGATCCACGAGGTGGACTTTCATCTGGCGGCGGGATCGTTCAGCCTCGGGGCTGCGTTCGCGCTGATGATGATCGTGCTGTTCTGGAGGGGCAAAAAATGAGCAGAGAAACACAATGGAAGGCGCTGCGGTCGCTGGGGATCCCGGAGCTGGGCTGCGCCGCGATCATGGGGAACGCCATGGCGGAGAGCGGCTGCGAGACCAACCGGCTGCAGGGCGACTTCGAGATCACCCGGGCGGCGTCCAGGGCCTACACCCAGCTCGTCGACAACGGGGCGATCAGCCGCGACGATTTCATCCTCCGGGGACCGGGCGGCGGGGGCTACGGCTGGCTCCAGTGGACCCTGCAGAGCCGGAAGGCCGGGTACTACGACAACGCGAAGGCGCTGGGCGTCTCGATCGGCTCCGAGGAGGCGGCGATCTCGTGGTTCTGGCATGAGGTGAATCAGCCGGAGTACGCGGGCGTGCTGGACGCGATCCTGCACGGGACGGATCTCAGGGCGGCGTCGGACGTCTTCATGAGGAAGTTCGAGGCCCCGGCGGACCAGAGCGAGGCCGCCTGCGCGACCAGGGCGAGGCTCTGCCAGCAGATGCTGGACACCTACGGAGGGCAGGAGCCGGATCCCGCGCCGGAGGGGTGGGACTTCGACGTCGCCCTGATCCAGCTGCAGATGGCCCGCGACGGATTCTGGCCGAAGGATCAGATCACGGGCGTGAAGACCCCGGAGTTCCGGGAAGCGTATAAGAAATGGTCCGACGCGGTCGCGTCGATGTGAGGGAGGTGATGAAACTATGCTTGTTACATGGCAGACGGTCATCACCGCGGCAGCAGTCCTCGCGGCGGTGGCTGCGATCTTCAAGACGTACAACAGAGGCTACGACATGGTAAAGCACCAGAAGGACCAGGACAAAAACATCAAGGACATCCTCGAGGAGCTGGAGCTGGTCACCTACGCGCTGCAGGCCTGCCTCAAGGGCGTGCAGGAGCTGGGCGCGGACGGCCCGGTGACCGAGGCGATCGGCAAGATCCAGGACCACATCAACAAAAAAGCACACGGAGGGTAAAATATGAATTTTGATCTTGTGCAGGTGGTGGCGATCACCGTGATCTGCTACCTCGTGGGGATGCTGATCAAGGCGTCCCCGATGGACGACAAGTGGATCCCATGCATCATGGGCGTCCTGGGCGGGATCCTGGGCGTGGTCGGGATGTACCTCATGCCGGACTGGCCCGCGAAGGACATCCTCAACTCGGTGGCGATCGGCATCGTCAACGGCCTGGCCGCGACCGGCGCCCACCAGCTGGGGAAGCAGCTGAAGGAGTAAAATTGTACCCCCGGGGTTACCCCCGGGGGCCGTTTTACCCCGGGATTTACCCCGAGAATTGAGCCGAGATGGGCCGATCTGGCCGGAATTGAGGGAACCAAGAAAGCCCGGAAACACAGCGTTTCCGGGCTTTTTCATTGGTGCTCCAGCGGGGACTCGAACCCCGGACACCCTGCTTAAAAGGTGCAGGGGCGGAGGGAGTTGGAGGCCCGGAATGTGGGCATCTCTGTGGAAATGTGAAAAACTGTACCCCCGGATTTACCCCGGGAAGGCCTTCCGGACGTCCTCGATCAGGTCCTCCGGCCTGTTCTCCATGAGGTGGGTGTAGATCCGCAGGGTGATCAGCGGGGAGGCGTGGCCGGCCAGATACTGCACCCTCTTGATATTTACCCCGCCGAGGATCAGCTCGGTTATGTACGTATGCCGCAGCTGGTGCGGCGTCACGTGGAAGTCCAGGGAGATCTCCGGCGCGTTCGGGGAGGCCCTCTCCCCTACCTGCAGCAGTCTGACGATGTACTTCCCGTCGGGCTGCTTTCTTTTCACCTCGCGGACGGTCCGCTGCCCCACCTTCCCCCACATGCGGCGGAAGGCTGCGGCGGTCATGGCCTCGCCGGTGGCGCCCGGGCAGACCCAGGGCGAGCTGCTCCCCTGCTGCAGCGCCTTCAGGTGGTCGGCCAGCTGGGGCGGCAGCGGGATGGTGCGGCGGGCGGCCTTCGATTTGAGCTTCACGCGGACGGCTGCCCGGTTCTTCCCGTCCCAGCTGCAGACGCGGGCGACGGTGAGGCTGGGCGTCTTCTCATCGAGATCCACGTCCTCCCATTTGAGGCCCAGGGCCTCCTCCCGGCGGAGGCCGGCGAAGAGGCAGAGGCGGACAAAGGTCTCGGTGTTCAGTCCGGACACCGCGGCCAGCAGCGCCTGCTGCTGGGGCTTCGTGAGGGCCTCCTTCTCCGCGGACTCCTCCCCTCCCGGCTTCAGATCCGCGGCGGGATCCTTCTCCAGCAGGCCGTCCCGGACGGCGGCGGCGCAGATCCGGCGGAGGGTGGTGACGATCTTCTGCTGGGAGCTGCGGCTCATGGAGGCGCAGGCGGTCATGACCTCGCGGATGTCAGAGTAGGCCAGGGCGGAGAGCTGCCGGTCGCCGATGACCGGGCAGATGTGGTTATTGATGGCATTTCGATAGTCCGCGACGCGCTTCGCGCCGAGGCCGGCGGTGTGCAGCCGGAACCACTTCTGCGCGTACTCGAAGACCAGAGGATCCGCCTCCGCGGCGGCAGCGCGCGCCCAGGCGGCCTGCAGATCCTCCACCTTCCGGTCGCGGTCCGCGATGGTCTCCCCGTAGACATCCTGATAGCCGCCGCCGGGCTTCGGGACGCGTTTCCGATAATACCGGCCGCCGGGGCCGTACTTCTTTTCGTCGCCGCGGCTCATTTTGAATACGTCAGGGACAGGTCGGCCCGGTAAATCAGCTCGCCGCGCTGGCGGACGTTCCCCTCGTCGTCGATCTCCTCCTCCGGGCGGAAGGTATCGACCAGGATGCTGGCATACTCGATGCGATCCAGGACTTCCAGGACTTCGGGCACCATGGAGCGCGGGATGTTCCCGACCTGCTCGCCTTCCACGAGGACGCGGATGGCGGGCTTGCCTTTATACTCGTATTCCTCCAGATCCAGATCGGCGGCCATTCCCCCGCGGGCCTTGAGATCCTTGAGGAGATTCTGCCGGGAGACGCCGTCGTCGTTTTTGAAGGTGACGCCGGCGACCGCGGTCACGATCCGGCCGTGCTTTTCTTCCCAGGCCTTCTGCTCGGCTTCCCGCTGCGCGCGCTCGGCTTCCCGACGGTCGCGCTCCGCCTGCAGGTGGGCTTCGAGTTCCTGCTTTTTTCGCTCGGCCTCCTGAGCGGCCTGCCGGGCCATGAGGTCGCGCATGGAGCGGACGGGATCGTCATACTTGATTTTGATGCAAAGAAAGATGTAGGCGACCATGGCCGCACCCCAGAAGGCAAAGGCGAAAAAACCGGCCTCGCGCATGGCCATCATGTTTGAGCTGTAAACGAAGTTTAAGAAGAGAAAAATCCCGATCACAACACGCCAGAAGGGTTTTATTTTGGACATAGAATCAACTCCAATAATCAGAGAAGCGGATCAGGCGAGCCGGTCCACTTCTCTTTCTTCTTTGTAGGGCGCGAGGGCAAAGTCCACATTCCTGCGAATCTCGGGCGTGGCATTGGCATAGGCGGCGAGGAGCTGAGCCTCCTCCTCGGTGAGGGCAGGCTCCGGGCGCGTGCTGCGGCCGAGGAGATAGTCCGCGGTGCAGCCGAAGATGTCGCAGAGCTTGCAGATCGTGGCAACGTCAGGATCCGCCTCGCCGCGCTCATAGCGGGAGACGGTCATGGCCGTGCAGCTGAGCTGCCGGGCGAGATCCGGCTGCGTCATTCCTCTGGATTGCCTCAAGTCTCGGATTCTGTTCACCATGACCACCACCCTGTGAAAATATACAACAATCATCCCTCATTTTCAGCAATATAACAGAATCTGTTAGAATTATGGTAAACCATATTGACAATTAACGGTCATCGTTATAAGATGTATCACGCTAACGGATTCCGTTAGCCCTCCTGCCCGGCCGATGGCCCAGCAGAGCTGGGAGCGCGTCGCACGCGAACCCGCGCGTCGCGTTGATTCCGTTAACGGCTTGCGGAGACTGCCGACGGATCCAGCGAAGCATCAGAGATGTCAGGGCGCCCGGTTCTTAATCTTTCCACCGAGGCGCCCCGGGATCCACCAGGGGGACATGTGTACTCTCCCTTTCGGGCGGCTCCGGTTCAGCCCCGGAGCCGTTCGGGGAGAAGAAAAACGCCCGGCTGCATCGGGCAGGAAGGAGAACACGGGAACATGAAGATCATCGAGAAGGGCCTGGTGGGACTGGCGCCGCGGAGGATCGCGGCGGGATATACCCAGCAGGCCTTCGCCGACGAGCTGGGGATCAAAAACCGGAACCTGGTCTCGATGTACGAGACCGGGGAGGCGTGGCCGAGGGCTTCGATCCTGCCGGCCATGGCGGACCTGCTGGGCTGCACCATCGACGACCTGTACGAGCCGATGCCGGCAGAGTTCATTCTAACCGAGGAGGAGGCCTGAGTCCATGGAGAACGAATACCGGAATATTTACCGGAACGCGAGGAAGGCTGCCGGTCTGACGCAGGAACGGTGGGCAGAGCTCCTGGGGATCTCCGCAGACTCGGTGCGGCAGTACGAGACCGGGCGGATGCTCCCCTCGGACGACGTGGTGCTGACCATGGCGGAGCTGACCGGGCTGCAGATCCTCTGCTACTGGCACCTGACACGGAAGAGCATCGCGGCGCAGCGGATCCTGCCGGAGCTGCAGGAGAAGACGCTGCCGGAGGCGGTGATCAGCCTGCTGCTGCTCCTCCAGGACTTCCAGCGGGGCGGCTTGCAGGACCTGCTGCGGCTGGCCGCGGACGGGAAGATCGACCAGGGCGAGACCGTGGCCTTCGGGGAGGCGCTGAGCGAGCTGGACGGCGTGATCCGGGCGGCCTACGAGGTGCAGTACGCGAAGGAGGCCGAGGCGTGAACAAGCTGATGACGAAGGCGGAGGTCTGCGAGATCCTCCAGGTGAGCGAGAGCACGCTGGAGCGGATCGTGGCCGACGGCGACCTGCCGGCGCTGCGGATCCGGAGCCAGCTCCGCTTCCTCGAGCAGGATCTGCTGCACTACCTGAGCCGCTGCGCGGAACAGCCCAAAGCTGAAAAGACGGCACCGAAGACCAGGAAGACGCGCGGGAAGCAGGCCGAAGTGGTTCCGATCCGGCGGTACATCCCCGGGATGAAGGTGGTTTGAGATGGGAAAGAAGAACACCCTCGGCCCGGTGATCGAGGCCATGGCGCAGACGCGCACCCGGCAGCTGGTGGCGGAGCAGACGAAGGCGAGGCTCTGCATGGGGATGGACGCGGCGATCCTGGCGGCGCACGAGGTCTTCGGCCTCGGCCCCGGCCGGGCGGCGGCCTTCCGGGACGCCTACGTCAGCTCCATGGAGGAGCTGGCGGAGCTGTTCATCCAGGACGCGGACCAGCACGGGGACGACCGGCTGGAGTACGCCAAGGCCAAGCGGGACGAGGCGATCCGGAGGATCGTGGGCGACGAGCTCTTCGTCCCCTTCGAGCAGGCCTACGGGGCCGCGTACATGGACGAGCTGAAGCGCGTCCGGATCCTACAGGAGGACGGGAATGACTGAAAAACCGAAGCTCGGCACCATCGACTCGGCGCTGGTGAGCTGCGTGGACATGCTGGCGGCGCTGACGAGCCAGCGGGTGGACCAGCTGGTCTGCTGGCTCGACCTCTACTACCAAGTGCGGAAATGGTGGGAGATCTGCCAGGGCAACGAGACGGACCCGCAGCTGATCCGGAAGGACGACCTGCTGCCGATGCTGGACGCCGTCGTAAGCGAGGCACTGCACGGCACGGCGCAGAAGGCGGCCGAGGCCGCGATGGCGAAGAAGAAAACGCGGAAGCCGGCGGCCAGGCCGGAGCCGGCGGAGCCGGACACCTCATCCGGCCCTGAGGGCCACCTTCCCCTCGAGGGGAAGGCGAAAGAGGAAATGCCGGAGGCAGCGCCCGCGACGACACCGGAGAGGCCGGGACCATGGACGCTGTACAAGCGGAAGATCTACTCGAAGCTGCAGCAGGCCCGGGCGGAGGGCTACACGATCGCGCAGATCGTGGAGGCCAGCGGCGGCGCGCTGAGCGACGGGAAGGTGATCGGCGCGATCAACGCCAAGCCGCTGCGGGCGGAGGAGTGGAAAGCGCTGGAGAACGCGCTGGCCGCGGTGATGCTGCTGCAGATCCCGGAAGGGAGCGCCAATGGCTAAAGAGTACGACTGCTGCTTCGAGGGCTATTGCGGGACGAAGCGCTTCACGGTGAGCCACCCGAAGCGGAAGAAGGACCTGACCGTCGCCGCGCCCAGCGCGGACGCCGCGATGGTGGCCGCCGCGAAACACTGGAACACGCGCTGGCAGGCGGTGGAGTTTTACGCCTACGCGAAGGTGATCCCGCAGCAGCGGAGGTGAAGGCGCTCCGCGCCAGATCCCTCGGCTGCGCTCGGGATGACAGAATGAAAAATGCCCGGGCGGCGCTGCATGCCGTCCGGGCGCGTGAACCCCAAAAGAGATCCACGGGAACAGAGGTATTATATCATGAACGAAGAGAAAATGTCAAGCACGGCGGAAGGCCAAAAGCCGGGCTACTGGGCGGTGATCCCGGCAGCGGTGCGGTACGACGGGAAGCTGGCCGCGGGAGCGAAGCTGCTGTACGCGGAGATCTCCAGCCTGACCGACGCCCGGGGCTACTGCTTCGCGAGCAACGCGTACTTTCAGAACCTGTACGGGATCAGCGAGCCGACCGTGCAGCGGTACCTGCGGGCGCTGAAGGCGCGGGGCTTCATCACGATCGCGGACGGGGACGGAGGCCCGGGACGGCGGAAGATCTTCGCCGGGATCAACCCGCTGGCGGACAACCCCGTCAAAAATGACGGGGTGACCCCGTCAAAAATGACACCCGACCCCGTCAAAAATGACACCCGTATCAGGAAAGAGACTGCAGGAGAGAACGATCCCCCCAAAGCCCCCCAGGGGGCCGCGTGGGAGCCGATGATGTTCGAGAGGTTCTGGAAGCTCTACCCCAAGAAGAAGGACAAGTCCAAGGCGATCAGGGAGTGGGACAGGCTGAAGGCAGACCGCAAGCTCATGGGAGTGATGAGTGCGGCGCTCAGGGCGCAGATGGCGTCCGAGGAGTGGCAGCGCGATAACGGCCGGGCGGTCCCCTACCCCTGCAGATGGCTGAGCCACCGGCGCTGGGAGGACGAGCTGGAGACGGCGGCCTCACCGGCGGAGACGCGGGAGGAGCTGCCATGGATCTGAACGCATGGCGGCAGGCCCAGGGCGCGGTGATCGGCTCGCTGCTGATCGACCCGGAGCACGTGGCGGGCATCGTCTTCTCCCGGGCCTCGGCGGAGCAGTTCGGGGACCCTTCCCTGCGGCACGTCTTCGAGGCGGCCCTGGGGATCTGGCAGGCGCGGAAGCCGGTGGACGCGGTGAGCGTGCTGGCGGCGGCCGGCGGGGCCTACGAGAACCTGATTGTGGACTGCATGCAGCAGACGCCGACGGCGGCGAACGTGGAGCTTTACCTGGATCTGATCCGGGACGCGGCGAAGCTGAGCGCGATCCGGACGGCTGCGGCGGAGATCTCCATGGCGGACAGCCTGGAGAAGGCCGCGGCGGCCTACGAGGCCCTGGGCGGACGACTGCGGGACCTGGACGAGTTCGAGGACCTGAGCCTGGCGGAGCTGATCGGCCGCTACTGCGCGAGGATGGAGGACAAGACTCCGCCGGACTGGCTGTCCTTCGGGATCCCGGAACTGGACCGGCTGCTGAACGTGGGCCGCGGGAAGTTCGTGATTCTGGCGGCGGATTCCTCCGTCGGCAAGACGGCGCTGGCGCTGCAATTTGCCTACCATCTGGCCGACACCGGAAAGAAGGTCGGCTTCTTCAGCCTGGAGACGGACGCGGACACCCTGACCGAGCGCCTGCTGGCGGAGGTCCAGACCGCGGCGGTGAACCTGCCGAAGTCGAAGCAGAAGGCGCTGAGCGACGGCGACTGGAAGGCCGTCACCTCGGTGGCCATGCGGAAGGCCGCGCAGCGGATCCGAGTGCTGAACCGCTTCCGGACCGTGGATCAGATCCGCGGGCGGACGATCATGCGGGGCTTCGACGTGATCTTCGTGGACTATGTGCAGCTGCTGGAGGCCGAGGGCCGGGAGCGCTGGGACATCGTGACGAACATCTCGATCGGGCTGCACCGGATGGCGCAGGAGCTGGGCGTGACCGTGATCGGGCTGAGCCAGATCACGCCGGCGTCGAAGGACCGGAAGACGGCCCCGACGAAGGACGACCTGCGGGAGAGCCGCCAGCTGAAGCACGACGCGGACGTGATCCTGATCATGTCGATCTCCAGCGAGGGCTCCGGGATCTTCCGGGAGCTGCACGTGGCCAAGAACAAGGACGGCCCCTGCGGGAGGATGCTGCTGGACTTCGATCCGGAGCACATGAGCTTTTCGTACCGGCCGCCGGCGGAGGCCGGGTCCGGCGTCGGGGCGCAGCTGCGGGCCGAGGGCCGGAAGGTCAAGAACCGGAAGGCCGAGGGGCAGATGGACTTCGAGGAGCTGCCGGACGACGCGGGAGGTGAGCTGCCGTTTTGATTCAGCAAAGATCGGAGCACGTCGCACGCCAAGCCGCGCGTCGCGATCGATCCCCCAGGCCCTGCGGGCCAGCCCCCCTTCCCAAGAGGGGCCAGGAACGGAGGCGACGCGGATGATCGACAGAGAGACGGCCCTCGGAGATCTCGGAACGCGGAAATATCTCGGGCACTTCGCGGGAAAGACCGGACGGTGGAGCCGCGAGGAGAAGTACGGAGTGCCGGAGGATGCTCCCGATGGGACGAAGGCGGTGCTGGGATTCTTCGCCGCGGGGACGCGGTGGGAGAAGCCGACGGCCGAGTGCCCGGTGGAGATCGGGGACACGGTGCGCTTCAAGCCCTCGGCCTACTTCAACGGGAGTGCCGGCCTGGGCATGGAGCTGGACGTGATCGTGACCGCGACCGTGATCCAGATCCACGAGGAGCATCGGTGGTACCGGTGCGAATGGAGGACGCAGGGAGGAAGGGTCCTCCGGGAAAGTTTCAAATTTTAGGCTTCGCTGCATGAGGCCACAAAAAATCAAGGACGCGTCGCACGCCAAGCCGCGCGTCACGAAGGGAGACACGGGAACATGAGAGTCATATCCATCGCGAATTTCAAGGGCGGGACCGGGAAGACCGTCACCGCCTGCAACCTGGCCGCGCTGCTGGCCAGGGACGGGCTGCGGGTCCTGCTGATCGACGCGGACGCGCAGCACAACAGCACCGACTTCTTCGGAGGGGATCCGGAGGGCTGCTCCCTCACCGACGTGCTGGAGGGCACGGGCGAGCAGGTGGCGGCCGACAACCTGCAGGAGACCGAGCTCGACAACCTCGACCTGCTGGCCGCGGACATGGGCCTGCTGCGACTCGACCTCGCGGCGATCATGAGCCAGGCCAACGCGCCGCTGCGGCGCTTCGACGACTTCCTGGACGCGGTCCGGGAGGATGACGAGTACGACTTCGTGATCATCGACTGCCCGCCGAGCTTCACGGCCGCCTCGGTGGCCGCGCTGGTGAACAGCGACGAGGTGATCCTCCCCACGCGGGGAGACGCCTTCAGCCGCGCCGGCGTGCTGGAGCTGGTGGACCAGCTGCAGAAGGTCGGGCTCCGGCTGCTGCGGCCCATGCCGCGGATCCGGGTGCTGGTGACGATGGCCGACGCCAGGGCCAGCCTGCCGAAGCAGATCGAGGCCCTCTTCCGGCGCTCCGGCTTCGAGGTCTTCCGGACGGTGATCCGGTCCGGGATCCGCGTGAGCCAGAGCACCTGGCAGCGGACGCCGCTGTACCTGAGCGATCCGAAGTGCAAGCCCGCGCAGGACTACGAGGCGCTGGCGAAGGAGGTGCGGGACGGGGAGGAATTGCGCTGCGCGCAAAGATCCCTCGACTGCGCTCGGGATGACAGCGAGAGGAGGCGGGCGTGATGGCGAAGAAGGCGTTTAACCTGGGCGACTACCTCAAGAGCGAGGGGCCGGTGTCCACTTTGGACACGGAGCAGATCGTGCGGATCCCGCTGGAGGACATCGTGCCGGATCCCCGCAACTTCTACAGCATGACCGGGATCGAGGATCTGGCCGGGAACATCGAGCTGATCGGCCTGCAGCAGCCGCTGCGGGTGCGGCCCGCAGCAAGCTCGGAGCACGTCGCACGCGATCCCGCGCGTCGCGATGACGGGATGCGCTTCATCGTGGTCAGCGGGCACCGCAGGCTCGAGGCGATCAAACGGATCCGCGAGGACAACCCGGACGCCTTCCCCCTGGGCGTGCCGTGCCTGGTGGACTACGGCGAGGCCAGCGAGGCCATGCGGGAGCTGCGGTTGATCTATGCCAACAGCGACACGCGCGACATGACGGCAGCGGAAAAATCGAAGCAGACCGAGCGCGTGGAGGAGATCCTCTACCAGCTCAAGGAGCAGGGCGTGGAGTTCCCGGGCAGGATGCGGGACCACGTGGCAGAGGCCTGCCGGATCAGCGCGTCGAAGTACGCAAGGCTGCACGCGATCCGGGAGAACCTGATCGACGCGTACCGGCTGGCATGGGACGCGGGGAAGCTCAGCGAGACCAGCGCCTACCGGCTGAGCCAGGAGAGCGAGCCGAACCAGCGGAAGATCTTCGACCGGGTGGGGCTGACGCCCTGCACGGTGACCACCGCGGATCTGGACAAGGTGATCGAGCAGGTGAAGCGGCCGGCGGAGACGGCCACCTCATCCGCCGCTGCGGCGGCACCTTCCCCTCAAGGGGAAGGCGGGGTCGCGGAGATCCGGGACACGGTCAGCGGGTATTTGGAGCAGCGGGCGCAGGAAGACGAGGAATACTACGACGCGCTGCAGCACGTGGCCGACCGCTTCCTCTGCAGCCTCGCCCATCTGGAGAGCCGGCAGCACGGGATCGAGCAACTGAAGCAGAACTTCAAACACTGCGGCCACGCCGGCGGCGCGGTGGACTGGCAGGGCACCCCGAAGGGCCTGATCCTCAACGACCTGAGCGAGCACCCGATCCTGCGGACCTGGACGGACGCCTTCGACATGCTTTGCAGGATCGCCCTCGACCGGGCCGCGCAGGCCCTGTTCGAGCCGGAGGATGATGAAGACAGCGAAGCTCGGAGCACGTCGCACGCGAACCCGCGCGTCGCGATGGACGAGGAGGAAGCGGAGTCCAGAATGGACACAAATCTCGGCTGGAAGACCGGGACGCCGCAGCGGAACGGGCGCTACTACTGCAGGATCCTCTTCGCGGATTCCCCCGAGGACGGCGGCCGGGTCCATGAGCAGCGCGGCGAGTGGCGCGACGGCGGCTGGTGGTTTTTCGGCGAGCCGGAGAAGTACGGGATCCAGGTGGTCGGCTGGTGGCCGCTGCCGGACGAGGAGAGGTGGAGCTGATGGCAAAACCGATAGATTTTACCCCGGCAGGGGCTCCGGTTTACCCATGTGATCCGCGAATCAACACCGAGTGTATCAAGACCAACTGCTATCTCAACGGGGGCCCATGCTCCCGGACACTTGACGAAAAATATGCACTGACCGACGGGGAGTATTGGTATATGATTGCATGGTTTGACGTGGCGTGGGGCGGGCCGAAGCTCCACGAGGAGAGGGACGAGATCGACGGCGTCCCGTACCTGATCAGCGACCCGGTGCTGGTGTGCACCAAGGCCGGGGAGATGATGGTGGCGAAGTTCGAGCGCGATCCGGAGACCGGCTTCGAGGGATGGATCGAGCCGAAGAGCAGCTGGGTGCTGGAGGACGTGACGCACTGGGCTCCACCGCCTCGGGGTCCGGGAAAATGATCCAGATGACGAACAAAGAGAAGGCAGCGCGGTGGGACGCGCTGCAGGCCGCGATCCGGTACACCGCGAAGGCGTACCGGACGCGGCAGATCGAGTGCCAGAAGAACTATAAAGCCTACGGCGCCGACACCGGCGTGCTCGGGGCCTATAACAAGGGCATGGCCGACGCCTTCGGGCAGGCGGCCGATACCCTGGAGAGGTGGGAGGTATGATGGGGAAAGGCATGTTCATCCAGTGCCACGGCTGCGGCTACACGGAGCACGTCAGCCTTGAGGGCAACTTCGACGCCCGCGAGAAGGAACTGCAGCGGATGCTCGACGAGGGCTGGCGCTGGGCCGTCAACTGGCAGGGCTTCCTCTGCCCGAAGTGCTTCCGGGGCGACCCGTGCGGCGATGCGCTGTACAGGGCCTACGCCGGGAAGCCGAAGCTCGGCGACCTTTTCGTCTCCTACCTGGAGCTGCGGGAACGCGCGGACGAGCAGCTCGAGGCGCTGCGGTCGTTAGGGTGAGGAGGGCCGGGGATGAAGCTGGTCTACAAAGGACCGGGGCCGACGCGGCTTTATGACTGCGGCCACTACCAGGTCGAGGCACCGCCGACGAGCTGCTTCTTCTGCCGGCATCTGACCGACATCTGGTGGGACTATACGAATGGCCCTTACATGTTCCTGTGCGACCTGGGGCACGGGGACCCAGACGCGGATCCGGAAGGACTGAACCAGGGCATGCGCGGCGCGTGCGGGGATTTTGAGGAGGACGGAACATGACGACGGTGACGTGTGACCGGTGCGGGGCGGAGATCGGCCCCGGTGTCCCTTATAAGACTGACTTTCACCAGCCCAGCGACAGCGGCGGCTGCTGGTTCCAGAAGCATTTTGACCTGTGCGACAAGTGCCGGAAGGATCTGGTGGTCTGGATCCGCGGCCAGCTGGAGCCGAAGTGGACCTCGTCCACGAGCACGAGGAGGTCCGGGGATGATTAAGTTCGAACAGACCGGAAGACGGGCGGACGGAGAAAAGCTCTACCGGCTGGTGATCGGGGACGAGGTCCGGCGGGAGGGCATGACCCTGGACGAGGTGATCGCGGAAATCCACCGGAGCGACGGCGAGGACCACACCGTGCGGCTGCCGGCGGCGGAGCGCAGGCGGACGGCGAGGAAGGAGCCGGGGGAACACAGATGAGCAAGCCGAGGATGTGCCAGCGGTTCTACTGCGACCGGCGCGGGGACCGCTACTGCTGCAGGGACTGCCCGCGCTCGATCATCTGCGCGAACCCCTGCATGAACCACCCGGCCCGCTGCGGGCTGGAGGACAAGACCGGACGGGTGCGGAGCTTCGGCGTCAGCCACGTCCGGGACGACGGAGGCGAGGAATAACATGGACGTGGTGTACTTTGGGAGTCGGGAGATCTACCGGGACTTCGAGACGGCGGTGCTGTCGATGCTGGCCTTCAACCCGGACGCGAGGGTCTGGACCCTGACGGAGGATCCCGATCCCTTCTATGACCTGCCGGTGCGGAATATCGTGTGGAACTGGCGGGAGTATTTCAACGAGACGCCCACGAAGACCAAGTGGAAGGGCTTCGGCCCGATCCGCGCCGCCTTCACCAAGGTGCTGCCGCTGGACCGGGTGCTGAGCCTGGACGTGGACACGATCGTGCGGGGCGACCTGACGGAGCTTTGGGAGATCGACCTGCAGGGCTGCCACGCCGCCGCCTGCCCGGAGGTCACCTGGGGAGGGAGGCCCTACCACAACAACGGCGTCTGCGTCATGGACCTGAAGCGGATCCGGGAGGACGGACTGGACGACGCGATGATCGCGGACCTGAACGCGATCTGGACGCCCTACGTGGGGCAGGACGCGATGCAGAAGCACCTGCGGATCCTGGACCTGGACAGCCGCTGGAACGCGTGCAAGTTCACCGCGCCCTGCGAGGACCCGGTGATCCTGCACTTCGCCGACCGGACGGACTGGCGGGAGCTGGAGGAGGTGCGGAAGTGGAGACGGTGAGGACGGGACACCTCATCCGGCGGCTGTGCCGCCACCTTCCCCTCAAGGGGAAGGCTGCAAGGAGGAATTATAATGGCGAGAGATGAGAAGATCCGGCTGGTGTGGCGGAAGATCGAAGAGCTGATCCCCTACGAGCACAACGCGAAGCTGCACCCGCAGGAGCAGATCGACCGGCTGGTCGGGAGCTTCAACGAGTTCGGGCGGATCGTGCCCGCCGGCATCGACCGGGACGGGAACCTGATCTACGGGCACGGGAGGATCCTGGCCGCGCGGCAGCGGGGCGACACGGAGTTCCCCTGCATCCTGATCGAGGGCCTCAGCGAGACGCAGCGGCGCGCCTTCGTGCACGCCGACAACCTGCTGGCCCAGAGCGGCACCGACGAGGCGCTGCTGCGGGAGGAGATGCAGGCGCTGGCCGCCGCCGGCTTCGACGTGAGCCTGACGGGATTCGATCCCGCGGGGCTGCGGCTGGGGGATGTAACCGATTCGCAAACGCCCCCCCAAAAAGTATCAAATAATGACGAGCTGGACTTAGAGGACTTCGCGGACGGGGCCTTTTCCTGCGAGTGCCCGCGCTGCGGCTTCCGCTTTAACCCGAAGGGGGCCGCGGATGTTTAGCTGGAAGTGGACGCTGGACGAGATCCGGCAGGACAAGCCCGTGACCGTCTTCTCCACCTTCAGCTGCGGCGGCGGCAGCTCCATGGGCTACAAGCGCGCGGGCTTCGAGGTGGTCGGGAACGTGGAGATCGACCCGAGGATGAACGCGCTCTACCAGAAAAACCTGCACCCGAAGCACAGCTTCGAGATGGACCTGCGGGAGTTCAACGCGCTGCCGAACGGGCAGCTGCCCGAGGATCTCTTCCGGCTGGACATCCTGGACGGCTCGCCGCCCTGCACGACCTTCTCCATGGCCGGACAGCGGGAGAAGACGTGGGGCAAGGCGAAGATGTTCAAGGAAGGCCAGAAGATGCAGCGGCTGGACGACCTGTTCTTCGTGTACCTCGACACCGTGGAGAAGCTCCGCCCGCGGATCTGCGTGGCGGAGAACGTCTCCGGGCTGCTGAAGGGAAACGCCCGCGGCTACGTGCGGGAGGTGATCCAGCGCTTCCGGGGCCTCGGCTATGAAGTGCAGCTTTTCCAACTGAACGCGGCGCGGATGGACGTGCCGCAGATCCGGGAGCGCGCCTTCTTCGTGGCCAACCGCTGCGGCTTCCCGAAGCTGCGGCTGGACTTCGACCACGAGCAGATTCCCTTCGGCTCCGTCAGATCTGAGCGCGGGAAGGAACCGAAGCCGGGGATCTACAAGGACCTACTGTCATACCGGACGCCGCAGGACGTCTGCATCGCGGACATCTATGAACGGATCCGCGGCAGGCGCAGCGGATACAACAACAAGATCATCCAGGACGACCGGATCTGCTGCACCCTGCCTGCAAATGCCAGCCATTACCGCGGCTGCGACGGCATGCTGCTCTCGGACGAAGACTGCAGAAATGTTTCCACATTCCCTCAGGACTATGACTTCACCGATGGCTCGGCGCAATACACATGCGGCATGTCCGTGCCGCCGAACATGATGGCGAACATCGCGACGGCTATCTGGGAGCAATGGCTCGCCCCGGAAGGAGGCGCGGCCAATGTTTGAGGAAGCGACCATGCGGGGGAAGAAGACGCCGCCGACGGTGCCCTGCCCGGCGTATCTGGCCGGGGCGCTGGCTCAGCGGTGGGACGCCCTCGCGCCGGAGCTGCAGCGGCTCGGCACCCTGGACGAGCTCAACGTGGACCTGGCCGCCAAGTACCTGCTGGCGGAGAACGAGTACCTGCGGATCTCGTCGCTGGTGCAGGCCGCCATCGCGCGGGAGGACGCCGAGGACGCCGGGAAGTGGATCGCGGCCCAGGACCGGCTGACGAAGCAGATCCTGACGCTGGGGTCGGAGCTGGGGATCACGCCGACAGCGAGACGAGCGCGGGGATTGCGGAGAGGATAGTATGGGAGAAGACAACAAGGGCACCCGGCTGTACGCCTGCATCGACGGGGAGTGGCACGAGCTGAAACTGCTGGACGCGTCGGCCATGGCCGAGACCGTCACGAACCCGCCGAACTTCGTCAGCCTGATGCACGAGATCACGATCCGCGGAAAGCTGCGCGTCCCCAAGTACTTCCGCTGCCGGAACCGGAAGCGGCTGAAGAAGCTGCTGATGGCGAATAAGATCAGCCGGGACGAGGCGGAACGGATGGCGCGGGAGGTCGGTTCCAGCGGGCAGAGCTACTCGGACGCCTGGTGGCAGATCTGGCCGCAGCTGATCTGACAGAAATCTATTATAATAAAAAGAGCGCGGAGCCCCGGAGGCCGGACGCCGGAGGGCTCCATGAAAAAACGCATCACCATCGACGGCGGGGCCGTCGTGTACCAGATCGAATACCCGGCGGCGAGGCGCAGCGATCCGCCCAGGACACGCGCCGCCAAGCAGAAGGCCACGTCGGCCGCGCAGGCGCTGCGCAACCAGATCCTGTCCACCAGGGCGCTGGAGCTGCTGCTTTCGGCCAACTACCCGACGCCCGGCAGCGGGCTGGTGCTCACCCTGAGCTTCGACGACCAGCACCTGCCCGGGGACCGGAAGACCGCGCTGCGACGGCTCAAGTACTTCCTGCAGCTGCTGCGGAAGGCAAGGCGCCAGGCCGGGAAGCCGGAGCCGCGATGCGTGTACTGTCCCGAGGTGCTGACCGCGGCGTCCGGGCGCTGGCACTTCCACCTGGTGCTGGACTCCACCGGGAACGACCTGGACGACGTGCGGCGCTGCTGGCGCTACGGCCACGACATCGAGGCGCGGGCGATCCGGGTGGACGAGGACAAGAACCACGAGTCCCTCGCGCGGTATATGAACAAGGAGCTGCGCGAGGCGCAGGAGTACAGCTGCCGCGTCGGGCTGCACGGCTGGAGCTGCACCCGCAACTGCTACCGGCCCGAGGTGGACGTCCAGACCGTCGAGGACTCCAGCCGGCTGCGGGCGCCAAGAGGCGCGACCGTGCTGATCTTCGAGCGCAGATCCACCGAGCTGAGCGAGTCGACCGTGCTGAAGTACCGGCTGCCGGAGGCGTGCTTCCGGAGGAAGGTGCGGGCGAGAAGAAGGCGGAAGTCGTGACTTTCTTATTAGTTCTTTCTGGCTCGGAATGTTGATTATTTTTAGGACAAAAGAGGCGAGACTGTTGCAATTTACCCCGGAATCTGATAGAATGTTACCGAAGAAGGGCGGCTTCATCTGCTGCCCGCACTGCGGCGCCAAGCTGATCAAGCCGGCGCCGGATACCATCGCGGCCAGGCTGCCGGTCTGGTGCCGGGACTGCCGCCGCGAGATCCTGATCGATATCTGCAGAGGCCGGAGCTTTGAAAGCCGGAGCCCAGGAAAGTCCACGTCGGACTGATCCCAGGGCTCCGGCTTTTTTCGTTTGGAGGCGGGACGATGGGATTCGATTACAACTGCGCACGGTGGCTACGGCTCCGGCAGCGCGTGCTGCGCGAGGCCGGGTATCGGTGCCAGTACATGCGGAGGTACGGGAAGAGAGTCGAGGCGCGGCACGTGCATCATATCTGGCCGGCCGAGGACTATCCCGAGTACGCCTGGCAGCGGTGGAATCTGATCGCGCTGAGCCAGGAGGCACACAACATGATGCACGACCGCGGGACGGGTCGGCTGACGGCTGTCGGCGAGTCGCTGCGGCGGCGGACGATCCCCCCCTCATCTCGATCGACCGACCGCGCCTCCTCCTGAC
>Ga0310690_10001968_pt1 | contig 34981 bp, 57 predicted proteins | sample AusTroGonzalo_MG_2_FD_207661 | JGI IMG/M metagenome (GOLD analysis project Ga0310690, IMG submission 207661) | Bovine rumen microbial communities from tropical cattle in Woodstock, Queensland, Australia - Gonzalo_04 (v2) (version 2) | ecosystem: Host-associated > Mammals > Digestive system >...
CTGTTTTAAGACCGACTATTGATTTTCAAGGGGGTGTATTTTGTGGCACGGGGTGGCCAGAAAAAGGCCGAATTAACGAAAGATCAGCGGATCTCCCAGGAGTACGTGCGGATGAAGGAATTATTCGCGGCAATGCCTGAGAATGAGCTGATGTTCTGCGACCCGCTGCTGCAAAATGCGGCCTTTATGAAAGTAACGCTGGAGGATCTGCAGAAAGCGATCAACGAAAACGGCGTGACGGACAGTTATCAGAACGGCGCGAACCAGAGCGGGACGAAAGCCTCCGCGGATCTGCAGGCATACAACAGCCTGGCAAAGGTTTACAACGCGCTGATGGATAAACTGAGCGCGAAACTGCCGAAGGAGATCAAACGGTCCAGACTGGCGGCGATGATGGATGAGTAAGGCAGAACAGGACCACATCCTGACGTACTACCAGCGGATCATGGACGGCACGGAGACGGTCGGCCACTGGGTTCGCGAATGGTATCAGATCGTCGTGACAGGCCTGCAGGAGAAGCGCTTTTTCCTGGACAGGAAGAAAGCCTCGAAGGCGATCCGGTTCGTGGAAAACTTCTGCCGGCATCATGAGGGACCGCTGGCCCCGCAGCTGATCAAGCTGGAGCTGTGGCAGAAGGCGATGCTCTCCGTGATCTTCGGCATCCTGGACGAGGACGGGAACCGGCAGTTCCGGGAAGTGTTTGTCGAGATCGGGCGGAAGAACGGCAAGACACTGATCGCCGCGGCCATCGCATCCTATGCCATGTACATGGACGGCGAGTACGGCGCACGGGTGTACTTTGTAGCACAGAAGCTGGACCAGTCCAGGCTGTGCTTCAATGCCTTCCAGCAGATGATCGCGAAGGAACCGGAGCTCAGCGATATTACTAAGAAGCGCCGGACGGACATCTATGTGGCGTCCAGCAATTCCTCCGCGCAGCCGCTGGCATTCAGCTACCAGAAATCGGACGGCCTGAACCCTTCGCTGACGGTATGCGACGAGATCAGCAGCTGGGCCGGTGATCCAGGACTGAAGCAGTACGAGGTACTGAAGAGCGCACTGGGCGCACGCCGGCAGCCTCTGCTGCTGAGCATCAGCACAGCAGGCTATGTGCGGGACGGCATTTTTGACGAGATCTTCCGCAGATCCACTGCGGTGATCATGGGCACGAGCAAAGAAAACAGGCTCGCGCCTTTTTTGTACCAGATCGACGACCTGGACAAATGGAACGACATCAACGAGCTGAAGAAGGCGAACCCGAACCTGGGCGTCTCCGTCAGTGTTGATTATATGCTCGAAGAGATCGCGATCGCGGAGGGCTCGCTTTCAAAGAAGGTCGAGTTCCTCACGAAATACGCGAATGTCCCGCAGAATTCCAGCTGCGCGTGGCTTAGCGCACAGGACGTGAAGAAGTGCTTCGGGTACAACCTGACGCTGGAGGATTTCCGGCATACATACGCGCTGGCTGGCGTGGACCTGTCGCTGTGCGTGGACCTGACCGCGGCGACGGTCGTGATCGAGAAGAACGGCATCAGCTGGTTCGACGTGATGTTCTTCATGCCGGCGAACAAGGTCGAGGAGGCCACTGCCCGGGACGGGCTGCCGTATGAGATCTACCGGCAGCGGGGCCTGCTGACGGTATCCGGCGAAAACACGGTGGACTACCGGGACGTGACGGCATGGTTCGAGATGCTGGAGCGACAGTACGAGATCCTGCCGGTCAAGGTCGGGTTCGACCGGTATTCGGCGAACTACTGGGTGGCTGAAATGGAGAGTCTGGGCTACAGCCTTGAATCCGTCAGCCAGGGCAGCAACCTGACGGGCGTCCTGATCGACATGGAAGGAATGATCAAGGACGGCCGGCTGCGGTGCATGGGGGACAACGACCTGATGAAGGTCCACATGCTGGACAGCGCCCTCAAGTTTGAGGAAGGCACGAACCGGCGGCGGCTCATCAAGATGAGCGCGAAACAGCACATTGACGGAATGGCGGCACTGTCTGACGCCATCTGTATGCGGCACAACCACTACGAGGAAATGGCGGACAGACTGAGCAACTGAGGGGTGACGAAGAATGGGACTGATTGACCGGCTTTTCGGGCGGCCGAAGGCGTCGGCAGGCGCCGGGGAAACGGCGTTTGAAACGATCACGGCGTACCAGCCGACCTTCACCAGCTGGGGCGGGCAGATCTACGAGAGCGAGCTCGTCCGGGCGGCGGTGGACGCCAGGGCCCGGCACGTGAGCAAGCTGCAGTACGACATGAAGGGATCCGCGCGGCCGAAGCTGGCGACGGCGACGAAGACCGCTCCGAACCCGTGGTACACGTGGCCGCAGTTCCTGGAGCGGTGCTCCAACATCTACGACGTGCAGAACAACCTGTTCATCGTGCCGGTGCTGGACCGCCTGGGCGAGGTGACGGGATATTTCCCGGTGCTGCCCAGCAGCTGCGAGGTGGTGCAGCGGGGCGGCGTGCCGTACCTGAAATACCTGTTCATGAACGGGCAGATGCGGAGCATGGAGCTTTCCCGGTGCGCCATCATCACGAAGCACCAGCTGCGGGACGACATCTTCGGGGAGAAGAACACGGCGCTGGACGCGACGATGAAGCTGGCGGACATGGTGCGCCAGGGCATCGTGGAGGGCGTGAAAAACTCCGCCACGTACCGGTTTATGGCGCAGCTGACCAGCAAGACCTTCGACGAGGATCTCCGGAAAGAACGGGAGCGGTTCGACAAGAACAACTTCCAGACCGGGGGCGGCGGGCTGCTGCTGTTCGGGAACCAGTTCTCCAACATCAAGGAACTGAGCCAGAAGGCCTACGAGGTGAACCCGGAGCAGCAGAAGATGATCCGGGAGAACGTGTACAACTACTTCGGGGTATCGGACAAGGTGATCCGGAACGAGGCGGCGGGCGACGAGCTGGACGCCTTCTTCAACGGATCCATCGAGCCGTTTGCCATCAAGCTGAGCGAGGGACTGACCCGGATGGTGTTCACGGAGCGGGAGCGCAACGGCGGGAACGCGGTGGTGTTCACGGCCAACCGGCTGCAGTACATGAACGTGAAGCAGAAGGTGGACATGGCCCGGGAACTGGGAGACCGCGGCGTACTGACGATCGACGAGATCCGCGCCCTGTTCAACTACGAGCCGCTGCCTGACGGCGCCGGACAGCACGCGCCGATCCGCGGCGAGTACTACATGGTGGACGAGGGCAGGCCGGACAACAGGAAAGACGAAGACGGAGGCGAGAGCGATGAATAAGGAAGTACGGAGCCTGGAGTTTGAGATCCGGGCGGAGGAAACCGGCAGCGAAAAGCGGAGCGGCCGCCTGACCGGGACGCCGATCGTGTTCAGCCAGGTGACGGACCTGGGCTGGATCCGGGAGGTCATCGACCCGGGCGCGCTGGACCATACGGACCTGCGGGACGTGCGGTTCCTGGTGGGGCACGACACGACCGGGATTCCGCTGGCACGGAGCCGGAACAACAACGAAAACAGCACCATGCAGCTGACGGTCACGGACCGGGGCATGGAAATCCGCGTGGATCTCGATACAGAGAACAACCCGCGGGCAGCAGAGCTTTATTCTGCCGTGCAGCGCGGCGACATTTCCGGAATGTCGTTCATGTTCACGGTTGATAGAGACGAGTGGGAGGACCTGGACACCGACCAGCCGCTGCGGCATGTGCGCTCCATCGCGCGCGTGTTTGAAGTGAGCGCGGTGACGTTCCCCGCTTATGAAGGCACGGACATCCAGGCGGCATCCGAAGACACGGCGCTGGAGAGCGCGCGGGTCTCGCTGGAGAGCGCGAGGAAGCAGCTGGAGGAGGAACGTGCCGCCGAAACGGAACGCCGGAGGGCGGTCCTGGAGCGGCTGGAAAACCTGAGAATGGAGGTCAAACACGATGAAGTTTGACGAAATGAATGTGGAGCAGCTGGAAGAGCGGCAGGCCGAACTGGCCGGCATGGATACGGAAAGCGCGTCCACGGAGGAACTGGAAGAGCGGGCGAACGAGCTGGAGGCCATCAAGGCTGAACTGACGGCCCGCGCAGAAGCCGCCGCGAAGGCGGAGGAAGAACGGCAGAAAGTGGCGGAAGGCCATGACGCCGTGATCAAGACTTTTGAGGAGGACAAGAAAATGGAAAATCGTTTTGCTGTTGACAGCCCTGAATACCGGGTTGCGTTCCTGAAGAACCTGCAGGGCAAGGAACTGACCGCTGAAGAGCGCACCGCCGTGGTCGGCACCGCCGCGATCCCCACCCAGACCATGAACGAGATCGTTCACAAGCTGGAGCTGAACCCCATGATCGGCGCGGTCGACCTGACCAACATCCCCGGCTATGTGACCTATCCGGCCGAGAGCGTCGCCAACGAGGCGAACTGGATCGACATGGATGTCGGCGCCACCGACAGCACCGATGCGCTGGCTCCCGTGACCCTGGGCGCCTACAAGCTGATCAAGACCGTGGAGATCACCGCCGACGTGGACGCCATGAGCGTCGACGCTTTCGAGGCGTGGCTGGTTTCCCGCCTGATCAACAAGATTGAGAAGGCCCTGGACGCCGGCATCCTGAAGGGCACCGGCACCACGCAGGCCACCGGTATCGCGACCACGAAGGAGACCGCGGACGGCACCTTCAAGCGTGCCGGCATCAAGTGGGGCGACATCTGCACCATCATGGGCGCTCTGCCCGGACAGTACCATCCGAACGCCAGCTTCGTCATGAACCCGGCCCTGTTCTTCGGCAAGGTGCTGGGCATGGTCGACACCGCCGGTCAGCGGATCGTCGTGAACGAGCCCCAGGCGGCCCGGAAGTTCAACATCCTGGGCTACCCGGTGATCGTGGACGGCAACTGCAACGCTGAGGACATCCTCTTCGGCGACCTGAAGGCCTACAAGATGAACCTGGCGAAGGCCATCGAGGTCAAGAAGAGCGAGGAAGCCGAGTTCAGGAAGGGCTCCAGCGTGTACCGCGCCATGACCCTGGCGGACGGCAAGCTGGCCGACGCGAACGCCATCGTGCGCTACGTGGCCACGACCTAAGAAAGGAACCAGGGGGCTTTCCGATCGCCCCCTGAAACCCCTTCGGATGACAACTTTATAAGACAACAACTCCGGGCCGCGGTGTAAAAGCTGCGGCCCGAAGGGCTTTAAAAAGGAGTGCTGACCTGATGAAAACACTGATCGCGATCCCGTGTATGGACGTTATCGAAGCGGAATTTGTGGAATGCCTGACGGCCCTGCGCCATGTGGGCGAGGTGGAAATCAAGTTCCTGAAGGCCACGCTGGTGTACGACGCCCGGAACCAGATCACGCGCTACGCGCTGGAGAAGGGCGGGTTTGACTATGTGCTGTGGCTGGACAGCGACATGACCTTCGCGCCGGACCTGATGGAGAAGCTGATTGCGGATATCGAGGGCGAGGAAGACGGCGTCCGGAAACAGGCGGTGACGGGGCTCTGCTTCGGCAGGCGCCCGCCGTTCAGGCCGTGCATCTACAGCCGGCTGGACGTGCAGACGAACGGCCAGATGGTGCTGCCGGTTTCCGAGAACTGGTACGACTATCCCCGGGATCAGCAGTTTGAGATCGAGGCCTGCGGGTTTGCCTGCCTGCTGATGCGGATGGAGATGCTGGAAGCCATGGGGATCTACGGCGTGCCGTTTTTCCCGGTTGGCGGCCTGGGCGAGGACCTGACCTTCTGCTGGCGGGCGAAGAAGCTGGACATGAAATTCCACTGCGACTCGCGGCTGAAGATCGGCCATATCATGCGGATCAGCGTGGACGAGGAGTTCCGCGACCAGGTGATCAGGTCGGCAACACACTGACCATCCGGGGCTCCGGCTCCGTTTGGCAGGGCGGGAAACAGCACTCGCCCGCCCTATTTTTGATTTTGAGGTGATGAACATGCTGAAGGAAGCGAAGCGGGCGCTGCGCGTGACGTCGGCGGTCTATGACGCGGAGATCGCGAGCCTGCTGATGGCAGGGGCGAGCGACCTGCAGACGGCCGGGGTGATCCTGCCGGGAGCGGTGAGCTTCACGCTGGGCACGAACGACGCCGTGACGGACACGAGCACGCTGACGGATCCGCTGGCCATGCGCGCGGTCATCACCTACGCGGCGGCGCGCTTCGGCAACCCGCCGAACTACGACAAGCTGAAGGAAGCCTACGACGAGCAGAAGGTGCAGCTGATGCACGCGGACCGCTTCACCCGGTGGGGAGGCTGACGGCGATGATGAGAGCGGAAGCGGCGGATCTGATCACGGTTTCGCCGGAAGCGGCCGGCGTCGGCACGGAACCTGCCGAAACGAAGCGGACCGTGTACTGCACGGTGCGGAGCATCGGCCAGCAGGAAGCCTATCTGGCGATGGGACAGGGACTGAACCCGGAGTGGAAGGTGATCCTGTCGCACGACTTTGAGTACGAAGGCGAGCGGCTGCTGGAGATCGCCGGCGTGCGGTACGAAATCCTCCGGACGTTTGTGACGGAGGAGGACGGGATCGAGCTGACGGTGCAGCGGGCGGCGAAGAACGCGAAACCGCTGCCGCCGGCGCCGGAAGCGGAGGGGGTGAGCTGATGCCGAAGGAATACGAGGCGCTGGTGGCCGCCCTGAAGCTGACCAGCGTGCCCTTTGCGGAGTACGGCTGGAAGACGCGGCCGGAAGGCGCGTACGGCGTGGTGAGCCTGGAGTTTGAAGCGGGGACCCTGAGCGGCGGGGACGCGAAAGCGGACCGCGCCTGGGAGGGCTCCGTGGACCTGTTTTACCCGAAGCTCAGCGACCGGACCGACCTGATCGACGAGATCGAGGAGACGCTGGCGGAGATCTGCGGGGACGCGTGGGAGCTGAACAGCACGCAGTACGAGACGGCGAGCGGCCTGTTCCACGTGGAGTGGGCCTTCCAGTGCCTGGACGAACCGGAGGCGGATGCGGATGCCGATCACGATGCAGTATGACGGCATGAAGGAGATTTCCGACATGCTGAAGGACATGGGCGGCAAGGCGGAGGCGATCGCCAGCAAGGGACTGTACGAGGGCGCCGGCGTGATGGCCAACGAGATCAAAAAACAGGCCGGGACCATCCGGACGGAGGACTTCCACTACACGGTGTTCGGTACGCGGCTGCCGTCGCCTGAAGAGAAGGCGGTGGTGGAAGCGGCGGGCGTGGGCATCGCGAAGTTCGCGAAGAACGGCAGCGAGGTCAACACGTCCGTGGGCTACCGGAACGCCGGGTACGCGGCGCTGGCCGGGAAGACAAAACCGATTCCCCAGATCATCAACGCCATCAACTCGGGCACCAGCTTCATGAAGAAGCAGCCGTTTGTCCGGCAGGCGGCAGCGGCCGCCAAGGCGCCGTCGGAGAGCGCGATCATCAGCGCGATCCAGGCGCAGGTCGACGAAATGAACAAAACAACGACATAACTGGAGGAAACGAGCATGAATGCGAATATCGGAATGGTTAGCCCCGTGGCTGCCACCATCAGCTCCTACGACTCCGCCGGGAAGCCGAACTACGGCACCGGCAAGGTGATCGCGGAAGCGGTGAGCGCGCAGCTGAACTGGGAACGCGCTGACGGCCGGTTCTACGGCGACGACGTCCAGCTGGACAGCGACAACGGCGTGCTGGGCTACACGATCGACTTCGAGCCCACGGGCCTGACGGACGACGCGCGCGGATACATCCTGGGCGAGACCGCGCAGACGGGCGAGTACAGCGTGACGGACGCCGCGAGCCCGGATGTGGGCTTCGGCTACGTGCGCGTGATGCGCACCACCGGCACCAGCGGCGTGGTGACCAGCTACGAGGGCTGGTGGTTCTACAAGCTGAAGTTCGGCGTGAGCAGCGAGGAAACCCGGACGAAGGAGCGGAACGTGGAATGGCGGACGCCCACCCTGAACGGCGTCGGCGCAGGCGTGACGCTGACGGCCGGCGGCGCGCTGAACTTCGCCGTACACAAGACCTTTACCACCAAGTCGGACGCCATCGCGTACGTCAAGGGCAAGGCGAACATTTCCTGAGGAACGCACGGGGGCGGGGAGGTTTCCCCGCCTCCGCTTTTTTGAGAAGGAGTGCTGAACAATGGCTTATGTGAAGCTGAAGGGGCGGGAGATCCCGCTGCTCTACACGGTGTACGAAATGAAAGCCGTGCAGGAAGAGATCGCGCCGATCGGCGAGCTGTACCAGAAGATCTTCGGGCGGAACCCGGAGGACGAGAACGACCGCAGCATGTTCGGCAGCGCGCCGCACCTGGACGCCGTGGCCAGACTGGTCCGGATCCTGGGGAACGCGGGGCTGGAAGAGGACGGCGAGGCGCCGGACCTGACGGACAAGTGGGTGATGCGGGCGATCCGGCCCGGGCAGATCACGGAGGTCCTGAGCTGCTGCATGACGGCGATGAACGAGGCCATGGAGTCGGAATACCCGCGGAAGGAATCCGGCGAGGCCGTGGACGTGACACTGGAGGACATCAACAAAAAAAAAGACGGGGACAGATCACCTACCTGATGACAGTCAGCTGGGGGCTGATCGCCGGGCTGCGGCTGGATGAGATCCACCGGATGCGTCCGGGAGCGGTGATCGACCTGTTCCTGTACAGGCGGCAATACGATGACGAACAGCACTACATACAACGGGGGTGAGACGGCATGGCAGGCGTAAACGTCAAGATGGGCGTTTCCGGTCTCGCGGGATTCAAGCGGGACATGAACGACGCGGCGGCATCCGTCAAGGCCCTGGAAAAGGCGCTGCAGCTGAACGAGTCCGCGCTGAAGATGAACGGCGACGAGGAACAGTACCTGCTGAACAAGACGGACCTGCTGCGGACCGCCATGGAAAAGCAGGTGGATGTGATGCACGCCGCGCAGGCCGCCCTGGACACCATGCGGTCGAACGGCGTGGATCCGGCGTCCAAGTCGTTCCAGGACATGCAGGCGAAGGTCTACGAGGCCCAGAAGAAGTACCTGGACCTGAAGAACGAGCTGAACGGTGTGGAGACCAGCTCCGGCGGGGCCAAAGACAACGTCGAGGCCATGAACGAGGAGCTGCAGAAGGTCGGGCAGGGCATCGCCTGGGACAACGTGGCCGACGGCATCGGGAAGGTCAACGACATGCTGGAGCGCGGCGCGAAGGCCGCGTACAACTTCGGGAAAAGGATCTACCAGAGCGCCGGCGGATCCGCCAGCTGGGCCGACGAGGTCCAGACCATGGCCGACATGTACGACCTGGACGCGGAGACCATCCAGCGGATGAACAACGCGGCGTACTACGTGGACGTGGACACGGAGACGATCCTGAACGCGCGGGACCGGCTGGCCCGGAAGGCGAACACGGAAGGCGGCGCGAAGAGCCTGGAGGAGCTGCTGGGGATCAGCATCACCGCCGGGGACCGGGAGAACCCGGAGCAGCTGTTCTGGGACGTCGGCAACGCCATCATGGGCATGACCGACGAGATGGACAAGGACACCATCGCCCAGGAAGCCTTCGGGCGCAGCTGGCGGGAACTGATTCCCCTGTTCAAGACCGGGCAGGAGGAATACCAGGAGATCCTGGACAAGCAGACCGTCATCAGCGACGAGAACATCAAAAAGCTGCAGGAAGCGGACGACGCGATGAAGACGTTCGAGCTGGAGCTGGAGCGGATGAAGAACCAGTTCTGGGCGGACAACGCGGACAAGATCACGGAGCTGCTGCAGTGGATTATCGACAACAAGGACGCGGTGGTCGCGGCGCTGGGCGCCATCGGCGTGGCGTTCGGGGCCATGAAGCTGGCGGAGTTCGGCGCCAACCTGATGAAGATTACCGACGGGCTGAAGCTGCTGGGCCTGGGCGGGAACGGCGGAGGCGGAGGCACGCCGTCGCTGCCCACGGGCGGCGGAGGCGGAACCGGCACATCCGGCGGCGGAGGCGGAGGCGTCTCCGGCCTGCTGACGAAGGCAAAAGGCTGGCTGGCAGACCAGGCGGGCCTGTTCGGCGCCGGCGGAGGCTGGAGCGTCGCGGGACCGCTGGCGGTGATGGGCCTCCTCGGGAAGGCCGGCTGGGACATGGTGCAGGCCAACCTGAACGATGAAAGGTACAACCAGGTATTCGGCGCGAACGACGGCAGCGGCGACATCTTCGACAAGATGACGGAGCAGCAGGCAAAGCTGACCTACGAATACTGGAAGCTCTGGCAGGACAGCGGCGGCGAGGGATCCGAGGCGGGCCTGAACGCACGGGACGCGCTGGTGGAACAGTTCGCGACAGACGGAATCGACCTGTCGAACCAGGCGGTGAACCTGATCGAGGACGCGTTCACGCTGAAGTACAACGAACGCCAGGACGACCTGGTGCAGAAGCTGGACCTGATCCTGGAGCAGGTGGAGACCGGCAACAGGCAGGAAGCGGAGAACGCGAAGAACGGCCTGACGAAGGAGGACGTGGGCTTCTGGAAGCGGCTGCCTTCCAGCATCGAGACGGCGGTGAAGTACGGGATGAGCGGCGTGCAGATCCAGGTGAGCACCAACGTGGTGAACGGGATCGCCAGCAGCACGGCGAAAGCGATGGGCGCCGCGGTGAGCAATCTGTTTAAGTGACGGGGTGATATGAATGATTCTTTCCAGGCGGATCGCCCTCGGGGGCGTGCAGCTGGATGAGGCGGACGAGCGGATCATCATCCGGAGCATCGATCCGGGCATCCCGGAGGAAGAGGTCAGCACGGTGGAGATGATCGGCGGCGCCGGCAAGCGGATCCTGCGGAAGCACTGGGAAACGCTGGAGGCGCGGGTGCGCTTCGCGATCAACGTGCCGAAGCGGGAGCTGGAGCTGCGGCGGGAAGTGTTTGAGACGGCCTGCGACTGGGCGCGGAACCCGGGCTGGGTGACGGTGAACTTTATGCCGGGCCGGCGGATGTACGCGGACTACGTGCAGCTGCCCAACAGCGGAGACCTGTGGAACTGGACGGAGGACTTTGAGATCCGCTTTGTGGCGCACAACGTGCCCTTCTGGCAGGACGAGACGGCCCAGCAGGCCACGGTGAACCTGATCAGCAGCGGCAGCGTCGGGATTGAGAACGCCGGCGACGTGGAGAGCGTGCTGGACGTGACCTTTGTGAACCGGAGCGGGAAGACCATCAACAGCGTGGCAGTGGGGGTGAACGGCCACAGCATCACGCTGACGGACCTGGCGCTGGGCGGCAGCGAGACTTTGCGGATCTATCACGGGGAGGACGGCCTGCTGCGGATCCGCGCCGGGAGCCGGAACGTCTACGGGAAGTATACGGGGAGCGACGATCTGTACACGGCGCCGGGGCCGAATACGGTGACCTTTGAGGCGGAACGCGCCGGGAAGCTGACGGTCGCCTGCGCCGGGAGGTATGTCTGATGCTTTTGCTGAACGGAAACAGCCTGGAGCCGAAGCGGAAGCTGCGGGTCTACGAGCTGGGGCTGGAGCTGAGCGAGCGGGAGTCCACGGCGGACATGACGCTGATGGACGCGGACGAGCTGGCGATCGGCACGTGGGTGCAGGACGACACGGACCCCGGGAAGGGGATCGTCTGGCGGGTGCGCGGCGTGCAGCAGAACTACAGCGAGGGGATGCCGCGATACAGCCTGGAGCACGCGGTGAACACGCTGCGGGACCGGATCCTGTTCGGGGAAGTGACGCCGGCGACCATCGCGGGGCGCGGGAAGACCGCGTGCACGGCGGAGGCCGCGGTGCGCTATATCCTGAAGCAGCAGGGCGACTGGGCGCTGGGAAAGTTTGAGTTTGACGTGACGAACCCGTACAGGTTTGACGGGGATACGCTGTTCGACGCGCTGGTGACGGTGAGCGACAGCCTGGACGGCGCGTGGTGGAGCTACGACTTTTCCCGCTATCCCTTCCGGCTGAACATCACGAGGAAGCCGGACGGCGTGGCCTGCGAGATGCGGACCGGGCGGAACCTGGAAACGCTGACCAGGAGCGTCAGCACCAGCGGGATGTACACGCGGTTCTATCCCATCGGCGCGGACAGCCTGCACGTGAACGGCGACTATGTGAGCCGGAACGAAGACAAGTACGGCGTGGTGAGCCACGTGGAGACGGACCAGTCCATCACCACGAAGGCGGAGCTGAAGCGGTGGGCGCAGGAGCGGCTGAAGGTGCACGCGGAGCCCACGGTGACCGTAACGGCCCGGGGCGCGGACCTGTCGGAGGCCACCGGCGAGCCGATGGACCGGCTGACGCTGGGGCGGATCTGCCGGATCCCGCTGGAGGAATACGGCACGGTGATCACCGAGCGGATCACGGAGCTGAGCTATCCGGACAAGGTCCGGCAGCCCGGGGCCGTGGTGGTGACCATGGCGAACAACAAGGTGGACCTGGTGAAGATCATCGCGGACAGCCTGAAGCAGAACAGCAGCGCGGCGATCACCTCCTCGGCCATCAGCAGCGCGGACCACGAGCGGCAGGAAAAGACGGAGGAGAACCTGGACCTGGTGGCGGAAAGCCTGGTCGGGGAAAAGGACGGGGAACCGGACTGGAACGCCGTCAGCAAGCTGGCGGAGAAGAACGGCATCAACTCCGTGGTGACGAAGATCGAGAACGGCGTGGCCGTGATGGACACGAAGATCACCCAGAACGAAAAGGCGATCACCCTGGAGGCCAACGACCGGCGGAAGAAGGACACGGAGCTGCAGGGCAAGATCACCGTGGAGGCCGACCGGATCACGACGGAGGTCACGCAGCGGAAGAACGGCGAGGCGACCCTGGGCGCGCGGATCACCGTGCAGGCGGACCGGATCACCCAGGAGGTGGTGGACCGCTCCGCAGCGGACAATACGCTCAGCGGGCGGATCACGGTGGAGGCGAACAAGATCGCCCTGGTGGTCACGGAGACCTCCTCCGGCGGGTACGCGGTCAACAGCGCCAGCATTGTGGCCGGGATCAATAGCCAGACCGGGAGCTATGTAAAGATCGCGGCGGACACCATCAACCTGTCCGGCTATGTGACGGCCGGGGAGCTGGCGGCGACCAACGCGAGCATCAGCAACCTGACCACCGGCGCGACCCTGGCGGATTACCTGCGGGCGAGCCGGCTGTATACGGCCGCCGGCGGGCTGACCGTCGGGAGCTACAACTACATCGCCCAGACCATCAGCTGGCGGAAGCCGGACGGAACGACCGGCAGCGGAACGTTCCTGGGCGTGGGGGTGTCGTGATGAAGGAAAAGCTCAGCGCGATCTATGACCGGCTGCAGGATCTGGACCTGAAGCCGACAAAGCACAACATGGAAACGCTCCTGCAGACGCTGTACGACCTGCAGGAGATCTACAGAGAACTGAACAGGGAGGAACAGGCTGATGGAGGGCAGGCGGCTGATCCTGGCTGACGGAACGGTCATCGAGGACGGGACTGCCGGGGAGTCCGGCGGGTTCCTGTGGTGCTGGTTCAGCGGGTACACGCTGAACGTGGCCGCGTGGCTGTTCTTTTCCCCGGAGCGGACGGAGACGATCCGGTTCCAGTACGGGGAGATGGAAGACGTATATGAGGGGTACACGGAATGCCGGGGCCTCTCCATTGACGCGGACGGGAAGATCTCCGTCTGCATGACGAAGGCGGTGGCGAACAATGGCTAAGGCGACGGGCTTCATCCACGACATCGAGACGGGGAACATCCGGATGAACCAGGGCGACACGGGGAGCTTCAAGGTGAAGTGCAGCCGGAGCAGCGGGGAGAGCTGGCCGGACACGGCGCGGATGCTCTACACGATCACCAACGGAACCGGCGAGATTGTGATGCAGCGGATCTACAGGCTGGACGACCAGTGGGGGCTGGGGGACGGCGTGGTGCTCATCGAGTTCCACAACGACGACACGGACCAGTGGCCCGCCGGGGACTACCTGACGGAGCGGCGGTACGACCTGACCCCGATCTGGGACGGAACGCCGTCCACGGCCCGGTGCGTGAACGCGCTCGCCGGCGGGGCGAAGATGATCGAGGGCGTGCCGGTGCGCACGGTGTTCCAGGGTTCCCTGCATATTGACGGCGTGAGCGGGAGGATTTGAGCATGAGCGAGAACAACAACGACCTGAACGAAGTATTCGAGGAAGAGCTGGACGACGCGGACGTGATCACGGTGCCGATCGACGACACGCTGAGCAACAGCGGGGAAGCGGCGGACGCGAAGGCCGTGGGCGACGCGCTGGCGCTGAAGGCGGACAAGAGCGAGATCCAGACCACCATCACCGTGAACGGGCAGAGCGCGGACAACCAGGGCGCCATCATCGTGACGGCGAACGAGACGAAGATGTCCGGATCCGACAGCACCACGGTGAAGGCGAAGATCGAGGCGGTGGACGGGAAGACCGCGGAAAGCATCTACATGAGCGACGATCCGCAGGCGCTGACCATCGCCCAGGCGATCACCGGCGCGGACAAGACCGCGGACCAGATCGCCATGAGCGCCACGGACCCGACCACGGTGAAGGACGCAATCGACGCCGCCAACGCGGAGCTGGACGACGTGGAAGCCGCGGTGGTCTCCATTACGAACCGGACCGGCGCGGACATCAAGTACGCGAGCACCGGGAACGAGACTATCAAGGCGCACGTGGACGCGCTGGAGGCCGGCATGGTCAAAAGCGTGAACGACGAGGAGCCGGACGCCGCCGGGAACGTGCGGCTGGAGATGGTGCCCTTCGCGGACAACCTGTACACGGAGGAAGCCACGGAAGTGGACGGCACCTTCGCGATCCGCACCACCGGCGGGGACAGCAGCATCGCGGACGGCAGCGCGTGGGCGCAGGTGTTCAAAGGGAACCGGACGCACACGGGGTACACGGCGGAAGGCCTTGTCATGACGGTGACGCCGATGCCGCGGACGGAAGGCGAGGCGATCACGGCGACCATCGACCGGGACACCTGGGTCAGCTATGTGAATGCCAGCGGGACCTACGCCTTCGCCTATACGACGGCGTGGACGCTGGACGGCAGCGAGGTGAACATGGCGGCCTACGGCATCACGGTGACGAACACGCCGGTCGCCGGCGACCAGATCAGCGTGGTGTACGTGAAGGAGGTTCGCGGCACCATCACCATGGCCTCCCCGACGCAGCTGGTGGCCAGCGGGTGGAACCTGTACAACCACTCCACCGGGTACGCCCGGGTGGTGAAGTATTCCAACCTGTACGGCTACAAGGTTGGCGGCACCTACACGGGCCTTGCCTTCGCGGAGACCCTCAGCGGAACGCAGACGGCGATCACGCCGGACGCTGACGGCATCTTTACCGTGACGAAGGACGGCTATGTGTTCGTGACCGGCGGGAACAGCACGGACACCTACATCCTGGCGACCTGGAGCGACTGGGCGGAAGGCCCGGAAGGCGGCTGGGAAGCCTATCAGGAGAGCTCCGTGGACGTGTCGGAGATCGTTTCCTCCTACCTGCCCTACGGCCTGTGCAAGATCGTGCACGGCAGCGCGTCGGTGACGGACGAGATCGACTTCATCCACAAGCAGGCGGTCAGCCGGATCCTGCGGATGGCGTACACCGCGGAGAACCTGGCGGACGCCGTTGCCAGCGGGTTGGCGTACGAATACGACGAAAACTACATTTACCTGGAGCGCGAAACGGCGGAGGTCGCGGCGATCACCGTGGACGAGAGCTACACCGTCAGCGAGCACGGCCTGGAATGGTTCAACGGGAACGGGATCCCGGTGTACGCGGAGATCCTGTACGGCGCGAACCTGAAGGACAAGCTGAAGCGGGACGTGGTGACCATCAGCCGGCAGACGCTGACCGGCGGACAGCAGGCGCAGGTGCGGGCGAACATCGGAGCGGCCGGAGCGGCGGAGGTTCCGGCATCCGGCGACGTGGGCATCCCGGTGACCGGCAGCACGGCGCCGCAGGCGATCACCGCCGGGCAGTACGTGATCCTGAAGGGCCACGGAACGCTCGCGGACGGCGGGTACACCGCGGCCGCGGACATCGCCCAGGGCGAGACGCTGACGGCTGTGAACCTGACCACGTGCGCAGACGGCATCGCGAACGACATCCAGGGCCGGATGATGAAGGACAGCGTTGTCGTTCATTCCACGGCGGCAGGATCTCACACGTTCACCGTTCCGGACCTTGCGAGGATTTTTGTGATTTTTACCGGCCCGGCTGCAAACACCTACACGTGGATCGGATATGTCTACTCCAACAGCGGCGGAACCGTCACGGCCACGGAAATCTACAAGGGCGACCGTATCGCCTCCGTCAACACCAGCGTGGCGAACAAGATCACCTTCAACTTTACCGGCACATACTCTGTGGCTACGTCGCTCCGGAGCGTAGTGATCAACAGCGATCCGATTTATTAAGGAAAGGAGACTGAACCATGGCACGGAACATTTTCTTTGTTGAGGCGGCCATCGTCGACGCGAACGGCACGCTGCACATCCTGGACGGGTATCCCAAGACCTTCGACAGCAAGCACTACAACGATGACGTGGACAAGACGCGCAGGCGCGCAGAGGGCGAGTTTTCCGACACCTGGGGCGCAATGTGCAAGGTGGACACCCGGATGATCCAGACCGTCACCCTGACCACGATTGACGGGATGCAGCTGGACCGGAAGACGAGCGGGCAGTTCCCGGACGAATAATGCTGTGGATGATAATCCTCTCGATCGTACTCGGAGCGGCGGCCGGCGCGCTGCTGACCGCCGCGTACTTTGTCAAAAAGGGGGATGACGATGAATAACATGGTGGAAGTCGCCGGCATGATCCGGGGCTGGAAGGAAGCCGGCAAGACGAAATCCGAAATCGTGATCCTGACGGCGAAGGCGACAATGGGCTGGCCGTATGTGTGGGGCGCGATCGGGGACGAGGACACCGTGGAGCGCCGGGAGTACTACATGAACCGCAGCGCCATCGGCGAGAGCGACAAGGAGCTGATCCGGAAGCGCTGCCAGCAGCTGAACGGATCGGCGGACAGCTGCACCGGGTGCACTTATTTTCCCGGCGGGTTCCATACGCGGATGTTCGACTGCCGCGGGTTTACCCGCTGGCTGCTGGCGCAGGTGGGGATCAGCCTGCAGGGCGCCGGCGCGACGAGCCAGTGGAACGACAACAGCAACTGGAGCGAGAAGGGCGAGATCTCCGCGCTGCCTCCAGGGAATGTCGCCTGCGTGTTCAAGCACATCGCGAGCACCGGCAAGATGGACCACACCGGGATGCACATCGGGAACGGGGTGATCATCCACTGCAGCGGGGAAGTCAGGACCGGCAAGACAACGGACAAGGGATGGACGCACTACGCGATCCCGAAGGGAATGGATGGTGATGTGCCTGTGTGGAGGCCTACGATCCGGCGGGGATCGACCGGGGACGACGTGAAGTACTGCCAGGAGATCCTGATCGGGCTCGGGTACAACCTGGGCAGCTACGGCGCGGACGGGAAGTTTGGCGCGAAGACGGAGGCGGCGGTCCGGGCCTTCCAGAAGGCGAACGGGCTGGGCGTTGACGGGATCGTCGGCCCGATGACGTGGGAGAAGCTGGAAAACGTCAGCCCGCAGCCGACGACGCTGTACACCGTGACGGTGCCGCATCTCACGGAAGCGCAGGCGGACGCGCTGACGGCGACCTATCCCGGGGCGTCAAAAAAGGCGGAAGGGGAGTGACCGGCATGGAAGAGCTGACAGTGCTCCAGATCCGTGATTTTGCGATTGTGGCGATCGCGGTGATGGGGTTTATTGTTTTACTGGGGAATGTCATCAAAACGATACACGAATGGAGAAAGCCGGGAATGAGCGAGGCAGAATGGCGGGGCGAAGTGGACCGCAAGCTCGGAAGCGATAACGAGCGGATCGCTTCGCTGGAGGACGGGAACCGGGTGATCTGCCGGGCGCTGATCGCGATGCTGTCGCATGAAATCAACGGCAACAGCATGGACAAATTGCGGGCGGCGCTGACAGATCTGCAGAACTATCTAATAGACAGATGAGGTGATACGGATGAGCACGCCACAGTTTACGACCCCGACCTTTACGCTGACGTTTAACGACGCGGAGCTGGACCTGACCACGGCGAACAACGTCTACGTGACGTTTGAGTGCGGCGGGGACTGCCTGACAAAGACCGGGGAGGAGATCACCGTCGCCGCGAAGCAGATCGACATTCCGCTCTCCCAGGCAGAGACCGGGAAGATGAGCGGGACGGTCCGGATCCAGGCGAACTGGACGAGCGGGGACGGCCAGCGCGCCGCCAGCGAGATCGCGGTCGCCGTGATCGGCGAGCAGCTGCTGAAGAAGGTGGTCGAATGATCAATCCGATCGTGGTGCCGATGACGGTATCCGTGGCGGGGACGAGCCTGCCGGTGAATGCTGCCGCGTCCGCGGTGACGGCTCATTGCGCTGTCGCTGCCGCGTACAGCATGCTGCCTGTGCCGACCTATGACGGGCCGACGGAGGTTACGCCGTCCGACGAGGAACAGACGCTGCACACGCTGGGCACGGCGCTGCTGCAGGACATCACGGTGCATAAGATCCCGTCCAATTACGGACGGATCAGCCTGACGGGGAACATAATTACGGTATCGTAGGAGGGGAAAACATGGCACAGAATGTAGTGATCAACGGCGTTACGTACCAGAACTGCCCGGAGGTGGATATCCCGAAATCCGGCGGAGGCACGGCGAAGTTCATGGACACGGACGACGCGACGGTCACCAGCGCGGACATGCTCAACGGGGTGACCGCGTATGCCGGCGGCACGAAGGTGACCGGCAACATCCAGAGCAAGGCAGCGGCAACCATCACGCCCGGAACGGCAGACCAGACGATCGCATCCGGGCAGTACCTGTCCGGTGCACAGACGATCAAAGGCGATGCAAACCTGATTTCCGGCAACATCCTGTCCGGGAAAACCATTTTCGGCGTTTCCGGCAGTTTGTCCATGCCGACCATTTCGCAGGATTCCACCACGAAAGTGCTTACGATTCAGTAAGGAGGGAGATCATGGCGAAAAATATCGAGTTGATGGGAGCAGTTTTTCCTGATGTTCCGTCAATCCTTTTGCCACAGTATGGCGGTGGATTGGTGCAGTATGATGACACAACGGATGCCAATGCGGTGGCATCGGACATCGCAAACGGGAAGACGGCATATGTCAACGGGTCGAAAGTCATAGGCACTGCATCCGGTGGTGGTGGGGCATCGAATCTTGTGACGGGGACATTCAAACCGACATCCGCAGAAAAGGGACTTGTCAAAACAATGACCCTTGACTACTCCGGCACAGGGTATCCTATTGCATTATTCATTTTCCCAAAGGACGGAATGTTTAACACATCCTCCGATATTTACAACAGGGTTCAGCGGTATGGAATCCTTGAAGCAACATATGTAAAAAACTACCCGTTGCTGACTCCAAGTTATACGAACGCAGGAGATCAGGACAGGATGGGTGCATTTGTTGTTTATAGTAATTCTTCATCCGCAATCGCAGGAAACAATAGTTCAACAAACTCAAGCAAAACAGTTGCAACCTTCAATTCAACAGACCCTGCGGAAAACGTATTTACATCTGCGAGGATTACGAGCGCAAAAACATTAAAGGTAAGGGTTGCAAACACTTCATACGGCTATTATGACGGCATCGAATACCGCTACGTTGTAGTCTACTCATCGTAAAGAAAGGGGAGAAACACATGATCAATTGGAAAGAATGGGCAAAGGCGGCACTCATCCGGGCGATTCGGACGTTCGCTGAATCTATGCTGGCCTACATCGGCACAGGCGCAATCGTCCTCAACGATGTGAATTGGATTGCCGCACTCTCTGCTGGCGGCATGGGTTTCGTCATGGCTTGGTTGCTGGCCTTGACGGGTCTGCCGGAAGTCGAAAAGGTCCAGCCGCCTGATGAGGGGAACGGCTGACAGAATGATAAATGCCTCGGGAGTGATCCCGGGGCGCTTTTTTTGTGCCTGTGAAAACCTGTCTACTACCGAGTTATTACCGAGAGATGTGCCTGGAGTGCCTTATTTTCCGTTATTCTGCCATGACTACGAATCAAAAGGTCGTGGGTTCGAATCCCGCCGGGCTCACTTCCCCGAAGCGTTGAAAATAAAGCGCTCCGGGGATTTTTTTGTTTTCCCGGAAGCGCCAAAAATACCCCTGTATACCCACGAAAATCCGGTCTACTACCGAGCTACTACCGAGTTGATTTTCCGGGGAAAATGGCCGGATGGACACTTTGATCAGCAGTCAAAGTTGCTTACTTGATGGAATCCATCACGGCCTTCAGTTCGTCCAGATCTGTTGTCTGGTATTTCGTCTGGGTGAAAGTGTAATCGGAATGCCCGATCAGCGCGGCCTTGTCCCGATCGTCGCCGGCAGCGTTCTTCAGCTTGTTGCTGAAGGTGTGCCTGGCAGCATACGGAACCTTGCCCTCCGCGATGCCCAGACGTGCCATGATCGGCTTGAACACATTCTCCCTGAAGTAGTTGTCACTCATCTCTTTGAAAGACGTAAAATGGGCCACGGGGTGCTTCTTGGAAGCCCTCCCGAAGACGTACTGCGGGAATACCAGATCCGTCCCGGGAACCATCAGCCGGTCGCGGATGATTTCTTCGATCTTCTGGTGCACCGGCACCGTGCGATCCCTGCCGGCGTCCGTCTTCTTGCCCTCGACTATGAACAGGCGGCCCTTGTGCTCGATGACCTGATCCTTTCGGAGCTCCAGCATCTCGCCGGGCCGGTAACCGAGATAACAGAGGCAGAAGATATATTCCGCGTACCTGTGCGTCCCGATGGCCTGCCGGATCTTTTCCACTTCTATATCCGTCAGCGCATCCCGCTTGACTGACTTTCCGCGCCCGGTGAAAAGATTCTCCGATTCGATCTGGCTGACGATGTGCTTGTCCCGCGCATACTTCCAAAGGAGGCCCGCCACGACCTTCATGTTCTGATGGGTGCGCTTTCCCTTCGGGCATGCATCCATGCAGGCCTGCAGCTCCGCAGCGGTGATCGTCCGGATCTGACGGTCGTGGAGCGTTGCGTAATAGTTGTACGCGGCGCGGTAACCGGCAGCCGTTGACGGATCAATCCGCTGAGAATACTTCGGCTCCCATTCGTCGTAGATCTGGCGGAGAGTCAGCGACAGTTCCGGAGCGTCCTGCTTCTTCGCCTTCAGCTGCTCACAGTACGCCAGCGCATCCTCCCGGCGCTTGAATCCGCCTTTGGTGCGCTTGATCGGGATCAGCTGCTTCTGGTTCTCCGGATTGTCCAGGCTGAATGGAGGCAGCGGGCGGTAACCGTCCACGATCTGGGCTACCCAGTACCGGTGATCCGAGTCATAGTACGCACAGCCGGTCCCGTTGCCTCTGCTTTTCGTCCGGCGCTTCCTGCTGGTGATCAGCTTCTTGCCGCACTGGTTGCAGTAGACGGAACCGTCCGGCGGCGTGGCTTTGCATTTCGGGCAGATCATGGTCATTCTCCTCTGAAAAGCAGGTCGACACAGATGAAATAATGATTCGTTCTCGGGTCGTACGCTACAGAGTAGGAATCGTCGAACAGCATGGCGGTCTCCGTGTTGTTGCCGGTTTTCGCGGTGACGGATCCGTCATCGTTCATCTGCCAGGTGCCGACGAATGCGCGGCCGAATCCTTCGTCATCCGGATTAAAGGATTGTGCAAGGAAGAAGCAGGTGTGGTTCTCTGCGAGGTAGATCATGATCATTGCCGGCGCGCCGTCCTTCTGCAGTTCGTACGACGCCCAGCAGCCGACAACGTCTTTTTCCGCTGCCAGCGCAGCTGCCGGCAGGAGCAGGGCCAGGATCAGGATCAGGGCGAGCAGTTTTTTCATGTTAAACACCTCCATATTCATGATAGTTTTCGTTGTACATCTCACCGCGCCGGAGATGCAGCAGCTCATGGTCGTAGGTGAGCAGCTGCTGCTCTCTGGGCAGGCGGGAGTTGATCACGATAATCGGCTCATAATCCGAGCCGAGGCAGATGAACCCGCGGACATCCACGGGCAGATCCTTCAGGACGATCGGGACTTCAGCCATCTTCATCGCGCTCCTTTTTGTTCCCCTTGATGCGAATTTTACAGGAGCGCATGATGGAAAAATCAATCATCATCGCCGCGCTCTTTTACGATCTCTTTCACGATGCCCGTCACGGCGTCCAGCGACTGCGGCTTGAGTCCCATCTGGATATCAAACAGCATACGCAGTTTCGGATTCTGATGGAGCGCTTCCAGCCGGACCTGATACTCATAATCCTCCGGTCCGCTTTCAGTTGTCAGCGTGGAGTATTTGACACCCAGCATGTCCGCCAGCCTCTGCATGACGTCGATCCGCGGATACCGCTGACCGGTAAACCAGTTCGAGACGGTCGCGGATGATACTTCCAGTTCCCGGCAGATATCTGCCTGGCTGATTCCTTTTGCTTCCATAAAATAACGAAGGTTCCTGACGAAGATTTCCCGTGCGTTGTCTGGCATATTCGATTCCTCCTTGGAACATTAGTATAATCGAAAAAAGTAAGAAAAACAAGCACAGTAATAAAAAAATCTAACTTTATGCTTGACATCTCACTTTATGTAAGTATAATGGATTGTGGTTCCAGACAATTTCAAAGGAGGTGAAGTACAAGATGGAGGGTAACAGACCGCCGAAAATCTCCCTGGCAGCTGCCCGCGTGAATGCCGGATTCCTTCAGGAAGTAGCTGCGCTGAAGCTGAAGATCAACGTGGCAACGCTTCGCAGCTGGGAACGCGGCGACACAGTGCCTGGATACGACAAGGTGATGGAGATCTGCAAGCTGTACAAGTACCCGGTCGATTATATTTTTTTCGGCAAGAGATCACTTTAAGTAAGGAAAGGAGTGCAAAACATGATCGGGACATGGAGAAAAGCGAACCGGGAATTTCCGGAGGACGGCCATCAGGTGCTTTGTCTCATCGAACTGAGAAACGGTGAAAGGCGTTTACGTATTGGCACGCATTATATTGTGAATAGTGTTAAAGACGGGCATTGGTACATAGGCGGCAGAGATAACAGTGTTATCGCCTGGATGACGCTGCCGGAGATCCCGGAGGGCGAGATTCCGCTGAAGGCCACCGTGCAGGATGCCGAATCGAAGCTGAAGGACTGCGTGAACGAGCTGTGCCTGCACTGCGGAGCCTACCAGCGGGAGCACGAAGGCGCCTGCGACGGGTGCCGGTGGAAGAAGATGAAGGAGGAATTGACGTGACGGATCTGATGAAGGCGGCTGTCGAAGGCCGGCCGGTGTATTCGGAGCCGGTGCTGCAGCTGATGGCCCGGGAGGACGAGATGGTGCCTGCGGCCGCGATCGCTCCGGTGGTGAAGATGCACCCGGACGTGATCATCAAATACGCGAAAGAGGGCAAGTGGCCCCGGGAGATCTGCAACTACATCGTCAGCGGGACGCACGTCAAGTTTTTCCGGATCGACTTTTTGCGGAAGGGAGGATGGATCCAGTGAGCGGATACAAGACCATCAAAACGAGCATGGGCCATAAGATCCGCGTGAAGATGAGCCGGCAGGAGATCCGGGAGCGGCGGATCCTGCAGGCGCTGATCATCGGTACGCCCATGATCCTGTGCTGGCTGTTCGCCTACGCGGGAGGGATGTTATGAAACGCGCTGTGATCCTGCTGGCAGCGGTCCTGACGCTGCTGGCCACGCCGGGGCGGTCGGAGCGGATCATCGAGCAGGTGTGGATCCTGTGCGATCCGGAAAGTTACGTGACCTTAAGAGAGGGTCCCGGGAAAAGTAAGCCGGAGTTCGGCGGGGCCGGTGTGGGCGCGGAGTTCTGGACGGACAACATCCAGAAGAACGGTTACTTGCACATCATGGAGATCCCGGCAGAGGAAACGGAGGGCTGGATCATTGCCCGGAATATCGTCTACGACCGGCCCGTGGAGATCAACCGCGTCATGGAGGTCAGCGCGGTGGGCCGGGTGGCCTGCCGGAAGTGGGTCGGCGGAAAGATCAAAGCGTGGCTGCGCGACGGCGACCGGCTGACGGTGTACTGGGCCAGCCCGACGTGGGCCGTGACGGACAGAGGGTACGTGATGACGGAATTCCTGAAAGAGGTGGAGGAAGATGGTGACGAAGTGCCCGGTCTGTAAGAAGCGCACGGTGGTGCTGTATCCGGACCTGTGGGCATACAAGCGGAAAGGAATCTACTACTGCACATGGCACTGCCTGAGAGTGCAGGAACGCAAGGAGGACGAAAAAATGGCAGGAAAACAGGCCATCAGCGAGGAGCAGCGGATGCACGCGGTTCAGCTCGCGATAAATGGCGAGAACCCGTTCCCGTATCTGGCGGAATGCGGATCGACGAATCCGAAGATGTACTGGGGATGGATGAAAGGCGAGATCAAAAAGAAGGATCCGGAGCTGTACGCAAAGATCCCGGACCTGCGGAACGTGAAACCGAAGGAGAAGACGATCTCCGCGGCGGAGGCGATGCAGGGCATGCAGGACGCTGCGGACGAGTTCTTCGGGAAGTGCGAGGACATGGGGCTGATGAAGAAGGCTGAGCCGGAGCCTGTGATCAGCAAGCCGGTGAACTATGAAGGGCTGCTGGTGCGCGAGGTGGAAGGCACGTTCGACCGGTACCGCCGGAGCGACGTGAACGACAGGACGTATATCGACTTTGAGAACGCCGACAGGCTGGACACACTGAGCCTGACGGTGGAACAGTGGCGGAGCTTCCGGGAGGAACAGGAGAAGGCCGCCGCGATCCTGGGGGTGACGCTGTGAGTGATCTGCAGGTGCTCCCGCTGGTGCGGGTGGATGCCAAGTACGGCAGGCTCGGCGGAAGGTACCCGGAGCGGATCCGTGTGGCAATGGCCGACGGAACGACGCAATGGTACCAGATCGAAGTGAACCAGCCGACGCCGGTGCTGAAGGATCAGCTGGACGAGTTTACGGAGTTGTGTATCGGATATGAAAAAAAGTGACCGGGTGCTGTGGCCGCAGCATCCCGGCCGGAGACCATATATTATGTCGTGGTCATTGTACCACAGAACGGAGGAAAAGTGAATATGAGAGCACTGTATGAGATCGATCAGGAGATCCTGGCATGCGCGGACATGGAAACCGGCGAGATCCTGGACACGGAGCGGCTGGACGCGCTGCAGATGGAGCGCGAGCAGAAACTCGAGGGCGTGGCCCTGTGGGTGAAGGACCTGAACGCGGAGGCGGAGGCCGTGAAAGCCGAAGCGGATAAGCTGACCGCCCGGAAGCGGGCGCTGGACAACAAGATCACCGCGCTGAAGTCCTGGCTGCTGATCGCCCTGGACGGCGGGAAACTGAAAACGCCCCGGTGCAATGTGTACCAGACGCACAGCCAGCGGCTTGCGGTCGTGGATGAGGCCGGGTTGATCAGCTTTCTGAAAACTCTCGAAGATCCTGGACGGTTCGTGCGGTACACAGAGGAGCTGCGGAAGGACGAGATCAAGAAGGCGCTGAAGGACGGGACGATCATTCCCGGCGCGGCGCTGGAGACGACAGAAAGCGTGGTGATTAAGTAATGAACATTACCAGAGGACCGAAAAAGACGGCCATACGCGTCGGGATCTACGGGACGGAGGGCGTCGGCAAGACCACCTTCGCCTCCATGTTCCCGGGCGCGGTTTTCATCGATACGGAGGGATCCACGTCCCATATAGACGTCGCCCGCTTCGATCCGCCCCAGGAGCTGGGCGACGTGATCAAACAGATCCAGTACGTGATCAGCAACCCGGAGAAGATCGGCACGCTGGTGATCGACACGGTGGACTGGCTGGAGAAGCTGATCTTCCAGAACGTGTGCGCGGAGAAGAAGATCCAGAACATCGAAGACCTGGGCTACGGCAAAGGCTATGTGTACGCGAAGCAGAAGATGCAGCAGATCCTCGAGATGCTGGACATCGTGATCCACCTGGGCGTCCATGTGGTGCTGGTGTGCCACAGCACGATCCGGAAATTTGAGCTGCCGGACGAGATGGGCAGTTATGACCGGTACGTGCTGAAGCTGAACGAGAAGAACATCAGCCCGCTGGTGAAGGAATGGGTGGACATGCTGCTGTTCGTGAACTACAGGACGGACATCGTGACCGATCCGGACGGGAAGACGAAGAAGGCCCGCGGCGGGCAGAAGCGCATTATGTACGCCAATCACAGCGCCTGCTGGGACGCGAAGAACCGCTTCGGCCTGCCGGACGAGATGCCCTTCGATTACGCACAGATCGGCCACCTGTTCGGCGAGGCGAAGCCGGTGGATGCGGAAGACATCCCGGACGAACGGATCGAGCCCGGCGAGCCGGTGGTGCTGCAGCCGGCAAGGCAGGACGCGCCGGCGGAGGTCAGCACCGTGAAGGCCGTGCCGAAGACGAAGAAAAAGGGCGCACCGGAGCGCCCGGAAGGCATGAAGAGCGAGGACCCGGACAAGAATGTGCTGCTGGAGAAACTGTGGGGCCGGATGCAGCTCAACGGGATCGACGATCCGCTGGTGCTGCAGAGCGTGGTGGCGGAGAAGGACTATTACGACCTGACCGTGCCGGTGAAGGACTATGACAAGGATTTCATCAGCGACGTGCTGATCGAAGCCTGGGACCAGGTGAACAGCCTGTGCCAGACCAAAATGCGTGATTTACCATTTTAATTAAGAAAGCGAGGAAGAAAACTATGGCCAATGAGAATCTGAAGACCTATGACTGGGACGACGAGGTGGAGCTGACAGAGGACCAGGAGCGCGGCGGGAAGGAGACCACGATCCTGCCGGAAGGGAAGTATCCCTTTGAGGTGATCAAAACCGAGAAGCAGTGGTACGACGGCGGGGCGAAGATCCCGGCCTGCAACATGGCGAAGGTGTTCCTGCGGATCGACGGCGGGGAGCTGGGCATGGGATTTACCGCGGAAAACATCTACCTGGCGGAGGGCTTTGAATGGAAGGCCGGCGCTTTCCTGCGGGCCATCGGCGTCCGCAGCCACGGCGACAAGCTGGAGTTCAAGAAGCTGCTGCACTGCGACGGCGAGCGCGGCCGGTGTGAGATCTACGTGGACGAATACGAAGGCCGGGACGGGAAAACCCACCAGAGCAACAAGCTGAAGCGGTTCTTCGACAAGGAAGAGGAGGCCCCGAAGAAGGCGTTCAAGAAGGGGGCGTTCTGATGGACATCGCGGAGGCCCGGGAGATCCTCAGGCACATCCCATGCGCTTCCCTTAATTACCAGGAATGGACGAATGTAGGCGCGGCCCTCCACAAGGAGGGCCTGCCCTGCAGCCTGTGGGACGAATGGAGCCAGACAGACGGATCCAGATACCACGCCGGCGAGTGTGAAAAAAAGTGGCGGACGTTCGGCAATTATGCCGGCACGGACGTGACGATGGGCACGGTGTACCACATGGCTGTGGAGTTCGGCTGGGATCCGGTGGCCGGGAAAAAGACCTACGGCTGGGACGATGTGATTACCTATGACGGCGAGCCGATTGACACCAGCGGATGGCAGAAGGAAGACACGAAACCGATGGTGCCTCCGCCGACCAAGGACGCCTTCAGCCCGGCGAAAGAGGCCAGCGACTATATCAGCGCACTGTTCGAGCCGGACGAGAAAGTCTGCTACATCACAACGGCCTACCAGGACGAGGACGGGAAGTACAAGCCATACGGAAAGACGTCCAGCCGGACGGCGAAGCAGCTGCTGGACAGTATTAAGAAGCACCCGGACGATATCACGCTGACCTTCGGCGATTATACAGACGCAGCTGGCGTCTGGATCTGTTTCAACCCGATGGACGGCGAAGGCCGGAGCAACAGGAACGTTACCAGCTACCGCTACGCACTGGTGGAGAGCGACACCCAGGACATCGACACGCAGTACCAGATCATTCAGGACCTTCGGCTGCCGGTGAAAATGCTGGTGCATTCCGGCGGAAAGAGCCTGCACGCCATCGTCAATATCGGCGCGGTGGATTACAAGCAATACCAGGAGCGCGTGGATTTCCTGTACACAGTGTGCCGGAGGCATGGGCTGGTCGTTGACACACAGGACAAGAACCCGAGCCGCCTGAGCCGGTTCCCTGGCTTCCGGCGGGGAGAGAAGCTGCAGTACATCGTTGACCGGAACATGGGGATGTCCGACTTTGTGGAATGGCAGCACTACATCGAAGACGAAATGGTCGAGCCGATGCAGGTGCAGAACCTGGCGGAGATCTGGGATGATATGCCGCCGGTCAAGCCGGAACTGATCGAAGGCATTCTCCGGCAGGGCCACAAGATGCTGCTTGTTTCCTCCAGTAAGGCCGGGAAGACCTTCGCGCTGATCGAGCTCGCCATCTCCATCGCAGAGGGCAATCGTTGGCTCGGTTTCCGGTGCAGGCAGGGACCGGTTCTGTATCTGAATATGGAACTGGACGAGGCGTCCTTTGATGACCGGATGAAAAAGGTCTACGAAAAGATGGACCTGACAAAAACGCACCGGGAGAACATCGACATCGTACATCTGCGCGGAAAAGTAGAAGTCCTCGAGAAACTGATCCCGCAGATCACCCGGACCATGAAAGCAAAGGATTATGCAGCGGTGATCCTGGATCCGACCTACAAGCTGGGCATCGGCGACGAGAACGCAGCTGAGGCGGTGATCAAGTTTACCAATTCCATCGACCGGATCGCGAATGCCGGCGCCAGCGTGATCTACGCGCACCATCACAGCAAAGGCGCCCAGGGGTCGAAAGCGAGCATGGACCGGGCCTCCGGTTCCGGCGTTTTCGCCCGGGATGCTGACGCGCTGCTGGACATGATCGAGCTGCGGATCCCGAAGGAACGCATGGACGAGGTGAAGGCAGAGTACGGCGAAAAGGTGACCGCGTGGAGGCTGGAAGCAACCCTCCGCGAGTTCCCGCGGATCGAACCGGTGAACCTGTTCTTCTCTTATCCGCTGCATGAACTGGATGCCCGGGAGATCCTGTCCGATGCGAACCTGGAAGAGAACGAGCGCAGCATGGACAACGGACGGGAAATCGGAAGCCTGGCAAAAAGCGCGAAGAAGGCAAGCCTGAAGGAACGACTGCTGGATGCGATTAACCGGGACGAAGAATTCGGAAAGCGGAAAACACAGAAGCAGTACGCCGAAGAATTCGGAGTCACAGAGCGGACGATCAGGACATACCTGAAAGAGCTCGAGGAAGACATCTGAAAAACCGGAAAAAAGCGGAAAATCCAGTTTATATAGAGATATTTCCTTCTGGTTATACTGTGTCCTTCCTAACCGTGGTAAGGCGCCTGCTGCGCGCGCCTTCCTCCCGGTTAAAAGGAAGGACTGTGAAAGGAGTTTCCGATGAAGTTCAAGCTGAAGATGATCCCGCCGACCGCGACAGCCCAGCAGAAGGGCGAGCGGGTTGTCGGCGGATATATCCACCACTACAAGAAGAAGAACGTCGCAGCTGCGGAAGCGATCCTCCGCGACGCGCTGCTGACGTATGTGCCGGAGGCGCCGATCACGGATCAGCCGATTATGCTGAACGTGATCTGGATCTTCCCGTACCCGAAGAGCGCCAGGAAGCACCGGCCCGGCGAGAAGCGATGGAAGATCACCCGGCCGGACACGGACAACCTGAACAAGCTGCTGAAAGATGTCATGACGGACATGGGTTTCTGGAAGGATGACGCGCTGATCTGCTGGGAAGAGATCGTCAAGGTGTACGACGATGAGCCCGGGATCATTATCCGGATCGACATCATGGACCCGCCGGAGGATGACTTTCTATGAGTGATGTGAAACCGTTCATCAAGTGCGTCGACTTCTGGCCGGTGCAGATACCGCCGGACAAGCTGGACGCATACCGGCAACTGATCGACGAGGGCCAGATCCGGAAGCATCATGTGATCCACAACCGGAGAACCGGATCCACGACGGTCGAGTATTACGCGATAGCGCCGCACGAGTGGATCCTGGAAGAACTGAAGAAAAGGGCGGAGGTGATTTGATGGGCTGGAAGCAATACCCGATCCGCTGCATGATCTGCGGCGAAGAGACCGCCCTGGTGGGCGAGGACATCGACAAAAAATATACGATGGAGCACTTTGCCGCGGAGGGCTGGGTGTTCAGCAAGTATAAAACCATGTGCCCGGAGTGCCGGAAGAAGGAAAGCGAACGGTTCGAGCAGATGACGATGGAGGTGGATCCGGATGCCTGACAGGGAGAAGGTTATCAAGGAATATGAGGATTATGTGAACAGTTATATATCGTTGACCACAAGCCATGATTATGAATTTGAAATGCACAAAGCTGTCCTTGCCATGCTGAAAGAACAACAAAACGAAATAGAAATCCTACGCAATACCATGCAGAGCATGATGGAAGGGATGGTGGTTGTAAGTGGCGGACATTGAGAAGGTTATCAAAGGGCTGGAAGAATGTACAGGGAATGGGAATTGCACGAAGTGTAAGTACGGAAAAGAGAAACAAGCATTGAGTTGTAAAAAATTGCTTGCTGATGCATTAGAACTGATAAAAAGTTCAAGACTTATTCATACAGAACACGCTTTGTATTGTGGTACTTATATAGATAATGCGGAAGGTCGGTGAAGTGGGAATGAGACGAGAATATATTGTTACGATTGATTATATTGGGGAACCACCGGGGAATGATGAACTTGTCCGGTGCGAAAATTGCAAACACAGACCAATTATGCCAAAGGATCATACAGATGGTTTTGATTTGAAATTTCCAGACAACAAATGTCCATGCCAATGCGAAGACGGCTGGTACTCATGGTATCCGAAAGATAATTGGTTCTGCGCCAATGGGGAACGTGCTGAATGAAATGACGCTTTTAAATCACATGGAGGTATAAAAAATGGATTTTCACGATATGTTTCTACCAGACCCAAATAAAGAGACTGTAACAGAAGAAATGCACCCGGAAAAGGAATGGTTTGAAGAAGCGTGTCACATGAAAGCAGAGAACCTTCCTGCGTTTTATGAGAAGATGACACACGCATACAACCATGATTACGGAACAGCTTGCCATGCGGTTGCAGCTTGTGCTTTGGCTGCTGCGTGGGCAGCTTGCGGGGAAAATGACACAGGATTGAGTGGATTCCAAGCAGGATTTGTGATGTGGGACTTTATCAAGAACTGGACAAAGACAGGGAACGAGTGCGGTTTAAGGCTTGTGGATTATGACGATATGCTTTATCCGCAATATGAACACAAGTTTGATAAGGTCATTGACGAGGATACTTGGAAAGCGATTCAAAACAAGGCAAAGAAGAACATTGAAACAAACGATTCTGCTTGCGGTGCAGTGTTCCAACATTGGAGAAAAATTGCTAATGGTCAAGTGCCGTTTGGGTATCGTGTTGTGGAACGAATCTGACTTGAAGGCAGCAATAACTTTGCATAAGGAGTGAAAGACGAAAATGTTATCAGGAATTTTTGTTGGTTTGGCTGTAGCTCTGATCATTTTTCTGGCGTTTGGATTTGGTGTGAAGATCGGTGCTCGGTCCGCGAAGGAACGGATAGAAGAAAAGCTCGGGGATACGTTGGAGAAAGTGCTGGAAAGATTAAAACAGGGAGGGTGACCAGATGGACACACTGGAGAAGCTGGAGGCACTGCGGGACGCGTGCATCCTGCAGCAGGCGCAATGGACGAACGAACCGCTGATCGAGTGCGGGGAGTTCACCTACGGCGTGCCGGTGGTGCACCGGTGGGACGAAACGACCCGGCTGAAGGTCGGGAAGTTCTGCTCCATCGGCGGCGGCGTGAACATCCTGCTGGGCGGGGAGCATCATCACGAATGGATCACGACGTACCCGTTCGACGTGCTGCTGATGGACGGCGTGGCGAAGAGCAAGGGCGACGTGGTGATCGGGAACGACGTGTGGATCGGTGACTTTGTGACCATCCTGAGCGGGGTTACGATCGGAGACGGAGCGGTGATCGGGGCCGGGAGCGTGGTGACCAGAAATGTACAGCCGTACACGATTGTCGGGGGAAACCCGGCGAAGTTTATCAAAGCGAGGGAAAATATATGCTCCGACTGGTGGGATCTGCCGCTGGAACAGCTGGCGGAAGTGATCCCGATGCTGCTGGATGAAAACGTAGCGAATATGTTCCGATGGAGGTGGGAAAAAACACATGAATGACATCACTGATTACGTGATCACCCACCGGGACTGGCCGATCGTCCAGGATGACCTGTACCGCGCGCTGTGCGTCGGCGGGTTCCGGAAGGACGGCTGGCTGTGCGCAGCTGACGGGGAGAACATCGAGCAGTACAACGACCGGCTGAACGAGCTGACGGGACTGTACTGGATCTGGAAGAACACGGACATCGAGTACGTCGGGCTGAGCCACTACCGGCGGTACTTCGACAACGGCGGACGGCTGGACGAAGCGGCGATCCGGTGGCTCCTGCAGGATGTGAAATACGACATCATCCTGAGCCGGATCCGGCTGCCGTGGTCGGTCCATCACAACATCTGCATGACATGCGGAGGGGAAACGGCGCGCGCCGCGTACGACGCGTTCCTGGAGACGATCCGGGAGCGTCAGCCGGAATACGCGGAGGCCTTTGAGGACGTGATGTGCGGGAGCGAGATGTACCGCTGCAATATGTTCGTAACCCGGCGGGAGATCATGGACCGGTTCTGCGGGTGGCTGTTCTCCTTCCTGACGGAGGCGGCGGACAAAGTGGACGTTTCCGGGCTGGGCTTCTACGGGAAGCGGGTATGCGGATATGTGGGCGAGGCTATGTGGACGGTGTGGCTGAAGCGGCACCGGCTGAATGTCTACGACATGTGGATCGGATAGGAGGGAGAGAATGGCGTTTTTCAGCGTGATCGTGCCGGCGCACAACAGTGAAAACTATCTGGACAGGTGCCTGCAGTCGGTGATTGACCAGACGTGTACGGATTACGAGCTGATTGTCGTATGCGACGCCTGCACGGACAGGACGGAGACGGTGGCCCGGAAGTTCACGGACCGCGTAATCGTGACGGACTACGGCATGGACGGGCTGGCCAGGAACGCCGGCATCGACGCCGCGGAGGGTAAATGGATCCTGTTCCTTGACGATGACGACTGGTGGATCCACGAGTATGTGCTGGAAGAGGTGCGCCGGGAGATCGGGGACCTGGACTTTCCCGCGGACATGCTACTGTTCGACTTTATCTGGCAGCGTCACCCGGACCATAAGCCGGGATACTACTGTCAGACGGTGGACAACGTGAACATCGCGGTGTGGTCGAAGGCGTTCCGGCGGGCGTTCATCGGCGACACGCGGTTCCCGGCGGTCCGGTTCACCAGCGACAAGCCGTTCATGGACGCGCTGATCGCGAAGCGTCCGCTGGCGAAACCGATGCGCAAACTGATGTACTGCTACAACTACATGCGGGAAGGGAGCCAGACAGCGAACCATGCGGAGGGGAAGGAATGAAAGCACCATGCAAGGGATGTGGGGAACGGCAGCTGCACTGCCACAGCAAGTGTGAAAAATATCTGGAATACAGGCGGGCGCTGGATGATGCCAGGGAAAAGGATCACGGGAAGGCGATACACTTTTCCCAGCGGAACCAGCGGATCTACTGGCAGAACCTGAAGCGCGGACGGAAGTGATCATGCGCGGATGGGTAGGCAGGTCCTGAGTCGGGTGGAAAGGCGGGACGCTCTCCCGATCCCGGCGGGCGTGCAACTGCCGGGCCGGTTCAAGTCCGGCCACGCGCTTTTCTGAAAGGAGTATGAAAAATGTTCGGAAGGAAGGAAGACAGGATGGAGAACACGGGAGAACGCACCGTGCGGAGCGGCAGGTGGATCGAACTGGAGGGCGCGATATGCGAAAAGGAAGACGACCAGCTGACATATATGCCGAGGGGGAAGATCAGCATCAACCTGGACCGGGTGGCCGGATACTACGACCACACGATCCTGATCGACGGGTACAAGATCAGGGTCATGGATTCCTACGCGCAGATCGCGCTGAAGGTGCTGGAGGCGGAAAAGTGATCCGCCTGTCGGAGCTCGATCGCAGCGAGCGCAGGGAGATCAGCCGGATCGTCCGGAGACAGAGGAAGGATGTGAGGAAAAGGTGAGCCATGAACAGGAGATCCTGACGGACTACAGGCTGATCGTCATGGAGATCGAAACGCTGGAGCGGCAGTCGAGGTTCCTGAACAAGTACATCGGCGGGCCGAAGCCGGTCCGGTCTCCGCAGCTGACGGGGATGCCCAGGGGAACGAACGACCCGGAAGCGGCCATGCTGCAGCAGATCGAGCCGGACGACCCGATCTATCACATCGAGCGGCTGAGCGATGACCTGCGGGAGAAGATGATCGAGTTCGAGGTCATCGTGAACAGGATCACGGACAGGCGGCTGTTCATTATTGTCCGGAATTACTACGCAATGGGGTGGACGGACGAGCGTATCGCCGAGAACATGGAGCTGTCCAGGCAGACCGTGCAGAAATTAAGGTCAGATTATTTCAATTCATTGGCATGATTTGGTTGAATTGGCACGGACTCCGTCCAATAATACTACCGTGAACAACTGTCACAGGACAGGTCACACACACGGGCAGCGTTTGGACATGGCGCTGCTCTTCCTTTTTGTCATTCTGCGGGGGCTGCCGGGGTGTCTCCTTCCCAGGCAAGCGGGTCGCACTCATGATACGGCGAGGTGGGACCAGAGTGCATCGTGATGCAGACATCGAGCGCTTCTACACAACGAGAGCATGGAGGCGCTGCAGAGACACAGTGCTGAAGGAGAGCGGCGGACTGTGCCAGCTGTGCCTGTCCAAAGGATTGATTGAGCCGGCTGTGCATGTGCATCACAAGGTTCCGCTGACAGCAGAGAATCTGAACAACCCAATGATCGCGCTGGACAGCAGCAACCTGATGGCATTGTGCGAGGCTTGCCACGCGGAACAGCACCGGAAGAAGCGGTGGAGGTGCGATGCGATGGGTCATGTGGCAATTTGAACACGCCCCCCTTGTTCAAAACGAAATTTTCGCGGGCGACAGG
>Ga0310690_10001969_pt1 | contig 34971 bp, 75 predicted proteins | sample AusTroGonzalo_MG_2_FD_207661 | JGI IMG/M metagenome (GOLD analysis project Ga0310690, IMG submission 207661) | Bovine rumen microbial communities from tropical cattle in Woodstock, Queensland, Australia - Gonzalo_04 (v2) (version 2) | ecosystem: Host-associated > Mammals > Digestive system >...
GCAGGTTGTTTACAACATTCACTTCATCGGCATAGAGGTCAATCCCGTAGTGTTCAGCAACGCCCTCAATCCTATCAAACTGACCGCCACGGACAAGTTCAACACGGCACTTGTTGAAAAGGTCAATGCAGTTACCGACAAAGGCATTTGACATACCAGCATCATCCAGCGCACGGCTGGAAAGACCGATGGCTTGCTCCGTTATGATGGTGTCCCACTTCTTTTCATCAACCCAATCTTTGGCAGGGTAGCAGCCATAGAGTTTCTTATACATTTTGGTCAATGCTGACATACCTTGCGAATGCAGGGTCTTGACATCAATGCCATCCTTTTTGTCACGCAGGTTGTAGTCGTTAAGGAGTTTTTCAGCAAGTTCCTTTACAATGCTTTTGTTAAAAGCAAGGAACAAGATTTCGGACTGACGGATGGTTTCCCCCGTCTTGAAGTCGGTGCGGTTTACCACGGGGAATGTGGATAACGCCATAATAGCGCAAGCAAGGCTGGTTGTAGTCTTACCACTACCAGCAACGGCATTCGTGACACAACTACCGTTCACGGGGTTAAGCACGAACTCAAAGAACGCTTCTTGATAGTTAGACCACTTACGGGAGAGGATAGAAGCAGGGATTACGGGTGCAAGGGTTTTGATTGTGTTTGTCATATTTTTGTGTTTTTGGTGTTGCTACGCAACCCAGCAAAAGCCGTGCCGAAGTAGTCAAATTAAAAAAATTTATTTCTCCAGCATAGCTGGGGGTATGGAGTCCGGTGGATGTCCCAGGGAGATTTCCAGCTGGCTGGCAGTCCGGAGTGAGAGGGCGAGGGGGATTAAGGGGGTGTGGGAGAGAGCACGCGCAAGTATGTGTGTGTGTGTGGCGTAGACACCAGCATCCAGCTGGACTTAAGGGGAGAAGGGGGTAGGGGGATATGGGGTGCGTAAGCACACCAGCATACATAAACAAGATATGATATAGACGGGTATGGATATGTACAAAAGAGATAAGAAAAAAGTAAGTGAGTTAGAGATAACATTAAATATAGTTTAGTAAAATGCTGGATAACATAAATTATATTTAATGTTAATGCTGGAGTTAAGTTATCATATATGATAGGTTATGTGTGAAAAACAAGGATAAACTATCATATATGATAAGTTATGTATGCCATCCGCAGGAGGGACTCATTTGAGTACCTATATTAGAAAATAAAAGGCTGGATAAGTAATCTATCAAACAAAACAAGATAATTGATTGTAGGGCAAAATAGCAGGCATTACGCACACAATGGACTCAATTGAGTACCTAAAAAGAAAGCCACCCCTTTCGGAGTGGCTCGGAGAGAGTTAGTTGGTTGGTTGGTTAGACCGCTTCGGGGAGAGGGAGATAGGCGGTAGCAGCCTTGTAGAGTCGCTGGTTGATGTCAATGTCCTTGGCGAAGGACTTGATGCCACGCATCTTGCGAGCCTTTTTGCCGTTGATGCCGACAACCGCACCGCCCTTCGTGATTTTCTCTTGCAGGATGTTGAACACCGCCCAAAGGGTGTCAGCCTTGTCCTCATCGCGGATGGGGGTCAGCAGGTCATCAATACCTTCCTTGTCAGCCACCATAGGGGCATCATCGGCAAGACCTTTGCGGTAGCGCAGGGCGTTGATGGCGAGTTCCTGCTTCTGCTCATCGGTCAGTACGATACCCTGCATATCGTTGAAAGTACCGATTTGGTTGTCCACCGCGCTGATGGCATTGGCAACTACTTCACGCAGGCGTTCCTCGGTGTAGTTGATGTGGCGGATGCTGATGTCTACGAACTGGTCGGTGCAGACCACAAGACCATTGGAGCAGACAAGGCGGAAAAGACCCACGCGGAAGGTAAAGGCGTTGAAGCCATCGTAGGAGTTCGTGAGGATGATGCGAGGGTAGCACTCCACATTCTCCACCTTCTTGACGGGGAAGGAATGTCCGTAGCGGTCATAGCCGATGTAGCCTACGAAGTTGCCGTCCTTATCGTGGATTTCATCCACGCGGTTGAATGCGTAGTTGCGACCCTGCTCATCCACATAGTCGGTACGGGAGATTTTCACATTGGGGTTTTGGAAAGCCACGATGTGGAAGGAACGGATAGAGGACTCCTTGCGCATTTTCTGCTGCTTGGCTTCCACGGGATACCAACCGAGGGTGGCGAGGTCATCAATGACCTTCTCCGTACCAGCGTACACATAACGCTCGGAAAGGTTGGGGTTGGTGGGACGGGGGCAGAACACCTTGGGGGCGATAGTGCGGATGTCATCCTTGGAGAGGAAGTTGGTGGGACGGACGTCGCTCTGATAAGAAACCATTGTACTCATAGTGCTTTTGTTTTATTAGGGTTTTACTTGTTGTTTGTCTTTACTTATGCAAGTATCGTGCCAAAGTAATCGAGTTAAGTGGAAAAGTGAGTAAATTAACCCACTTTTCCTTTGTTATTCGCCTGCATAAATGCATCGGCAACCATAATTTGTGCAAGGGAAGGGTCTTGCAGATAGACATCATAGAGTTTTGCCACGGGCTCAATTTTATCGGATGCTGCATTGACAAGGGCAAGCATTTCTTCCGCGAGGGTATCAACACTGGGGTTGACAATGCCTTTCATAACGAACAATGCAGTGGTGATTTGCATCATAAAAAACTCGTAGAGGTTATCATCCATAGGGATAGTGAGAGTGATGATAAGGCGGTTCTGCATAGGGGTCATACCCCTTTTTGCAATTTCTTTGAGGCAGTTAAACTTTTCCATATTACTTGTGTTTTTGGTTTGTAATATCATTCCTTACAAGAACTATACCAAACTTGATTACTTTTTGGAAAAAAGTGAACTAATTGTCCACTTTCTTCCCGTAAAGCATATCTGCATAGGCAAACATTTTCTTTGTGTCCAGCAGAGTGACACCGAATAACCACATAAGGAAAGTCTTATCGTGTGTCATTTTGTCAAGCCAATCCAAGTCAATGTCATAGTTGGCAGATATTCCGACCCATTCATCGGCTATGTGCATAAATAGGTCTCCTTTGGTCTCAATCCGGATTTCGCTACCTGCTGGAGCAGACCAAGAGAAGCCGGACTTACGGGTAAAGCGAAGTCTCTCGCTGAAGTGAGGATTGATGAGAGCCAGCATATCCTCAACTGAAGCAATAGCATCAGCATAGGTGGCGTGGGGAGTGGATGAAGCGAGTTCACCATAGCGGTCATAATGATTGACCCAAACGCAGTTGTTGTAGTCCATTACTTTGGTGGTGTTGATGGTGGTGTTAGTTTTCTTTTCCATATTCTTTGTTGTTTTGGTTGTGTCTACATTCTTATATACCGCAAAACTTTTCAAATCTTACAAGAAATTTCAACTTTTTTTCATTTTCTTGTTTTCCTTGCTGGTGTACACTATTATATACCCAGCTATCCAGCTATTCTTTCACCAAAACACAAAAAAAATTGGAGCACCAGCAAAATAATGCCGATGCTCCGGAGGAAACACACAAAAACACTATGGAATATTATTCTAGCCTACGCCAAAGTTCGAATCCTTTCTTGTAGGTCTCGTTAGCCTTGTTATCCAGCCAATCTGCTGGGATGAACACATCAATGCCACAAGAGGTCTCTTCAATGTTTGATTTGTCAATACCCAAGTCCTCGCATAGCATTTGGACATCACAAAGAGTTGGGGCATTACTACCACCATAGATGCAGACTTCACCATCCTCTTCGTAGTCGGTGCAAGACTTAAAGCCGTGGTTGTTGGCTATATGCTGGATGCCCCAAACGAGCATTTCAATGTTGGTCTTTTTCTCTGCCATAATTGTTCAATTAAAAAGGGAGAGAGCATTGTGCCCTCTCCCAAAACAAGAGCACAAATATTGATGGTTAGGTTATTCGTAATCGTGGAGGTCAATGAGGTCGGCTATCTCTCCAGCATCTTTGGTGTCAAGCGCATAAATGCAGTCATAGTCCACATCTTCGCCATCATCAATGATAACCTCAATGATAGGCTCACCTTCCTCTCCATCATCCACATAAAAGCCGATTGCTTTTCTTCCGTCAGTCAGTTCTACTGGCTCGGTGAACTTCTTTTCATCACGCAGGTCAAGTTCACCATAAGCGCCATAACAAGTCCTTTCAACCGCTTTCCAAACTTCATCGGGGACTTTGTATCTATCCACTTTGGCAAGCCAATCTGCATCCACAAAGTAGGCTGAACTCCCAAAGTCTTTGATACCTTTTTCATCGTTAATGAGGTAGGAGTTTTCACGAAAACCCTCTAACTCCATAAGGTCTTGGCTATCCGGCCATCTTACTGCAACGTAATACATAACTCACCTAATTTTTCCGATATTCAAGGGTCATAAAGGCTTCGTTGTTCTTTTCAACACTGCCGTACTTGTCCACGCATTCCCACTTCTGTCCTCTTTCAAGGACAATGTACCTTTCATCCCAAGCCTTTTCGCAGACTTTCTTTCCGCAGTTCCTATGGGCGGTGATATCATCGTACACCTTGAGCATTTGCTTTGGCTCAATCTTCACCACGAAGGAGGTGTTGAGGGTCTTTTCCTTTCCGGTGATAGCATCGGTGAAAATGTGGAGTTGGTTGCTGGGGATTTTGCTTTCTTCATCAATCACCAACTCTTTCCAATAAGAGCCACCTATCCCACCACCGCAGGACATAGTGATAAGCAGAACATTCTTGACATCTACCACAACCGGAGTTTCACTCGGTGAGCAGGTCTTGTGGATTTTGTAAATTTCTTCTACAATCATAGTGCGTATGTTTTTAGTGTGTTTGCTGTTACTCTATCAAAATTCGTGCCGTTATGCAACTTTACTACTTATTTGCTTTTGTGCATCACTCTTTATGGTAACGACATTAACATCATAGCCATACTTTTTCAGTGATACGGAAAACACATAGGCTATGTATTCTACTGATGTGCAGGATTTAGGATTGATGGCTGACACTTGTGCAGGACTAAACATAGCAGAGGTATTGGCATAGATGCTCACAAATACATCTTTCGTGGGGTGATTATAAACACCTTCTTCCACATATATCCGACATTTCGGATTATCGTTCAAGGCATCACAAATATCAGCCATTAAATCCCTAATACTCATAGTTTACTCGGCTACTTTTACCAATCTTAATAGATTTTCTTTTCGTACTTCACCTTACCCATAGGGGTCTTGATGATGATACGCAGGTACTTGCGTTTTTCGCCCTCACATTCAATTTCGTGGCGTTCACTATACCTTTGTTCATCTGGGTCAATGTAGTTTTCTTCCCCTCTCTTGCAGAGCATCTTGTCCTTGCTACCGCGCATCTTGCGGAGTTCTTCAAGGATTTTGGTGCACTTCTTCGGCTTGTTGTCAAGGAACAACCTCTCACCATATTCATCCCAAAGCACACCTCTCTTGCCACCCATTTGGGCGCAGAAAAGTTCGTAGTTGCCGAGGTTCATCTTCTCGCCCCATCTGCCCTCAATGACACCATACTTGTTAATGTAGTTCATAAGGGACTTGTATTCGGAGCAGGCAGGGTCGGCAAGGCACACTTTTGTGATAAGGATAACTTTGTAGCCACTCCAAGAGCAGGATTGCAGTTCCACTTCCTCACGCATAAAGTTAAGACCACTCCAGCCTTTGGTTTTCTTTTGCTCGTTGAGCAGGGTACTGAACTCACCAAAGACTTCGCGTACATCGTAGTGGGTGAGCACTTCGGCAAACTTTTCACAATTTACATTGATGGTGTAGGAGCGCACATCTTTGTGACCATTTGTCCAAGTGACATTACCACTTACCGAAATGTCCACCTGCTGGCTTGCTCTGCCCCAGCCATAGGATGCGGAGGTTAAACCCTTTTCCTTGTTGTACTTTCTTGCGTTAGAAAGTTCTGCTTTAACTTTCTTGAAAAGTTTAGCACCGATTTCTTTGTTCTTGTTCTCCATTGTGTTTGTTTTTATAGTTCAGTGTTGCTACTTCAACAATCGTGCCGGAACTAACTTGACAACTTAAATCACTTCAAATTCGTCACATTCCGGATTGACTGCAAGACCTCCCCAAGTCCCAAACAACTGACCGATGGAGTCAATGTGTTCTATCACACCTTCTTTTCCGTTGTACTTGGATGCCTGCCAATCAGTACCACCACAATCATCCATACGGATGATGCGAATTTTGTCACCTACTTTTGCCATAATTCTATTAGTTTTTGTAATCCATACTTGTCTATGCTACAAATACTATACCACTAAAAAGTGGTTATGTATCGTTTAACCTCACTTAAGGTATGGAAGTATAATGTCCTACCTCTTTCCTTTTTACCAAGGCGCTCTATCAGTACAATGTACCAATGAGCTAAACCTCTATCAGCATATCCGTATTTAATAGAGCCATCTTTATCCCAAAAGATGTCAACACCTTTATATGTTCTATGTGCCATAACTTCGTTAATTTAGTATGTTAAACAAATGTAATTACCACAAGGCGTATCTTCGGTCAGTTCACCAAAGTCAAGGTAGGCATCGGCTGGTCTGCCATTAAAATACTTGTTGTTAATGCAGTCCAGCATTTGTTCCTCGGTGAAATCTCCTTGGTACTGATTGCGCTCCTGGTAGCACTCATCAATCCATTCTCTACCTTTCTCTTTGTAGTTCTTAATGAACTCCAGCAGACTGAAACAAAACCAGCATACTTCCGTGTGCGCCCAATAGATACCATTGGGGTTTTGTTCGGTTACATATTCATTACTATCACTCTTATAAGTGTAGCCATTGACATGAACAATTTTTTCACCATCTTGTTCGGTGATGGAGTAAAAGTCACCCTCAAAGGGTTTAGATACTTTTTCAAATTTTTTCATAATGTGTGTGTTTGTTCGGTTACTTTTTTCGGATGTTAATGAAACCCAAATCTCCAACAATACCAACCTCAAAATCTTCTCCTAAGTTAATTGCATCTTCTAATAACTTTGCTATAACACTATCTCTATCATAACCACAATCGTACATTTTGTTCTGTACTTCCAGCAATACATTGGTGTCAAAGTATTCAATAACCACACGAAAACCATACATACACCACACACGGCTCGCCATGCATCTTATGTTTGCTCCCTTTTTTTTAATTTTAACGCCCTTATTTTTGGTAATTGGAAAACAATCCAATTCTTGTTCAATGAAAAACCATTTCTTTGAGTCTTGTGAGCAGGCATACTTTTCCTCCGCTCGTGATGCGTTGTCATAATCGGTCTTAACATAGCCGTTTTCATCCAGCCTAAAATCGTGGATGGATATTTGACCAAACGGCTCACGGAACTCATAGATTCCTTTTGAAGTGTACCTTTCCATAATGTGTGTGTTTTGTTCGGTTACTTATTTGCAAGTTCCGTGCCACTCCTAACATTGTCATAAAAAAAAACTGGCGAGTTTTCACAACTAGCCAGTTCGAATGATTAACACGAAAAACACGAAAATTTGAATAGTAATTAGGTCAGTTTTGTATTGGTGTCCGGTGTTGCCGGATGTTATATGTCATATGCTTTTACTAGACTAGCGCAACAATCGTGCCAGCGCGTTCACTTCCGGAAAAAATCGGTAAGTTTTTCAAAAAGGCACTTCATAGCAGTATCGCGCACTTCATCGTACCACATTTCTCCATCACCATTTCCGCTAACCTGCTTTCCGTTGTGGTCAACAATCTTGAACTCGTTTTCAACCGAATAGGAATACTTCTCTGCCAGTTCTTTCACCAGTTCGTACACTCTATCCTCTATGTTTTCATTGTTGGCTAACTCCATTACTTTTTTCTCAGCATTGGTGATAGATATGGCTGGCTTTATTTCCTCGTTCTCTATTTGTGCTTGATAATCCAAACAACAAAGAGAGCAATACTTCCCGGTTGTTTCACAAGCAAGGCACATAGAACAGGCTACAATGCGTTTGCCACAATTAGGGCAGGTCTGCACTGATAGTTCTGCTTTCAGTTCAACTTCTTCTTCACAATGAGGGCACACCTCATAAGTTACATTTTCTGCCATAACTCGGTTATTTTTGCGTTTCAAAGATTTCGGTACGAAGATTATCCAGCAAGTTCACAATCTTCTTGGCTTGGATTTTGTCGGCAGGATTGGAAATCCTATTGGTAAGGGAGAAAATGTCCCCATATTCCTTGCGGATTGCCTCACGCAGATGTGCGTAGCAATCGGAAAGTCTATCCTTGCAGAGTTTGTCCACTACTTCCTCTTGGGAGTTGGCAAAGTTCGGCTTAAATTCATCTTCCCAATAGCGAAGAACACCTTTCTTGCCGTACTGATTAACATAGTGAACAACAAGTGTGTACCGCTTGATGTAATGCTCTTTGACTGCATAGCACCCCAGTTCAACTGGATTGGTGCAGAACTTATCTTCCTTGACCTCAACCTTTGTGCAGGTCAGCAAGCCAAATTCGTCGCAGTGCTCGTTAAGCACATTGGGGCAATAGAACTTGTCCCCTGCTTTGATTTTGTCAGTTGTGATTGCCATAGTGTTGCTTGTTTTACTCTCCTATATCAACAATCGTGCCACGACTTAATTTACTTACTTTTTTCTGCAAGTGCCGTATGGATAACACCGCAAACCAAGTTCCTTTCAAGGGCGGTATCTATCTCTTTCTTAAAGTCTTGCAGGATTTCCGATAACGCCCACTTTGCCTCAATCATAACAATGTTTGGATTGGCTTTAACACCAAAGATAGATTTGGCGTTTTTCTTTGAGTCATCATTCACGAACTCCGAACCATCTTCCTTAAGCCAAATGTTCTTGTAGTCAATGGTAACACATACATTATTGTTCCAATGGACTGACACGCCATTGAACTCAATGTCAATACCAGGTCTGCCTGGTTTCCCGTGTGCCATCGTATGTATCTTCTTGGGGAAGAAACCGCAGGAGTATTCAGTTGACTTGTCGCGCTTTCTCCCGTTCAGCAGAAAGCACATAGTGCAAATATCTTCAATATGTTTCGTAGCCATAGCGGTTAGTCTTTAGAATACCAAACTTGATTGTTGTAGTCGCGTGAGCCATCAGGTGCGGTGGTCTTGTAGTAGCGGTTAAGTGCTTGTAGTTCCGATAGTGTGGAACTGCTACCATCGTGGCAGATGGATTTCTTATCCTCCAAGTCCCACACAATGTTGGTGTATCTTTCTCTTTCTGCACCCTCGCAGTTACGGGCGCAATCACGGAAGAACTTAAGGGCGTTTTTGCGTGAGTGCCAAGTTTCAATCTGATTGTAGCAGATGATAGTAATTGTTCGTGCCATATTTGCTCTTGTTTTTGTTCAACACCTATACAACAACATTCGTGCCAAACATAAAAAGTAACAAAATTAAATAGCTCACACGCATATATTAAGGTACGAAAAAAAAGTTGTCAATTTAGTCGCGCTGGCACAGAGTTTGATAGGATTTGTATGCATAACTAAAAACAAGTCAAAATGGCACAAGTAAGAAAAACCGCGAAGTATTATCGCGACATTCTCAATGGGGATGACATCTACAAAGCACTTTCCGTCATTCCCGAAGTGATTACCAAGTTTGGTTTCGTTACCAAGTATCGTAGTGAAATCAACTTCTCTCGCAAGGTTGTTCACGACAACTTTAATTGGAATCATAGCATAGAGGGGTTTGACCTTACCAAGAAAGGCGAACTCTACGCAAAGGTCTATTGGCAGGGAGATAGCACCGATGGTACTGAATATGTACTCGCTCGCTACCTTGTCGGTGGCTACACCATTAAGGCTGCGTGGGATGAAGTCGGTGGTAGCTGGGGTATGGTTTGCAGACATTCTCCCCTTGAAATTGATGCCGATGAAATCCGTAAGGCGGTCAAAGCTATTGTTCCCCTGCTCTCTGCTGACCTTATCAAAGCAAGGAAGAAGAACCAAGAAAACGAGCCTTATGTGATGCCTATGTATGGTCGCATTAACAAGTGGATGGAAAGGGAACATCCTTTCAATCGTTGGGGTAATGACACCTACAAGGAAAAGCACCACAATGCAGAAGAAGCCATCCGCGCCCTTACAATCAGCGAAGCCAAAAAGTATATGCAGATGAACTTACGCGAGTGTGAGGACATTCTTGAGAAAGTTTATGAACTCAATTACATTACCAACGAACAAATGCCGAAAGACGAAAAAGGAAACAAGGTCTATAACCTTGCCTACTAAAAACTAACAAAGTTTCAAGGGTGGTATGGTATTTGCATATCACCCTATGAAACCAAAAACAAGCGATATGAAATTTAGTGATTTACCAAAAGAACTCCAAGAGATATTCGTGGAGAACTATGAGAAAGAAATAGCAAACAAGGCCGAGAGGGATAGGATAGATAAAAAAATACACGAACTTATCGTAGAGAGTTCCGAAGTTGAAAAGACCTTAAGTAAGACCAAAGCAAAGCAGCGGAAGTCGGAAATAGATGATGAGCTACACGAATTAAATCTAACTAATGTTAGCCTGTTCCTTAAGTCCATCAACACACAAGAAATAGTCTTTAGGTTCCTTGAAGAACTTTACTTAGAGTCAAAAAACTAACCGATGGCACAATTCTTGATATAAGAAAAGTAAACGAGTTAAATTATGGAACAAGTAAATTACTTTTTGAAATCCCACAAGCCTATGAGCCACGAGGAAATCCTCGCCAACCTTAAGGCAGGAAAGTCTTTCAGTGGTCGGAATGGTGCTTTTGATGGCATTATGACTTTTGTAGGTGAAGATGAAAAAGGCAACCCCAAAGTCCGTTGCCAAAAGGATGACTATTCCCACATTGAGGTTTGGGATGATGACATCCTCTACACCCTCTACGCCTTTGACAATGGCGATTACTATTTCCTTGACATTTAAGTAAGCGAGTTATGATTGTCACGAGAGAAGAAATTATTGACCTGCGCTACAAGGTAGCATCAGTGTTACGCAAAGCCCAGTGCCGTGCGGTGAACTGCGAGATACTTGATAGTATTGCATCCATAGAGGCACAATTAGAGGAACTGGATGACCGGATGACCGAGATTATTGGTGATTAAGTAAGCGAGTTATGATGTACCCTTATTATCATATTTACGGCTATTTGGAGCGCGTTCAGACCCCAAAGGAACTGATGGAGAGCAACAAGGCTAAAATGAATAAGAAAGCCAAGAGGGAGTCAGAAAAGTATCGTATCATCAAAAAGTAATCAAGTTATGGCAAATTACAATCATATCATAGAGGATTGGTGGCGTCACCTGGGTCTTTGGGATAGACAACAAGCAAGTGGTTATCTTTTGGAGAACTACGATGGAGAGAATGAAATTTATCTTGAAGCCACCGATGAATGGTGGGAGTCGCTCTCTTACGAGCGGAAAGTAGAAGTCTACGAAGAGTTTTTTAACGAAAATATGTAAGCGAGTTATGGGAAAGGACAGACATCGCCCCGGTTACTACGAGGAATACAACAAGAAACATCCGGGCAAGAAAGACCGGCATCGCCCTGGGTACTACCACAAGTACAATCAGGAACATCCTGAACGCTTGGAGCGTGGTTTCACCAAAGGTTATACCAATGGTAATGTATCCGAAGGTCCGAGCAACGGCAAGGGTCGTAGACGGCAGGGAAATAGCCGTGTACGCGGAAAGCGCACCTGGTACGATAGGATGTTTAATCCCACATTGTCTGAATTGTTATATGACAAAGTCTTCGTGGAGTGGCACGATGATGACTGGTGTGAAGACGATGATTAGGTACTCAATTGAGTATAATGGCACGGTTGTTGCAATAATACAGTAAACAAAAACAACAATATGGAAAGAGCAAGAATTGATTTTTACCGTAAGTGGCACGGTGTCCAGTTAGAAGACTGGCTGACTGTACGAAGTGATGAATACAAGGGGTTTGAGCGTGCTTTCAAGCGCATCCTCACCACCATCGCCAAAGACCTCGGCGCGAAACTCGTATGGTTCACCCCTATGCACTATGATGAAAGTGCTATGTTTGAGCGTGACGGCAAGTATGTGTACCTGTTGCATAGTAACAACCTGTCCAATCGTTCCACGCCGGTACTGCACCACATTCTCATTCGTACTGCCCAGCACGAGAAAGATTACACCGGTGGCTCGAACAATTATTCCGACTGGGCTTACCTCACCAACGAGATTGACCGGTTGCTGGGTGGAAAGGGTGAGATTGAGAACATCGACCTGTTCCCGATGAAGCAGAGGTTTCCGTGGTAGTGGCACGATAGTTGTAGTATAAAACTAAAACAACGGTAGTTATGTATGCACTTATAGTTAAGACACCCGATGAAGCACACTGCCTTGCAGTATCAGAGCATCAGACACCACTGGAAACCGAACTTAAAAAAGCGGCAAAGGATTTCCTCGATGAAAGAATGTCCGAGGAAGAGCAGGCAGAAATGGGCTACACAGAAACCATCGCCAAAGCGACGGACAGGTGGTCTGATGAAGACGATGAATATCCATATGAACTGTTCATCGAGGAAACGGACTGGTTAAGCGACTAAAAAGGTAATCGAGTTATGATTAAACTGAATAAACCAGAAGAGGCTGAAACTATTGAAGTCCTGCTTACCCCAGAAAAGTCCCCTCTGGCGTACAAAGAAAAAGTAGACGAGTTAATGGAGCAACAGGCGTTTAACTCCAGAGAAGAGGCTGAACAATGGGTGAGAACAACCCCCATAGTTATTGAACTGTATTACGAAAAGCACAGTGGTCTGTTCGCCGTCGAGTCTGAGGCTCTGGAGTCAGGAGGCATCAAGTCCCCTTACACCGGTGAAGAAATAGTCGAGTAGGTACTCAATTGAGTATAGGCACGGTTCTTGTAATAGTAACAGCAAAACCAGAAAGAAATGAAAAAGTTAGAAAAGTTATACAACCAGTTAAAGGCTACCGGCGAAGTCCTGAACGCTGTTCAGAAGCAGACAGAGAAGAAACTCGTGGAGTTCGTTAAAGCCTACGGCAAACTCGACATCAATCCAGACGGCGTTCCCCATACTGTTATGGATATGTCCGATGATGACACCAAGCAGTACCAGATTGTCCAACTGGAATACAACCCTGACAAACACGACCTGATTGCCACCACCATCGACGGAAAGCGGCTCGACAACTTCGCTTTCGACGACATCGGCTATCTTATCGAGGACTTATCAGAAGAGTGTCTCGAATACGCTGAAACTGGTGAAGAGCCAGAGAAGCCCAGCGACTGCCTGAACTATATTATGGTGAATGTCCCCGGCAAATACGGTTACTCCTTTATGGTAACAACCAAATATGCCAATATGTCAGAACAGGAAATACTGAACGCCTGCCTAGCCAATGATTTGTTTGAGCAAGAGACGGATGTCGAAATCGCCAGTATCGACACAGATGTGTACGAAGATGACATCAGGCATTTCAAGGACTGCACACACAATATCGACGAAAAATCGTAATCCATATTACGCTTGTTTTTATAGTTATGCCATTGTAACAGGTCAGATGTGAAATCTCACCTGTTATTTCTTTATTGGCACGGTTCTTGTATTATAAGAGGAAACGAAAAGATATGAACACAGATGAACTTTACGACGCTTGTAAGCAAGCGTGGGGCACGGCAGAAGCCAACGGTTTTGTTGACTCTTACCAGACCTCTCCAGCCGACATCGACGCTTTGGCTTATGACATCCTTGCCTTTGGCTTCGAGGATGTTGAAGCCCTCTCTGACGATGAATACGACCAGTGTGTTGAAACTTTGAAATCTTTTTTAGCATAGACGGCACGGTCTTTGCTATAAAAAAGTAAACTAATAAACAAGTGTGATATGATTGTACCTTCAATGACAAAAGCCGAACTGCTACGAGAGGTCAAGGAAGATTCCGACTGGGTTTTTGAACGCAGGAACGGAATACGCCAGAAGTATAATAAACGCCTCAAAAAGTTTGATGGCGAAATACTGTTAGGTATCAGCACTTACAAAACTCCAAGATACAATGAAGCGATTGCCGTGTGGGTTGCCTCCAATGTGAACAAACACGAGTTCAATTTAAGTTGCTTCACATACTTTAAGTACAACACCCCTGCCGGTGTACAATACATTCTGGCGACCAGATACGCACAAAGCGTGGTTGTTTATACCGTTCATTTCATCAAACGGTTGAAAGAACGCGAAGGGCTTTCATTTATGGACTTTATTCAATTACTTGGTAAAGAAGCCAGTTATCTTGTCGTACCAGACAAATATGTTTACAAAGGCAAGGAAGTTGAAGTTGTACCATTCCTTGACCGTGGCTTCCAGATTTTCAAAGAAGACAACTGGGGAATGAATATGCTCACTTACATATCGAAGAGCCAGTATCAAGGTGAACAGGGAGAGTTCATTAAAAAAGTAGTCGAGGAACAAAGTTTAGAAAATAACAAATATCTGGCGTATCTTAAACGCTAATGGTACGGTCTTTGCATAAGTAACGGTAAACAAAACAATAGACATTATGGCAGACAAAGAACAACCCCAAGTAGTATTGCGCATCACCACAGATTTGTGGTTCACCGCAGAGTTCCTTCGTGAACTTGCAACGGCAATCGAGGATGAGTCCACAGACCTCACTCACTTTGAAACATCTACCGGCGATGCCGAAATCGAATGGCCGGAAGAAGCCCTCGAAGATGAGGAAGAAAACTAATCGAGTTATGGCAGAAAAAGTATATGTGGTAGTCGAGAACTACCGTAATGAAAAGGCTGGTGATAGCTGTGAAACCGTTAGTGTTCTGGCTATCCCTCATACCATCGAACAGGCAAAGGAAATCGTAAAAGAGAACTTTGAAAAAGCTCTTGAAATTGCCGAGGAAGTCTGGGGTGCTTACGCACTATCAATCGAAGAACCGTCAGAGTACGGTGCGCAAGTCTATCCAGAAGGTGAGTGGGACACCTTCCACGCTGATTACATCATTAAAGAAATGACCGTGTAATGGAAACTTGCTGGAACAATAACAAAATGGACTGGGGTACATTGATTGAAATGCTCCCCATCCTTCTGTATGAAAACGGTAAGTATGTATGTTTTGGTTGCGAGCCAGACTGTACGCCGTATACGATAGCTCGTGCCAGAATTGCCAAGCGTGATTGCTGGGTTATATCTGACAGTGCCGAAGACAGTACTGCCTTTGTGATGGAGTGTTCCAAATCTACTGAAGGTTATAAAGAGGACGTTAAACAGTGGCTGGCAGAAAACTGGTTCTGGGGCTGGGATGATGAAGTCTGGGTGTGTGGAAAAGTTTTCAACCAGAAGTAGCGCTGGCACGGTTCTTGCTTACATTATTGTAAACTAACAAAACGCAATATGGAAGAAGAAATTAAAAAACTCATCGAGAAACACTACAAAAGTGTTCGAGTAGAGGATATTACCAAACACGGTGATGTTATCTTCATCAAGGCGATAACTGACAAAAGGTCTTACATCGCCCTGCGTATCCTCAACAAGTATCCACAGATTTATTCTGTACGCTTTACCGGCGATTGGACAACTCACTATTTTTCTAGAGAAACCCTTAAATGGGGTAACTTCAAAGTTAAGGAGCATAAAAAGTAATCGAGTTATGAAAAATCTTATTAACTTTAAGGGCTTCGAAGACTTCGATTGGCTTACCATAACTCTGGAAGACGGTCGAGTGGTCAAGGGTTGGTTTACCTGTTGTAGGGTTAAACCAGAAGAAGTACCAAAGGGTTTCCACAAGTACGGTATTCGAGAGGATGACCGTGGTGAGGGTAACTTCTGTGAAATGCACCCTACCATCTGGGTGAACCACGCCGGTGACTTTATCACCGAGGAAGAAATCGAATGTGGTGATGGTCTGGACATCAAGGACTGGAACTTCGACATCTGGGATGAAGAATACTACAAGTCCATCGGTGGCGATATGCAATACTTCAAAAAGTAAGCGAGTTATGAAAGTAGAACTGACAAAAGAAGAACTTGACATTGTTTGTCACGCTCTCACTCTCCGTGAAAACGCTATGCTTCGTGATGCCGAGGCATACCGTGACCAGAAAAATCTGGAAGCCCAGGAAGATTGTATGGATGAATGGCGTAAAACTTACAAGTTGAACGAGCGACTTCGCGAGGAAATAATCGCCAACCAAAATAATTGAGTTATGGCAAAGTACACCTACCGGTTTCACCGTGATGCTTGGACTGACATCACTGTAGAAGCAAACAACGAGGAAGAGGCGCAGGAGAAAGCTATGGAGAAGTACAACGCCGGTGAATATGAAGACATCGACGAGAACTTCGAGAACACCCACTATGAACTCTTAAAGTAATCGAGTTAAGTTCACCGGTGTAAAAAGGAACTCGATTGAGTACCTAATGGCACGGATGTTGCAGTAGTACAGAAAAACGAAAAAAGTTATGGTAAACGAAAAAAGTATCGGAAAGAAAGTATGGTTGTTAGTTGACAGTGGTCACTACAATTTTTTCATTGACAAAGGTGATTACACCATTGACGCTATCAAACCCTACAATGAGGTCAAAGACCATTGTAACCACGTGGTCGTGAAAGACCAGAATGGTAAGACACAGGAGTTGCGCGAATACTATGTGGTGTTCGTTCCCAACCCGGACTTGCAGGGCGATGAACAGATTGGTCGCTATCTGGAGGACAATGGTTGCTACAACGATGGTGTCTACACCAACACCGATGGTACAACCTCCGTGGAAATCTCTTGGGGTGACTGGAAGCATAGCCACATCTGGTGCGACACCCTTATGCGGTATCTGGGCTATGACACCGCCTGCGAGGAAGAAGTAACCGAGGAAAATGGTAGCGACTGCTACTCCGCAACTCACTACTTCGTGAAGCACTCTCTGGAAAGCATTAGAAGAAAGTAATCGACTATGGACTTAACAAGTAAAGAAAGTATGCTACTTAATGCAGGGTACGACCAGAGTTATCTGGATACCCTGCAAGGTAGCGCACTGAGCCAACTGTTCTTCGATGAGATTGGGGAACAGGATATGATAGACACCATCAAAGACAAGGGTGAGGATGAGGGCGACAGTTACCGTATCTGGTTATCCGACCTTAACGGTGTCTGCAACATCGACTGCAAGTTCACTGACATTTTGTCAGCCATTGTATGCAAAGACCTCTCTGGCAAGGAAGTTCTTACTATCCATATCAGTACTCCAGATGACAAATCGGTTAGTTTTGTGAGCATCCAAGAGTTCACTCCAGAAGTTGCTGACCGTGTGTACGACCAGATAATGAACTACAAAAAGTAGTAGAGTTATATAATGTAACCAAACTTTATTTCTTCCATATTTTTTCGTTTTTTCCCCTGGGCGATGCCTTGGGGATTTTTGTTCTGGTACGGTCTTTGCATACACAGTTTCGAACAAAACAACAACCGTTATGAACAACGAAAAATCTTTAAGGGATTACATTCCCGACCTCGACACACTTTATAATAAAGTAGTTGAGTTTGTAAAAGAGCACCAAGGCGAAAAGGGTTACATTGACACCCAAGATGACGGTGCAGACACTATCTACACTTTCTTATACGAAGACTTTTCCAGTCAAGGAGAGGAAAGGATTGTCTACGGTGTAAGGGTCGAAACTGGTGAGGACGGTACAGAAGACCTCCAAATCTGCTTTGAACCGTTTATGCGCACTTACAAAGTTATCTATGATGATAACACATTCCGTGGTCTTAACGAAGACCCCGAGGCTAACGCAGTATGGTATTCCGTTAGGTGGAGTGATGTCTATTATGTCCCCACAATCTTCAGTATTGCAGAAGCCATCGAGGAATATGTAGAGGAAGAAGAACCTACTTATCTTGACGGTAAGAAATGGGATGAACTCTCCGAACACGACAAGGGTATAATTTCCGACCTTGAAATGTAATCAAGTTATGGAAAGGGTCATCAAAGATATGAACAACACCGAACTTAACATCGGTGATACCGTTTGCTTCGTTACTAACCAACGCAGAGGTTGGAGACAGTCACCAGAAATGGTTACGAAGAAGATTTCAAACATTATCTGTGGCAATAAATCAGAGTGGCTTATCCTCGAAGATTATGACCACAAAGTTTCACCTAACAGGGTTGTAAAAGTAATCGAGTTATGAACAGTTATCGACATAAAAAAGGGAACCGTATCACCAAGGTGGCGTTCCTTGCTATCGTTAGCGACATAATGAAAACCAGAGCCGTCTCTCATTTCGTCTGGCTCGACGAGGGCTTTGACAGTGATGCTGACCGTGTACATTTCACCAGCGGCGGTCACAAGTGTATTCTGGCAGGCGTGGGTTGTCCAGATTTGGAGAACTGTACCATACCTCTTACTGTTGAAACAGACTGGGAGGGAAAGCCCAACCAGAGAGTCGATGTCACTCTGAACATCAGCGACATCCATATCAACAGTCTGGAGAAAATCGCCTGTGAAGTTTACAATACCCTGTGGCTTCCAGAATTCGACGAGGACTGGGAGATTGTCAGACAAGAAACTGTTGCACAGTATCTGGACACATATCTGGACAAATAAAGTAGTCGAGTTATGAGAAAAAAAGTAATCGAAGTTGATGGTGCAAAGTTGCATCTTGTTCTGGGTGGCACTTACGAGGAATGGGATAAACTGTATGGTGGTGACATCTACTGGGACATCCTGTTTGAAGAACTTATCGACGGTACTCTGGAAATCAACGAAGACATCTGGTACTGGTACATTGACGGTAGATGTTATGAAACCACAGAAACAGTAAAGTAATCGAGTTATGGAAAAGATAGAGAAATGCCCCTACTGTGGCTCTGAGAACTTCGAGCATATGGGCGACAACGATTACTGGGACGGTATGCCCTGGCACTGTCACGAGTGCGACAGTTGGTTTAACGAGGATGACTATCTGCATCAGTTATACTGGGAAAACATTAGTTGTCTGTTGAACGGTACATCCATAGAGCAACCTCTGGAGTTAAAGGAAACCTATATCCTACCGTCTGTCGAAGACGAATCACAGGGACTGTCAGAGTCAGAGAAACTCCAGATAGATAAGGTACACCAGATAGAGGGTGACGGTAAGATGTTTTACCATTTCGAGCGTACGCCGGATGATGATGAATACTGGTTTGATATGTACGAGTTATCGACAGAAGATTTGAAAGGGCTTCTGGAACACATCAGAAAAAATAAGTGGGCTAATTAGTCCACTTTTTTTAGTTTGGTACGGTCTTTGAAGTATAGGAGGAAAACAACAAATTATGACACGCAAGCAAATCATAGAGAAAATTACTGACACTCTCAAGGAGGGTAAAGTAATCTGCGTTAAGGAGTATCAGAATACCTTGCGTAACGGTCGCTGGGGACTCCACGCCTACGAACTGATTTACAGTAATGGTGAGGTCTACTGTGTTCCTTTCCACGGTGCAAATGTTATGTGGAAAGTACGCTGGGACAACCTCAAGAAAAGTGACCTAATTAAAATCTTGGGTTATGGAAGTTAAGGTAGGTAAGTTCACAATGTATTCTGGTGATGACACCAGAGCCAGATGGGAACTGAAGTATTATTGGGAAGACGGAGCAACCGTGGAGAGCCGGTACTTCTCCAATATGAAAGAAGCCAAGGCATACGCTGAACAGGAGGGGATACCAATGGAAGATTATTCAATTATTCCTCACAACCGTTAAGGTTTGGCACGGAACTTGTAATAGTAATTGTGTAACCAAAAAAAACAAAACAACTATGGGTTTAGACATCTATTTCCACAAGTGCAAGCGCGGTAACTACGAGCGCTACGAGAAAGCCCACAAAGAGTGGCAAGAACAACAGCCGGAGTCATCCAAAATCCACAACGATGACTACGAGAAACTTCCAGAGGAAGAAAAGGCGAAAATCCAAAAGGAACTTCGCGCTTGGTGGGACAAAGAGCCTACTATGAAGGACTACGAGATTGGTGACATCGGCTACTTCCGCAAGGTGAACTTCCTTATGGCTTTCTTCAACTACTACGAGAACTGCTCGTTCAAGAAAGTGTCCAAAGCGGAACTGGAAGACCTGCGTGAGCGGTGCTACAAAGTTCTTCACGCACCCAAGAAAGAGCGCCAGGAAGTCGCCGAAGATTTGCTCCCGACCCAAAGCGGTTTCTTCTACGGAAGTACAGAGTACGATAACTACTACTTCGATGATGTCAAGGAAGTCAAGAAGTGGGTTGAGGAAGTTATCGAAAACCTCAACGATGAAACCGAAGAGGTGCTGATGTACTGCTGGTATTAGCCAGCAAAAAGTAAGGGAGTTAGACCCGTGTCCAACCTTTGCACTAGCTCCCTTACTTTTCTTTTTAACTTGGCATAGGTTTTGCATAGCTTAAGGAAACAACACAATAATATGGAAAAAGTAGATTACAAGCACGGAAAGTTTGTCATACTGACAACTTTGTTTGAAGCCGAAGATTTCGACTACGAGGATTATCTGGAGTGGTGCGAAATGAACAACGTAGAGCCTAAAGAAAAGGACTCTGAGGAATTCTATGAATGGGCGAAAGAAGAAACCATGAACAACTACGAGAGTGACATGGAAAACATCAAGTCCTGCAAGCAGTACAAAGTCCCCGTGGTCATCACAGGAAAACTCGGTCTTTGGGATGGCACACATGAGATTATGCCAGTAACATGTGACAACGTGGCGGTTGCGGTCGAAAAGTGTGTCAGCGAAAGTGAAGACTGCAACGTATGTTTCAACGACGGAGCAATTGAAGTGGAGGCGCACCATCATGACGGAGTAAACATGTTCACCATCCGCGCTCTCTCCGCAAAAGGTCTGAAAAAGTCAGAGAATGCGGTATACGCTAAGCAACATTTCAAGCGGTTACCCTATCTCTACGCGATATTTTAACGCCTGTTTGTTGTTTTGTTCACGGAGCCCCGGGCTCGCTTACTTAAACCACCGGGGCTTATTTAACAAACAGATTAACTAGACTACATTATGGCAAAGACATTCGTTACCAAAACAGATATTGATTCTCTTGTCAGATTCTTCAACATTGGTACAGAAATCGTAGAAAAAGTAAGCGAATTAGCCTCTGATGCAATCGACAACATTGTGGACCTGTTCGAGAACTTCGACATTGAGAGTATAGACATCGCCAACTACGACGATTTCAAGATGTCGATGGAGAACGACCAGGGCGACATCAATCAGGTTTTTATCAGCAAGGTGGAACTGTACGAAGGTAAAATCTATGTGTACGACGAAGACGGCGACGAGTACACCAGCGAAGATTGGTATCTTCAGGCGCCGCAACTGCTTCAGGAAGTGTCTATCTGTCTTGAAATGAAGTTCAAGGACATCGAGCAACTGACCGCCGGTAAGCAGGTACGCTGGATTGACCCTGAAATCGAGGACTACGACGAAGATGAGCGACAGGAAATGCTCGACCGTGTATTCACTATCGTACAGTGTCCTGAAGTAATCGAACAGGATTCCGTAATCCTGATAGCTAACGAGGAAACTGAAGCCGAGGTGCTACCTATGGAACTCGTGCTGATGCCCACGGAAACAGATGATTAGGTACTCGATTGAGTACCTTTTCATTGACTCTTATTACCATTACCATATATTTAATAAAAAAGTTTAATATATATGATTCAGGTAAAAGATAAAGCCGGACAAACTGTCTATGTTAGCTACGTGCATGATTCCGGCGATAACCACGACGGTTTCTACTGTGAAACCTACTCTGACGAAAACGGCGACCACAAAATCGACGACTTTGTTGTCAGACCTACTGACATCTACGACTTTGCAGACCTGACATATCCTCGTATTATCAAAGAGCTGGAGGAAATCATCAGGCATCATTACGACGAAGAAATACTGGACCTGACATACGATTTTTAGTGGATTGTGTAATTGTGGCACGGTCTTTGTATAAGTAACATCGTAACCAAAACAACAATAATATGGCACACTACGAAGAAAAAGAGGGTTTCAAGAACATTACCGAAGTTCGTAATTTCCTTTACGGTACAAACAACCGTAAGAACAGCAAGGTCTATCTTAACGTCGAGCAGCAAGACGGTTACAACTACCTGTGCATCTGGCTCGATAACAAACTCGACCCCGACCAGATTGTAGGCGATAAAGCCTATCTCGATTCCATCAATGGTTTCAAGAAGCACTATCAGTTGCGGATGAACAAGGTGGAAGAAAACACTTTCCTTATGGAAACCTTGCAAGACATCACTGTTGTTGCTTGGGACAGCGTTTCCAAGTTGCAGGATGGTTTCGATTCAAGGGAGTTGTTCACCGAGTGCCGTTTGTGGGCAGAGGAATTCGAGAAAATCTGGAATGGCTATGTCAAGGATGGCGTAGAAGATGACCACGATTATATGCTCGAAGTCGAGGAATTCGCAGAGAAAAAAGTAACCGAGTACATTGAACTTGGGTATAACGGATAATATGGGAAAGTTCACTACATTACTTATTACTGGCGAGAAAATCCAGTATAAGACAGATAAGGAAATGCTCACCAGACTTCGCCGGATTAAGCGAGAGGGTGGTCTTGCATACTACAAGTTTATTCACAGAGATTTCAACACCAGAAAGCAGGTTGATGTCTACATGCAGGCAGTTCATGATGTCAATTCATTCGATGCCTATGTAACAGACAATCCGGATACCATCGCCGAGGTGAAACAAATCATCAAAGAAATTTACGATTCTTTCCATAAGAAATAGGTTTGGCACGCCTTTTGCTATTATAGATGTGAAGTTTAACAACTAACAATAAAAGAACATGGGACAATACTACAAACCTATCATCCTTAAGGATGACAAAAAGACCATCGTTGGCTGGGCTTACTCCCACGAATACGGTTGTGGGCTCAAACTGATGGAGCACTCCTACATCGACAATCCTCTCGTGAATGTCGTAGAAAACTACCTCAAAGAAAACGGTGGTGCACGGGTTGTTTGGGCAGGCGATTATGCCGATGCCGAGCCTGTGAAGATACCCAAGGAAGAAGCCAAAAAACTGTGGCAGACTATGGTCGCCAACGGCACAACCGAAACCTCATTTGCTGAATTCTGGGCAAAGAGCACCGAAGTCTACAAAAAGGATGAGCACGGAGAACTTGTAGGCGAATGCCTGTACTCTCTCGCTGACTCTGCCGAGAATGAAAACGGCAAGGTTATTCGCCGTGCCAAACCCAAGATTAAAGCCAGTTGTGAGCGTAACAACTTCCGTTACCTTATCAATGACTCCAAGAAACTCTACATCGACCTCTGGACTATTCCCTGTGTGGATGGATACCGTGTGCATCCGCTCCCTATCCTCACCGCCGAAGGAAACGGTCGTGGTGGTGGTGACTACTCCGGGCTGAATATGAACCTCGTAGGCTCTTGGGCTCGTGATTTTATCCGCATGCAGGAACACGATTGGGACTTCCTTAAAGACCTTGAAAACCATGGCTACAAGAAGTTTGAGCCCAATTTCATGGAAACTTACTCGCTAACCTGCCAGTTCCGCGACACCGTTAAATACATCAAGGAAGCGATGGAGTCGCAGATTGAAAACAAAGAACACTTCCTCAAAGACATTATGGAAGAATTCGCCGAACTGAAAGATGTGCTTCCGCAGGTGCGCAAGAAGAAAGTAGCCAAGGAAGAGGCAACCAGTAACGCTTAACCCTGTTCTTCATATTATTGTTGTCAGGTGACCATCAATTTTTTTGGTGGTCATCTTTCGTTCTGGCATGATTGTTGATATAGTAGTGGTGACAACAATAATTGAAGTTATGAAAAGCAAGAAATCCAACATCCAAATCCTTTGTGTCCTTAGCGACAAGCTCACCATCGGTATGACCAGTATTCGTGAGAACATGGGTCATGATGACTCCTTACCTTATCAGGCAGAAGTATTCATCCTCGATAAGGAAAACAACCCTGACGGCTCTATGGCGTTCCAGAAGATGGGTGAAATCTGGAACGATGGTTGGGGAGGCGATAGTAATTTCACCCTGACCGACCAGAGGGAACGTTTTAAAGACTACCTCAAAGAAGTAACCGAGTTGTGCAATCAGCACAAAATGTATTGGGACGGTAAACCATTTGGCAGTTACGAACTGACAGACCTCCTTGACATTATGGCAGAGTGCTATCTCGGTGTAGATGCCAAAGAACGTAAGAACATCCTCTTGTACCGTTTTGATGATGACCCGGTGGTTATCGCCAACAATGGTCACAATCTCTATAGGTTCTAAAAAGTAATCGAGTTATAAGGTATACGAAAACTAATCAAATTAAGCATATGTTAACGAAAGAACAAATTGATGAAATTAACTCCCGTATCAAGACCCTGGGAGAAAACATTAGGGTGCTCGAACGTGAAAAGAAAGCGCTTGAAACCCAACTCGTGGAAAATGCCATCGAGGTTGTCAAGAGTAAGTACCCTGGGTTACAGAAAGGTGACAAGGTGAAAGTGGTGTACAAGGGGTGGTTCGGTGAGAAGAACTACGAGGGTGTATTTTTCCTGAACAGGTTCCACATGTGCGCCTACTATTCTCATTCAAAGATGGAGGACTATGTCAAGGTAGACTTCAATAAGGTCAAGAAGGATGGTACGCCGTCGCTCCGTTGTGAATACATAAACAATGGTGACATTATCAGCATGGAAAAAGTAACCGAATAAAAAAAAAGGTACTCAATTGAGTATATCTGGCACGATACTTGTATTAATAGAGGAAAACAAAAAGCATATGTACGTAAAATTCAATTTCAAAGCTATGGTGGGCATTGGTACATCCGGTGGTGTACACCCCCTCTACGAGAACATCCCGTTCTGCATTGAGCAGACTGATGCACGGAACGCCATGTCTCTGATGACAACCCTGTCCAACAACGATAAAGTAACCGATGCAATGGTTACCGTCAATAAGCCGCAGGATGCCAATCGGGTATATATTGGTACGGATGGTTGTACCGAAAGCCGTAGCGACCATATGGTCAGATGCGCGGATACCCAGTCGTTCATCTGGGCGCTTAAGGCAGGCATGTGCATGCAGAAAGGTCTTGAAACCCTAACAATTTAACAACAATATTATGAGTCATTTTTCTATCCTCGTAGTCGGGAACGTAGACTACAACATGGCACCTTTCCATGAGTTTGAGTGCGACGGAGTTGACGATGAATTCGTTCAGACCATCGATATCACCGAAAAGGAGCGCAAGAAGTACCTCGAGGCGATTGAGGAAACCAAGAAGAATCCTGACCAGAAGTACGGATTCAAGGGTAAAACCTTTTACGAGTACCTCAAGGACTACTGTGGTTACCACTTCGCCGAAAGCCCCAACCAGATTGACCTTGAGGGTGAGCACAAGTACGGATACTTCTACGCCGTCGGTGAGGATGACTTCAAGGTGTTCGACCGCACCAACCCCAACAAGTTCTACGACTACTACGGTAGCGGCTACAACGCTTTCAAGCTCAAGAAGCCCATCATCCGGTACAATGGAGACAAAGAAGTTGAAGTCTCGTACGTGGACCACGCAAAGGTCAAGGACATCGACTTTGAGGGCAAGTGGGCTGAAGCAGAAAAGGCGGCACGTGAGGAACACCGTAAGGTTGTCAAAGCCCTCGGATATGTCCCCAGCCTTGAACATCCCTGGGCGGCACTCGTAGACCAGTTCGCTCCAGAAAAGGGTGAGCCTACCATCACCAGGGAAAAGGCAGATGAAATCTACCGTAGCCAGAAGGCTGTCCAGGATTTCAAGAAAGCTCTGGAGGAAAAGAAGCTCGATGCCATCGAACTCGGATTCTTCTGCAAGGTGGATGACTACTGCATGAGCGAGGATGACTACGTGAAGTCCCAGTCCATCCACAGCCTCTCCTTCGGTTACGTGGTCAATCGCGAGTACCACTCTCGTGGCGACATGGGTTGGTGGGCTTGTGTCTCCAACGAAAAGGAAGCCACCACGTGGGATGAAGAGTATCTGAACTTCATCAAGTCCCTCAACCCCGAAGATGAGCTGACCATGCTGGACTGCCACATCTAGGAACTCAATTGAGTACATAAGGGAGGGCAAACAAACCCTCCCTTTAAAAAAAATTGTGTTATACTGAAGAGTTTGGTACGTTTGTTGCTATGCTCATGTTATAACCATAAAAAAACAATACCATGCCTAATTGGACAAACAACCGAATTACTGTTAATGGTTCTGTAGAAACCATTGAGAAACTTCTGTCAGATGGAAAACCTTTGAGAGAAGGTGTCTATTCTTTCGCCTCATGGATTCCCATGCCGGAAATCTTCCAGAAGTATGACACAACCAATCATCCGAACGGAAAGGGTCTCGAGGTAGGTAAACCGGAATCCTGGGAACCTAACTCAAGAATCGTTACCCAGGAGCTCATCGATGAGTACAAGAAAGCTACCGCTGAACAGAAAGAAAAGTATGGCGTAGTTGGATGGTACGATTGGAGGGTTGAGAACTACGGAAGTAAGTGGGATGAGGAATTCGAACCTGTCAGAGTCAGCGATGATTGTCTCGTTATCACCGTGGACACTCCCTGGTCTTCACCAATTCCTTTCATCATGGAGCTCTCGAAGAGGTACCCTGACCTTTTGTTCCAGATGAGCTCGCACTTTGAGGAAGGTGAGAATGAAGTAATCACCTGTCAGAATTGTGACCTCCTTAACATCGATGATGATTTCGTGAAGTCACCGGCAAACGATTACATCCTAACCAAAATCAACGAACGTGAGGACTCTGAAGAACGCGTGCTCCTTACCAAGTGCTGTCAGAAGTTCTTCCATGATGGTATCTGGAAAGTGAACATCATTGCACCGGAAAAGCAGTACGAATACTTCCTCGCCTGCCTGCCGTATCTTTCTGAATCGGTCAGCGGAAAGTATCTCACCATCAACGAGGAAAACAAACTCGTAGAGTACAAGTGGAACTAAAGCACCATGGGTGCTCATGATTACGTGGGCACCCTTTAAAATTTAAGTAATCAAGTTATGGTATATACTGAAGTCGCTACCATCAAAAGTAGGAAAGGAAAAGTAATCGAGTCAGTAAGAGATTCGTTTGAAGATGATATCGTTTCTGAAAAGAAGACCGTAGTACGTAACATGAACGGAAGAGTCATTGTATACAACTTCAGTACTATGACCGCTCAGCATTGGCGCCCTGGTAATCCAGGAGACCGGCGTACAACTAATATTGTTAAATTAGATTTGTAATATATAAACGTTATGGCTAAATTTGCAAACATGTACAATGGCTATTTGGGGAATTTGCTTGGCGATGTTGAAATAGCAATGTACAAGGAAATGCGCTCCAGGAATATTAATTCAATTAATCTAGATTGGCATGGTATCACCTACGAGATTAAGATAGCGCCCAGCCCGGATACGAATCAAATCAAGGCAGTGTTTGTTGACGGCATACCGGTGCTCAGAAGTAACATCCATCACGTGCTAGGGGCTCTTGAGGCTCTTGAAGATACAGAGAAATGAAAAAAGTAGACAAGTTACAGAAATACGCAGCATCTAAGGTCCTGGACAAGGAAAAGGATATCATATGGTCCTCATCGACGAACAGCGGATACTTCAACTATAACGGTAGTACCCTTAGGATATCTGACCATCTACCGAGCGCTGATAAGGCAAACATCCCGGGTATTACCATGTCCATCATCACTACCAGTGACCCGAACGCGTACGTGCTACAGCAGCATTCTACCGGACGACTCAGCGTAGTTAACTACAGGCGAGCCAAAGAGATTGTTAGGTCATTCCAGGCGCTGACTGACATCTTCAGGTACCCGGTTACTCCGTTCAGACTCGAGAAAGAATATGCTGAACTCGTGACCAGCGATGCGAAATCCCTGGTTCTTGGTATACCGACGAAACATTTCACTGATAAGCAGCTGGCACAGGTAAGAGCCTATGCTCTACAGGCGAATCAGAAGCGACTCAAAGAGAAACAAAAAGCAACCACTCAAGAAAAGACTGAAGACCACCTTAAGACTCCATCAAAATAAAGTAATCGAATTATATGTCCAAAGAAAAGAAAAATAAGAAACCCTGGTATATGCATGTATATGCTACTGGACATGGTATGCCGTCACACCTAATCATGCATGTAGGGTACAGCCAGTGTAAGGACGATGACACGTATCCTACCTGGTACTCTAAACCCATCACGCTTACTGTGGCGAATAAAGTATACGAGCGAACATCATATCGTGATGGTAGCAATTGCAGCATGGACGACTTACGTGTCGTAAGAAATCAAATTGAGCAATATATAGAGAAGTATGAAAAAGAAGAACAAACGACCGGAAATTAAGGTAGGGGAGAAGTTCCATTACTACGATAGAGACCTGTGGCACATAGTGAACATCTTTGAGGACGGGGAGTACACTATGGTCGTCATCAAGTCCTGGGCGAAATACAAAGCCAGGTGGTGCTATAAGGTGGAGCATAAAGAAACACTGGAATGGTGGTTCAATGAAAGTAAAACATATAAAGAACTGAATTAACATGGGTCAGACATTAGCTTACGGAATATCGGTAGTACTGACAATCGCTGTCATCGTTGTGGTGTTCCTGGTGGACGAAGGTATCAAAAAAAAGAAGAACAAGAAAAAGTAATCAAGTTATGAATGTACTGGATAAAGTGATTGCCGTGGTAGTGATGCTGTTCCTGTTGTTTTGCGCTGCGCTACCGAAGATACTGGAGGATATGGAAGAGAAACATAATAACAAGCCGCGAGACCATGGGTAGGAACTCGATTGAGTACCTATTTCAAGATGCACCAGGGTAGGGGAGTACAAATATATGTTATTAGATAATCTAATAACATATATTCACGCAAGGGTAGTAAATGCACATTTTTCTATGAACTTCTTGCTTTTAGTAAAAAAAGAACATATATTTGAGTAAGGGTTAATCCTTACCCCACCGACGAGGGCTAATCCTTTGATATCTGGTGGCAACTCCTGGGCGGTTCAGGAAGATTGGCGTGTGGTTACGAACCATTGTACCCGTAACAAAAACAGCCTGGTGCACCGGGAGGGATTAAGGTGTTTAAAGCACGACGTATGTTGAAACTTTTTACTTAATCCATGTACGCCAGAGTAGTGTAATTGGGCACGTTGTGGTACCTTTACACGTTGAGAAACGTTTATGTGTTATGGGGTGTCATGTCTACTGTACCATGAAGGTTGGGGTTCGATTCCCCTCTATGGCTCTAACACAGGTACTCAATTGAGTACATTTTTAAAATATCGGGGAATAGTGTAACGGTAGCACGCTGTTTTTACGGAATTCCGTCCGGGATTTACTCAGCAACTTTTGTAGCTTTGGGTGCCGGAAGTTGGTAGGTTCGATTCCTCCTTCCCCGACAAAACAGTTCGGATTGATTTGTCATTATTTTTTCCAACCACTTCGTCGTGATGATGAGGTGGTTTCTTTATTGTTTTTTATCTAAAAAAAACATATATTTAAACAAATTATAATTGAGCTCAAAATAAAAAAGTAATGAAATTATCTGAAAAGGAATTAGAAGAAATTCTAGCTAAAAGAAGAAGGCAGCTTTCCAACACTAAACACGAAGAACCACAGGGTATCCCTGTATACCTGGACGGATTACGTAAGGAAGGTACAGTAAACGTATCCGACGTGGTAGATGATGTCCTGGCGTATAAGAAGGCACATAAGGCACGTCGTGAAGACCGCTACTGGACTGGAGAAACCAGTGTATGTACAGAGAAGGAAGCTGATACCATTTCAAAAGAAGAAGGCGTATACTACGACCCTTATACCTACGAGAAACTTACTAAGGAAGAAGCTGAAGCTCGTTCAAAGAAATATCATATAGATATTAAACCTTATAAGGATGACTACGGTCTTGATTACTATTCACAGGGTAAGAAATTTGATGTAACAGCTACAGAGCATTACCAAAAAATGTCTGCTAATGAAAAAGAAGAATTGAAAGACCTTCTTGAATCATCAAAGAAAATCTCTGAAGCAATCGGAGACCGTAGGCAAGGTAATGTATCCTTTGATGAATGGTTCAGCAAAAGAAACTTCCCTCTCGATGGTAGAGACGAAAAACTTATCAATGACTGGAAAGCCTATAAGGAACGTGCAAACAAGTGGATTGAGGAACATAAGAAATTCCCTGCCGCTATCGCCAGAGCCATTCTCCTGGATGAGTATCCTGAGGAACTTAATGATACCCGTGATGAATTCCAGAAAATCACAGACAAGATGCATGAAACATACCTTAAGAAAAATGCTGACTACGGCGCTTCATTCGATGACTTATTCAATGAATTCGGTATGACCTCTGCATTGCTTCGTATGAAGGATAAATACAACAGGCTGAAGTCCATCACAGAAAAAGGAGAAATCCAGGTTAAAGATGAATCCGTAGAAGATACTCTCCTGGACCTGGCAAACTACGCCATTCTGACAGTAATAAAACTTCGTAAGGATAAACTATGTCATATTCAAAAAGGATAGACTCTCCTAACGTAAATAACTACAATTACGCCTTCGGTTGCTACGGTAAAGTTGTCGAGCATCCCGAGGGCGCAATTTTCGAGGGTGCACCTTACGAAGAACAACAGGAAAATGAATTCAAAACTATGATGAACAGTAAATGGAAAATACCTAACAAAAGCGCATGGTATACCATCGACTCATATAACGGAATCTATGACATCACTGGTTCGTATTAACTAACTTAATCGACTATTTATTGTCAATACAAAATTTTAACTTTTATGAATAGATTCCTCAATAAACTTATTACACTTTGTGAAGCTGTAATCGGAGCCGGATTGTTCATCGCTGGACTGTCAGGCTTCCTCAGCATGTTTATCCTTAACGCCCTTCTCTGCGTTATGGGTTTCTTTGTTTTTATCGATGCACTATCAAAAGTTGACAACCCGGAAGACAGAGACAATAACAAACAAAACAACGAGGAAAAATAAAACTTTAAACAATTAAAGCTCGAGCTTAAGCCCGGGCTTTTTTATTACGTTTTTCCTTCTGTGAAATATATTTTAATGAAATTAAATTTTTTTAATAATGTGGACGGACCCCTATACATACCCTAAAAAATCCAGAAAAAAATTTTAAAAAAATTTGAAAATTTAACACACCTCACAGTTGGATTGGCACTTTTTGAGACCTATTTCTGGTGAAATACAACTAGGTTCTGCATGAATGTACCTTTGTGGTTTCCAAGTACCATAATTGCGTTGTATACACGGTCTTCACAATCTACTATATCACGTACATCATACCCTAAGTGCTCAGTGAATTTTGGTTCACGACTGTAAGCCTTTGCTCTGTATTCATCATCCTTTTCCGTCCAGAACTTTTCAACACCTTCGCACCATCCTTCTATCCAAATAAGGTGGTCACATCTTATGCCAAACATATAGTCATCGTTTGACAAGATACATCCGGTATTTCCGTTTGGATGAAAACTAAATTCGTTTAAATACTTCAAATAATCGCCTTGATTAAGTTCAACAACTTCTACATCACAATCAAGATTGTTTTTTGCCATTTTGCTGACGGTAGCAAGTTTTTTCGAATCTTCTTTAAAATCACACATAACTTATTTTATTTTTATTGTTGATTTAGGTTATACCCAATGTTAATAAAAGTTCTGGCTAACTGGTAGAACGTGGACTTATCCACTATTACGCCGTCATTGCCAAGTATTACATCCATACCGGATTCTTCGTCTGTATCTATAACGTCGTCATAGTTTGCCGTTTCAAGGTAACTCAAGGCAAGCATCCATTCTTTCTCAATGAAGCTTTCAACGTTTTCCCATCCTTCTTGGGTTATATGCTGGACTTCCAGTTTTTCTTCGTCCCAAGTGTACTGCCATTCTTGTAATTTATCGTACAGCATCGCCACTTCGCTGTCAGTGGCAAGTCTTGCGTTGTTTCCATCTATCACACCTGATGTTGTGGTGGTTTCAAAGGTCCTATCGTCTTCCTCCTGCCAGCACCACACGTAAGCCCAGAAGTCTACTTTATCTTTATCACAAAATTCCTTAAACACGGATATTTTTCCATCACGAGGTGTGTATATGAAATCACCTGGTTTCGCATCTTTGATTTTCCATTTTTTACCCATAACTAATTGTTTTAGTCAAAGATACAAAAAAATAATAGGAAAGTCAAAAAAAGATGGGTTAACTTTGGTTAACAATTAGTATCTGTTTTTTACCTCTCTGCATCTTCTTTGTTAAGCACCACTCTATCCAAGATAATAGACCTTACGGCTAGTGTTTTAGAGTCGCGTACGTCGTAATTGTATGTTCCTTCATAGTAAGCGGTATTCTTAGGTACGATACATTTAACGATGAGACATATAGCACCGCTAATGGCATTCCTTCTGGCACGTACTGCATCCATGTATGTTTCAAAACAATGGAAGTATCCCTTACCAATGCTTTTTCGTTTCTTAGCATACTTTATATCAAGTTTACCGCCGTCATATTGTTTACCTTCAACTAACTGTGTACGTGTGTACGGTGTAATCCATCTGATAGCACTTTTACCTGGTACAAGGAGTTTAAAGACCACCATTTCATGGTCTCCAGTATTTTTAAGTGTGTTATTATGTTGGCACATTATCCAAACAGTTCGTCCACTACCTTTGCAAAGTCTTTCTTTGTATAATAGTCAGCCACGGTGGTATCATCCTCTAACCACTTGTAGAGTTTGTCAATCATGGCTTCCTTATTGATGTACACTTTGGCGTTAGGGTAGTTTTTATCTACGGTGGTAATTACATCACCGGGGAACTCTGACTTTTTAGTTCCTATGTAAATTTTCTCAGGTAGTTTCTGTTTCATATTACATCAATTTCTATTTTTTTACCACAATGTTTACAGTGAAACATGCGTGTATCCCTGTTCTTATATCCATCAAATGTCCATATATGTTTTGTGTTATCGGCTTTATAGTTACAATTTAAAATCAATAACTTACCACATTTTGTGCATTCATACCCAATATCATTAACACTACCATATGGTCTGGTAGTAAAAGCAAGTCTATATTTATGACGGCAAAATAACTGTTTAAGCTTAAAATTCATGTGTCATAACTAAATTAAAAGGTCAAGGCAACACTTGATGGCTGCTTCACAAGCTTCTTCATGGGTATTGAAGTATTGTGGATGTGAATCAATGTTATCAATCGTTACAGGTGAATGTATAATAACATACCTGTAGATGTTGGGTGTTGGGAAGTATCTGGGTTCAATGTGTATGTTATACTTTTCTCTCAGCCACTTCATAGCCATTTGGAGAGTTGGCATTGGAATACAACAATCTTTATCATATTCTCTTGTAATATCACCAACTTTATATGTACAAGAGTTCCAATGACATCCAGTAGAAAATTGTTTAATTACATACCAGGTTTCATGAGCCGTTTCTTCATCAAAACCCTTCTCGTTCAGTAGTTTTGATGTTTCAAAGGAAACGTAATCTTCTGTAATCATAACTTATTGTTACAATATTTAACGAATTCTTCTATAATGTAATTCGACATGTCGTCAGGGTGTTCAAATCCTTTCTTCTTCAACTCGTTTTTCAGTTCCGAGTCTGTCCATAATCCCCATTCATTCCTAATCCATCTGCCCAGTGAGTGATGCATAGAAATTGCGCCGTTTTCGAGAAGGTAATCCCTATCTTCCTTTGAAACTATCTTAGCCAGGGTTTTTACTGCTTCATCGACGGTTTTTGGAATTGGAATCTCACTTTCTTCTTCGGATTGTTCTTTATTGTACATATCCTCAGGTGCTTCAAGAGCAAGACCCATAGGGATTAATCCACGGTAGTCAAAGTGATTCTCGTTGAGCCAATCGAAAACCTCATGGGAGTCTTCGTCTATGTCCACGCAATAGGACACATCATACAAACCTTTATCGGCGGCGACAACCTTACATACCAAAAGTTTCTTGAGACGTTCATAGGTTTCCTTTTCTTCCTCGGTCATACTGGATAGCGGACGGAGGTATGGTTTGATAGTTGTTTCATCATCATATAGATAACCTAACATGCTACAATCAAATTCAGATTCTCTGATGAATCTTTCCCCATCATCATAGCGTCCTCGAATTTCAACAGTAACACCATAAGGCGCCCTTGCACAAAGGTCTACAAGTAGTAGCCGTTTTTCTTCTTGAGACATAACTATTCAGTTTTATACGTTTTCAATTAAATCATTTTTATTAACCGAGGGTAATTGTGGCTGTAGTGGTTCACCGAAGTTCATTTGCCCCAACCAAATCACGCCTGTAAACAAAACCTTGAGGCGTTCTTTAAATGAAAGTTTATAGCAGGTTATGGATACATTGCCTACCTTTTGTGCGTGTAAAGGAACATATTCCGGTTGTCCTTTACCATAAACTACATTACATCCTTCAAATTCTATGTTTTTCATACCTTATTCAGTTTTTATACATATCTGCTGGTGCTTCGATAGCTAATCCTTTTTCTATAAGACCACGGTAGTCAAAATGATGAGCGTTGAGCCAGTCTAACATTTCAGCACAGCCTTTGGGCCAAACACCCCACATAGTGTGTATATTGTCACATCTAATCCAGCCATCTTCATCCTCATAGAACCCTCCTTCCCCATTAGTAATGACATCAAATTCTTTACTTTCTTCCTCAGTCATACTTGAGAGAGGACGAAGATACGGCTTAAATTCATCAACCGTTAGCAATTTCACTCCTGAACATCCATGTATAGGAGCAACATCACCATTCTTATAATCTTGTTCAAAGTCTACAAAATCAAAAGTTTGATTTGTTTGACTTGTAATAGTATTTAACGTTGAATCCCCAACAATATGTGATGGTATTGAGGTTATAAAATCAATGTGAATTTTAACACC
>Ga0310690_10001970_pt1 | contig 34970 bp, 28 predicted proteins | sample AusTroGonzalo_MG_2_FD_207661 | JGI IMG/M metagenome (GOLD analysis project Ga0310690, IMG submission 207661) | Bovine rumen microbial communities from tropical cattle in Woodstock, Queensland, Australia - Gonzalo_04 (v2) (version 2) | ecosystem: Host-associated > Mammals > Digestive system >...
CTCGCATTCTCCGCCAACGCCTTCGAGGAAGACAGAGAAAAGTCCCTGAATGCGGGCATGGACGGCCACATCGCGAAGCCGCTGAAAGTGGACGAGCTCTTAAGCGAGCTGAAACGATTCGTCGTGTGACCTGACAGGGTCTCGCTCTTGTGCGGAAAAAGAGAGCAGGCTCTCCAACTTGCCGCAAGCGGGTTCGAAAGAATGCAGCCCCGGGGGGGGAGATGAGCCCTGATTCAGTAGATCTCTCCATGCTTTTTCGTGTAGAGCTTGAACGGGGCATAGGCATCTTCCCCAAGCATGGGGCCGGCGACCTGGATCTTCCGTTTGGCGAATTCCTCTTCCCAATGCTCCCCCTTGTACCCCTCGTCGAAACCGACTTTCTCGGCCATGAAGCGAGGCGCGCCGTAGATCACGCGCTCGACCCCGCTCCACGGGGTCGCACCGCTGCACATCGCGCAGGGTTCGCAGCTGGTCACCAGCATGCAGCCCTTGAGGGATTCCTGATCCAGCTTGTTCTGAGCGTGGGCGAATGCCGTCATTTCCGCATGTGCCCAGGACTGTTTGGCGGGGACAACGGAGTTGATGCCGAGCGCGATCAGACGGTTCGTCTTGATCTCGAAGATCGCAGCTGCAAAAGGTCCGCCGGTCCCGTGACGGACGTTTTCCACGGCGATGTCCACCACGAAACGCATTTTCTCCTCGTCGTCGACGATGACGCGGTCGGCATTGGCTTGTTCCATTTCCCAAAGCCATTCCGGCATGGGGATGGGAGCGGTCAGCAACGGTTTCCGAGTCGATTTGTCCATTTCCTGTGTCCTCCGTTCGTTTGTTTGGGTTGCGATGACAAGCACTCCGAGTACAATGCCGAGAGCCAATACGACTGCCGGCAGAAGTGCGCCTCTCAGGTAGACGCTGTCAAATATTTTGTCTTGAACCATCACCCCAAACACCCTCAAGGATTTTTTATGAAACGATTCACCCCAACAACAAAAATGAACAAGCTCATTATTACTACTCTGGCCGCCTGCTGCGGTATCGCGGCATTCGCACAGGACTTCGAAGAACCTCATAACGACCCGCTGAACGCCGTCGTGCGCATTGAGACCGTGTCCACGGTTCCGAATTATATGCTTCCCTGGCAGAACAGGACCCCTCAGTCCAGTTCCGGTTCCGGGGTCGTCATCCAAGGCAACCAGATTCTCACTAACGCCCACAATGTGGCCGACAGTACACTGCTCACAGTTCGTAAACAGAACGAGGATACACTGTTTGTTGCAAAGGTCAAGTTCGTCGACCACGAGTGTGATCTCGCGTTGCTGACCGTCGATGATCCCGCGTTTTTCTCCGACATCACGCCTATGGAGTTTGCCGAAACTCCGCCTCCGCAGTCAATGGTGATCGCCGCGGGCTTCCCGATTGGCGGCGACGGCCTCTCGCTCACGCAGGGCATCATCTCCCGAATCGAGGTGCGGAGCTATGCACACTCAGACAAGGAACTGCTCACGGCACAGATTGACGCGTCCATCAATCCCGGCAACAGCGGCGGCCCAATCTTCTACAAGGGGAAAGTCGTCGGAATTGCGTTTCAGGGTAGCAGACAGGGCGAAAGTCTCGGATACATGATTCCGTATGAAATCATCAGTCACTTCTTCGATGATATCAAAAACGGCAAAGTGGACGGCTTCGGCAGCCTCGGCTTCCTGTATCTGCCGCTGGACAACCCGGATACCCGTGCTTACTTGAAGATGAAACCAGATCAGACTGGCATCCTTGTTCGCAAGGTCTATGATTGGGGAGGAAACACTGTGCTTCAGGCCGGAGATGTGATCCTTTCCATCGACGGAAAGAAGGTCGCGAATAATGGCAATATTCGCCTTGCGGATGGTCAGCCGAGGGACTTCAGTACGGTGATTTCCGCCAAGCAGATCGGGGAAACCGTCAAGGTGGAACTGCTCCGTGATGGAAATGTATTGAACTCGGATATGCCCGTTCAAAAGGCCAACAATAAGATTGAGCCATATTTGTATGACAGGCGTCCAGAATACTTCATCATCGGGGGGCTGGTGTTCACACGGCTGACCAAAAGCTATCTTCTGACCTTCGGCAACAGCATTCCGCCAATGGAAATGCTGGAAAAGCTCAGGGATGTCAAGGATTCCCCGGACGACAACGTTGTTGTGCTTACCCAGGTGCTGGGCGACGAGGTCAACGTCGGATACCAAAACTTCGACCCGATGGTGCTCGTTTCCATCAACGGGAAAAAGGTGCATAACCTCCGCGAGGCGGTCGAGCTGGTGGAATCCTGCAAGGACGAATACATCACCTTCGAGTTCGAGGATGATATCCCCGTCACACTGAACATCAGCAAGCTTCGCGAGGCGACTCCGAGAATTTTGGATCGGTATCATATCTCCGCCGACCGATTCTTTGAATGAGCCCCCAATGACAAAATATAACGAACTTTTTCATCCTTCGGTCTCCCGCTCGCCGCATTTTGCGGCGAGCGGGAGACCGTTTGTATTGTAAACAAGCATATCGAACACTATAGTATCGCACATAATCAATTCAACATCTCGACATCATTTCCGTCAGAGACTCTGCATGGCAAGGAAGTCGCGGAAATGGATGTGCCGAACGATGCTTGTGGAATAATCAAGTTCATCCGTGGAGATCAGAATCTTCTGGGAAAGCGGATCAAGATTTTCGAACGCCCTGAACTCGCGTTGATATGCTTTGTCGTCGGCGACGCTGTAGGCGACCTGAATATAGTATTTCTTGTTGCCCTTCTGAGCAAGGAAGTCAACCTCGCTCCGACCGCTGTTGTAGACATGAAGCTGGTATCCCATGTACAGCAGCTCATTGTAAACAATGTTTTCAAGGTTGTGGTCGAGGTCAAACCGATTGTCCGGGCAGCGGATTGAGTTCAAGGATACATCGCTGTCATATCTTCCAGATATCGCCGCATCGCTTCTCCCGAAAACTCCAGTCGCTTTGGGAAACCACCCCATATCAGGTAGTCGAGGGGAGTAATCTCCCTGCCAAGCTCACGGGCATATTCCATGAGTTCACTGTAAACGAAAGGACGCACACGGAACGAAACGAACCGTCCGCTCAGCTCCTTCACATACTCCGTGGAAAGCATTTTCGAATTTGATCCGGTCACAAAGAGGGAGTCTCCATGCAAACGCAAAGACTGGCAGACCTCCACCCAGCCGTCTATCTCCTGCGGCTCGTCCAAAAAGACGTAGCACCTGCCGGATTTCCTTCTCTTGTTCACATACTCCAACAGGGAAGCCGCATTCGGAAACTGCGCTCTGACCTCAAGTTTCTCAAATTCCAAGTAAATGACGTCTGCCGATTTGGCCAGGATCTCATCTCTGACCTGCTGCATGATCACGGATTTGCCGCAACGCCTGATGCCCGTGATGATCTTGATCAGGTCGCTGTCGTAAAATGGACGTATCTGCTGCAAGTAGTGTTCACGTAGAATCATTTTGACGCCTCCGAGTGTTGTTCAGAACCAGTGTTTCACAATAATATACTGCGAAGTTTACAAAAGTCAAGCAAGAATTATCACCGTACTGCAAACTTTATATAAACAAATGCAAAGTTCTCAGTAGATCACAATTCCCCGCATGGATAGTACCTCGCGAGTGACCTGAAACGACTGCCTCACGTACCATTGGAAATACGCCACGATCCACCCCAGTCCAGCATTCCGGCGAACAGTCGTAGTCAACTTGCGCGGATACATTCTACATGATGATGCTTTTTTTCGCAGGACATTCAGAGAAAGCCCAGGAACCTACCGCCATCTCCTCCCCCATGGCTAAATACCGCTAATCTGCGGTAAATCAGGGTAAAATGCCGGTTTCCCGCTTGAAAATGCGGCCGGATGTGTTATTGTTATTCCAATATAATAAGCGACACACCATTTTGGAGCAGGACCTATGCCGGAAATCACAGCGAATATCGGATTCGAGAAACAAATATGGGATGCCGCCTGCATTCTCCGCGGCAATCTGGACGCCTCCGAGTACAAACACGTCGTCCTCGGCCTCATCTTCCTGAAATACCTCTCCGACCGGTTCGAGGCGAGGTACGACGAGCTCGTGAAGGAGGGCGAGGGATTCGAGGAGGATCCGGACGCCTACACGGAGGAGAACGTGTTTTTCGTCCCGGCGGAAGCCCGCTGGCGCGTCGTCGCCGACGCCGCCCACACGCCCGAGATCGGCAAGGTCATCGACAAAGCCATGCTCGCCATCGAGAAGGACAACCCGCGCCTGAAGGGCATCCTCCCGAAGACCTTCGCCCGCCCCGAGCTCGACAAACGCCGCCTTGGCGACGTGGTCGACCTCTTCACGAATATCCGCATGAAGGAGCACGGCGACACCCGCGACATCCTCGGCCGCACCTACGAATACTGTCTCTCCATGTTCGCCGAGCAGGAGGGCAAGAAAGGCGGCGAATTCTTCACGCCCGCCTGCGTGGTGAAGACGCTCGTGGAGATCCTGAAACCCTACCAGGGGCGCGTCTATGATCCCTGCTGCGGCTCCGGCGGCATGTTCGTGCAGTCCGCCAAGTTCGTCGAGAGCCATTCCGGGCGCATCAACGACATCTCCGTCTACGGCCAGGACTCCAACCCCACCACCTGGAAAATGGCGCAGATGAACCTCGCCATCCGCGGCATCGAAGCGAACCTCGGCCCCTACAACGCCGACACGTTCTTTCAGGACTGCCACCCCGCCATGCGCGCCGACTTCATCCTCGCCAATCCCCCGTTCAACCTCTCCGACTGGGGCGGCGACAAGCTCATCGACGATCCCCGCTGGAAATACGGCGTCCCGCCCTCCGGCAACGCCAACTTCGCGTGGCTGCAGCACATGATCTGGCATCTGGCGCCGCGCGGCAGGATCGGCATGGTCCTCGCGAACGGCTCCCTCTCCTCGCAGTCAGGCGGCGAAGGCGACATCCGCCGGCGGATCATCGAGGACGACCTGATTGCCGCGATCGTCGCGCTCCCTTCGCAGCTCTTTTACACCACGCAGATCCCCGCCTGCCTCTGGTTCCTCGACCGCGCGAAGAAGCAGAAGGGCAAAACGTGCTTCATCGACGCCCGCAAGATGGGCACGATGGTCTCCCGAAGGCTCCGCGAACTTTCCGCCGAGGACATCGCGCTGCTCGCGCAGACGTTCGACCGGTACGAAGCCGGCACGCTCGAGGACAAAAAGGGCTTCTGCGCGGTCGTACCCACGTCCGAGATCGCGAAGCAGGACTTCATCCTCACGCCCGGGCGTTATGTCGGGATTGAGGAGCAAGCCGATGACGGCGAGCCCTTCGACGCGAAGATGAAACGCCTGACCGCCGAGCTTTCCGGTCTCTTCGCCAAATCCCATGACCTGGAATCCGAAATCCGCACCAACCTCAAATCCATCGGCTATGAGGTGAAATGATGAAAGAATTTTTGATTGAGGCATTAAACTCTGCTGTAGGGGAAAGATTAGCAGACTGTATATTTGTCTGCGCTATTGTGACGTTAGTTCAATTTTTTTACAACAAAAAGCTTGCAGAGCATCAAACACGATTCAAATACTGGCATGAGGAGAAATCGAAGGCAATCAAGGAGTTTTATTATAGTGCCGTTTTACTGTACCAAGAAATGAGAGAATTTCGTGTTATCGGCCAAAACTTTGCATTTCGATTCACAGATAGAATTCAAAAAGAACTAAACAAAAGAATAGATCGCATCTTTGAGTTTCACAACACAGCAACCAGGAACTGGATATGTCTGCGACTTTTTTTGAAAGAAGAAGAACTCACTATTGCAGATTCTTATTTCTCGAAAGAAAACTCGCTTTTTAATAGTCTTGCAAATCAAATCAACCATAGAAATTATACTCTCAATGAAAAAAAGATAGACAAAGACTTAATTGAGCTTTCTGATATTGTAGAAGATTTGCGTGAAGATCTGCAAGCAATTCTAAAAGTTCAGGATGCTATTTTTGAGGATAAAAGCAAAAAGGAACAGAATAAAAGCACTATAACTGCTGAGCCTGCTCTCCCTTCAGAAAAGAATGAGGTACAATGATGAATCACGTAGGGCTTCATACTATAAAAATTGGTGATTTGGGAAAGATTGTCACCGGGAAAACACCATCCACGAAGCAAGCTGATTTCTGGGATGGGGATATTCCTTTTGTTACCCCAGTTGATTTGCAAAAAGGGAAAAGGATTTTAGGAACAGAGCGAACGGTTACAGAAAACGGCGCAAACGCGGTGAGGGGAGCTTTGCTTCCGCCAAAATCAATCTGTGTTTCTTGTATTGGAAATTTAGGATATACAGCGTTGACTACATGCGAAAGTGTATCCAATCAGCAAATCAATTCTATCGTCCCATCGAAGGATTATGATGCCGATTTCGTTTACTACCTCATGAAAAGTCTTTGGTCTGTTTTCAAAAGCTTAGAGGGACAATCTACGACACTATCAATCCTTAACAAAACTCTGTTCTCCAAAATTGAGATAACCGTTCCCGATCTTGAAACTCAAAAGCGGATTGCACGGATTCTTTCTTCTCTTGACGATAAGATCGAAGTCAACAATCAAATCAACCGGAATTTGGAAGAACAGGCGAAAGCAATCTTCAAATCCTGGTTCGTCGACTTCGAACCGTTCGGGGGGAAACAACCTGATGATTGGGAAACGATTAGCTTTTCATCTTTTTTGAAGCCCAGAAGAGAAAAAAGCTCCGACCCGTCTATTCCGCTTTTTGCCGTTACAAACAACGGAATCATTCCGCGTGACGAAAAATTCAAGAAGAACCTTTCCCGCACAGGCGCACAAAACAAAGTAGCTTACAGGACAGACATGCTATTTGGAATGAGCCGCGAAATCCTTAATTGGGGCATCATGCAGGAGGAAAAAGGATGTATCAGTTCCGCATATCATGTGTTTGCCGTTTCGGACGATATAGATTCCCAATATTTAGAACTGTATATCAAGGCAAACATCGGTTACTTCAAGGATTTGATCCGACCGGCTGCAAGAGAAGGACAGGGATTGGATCAACAGGCTCTGATGTCAAAAGAAATCCTTCTTCCCCCTGAAGATATCATTTCTGCATATCACAACATCGCCGATCCGACATTTGTGAAGATTCAACAAATCAACACCGAAAACAAAACGCTTTCAACCCTACGCGATACCCTTCTCCCGAAACTGATGTCCGGAGAAATCGAAATCTAAACATACCATTACATAATGGAGAGCAAAAATGAAACTTGTAAGATTTTCTGTAGAACGTTTTCGGAGTATTATCAAAAAAAGCTCTTTTTCTGTTTTTGACAAAACCGTTTTAATCGGTCCCAACAATGAAGGAAAATCAAATATTCTTTTGGCGCTTGTTTGTGCTCTACGAACTTTAGAGGCAATTGCACGAGATCCAGAAGGTGTAAGTCTAAGACAAGGTAAAACATTTGCCTTTGATGCTGATCCAGAAGCTCATCTTTATAATTGGAAACGTGATTATCCAAGATCATTACAAACCGTCCCAGGAGAAATGAAGAATAAAAAAAGCCGTTTTACAATTGTATTTGAATTAAACAATGTAGAGTTCAGATCATTTAAAAAACTGACAGGAACTCAGTTGAGCAACCCCTTCATCCCGTTGCGCATGGAATTCTCCCCAAGTGATATTATTTTTACATTAAACATTCCAGGACATTTTTATAAGAAAGCAACGGAAGAAAAAATGATTCACATTGCTCAGTTTGTAGTTGAAAAGATTTTTATCAGCTATATTCCAGCAATAAGAACAGTGTCTGCAGCATATGGTAGTATTGGAAGTTTGCTTCAAAGCAAAACTCGTCAGCTAGAAAAAAGCGATGAATATAAAAAGTTTAAGAGAAAAATGGAGGAGTCTTATAAAATTAGATTAGAGGAAATATCTAAACAGGTGCAAGCTTCCCTAAAGATTTTTCTTTCAAAAGACATCTTTACAGAAATATCTTTTCAAAGAAGACCTTTTTTTATATCCGACCATTCAATGCGTTTTAACGTAGAGGTTGATGATGGAGAAAAGACGCTTTTAGAACAAAAAGGATCTGGAATTCAAAGCCTTATTGCATTGTTTTTAGCTCAGCAACTTTCAAGGTTGTCGAGTTCTTCTGATAATTTGATTCTTGCTATTGACGAACCAGAAGCACATCTTCATCCTGATGCTATTCACAAAATACGAAGAATATTGGATGATATTTCAAGTAAGAATCAACTGATCATAGCAACACATTCCCCTCTTTTGGCTGAAACAACAGATCCACACAAGAACATTATTGTAAAAGAGAACACGGCCTGTGAATCCCCCACTATAGGAAATGTGCGTGATGTATTGGGCGTAGTGATCTCAGACAACTTGTCTTCAGCAGAATATATTCTTATTGTAGAAGGACCATCAGATGAGAATATCCTTTTGCATCTCCTAAAGAAGCATTCAACTTTTCTCCAAAAAGTTTTGAGTGAAAGGCGATTAATAGTTTCTTCATGTGGTGGGACAAGAAAAATGGAACAAAATATTCGCTTCATACGCAATCAGATATCTCGTCTTCATGTTGTCGTTGACAATGATGAGCCAGGACGACAAGAAATATCTAATCTTCTTTCCAATAGTATGTTGTCGGAATCAGAATACACTATTTTAACAATGAATGGTCTTTCAAATTCTGAAATAGAAAACATGATAGATCCCACCGTTTATGCTCAAAAAATCAGTTCAAAATATGGAATTCATAAACAGGATATATTAGATGTTGCAAAAGGAAAAGCAAGGTGGTCTGATTACATGAAGAAAGTTTTTGTAAAAGCAGGAAAAAGATGGAACAAAGAGGTGGAATTCAAATTAAAAACACTAGTTTCTGAATCTATCAAAAGAACTCATAATACTCCTTTATTATCTCAATATACTGGTTCATTTAATGCTTTGTGTGAGTATTTAGAAAAACAACTTATTAAATCGGAATAGTCCCATGTTATACGCTGAAAAGAATTATGAGAATGCGGTGATCTACTTGCTGGAGCAGCTCGGGTATACGCGTTACGTTGACGAGGTGAGAGCATGAGCAATAAGATTTCCATTCGTTTTTTCAATGATCGGGAAGTCCGGGCGGTCTGGGAAGAATCTTCCGGGCAGTGGCTTTTCTCCGTTGCGGATATTGTCGGCGTCCTGACGGAAAGCGTGAATCCCCGCAAGTATTGGAGCGTGCTCAAAAGCCGCCTGAAACGGACGCGTCCCGAGTTGACTACAGCCTGTAGTCAACTGAAGATGACGGCATCGGACGGAAAACGTTATCTCACCGACTGCATGAGTCAGAAGGACATCCTCGCGCTTGTCGAGGCGGTTCCCAGCCGCCATGCGGTAGCGTTCATCAAATGGCTGACCTACAGCGAGGACACCATTGACGGCAAAAGCCAGACGAAAGCCTATGCGCTCTTCGAGAGCGGGCTGATGGAATCCATGAAGCCGGGAACGGTGGAGTGTTTGCGGCAGATTCACGCGTACCTCTTCGGCGGGCTGTACGAATTCGCCGGACAAATCCGCGACAAAAATATCAGCAAGGGCGGATTCATGTTCGCGCTGGCACAGCATCTGAAAACGTCGCTGGCGCAGATCGAACGGATGCCGGAAACCACGTTCGACGAGATCGTCGCGAAATACATCGAAATGAACGTGGCGCATCCATTCTTCGAAGGAAACGGGCGCAGCACGCGCATCTGGCTGGACCTGATGCTGAAGAAGAACCTGAAACAATGCGTGGACTGGAGCAAGGTGAACAAGAACGATTACCTCGCCGCCATGCGGGAAAGCGTGTCGGACGGCGCCCGCCTGAAGGAATTGCTGCGCGGCGCCCTGACCGACCGGATCGACGACCGCGAGATGTTCATGAAGGGGATCGACTATTCGTACTACTACGAGAGCGAGGACCCCGTCATGGAGCCGGACGAGATCAAACACGGGACAAATCGATAACACGAGGGGGCAGCCATGAGCTATACCGAAGCGAATTACGAGAATGCGGTGATCTATCTGCTGGAACAGCTCGGGTATACGCGTTACTACGGGCCGGACGTCGAACGGGATTACCGCGACCCGTTTTTCCCGGGCGTGCTGGAGGGTTCGCTGTACGCCATCAATCCGGGCGTGCCGGAGGCGGCGATCGAGGAGGCGATTCGCAAGCTGCGGCATATCGAGAACGGTTCGCTCGTGGAACGGAACATCATCTTCACGGATTACCTTCAGAACGGGATCGACGTGTCGTATTACCGCGACGGCGAACCGAAAGCGGACCATGTGCGGCTGATCGACACGGAGCACGCGGAACGGAACAGCTTTATCGCGGCGAATCAATGGACATTCGTGGAGCACGCGGAGCAGCGCCCGGACATCATCCTCTTCATCAACGGGATGCCGCTGGTGGATATCGAGCTGAAATCGCCGGTGCGGGACGGCACGGACGCCTCGGAGGCATACCGGCAAATCCAGAATTACATGAAAGAGATCCCGGGGTTCTTCGTCTACAATGCATTCTGCATCATGAGCGACATGGCGGAGACGCGCGCGGGGACGATCACGGCGAACGAGGACCGGTTCATGGAATGGAAATCGGTGGACGGGACCGTGGAAAGCACGGCGCAGGTGGATTTCCAGACGCCGTTCCGCGGGATGCTGGAGCCGCGGCGATTGCTGGACCTGCTGGAAAACTTCATCTGCTATTCGCGCGAGGAGGACGGCGCCCGGAAGATCCTGGCGTGCTACCACCAGTATTTCGCCGTGCGGAAGGCGCTGGTCTCCACACGGAACGCGGCGCACGAAGGCGGCGACGGCCGCGGAGGCGTCTTCTGGCACACGCAGGGCAGCGGGAAGTCGCTCTCCATGGTGTTCTACACGAAACTGCTGCAGCGCGAACTGAAAAGCCCGACGGTGGTCGTGATCACGGACCGGAACGACCTGGACGACCAGCTGTACGGTCAGTTCGTGAAGTGCCGGGAGTTCCTGCGCCAGACGCCCGACCAGGCCGGGGACAGCTCGAACTGGGACGGCGAGGGGAATTTCAGCAGCCGGGAAAAACTCCGCGGGCTGCTGAAGGACCGCGAGGCGAACGGGATCATTTTCACCACGATGCAGAATTTCGTGGAGCCCGGCGACGGGCAGCCGCTTTCCGCCCGACGGAACATCGTGGTGATCGCGGACGAGGCGCACCGCGGGCATTACGGATTCGAGACGATGCGCGCGGACGGCACGGTGCACAAGGGCATCGCGCAGATCATCCGCGACAACCTGCCGAACGCGACGTTCATCGGATTCACCGGGACGCCCGTTTCCTCGCGCGACCATAACACGCGGGAGGTGTTCGGCGAGTACATCGACGTGTATGACATGACGCAGGCCGTGGCGGACGGCGCGACGCGCCCCGTGTACTACGAAAGCCGCGTGATCCACCTGAAGTTGAACCAGGACCTGCTGCGCCAGATCGACGACGAATACGACCGGATGGAGCTCGAAACCGATTCGTATGTGATCGAAAAGAGCAAAAACGAGCTCAGCCGGATGGAAAGCCTGCTCGGCGCCCCGGAGACGATCGGGGCGTTGTGCGAGGACATCGTGAAGCATTACGAGGAGACGCGGGCGCAGGAGCTCACCGGCAAGGCGATGATCGTGGCGTATTCGCGCCCGATCGCCATGAGCATCTATAAGAAAATATTGGAACTGCGTCCGGGCTGGGGCGAGAAGATTGCCGTGGTCATGACCGGCAGCAACAACGACCCGAAGGAGTGGGCGGAGATCGTCGGCAACAAGACCCGGCGGAAGGAGCTCGCCGCGCGGTTCAAGGACAACGACAGCCCGCTGAAGATCGCGATCGTGGTCGACATGTGGCTGACCGGATTCGACATGCCGTCGCTGGCCACCATGTACGTCTACAAGCCCATGGCCGGGCACAACCTGATGCAGGCCATCGCCCGCGTGAACCGCGTGTTCCGCGACAAGGAGGGCGGGCTCGTGGTGGATTACGTCGGGATCGCCCGCGCGTTGAAGCTGGCCATGAACGATTACACCGTGCGCGACCGGAAGAATTACGGCGAGATGGACGTGTCCCGGGCGGCGCTGCCGAAATTCCAGGAGAAACTGGAAGTCTGCCGCGCGTTGCTGCACGGGTTCGATTATGCCGGATTCATGGACGGCGACGACCTCGCACGTTCGGAGCTTATCGCAGGCGGCGCGAACTATCTGTTTACGCCCGACAAGGCCACGACGAAAGACAGCTTCGTCAAAGAAGTCCTGGCGATGCGCCAGGCGCTGTCGCTGTGCCGGAGCATCGTCCCGCAGGCGGAACGATTCGAGGCGGCGTATCTCGAGGCGGTGCGGACCATGCTGACGCGCGTGTCCGGCAAGACTGGACGATTCTCACTGAAGGACATCAACGCGCGCATCAACGAACTGCTGCAGGAGAGCGTGCGGAGCGAAGGCGTCATCAATCTGTTCGCTGACGTAAGGCAGAAATTCTCGCTGTTCGACCCGGAATTCCTGAAGCAGGTCGCGGCCATGAAGCAGAAGAATATCGCCGTGGAGATCCTGCGCCGCCTGATCGCCGACCAGATCGCCGTGTACCGCCGCACGAACGTCGTGAAGTCCGAGCTCTTCTCCGAGAAGTTCCAGCGGATCATGAACCTGTACCTGAACGGCCAGTTGACCAACGAGGAGGTCATTCAGGAGCTGACGAGCCTCGCGCACGAACTCCGCGCGGACAGCGAGGAATGCAAGAAGCTCGGGCTGACCACGGAGGAAGTCGCGTTCTACGACGCGTTGACGAAGCCGGAAGCGGTAAAGGATTTCTACAGCAACGACCAGCTCGTCGCCATCACACGGGAACTGACCGACATGCTCCGCCGCAGCAAGACCGTGGACTGGCAGAAACGCTCTTCCGCTCGTGCGAAAATGCGCATGATGGTCAAACGCCTGCTGAAGAAGTACAAGTATCCGCCGGACGGCCAGGAGGAAGCCCTGAAAACCGTCATGAGCCAGTGCGAGATGTGGACCGACAACAGCAACCTTGCCGCCCCCTCGGATGAAGATGATTCCACTTCGGCAGAATAAATGTGTGCTAGGGGCGAGTGTTGGACCGTATCCACGTCCTTCTTCCTTCAAGAATGGACTTTGATGCTTATCCTAGACCTCTACGCTACAATATACTTTAGAGATTAACCAAATTACGTAATTTTTACGTAAAAACCGTTTCCAGGGAATCATGAAAGGGGGCGTTTCTGAAGCGAAAGCTTTACGTAATTTTTACGCAAATTCTGCATCATGTAGCCTGTTTTTGCGGGTTTTTGTGGGTTGTAGCGGCATGAACCGGAGAAAAGAAAAACCACCGGAAACTTGCTTGTTTCCAGTGGTTTAAGTTGTAGCAGAATGGTGGAGCAGATGTGCGATTCCCACTAACCCCGAATCCAGCTCAAAATCGCCGATTTTTCCTGTTTTTGCTTCAGTTCGTGTACATTATGGCACATTTTTACGCGCATTTTTTTCGGAAAAAACGGGGAAGAAATGGGCCAAAATCCTCTCTTTCGGGGAAAAAACGGGGAAGAAATGGGGAAGTTTTTTGAGGTTGTAAATCAGCCATCGGACAGCGAGCGGATCACCGTGATCTACTCTTTGAACCACCCGACATGATACTATATCACAGGGAAGCGTTTTTTTCAAGGGAAAACATGCGGAAATAAAGAAAAAATACCCAATGCGTTGTAATGCACCGGATAAGCATGTATTCGTATCGTATGACAGCGCCGTATTATAAGATCAAATTGTCCGAGTTCACAAGCATTATAGCCAGAATTCCTTTTCGAGGTTTTTGCGGGTCTTGATCCTTTTCCTCAATTGTGAAATGAGATAAATATAAGCCCTATCTCATAAATCCGTATTTTTTCTCTCGACGGTTGAAAGCTTCTTTCCCTCCTTCAAGTATATCGCAAACATGTTCGCGGATTCCCTGTGAAAGCAATATGCAAGTTTCATCTACAATCTTCGGAGAAGAGTTTTCTAGGGAGCCCGAGATATATTGGAATTTTATATTGTCCTGATTTATGGTTTTTATTCCGTTTTGATTGGCAACTATGACTTGCTCTGCATCAGAACCTACAACTACATTTGGGTTGTGAGATACAAGAATAATTTGTCTTTCTTTTTTCTTTGTCTTTAGATAGGAAACCAATTCAGAATAAATTGCTCGGTTATCCAAACTGTCTTCTGGTTGATCAATCAAAATGGGACACTTCCGCGAACTAAATTCCAATAAAAGTTTCAAGATAACAAAGGCTTGTTTGCCAGGAGACATAGAGGCAAAATCATCTTCCTGATAAAGCAAATCGTAGGTGATAGTGTACCAGTTTAGATTTTCATTTATAAGAATGTCTTGATTCCAAAAACCATTTTCATTTAAGGAAACCTTGTCTATCAGATTATACATTGGCTTAAATTCAGGACAATCCTCTTGAATTCGAACACGATCTTCTGGTTCATAAAGAATTTGTTTTAAACCGTCAAAAGTGGGATCGGCCTTGATCCAGACAGATTTTTGACCTATCTCTGATGTCTTATGTGCATCTGATGCCGCGATTGATGGTAGGTTAAATGTATCCAAGTAGAAGCTCTCGCTATCATTTTCTTTTCGTATTTCACAGATATCAACATATTTTTTCAGCAGTTCTTCTTTTAATGTGCCTAAACTTTCACACAATTCTTTGACATTGTGTGGACCAACACCTTGATGTTTGACTTCCGTATCAAGCCCATTGCTTTTGCTCCCATTGTGAATAGAAATAACACCTCCATAACGATGAATAAGATTAGCCGCTTCCTTAAAATCAACTTGAACAGAAAACATGCCTTTCTTAAATGCTGCATCGTCATCTAAAGTGGGGTCATTTTCTCGTCCTTTCGCAATAACTGCTGTTTTTGAAATTCCTAAGGGGCTTAGAATAAGATCACGCAATGCTGTGCTGTTAAGAATTGTTCCTTCATGTGAATCAGGAAAAAGACCTATAAAATGAACCGATTTTTCACCATATTCAGATCGAAACTCAATCCCAGCAATTACTGTAACACCACTATTCTCTTGTTCTGCTAAACTTTTTATTTCATCAACATTATCAACAGTATGATGATCTGTCAGTGCAATTACTGAAAGACCTTTCTTCTTGGCCTCATCAATTATCTCTTTGGGAGACGACAAACCGTCAGAAGCATTTGAATGAATATGGAGATCCCATTTTCTCCATTCTGAACCACGGGGATACTTAGTCATTTTTTGTGTCCTAATGATTGATTATGTTATTCTTGCCGACGCTCTCCAGATTCTTACTCTTTTCCAGAAAAGCGGATATCACTTTTTGTACTTTGCAGGGCGAGGCTGTTTGAATTCCTGCGCCTTCCAGTCGGAAATCTGACGCTTTTCGAAGTCGAAGTTGGCTCCGACGAGCATAATGCGTTTCCCGCTGCGGCGGTACTTCTGGAAGTATTCTTTCTGCTCAATCTGGTCAAGGGCAATTTCCGCTGTCTTGTTCAATTTGAACTCAAAAATGAACCGCCAGTCCCCAGCAGCTGCGGTTGCGTCTATTCGGCCGCTGTTTGTGCAGGCTTCCGCTTCAATATCAATGTTGAGCAGAACGAATATGGCATAAAACAGGGACTGGTAGTATTTCTCATCCTCAACCTGGATGGGATACGGAATCCTGGCAAAGAAGGTCTTCATGATGTCCAGAACCTCGTCCGCATTGCCGGAAGCTATGCCGTCAACGATGGATGAGGCAAGGGAGCTGATATCCTCCGTTTGAACCCCCGTGTATGAGTTCAAAAGATATACTTCAAACGCCCATGCCACTTCATCGTTCGGAAACTGCATGTGGTAATAGGTGCGTCTGTTCTTGATGAAGGAATCCTTGAAGGTAAGGTATCCGGTTTGGAACATCAGCGCCAAAGGTGAGATGTTGTCAATCTCGTAAGCGGAGAAAGAAATATCCGGGATGGGCTCTGTAAGGATTTTCTCGAAATCAAAATTGGTTTTTCTGCAATAGTTGAGGAGGAAGGACGGTGTCCCGGTTTCAAACCAGTAGTAATCGAACTTGGGCTTGGCGGGTTCAAAGAATTTCGCGATGGATACCGGGTTATAAACGGATTCCGAATCAGCCTCGAAACGGTAGCCGTCGTACGTCCGTTTCATTTCCTGAAGGAACTCATTGCGGGGTATGCCGAGCTTCTTGGCCGCATCGGTGATGTTCTTTGCGAAATACGATTCGAACTCCTTCTGCGTGTAGCCGAGCATGGTGGCGTATTCGGATCGCATGGTGAGATCGGTCGGGTTGTTCATGCCGGAGAACAGCGACACGTGGCAGAATTTGCTCACGCCCGTGATAAAGACGAAGCGTTCGTCTCCGCTGTACGTCTTGATGACCGTATAAAACGATTTGAGCGATTCCAGAATTCTCTTCGCAAACGGCTTTCCGAGGCTGTCAAGAATCGGTTTGTCGTATTCGTCTACCAGGATGACGACCTGTCCATTCTTCGTGAGGGCGGAAATGAGCCTGCGGAACATAATGGTCGGAGAAGCAGGAGTGAGCTGAATTCCGTGTTTGTTTCCGCATTCAAGAATCAGCTCCTGAAGGCTTTCCCGGAAGTCTTTCAATGACTGGATATCGAATCCGCTCATGTCCAGACGAATGACGGAATAGGGCTTCCAGTCATACGGCTTATCATAGATGGCAAGCCCTTTGAAGAGCTCTTTTTTCCCCTCAAAAATGGCTTCTATCGTAGAGAGTGTCAGCGACTTGCCGAAGCGACGGGGACGGGACATGAAGTACATACCCTTGTACGATTTGATCATATTCCAGATGTACTCGGTCTTGTCAACGTAAACGTAGTTGCCGTTGATGAGGTCTTCGAACTTGTACAAGCTGCTGGTAATCTCTTTCATGGGCGTTTTCACCTCCTCGTCCTAATAAGTTACATCCACGCACAGACTTTTGCAAACGAGAACGGAATCTTTTCTGACTTTTTCTTTGTTTGGAAGTTGATGGCAGTTGTCCATAGACGCAAATGACAGCGTAACATTAACGAAGGAAAGGTCTGGTTCCGCTTGAGCACGTGGCCGATACATGGAAAAAATTTCAGCTTCCGGTCAGGCTATCCGCGTATCAAGCTACGTGGTATTACGCCCGACCGTACACGATTCGTTTCCGAGCCGGACGCAAAAACCTTCTCTATGCGGACTCGCCGCAAGCAGCGGGGTATCGAACCCGCGAGATGAATACACGTTCTTCTCAACGCGAACATATATATCTAAGGGCAGCTGTAACATACCGGATAGAAAAATGTTTGGTCCACAATGAGCTCCTATTCGAGTTTTTTGCAAGTATTGACGGTTTTCTCGATTAGAAGCTCAGAAAAAGTGATGGTTGCTTGGCTGACCTCAAGTTTGCGTCTGCCCCACCCATCTACTGAGAACTTTGCGTTTGTTGATGCAAAGTTTGCAGTACGGTGATAATTCTTGCTTGACTTTTGTAAACTTCGCAGTATATTATTGTGAAACACTGGTTCTGAACAACACTTGGAGGTACCAAAATGATTCTACGGGAACACTACTTACAACAGATGCGTCCATTCTACGACAGTGACCTGATTAAGATCATCACGGGCATTAGACGTTGCGGTAAATCCGTGATCATGCAGCAGATCAGAGATGAGATTCTGGCCAAAACGGCAGACGTTATTTACCTGGAATTTGAGAAGCTTGAGGTCAGAGCACAGTTTCCGAACGCAGCATCCCTGTTGGAATATGTGAACAAAAGAAGGAAATCTGGCAGGTGCTACGTCTTTTTGGACGAGCCGCAGGAGATAAACGGCTGGGTTGAGGTCTGCCAGTCTTTGCGTTTGCATGGAGACTCCGTCTTTGTGACCGGGTCAAACTCGAAAATGCTTTCCACGGAGTATGTGAAGGAGCTGAGCGGGCGGTTCGTTTCGTTCCGTGTTCGGCCCTTCGTCTACAGTGAACTTATGGAATATGCCCGTGAACTTGGCAGGGAGATTACCCCCCTCGACTACCTAATATGGGGTGGCTTCCCCAAACGACTAGAGTTTTCGGGAGAAGCGATGCGGCGATATCTGGAAGATCTGAACGAAACCATCATCTACAAGGATTTGATCGTCCACTTCAAAATCAGAAAAGAAGCGTTGTTCCGGGCTGTAGTGGATTTTGTCCTGCGCTCCAATTCGCGTATTGTCTCGGCGAACTCAATCTTCAAAGCAGTAAAACAGATGCAGAAATGCTCGCAGAATACGATCCAGAAATACATCGGTTATCTTGAAACGGCCTATGCCGTCGATTTCCTGGAACAGTATTCCACCCGGACCAAACAGGCGCTCTCCTTCTATCGGAAGTGCTATGACAGTGATGTGTCATTGAACTCAATCCGCTGCCCGGACAATCGGTTTGACCTCGACCACAACCTTGAAAACATTGTTTACAATGAGCTGCTGTACATGGGATACCAGCTCCATGTCTACAACAGCGGTCGGAACGAGGTTGACTTCCTTGCTCAGAAGGGCAACAGGAAATACTATATTCAGGTCGCCTACAGCGTCGCCGACGACAAGGCATATCAACGCGAGTTCAGGGCGTTCGAGAATCTCGATCCGCTTTCCCAGAAGATTCTGATCTCCACGGATGAACTTGACTATTCCACAAGCATCGTTCGGCACGTTCATTTCCGCGACTTCTTGGCCATGCAGGGGCTCTAACGGAAATAGACACCAAGTCAGGAAGCCCGCCTCGCAATAATCGGTTGCGAGGCGGACGGCTGTCCAGTTGAACGGAACCTGAACGGAATCCGTCATCCCGTCAGTTGGCGACGCATTTTAATGATGGTCCGGGGATTGGTCGTGCTCATGAACTCCAGCATCTGCTTCACTTCGTCCGCATACCGACGCGGGATCTTCTTCAGCAGAGCAATAATTTCCGGGTCATGCGAGCAGTCTCCGAGCGGCTGAGGTTCGGCTCCATCTGCGAGGTTCAGGAAATCCGTGAGGAGCTGCATCTTCTCACGCTTGGCCTCCAGGCAGGCGTGATTGCTGTAGAGCTTGGTCACCTCCGGCGTCATGTGGCCGACGATGCCCTGCACCACGTTCATCGGGATCCCATATAACTTAGCATAGTAGCAGAACGTACGATTTCCTCCTGAATCACGACAGTCTGGAGTATTAAAATATTCAGCTCTGCCAGGTTATTACCGACGCTGTATTACCGACGTTTGAGGTTATTACCGACGCTGTATTACCGATGTTAGCAGTTTTCACCGATGCGTTTTCACCGATGCTGTTTCACCGCTTTTGAGCTTTTCTACCGATGCTGTTTTACCGCTTTTGAGCTTTTCTACCGATGCTGTTTTACCGCTTTTGAGCTTTTCTACCGATGCTGTTCCACCGATGTTGGATGATTTTTACCGATGCTGTTTTACCGATGTTAGGGGCTGACCTGCCGACGTTTGAGGTCATTACCGACGTTATATGGTTAGAGCTATACAAAAAACTAGATTTAAACTAGATTTAAACTAGCCTACCCGGTGCGCCTTTACGCACCGGATAGGGATATGCCGTTTGATATGGTCAGATGGGTTACATGATGACCCACGGCTTCCTTGCCGAGAGCGCAAGGCCGACGATGCCGACGGCAACAATCACGCCAAGCGAGATACGTTCGATCGTGGGCGACGGATAGAGTGGCGGAATAATCATTTTGTTCCTCCGAGTTCAAAGTTTGACGTTATCCGGAATCCGAACGCCGTATCTGCCGAGGATTATCCCGGCTGCGACGGTCAGTACGAGTCTTCCGATCCATTTCAGGGTGTCTGCGGTCGATTCGGGCGTGGATCCGTTTTCTGTGTTGAACATGATTTGTGTTCCCTCCTGTGGAATTTGATTGTTTTTGAGGTGGCGGTGGCACCATGCCATCGCCACAGTTAAGGTTTGTTTGATTAAGTTCAGAACAAGCTCGGTTCGGCCTCCTGTTCTTCCCCGGAACAGGATTCCGTCGACTGCATACCGAGCAGGCACGGCACTTTCGAGACGTCGAGCAGCCGGAAGCAGTTGAAATACCGCTCGGCTCCTTCGGCCATTTCAGGCGTGAACTCCTGTGCAATGTCGCTCGGTTTGCGAATCCAGCCGAGCTTGCGAGCCACAGCGACGTTCAGGGCTTTCATCAGCTCGATGTTGAACTTGATGTGAACGTTCCGGTTCAGGTAGCAGCGGAAGGCGAAGAGCACGGTCTTTTCATCGGCCATGTAGACCGTACCGCGCTTTCCCCAGGTCTCCGGCAGCTGGATTTCTCCGGCCTGGAATCCGAGACTGTTCGCCACGGCGCAGACATCCTCGATCTTCGTCCGGCAGGCATACTCGATGTGGTTATCCCATGAGTGCCATCCTTCGCCCGGCAACGCGTATTCCGTACAGATGATCCGGTAGTCGAGCGTATAATGCGTGTTCTTCTTCGCATCCGAGCTGTACCGCGAACAGAACTCCTCGAAGACGCGCTTGTTGGAAACGTAGTTCCGCACGTTCTCCTTGGACGACAGTCCGATGAACAGGTCGATCATCTGCTGCTCGGTGAACTTGTTGTAGTTCTTGATGACCCAGACGATCATCGCGTACAAGTTTGACGGTGTGAAATCCACCTGCTTCAGCATGGAAAAGTCGCTGAGGATCTTGTTGCGGGATTCCGAGGTCAGACGCGAAGTGATTTCATCCAGGCAGTCGAAAGCTGCCTGCCAGTAAAGATTCTTCAGGCCCTTGTACCTCTTTTTCAAAGCTTCCTTGACGTTGTCCTTATGGACGCCGATTGAGGCGAGAAGTTCGGTATCCAGGCTCGCGATCTTCCTGAAGTGTTCGTACAGCTGCTTTCGGGCTGCTTCGTAGCCGTCGCAGAGGATTTCCACCTTGTTCTTTCCGGTGGTCAGAGCTCGTTTCAGGGCAGCTCGTGCTTTCTCCTCCTCGTCATTCTCCCAGCCGTGTTTGCTGTGGTCCGGCTCATCAGCCATCTGGAAAAGTTCGTCGAACATGTAGTCGAATCCGGCATCTGCTCCCATCCAGCTTTTGTCGATGTGCAGGATGTCAACCTTAGCACGGGCATTGCGTTCGGCGTTCAGAAAATCAGCATGACCGAGTACACTGACGAGTTTTGTGCCGAACGGAGCTTTCAACGACCTCAACGCGAGCTGAATCGCCTTGCTTTGTTTCCAGCGGCTCGGGATGATGAGGAAGATGTCGTCGCAGTTGCTTTCGAGGATAATACGCCTCGTCCACTCCTCGTATTCCGAATACGGCGGGTTGCAGAAGATCGTATCGACTTCTTTGTCGATGAGTGTAGCCTCGTTGAAGTCAGTGCCGAGCACGATCACGTCCGGGTCGAGCCTGTCGATCAGGATACGGCTCTTCTCAATGACGAAGTATTCCGAGATGTCCACGGACGAACGATCACCCGCGCTTCGATTGAGCTCGTTGACCCATCTGCGGAAGTCGCATTTGCCACAGCCGATGTCGAGCACATTTCCGAAACGATAATGGGCAGAACGGTTGTCGCTTTGAAATCTCCAAATCCTGCGTACCATATCGCGGGTGGTCGGGTAGAATTCAAAATCCTCTCCGGCCTCTTTGAGTTCGGCAATCAGCTCGTTCATTTGCTTTGTCATGAGCGTGTCCTTTGTTTGAAAACGCCGGAGGGAGGACGAATCCTCCCCCCGGTTGAGTTTGTTTGATTTCAGATTCAAGTAGCGAAGAGCGCGGCTTGACGACCATCCAGACCGAAGGCCCTGTTCAAGGCGAGGTAGGAATGATCCACGCGCTGCGGAGAGTATTTCTTGACGGTTTCCGTAAACGCGTTCAGGAGACTCCAACGTGTCGGTTCCTTGAACTCCTCATGCGAGGGAGACTTGAACTCGCGGTAGACCGGAAGGATGTCGCAGGAATTGATGACGCCGAGTTCGGCAGCACGCACAATGCTACTCCGGGCTTCATCATCGTTTTTGAGCTGGATGTCCTTCAGGTCCTCGCACACGGTTTCGGTCATCAGGAAGTCGTCCTCCAGCGATGCCACGGCACGGTCGATCAGATCGGTCAGTTCAAACCGGCTGGTGTGCTTGCGCTTGATGACGGTAGTCCCGCCAAAGGCAAGGTTGGAGCAGACAAGGACGACGATTCCGGCAGACAGCCCGACGGCAAGGGATTTGTCGTGGCTGTTACGGATTCCAATGCAGCGATGCCACTGAGGTGAAGATGAACGGGAGATTTCCATCACGCCGAACATCTTCTGCCCCTCGCTGGCAAGGCCGAATCTTTCGTCCTCGATGTCCCATTTGTGGGCGTTGACAACCTCGGCCACAGCCTCGATCACGTCGATATGCGGAACGGGCTTCCATGAGGCGGTTGAGCTGGGAGTGTCGATGCGGGCGATCTCATCCCTGCTCACGTATTTTCCTTCTTCCATAATCAGCATAGTTCAGCCTGCCTTTCGATGTACCGCTTTGCAGCGGCTGCCGTAAGCGCACTCGGCACAGTTCATGCAGGATTCAATCGGAACGAAGAGGCCATTGTTGACCGCTTTTTCGATCTGTCCCGCAAGGTAAACGAAGCGGTCGAAATCGTCATTCGACCTGAGCGTGTAGAACTGGTGATGCGCGGGTGTCTTTGCTTTCGTGAAAACATCGAATCTGAAAACAGGATTCACGCCGTACTTCTTCATGTAGGCGAAGGCGAACGTCGTCGCCTGAAGATCACGGTCGGCTTTTCCCTTCGGCCAGTTCGTTGACGCCGTTTTCCAGTCGCAGATCGTATCGTCCCCGCCGTCCACGGTAACGAGGTCAAACTCACCAACCAGCGGCTTCGAGAGTCCCGGCACGTTCACGCTGAACGCTTCTGCCACCGATTTGACCGTGTAGTCGTCAGGCCAGTCGGCAAGGGCAACTTCGAGCATGTCGCAACCGCGTTTGTCCCAGAACCAGTAGTCCTCCTCGGGCTTGTAGGTCAGGTTCTCGCAGACTTCGGTTTCGCCCTTGAAGTACACGGCGAAGTCTTCCTTCGCGTCCACGATGGTGTAGTTCGTTCCCTTCATGGCACGTTCACTGAGCACAAGGTGAAATGCGCGACCGAACGGGATGCTGATGGGAGTCCGTTCGACCTCGGCATGTTCGATGTACCGGAAGTAATAGCGCATCGGGCACGTCAGGTACGTCTGCAATGCGCTGTACGACCAGTGAGGCGTTTCACGCATGGTTTCGATTTTACGTTCCATGTGGTCACGCCGCCTTTCCGCTGAGTTCGTCGATGGCACGACTGCACTGCGTTTTGGTCAGGCTTTCGAGCGCGGGAACATTGAACTTGGCTTTGATCTGATCGGGGGAGACGCCGTACTGCCGTGCGAGGTCGAGGAGATACTTGACCTGTTTCGGGCTTGCGGGAGCATCCGAGGTCGTGCCGTTCTTCTTGCCGTAACCGTTTTTGTTCTGCTGAGGTGCAGAATTCCCTTGCGGAGCGTTCGGGACGTTTTCCTGCGGAAGAAGTGTGGGCTGATTCGGGGAAGCGTTTTCGTGAAGTTCAGCTTCGACGGATTCCCGGACGAGATCGAAGGTCTCGTGGATTTTCGCGTTCAGCTGTTCCTGCGTGAGGCCATCCGGGAGTTCCACCTCGACCGAGGCATGGAAAGACTGGCTGCTGTATTGAGAGTCAGCCGGGATCTTTTTGGAGTAGGATGCGTTGAGTTTGAGCATAGTTGTTTCCTTTCAAGTTGAAGGTAAAAAGGCGCACCCTCGGCAGATTGCTCTGCCGGGGGTGCTTGCATGTTGTATTAGGCAAATCCTCTATCGTACTGCCTGATGTATCCAACCCCACGATTCCGCTGAAGCTTTTGCTCTGACGGCCGGGTAAATACAGCCCCCGCGATATGAATCTACGGTTCGGGCGCATCCACGAATACGCCCCTCCGCGGCAAAGGCGGATGAACTGTCTCAAAAGGACCTGCCAAGCAACGTGAGGTTTGTCCAGCTCTTCCAGGAGAAGGCCGAGGTGAGACGGTGCTGTACCGCGAGAGCGGATCCGCACGTCCATCAGGGTGTTTTTGCTCAAGGCAATACAGTTCATTTCGGTCTCAGGATCAAACTGCGGACGGAAATCTGAATAACCATCTTGTTGGCTGCTATCGGAACTACCGGAACCGGGACCACAAGTGCCAGGAGTGCCACCGGAACCTCCGTCGCCACCGTCACCATCGCCTTCACCGGAACCTCCGTCGCTACCGTCATCATCGCCTTCACCGGAGTTGTCTCCCGGCGAGTTCTTGCCCGACTTCTTCTTTGATGACATGCTTTTCTTCTTTTCGTCATCGTCCCCGGGCTTCTGACCGTCACCGGACTTCTGACCGTCACCGGACTTCTGACTGTCACCGGAAGGGGCATTCGGGCGGCAATGATCGGAGTTGGCCTTCGTCTTGTTTTTACGAGGCGGAAGGAGCTCATAAATCTGTTCGGCAGTCAGTTCAGCCCAATCATTCGGGCATTCGATTCCGTAGGGATCCGGGAAATTCTCAGTCAGGATGAAAGTAACTTCGATGTCTGCCGCTTCCTCGAAGCGGTTTTGGTCACGGTCTCCAATCCGGAAGGCGTGACGCAGTGCGATATGGAGGACTTCGTGTGCGAGAACAGCCAGACGCATTTCCTCCGGCAACGCCGAGTAGGCATCACCGGAGATGAAGATGCGGCTGTAGTCCGTGCAGGCCATACGAACCTGCGGATCGCTGACGACGACCAGTTCCACGGAGCAGATGATGCGCCCGTAGAACGGACAGCGCATCATCAGTTCGAAACGGTCTTGTTCCACAAGGTCGCGGATTTCATTCGGGGTAGGCATCGCTCACGCACCTTTCTTTTTCTTCTGCATTTCGGACGAGAACTTCTTCTGCCACTCGGGATAGAGCTTGTGGGCAATCAGCTGCTGGGCACGGGCATCACCGTCCTTGTTCTTCCCGGCAGCTGCATCCTGTCCGCCGGACATCGCGTCAACCATTGCTACAGCAGCGAATGCGGCAGGGATCTGAAGACCGATGCGGTAAAAACCATCAAGCAATTTCGCGGATTCGTCCGTGTTTTCTCCACGCCATGCCCAATATGCGATTGCGGTCGCAACGGCAAAAAGCATGTCGTTCTTGGTCGGCAGTTTCCATTTCGCCTTCGGGTCCAGCATGACCGCACGAATATCGCCGAGAGCCTGACTCTGTTTGTAATAGGTGAGGAACTGAGCGGCGGCGCTTTCACCGATGAGACCGACAACACTTGCGCGTAGCACATCGGGATCGAGGCCGTAGGAAAGGATCTCGGACACTCTGGCCCAACTGCGGGGAGAAGCCCAGCCACGCTCACAGTCCTTGTCGAGGTTGAACAGCATTTTCGGGCAGAAGCGGATGAAACCGATGACCTCGGGGGCAATCCCGGCTGTGACGGCCCAGGCGCACCACGCTTCGGGATCAACCTCGATTTCGAGGTGGAGCATACGGTTCGCCAAGGCACTGGAAATCGGCAGAGAGACAGCATTATCCTGAGCGCGGTTTCCTGCGGCGCAGACGTAAACTTTAGGCGGAAGTTTGTATTCACCGACCTGGCGTTCCAGGATCAGCTGATACGCCGCTACCTGGATCGCGGGATCGGCAGATGACAGCTCGTCCAGAAAAAGAATGGTTTTCGTGTTCGGGTCGCGGGGGAAGAACTCCGGCACGGCCCACTTCGTGACGCCATTCTCGACATATGGGATTCCGCGCATATCCACAGCGTCCATCTGCCCGAGACGGACGTCGATCACGTCGATGCCTTTCTCCTTCGCGGTTTCACGCGTGATGTCGGACTTGCCGACACCGGGCGGTCCCCACAGTAAGACGGGGGGCGGGTTCTTTCCGTCCAGTTGCTGCTGAACGAAGGTCGAAATGATCATTTTAGCTTGTGCAATAGTAATGATGTTCATTATTTCACACCTTATTGGTTGGGGTTGTTTATGTGATCTTCGTCTGATGCGACGACGGCAACTTTTCCGTCGTCTCCGAAGATGTACTTCTTTACTTCTTTTGACTTCATGTCCTTGACGAATACGGAACAGGCGCTCGTGTTGTTCGCGTTGACCGCGAAGTGTTGCGAGACAAGTTCCATCACGATGCCGGATGGCACGGTCTCTGCGGCGGAGAATACCCCAACGGCAATCCCCGTACGACCGCACAAATCCAAGACCGCAGCGAGCTCCTTTTCCGGAAGCTCATCAGCGTAGGCGATGAACAGAACGTCGATTCCATTTTGTGAAAGGGCCATTTCCAGTGCGTCGGCGTCTTCCTCGTGAAGTATGGCCGAGGAAATACGTGGTATAGCGGCTTTAGCGTTCCTCACCAGGTTGATGATCCGGATTGAGGCCGAGGGTGGGTAAAGTAGCCCGACCTTTTTCTTCGGGAACACATACTGCTGGCTCACGCTGTCCTGCGTGTCGCTACCATGTGAACCGTTGTCATGCTCGTCTCGGGCGGTTCTTCCGAACGCATGTAACAGATTTCTCAGGATCGCTGTGCTTCCGGGGCCGTAGAAGAGTGTGCAGCCGCCGTTTTGCCAGAAGACCGGAATGCCGCGGGGAATGAAGACATCCTGCGGAATGGAGCAGTCAACGTATCCGTGGAACTTGAGATTGGCAGGAATATCAAGGCCGTAGTCGCGTGCCTGCTTGATGACCGCAGGCAGGTCTAGGAGTTTTTGACCTGCCGCCGACGTGAACGAGGTAAATCTGTTGATGACGACCTCAATTCCATGTTTTTTTGCCTCCGCAACGAAATGGAGCGCGGCGGCGAGCGTGTTCTTGCTTTGGAGGAGCTCATTCGGTCTCCATACATAGATTACTCTGTGCCCTATGAAGACGGCCCAGTCGAGCGAGGCGATGTTTCCGGCACCAATCAGACCGGCATTGGCAGGAGAACGGCCATTCAAAACGTCGCGGATATTTACGTCAAGTACGATGTCGCCAGCGGGGGCGAGGCCATTGGATGTCTTGAACCATATCCCGGAATGCTTGGGGATGAAGAGAAAAGGGCATATACCGAACTTAGAGTGTAGGAATGTTTTGAGTTCGAACACCGCATCGTTGTAAAAGACGTTCATGTGGACGAAAAAGCCGTCGTGATCGCGAATCGGAAGCAACTTCCAGTCCTTGCAGACCTTGCGGATAGAATCAGCAACCTCAGGAGTGTTTTCTTTGAACGCGCGGGTCATGGTGCCGTGGATGTTGTCGAAATTCAGCTTATCAATGCGCAGGGCTCTCGCCAGGAATACGAAATCGTTCTGCCCGGTCAGTTCCGTCAGCAAGGTCGGGATCTGATAGGGGGAGAGCTGGTTGATTCTTTCGCAAAGCTCCGGGGGTATGGCCAGTGCCCCCGGAGCTGGAACACATTTCCCGCGTGGTATGTCTATAAAGTATTCCGTGTATTGAACCGAAGCGGGTTTAACAGCATAATAGCTGGCATCGCCGGAAACGCGGACTTGACCGTCTCCGGAAATGAAACCGCCATCCACATGGAACGGGTCATGGAAAAGGTCACCGAGCTGCCCGATCGACTTGCTGTTCGCACGGTTGATTACCCAGATCGAAAGGCGGGATTTCGCATCGCTTTTAAGCGCGAAACGGTTTTGTTCCGTGTTCATTGCTTCGTTCCTTTCGTGAGCATGTTCCAGTATGCGCACAGAACGGCGTCAACGGCGGAGCAGCGGAAAAATCCCCAGTTTTGGCGGCGCCAGAGGGCGGTCCAGAGTCCCATGCGGTCATTCTTGTAGATGGGGAACCCCAGCGTGATGGCGCACTCGCGTTTCAGTTCGAACTCATAGCGGTAACCGAGCGCGATTCTCGCCGGGTCGTAAGCCGAGACGCTGCGAGCGAGGCGGAAAAGTGTCTCGGCTGTCAGCGGATACCGCAGTCGCGGTGTTCCCCACTGAGCCATGTTATCGGCGGTGTCGCTACCTTCGTCCATGTCGTCCACGACTTCGGCATCGACGCTCTCAGCGTGTCCTCCGGGAGTTAAGACCGCTGGCGGCACAAAGCCGATGCGTCCCTCCGTGGTTGGTTCCGAATTCCATGCGGTAGCGGACTCCCCGCTTTCGGCATGGCTGTTTCCATTCGCCGGGACCGCAGGAGCGGTCTCGGCCTTGATGTCATTTTTCGTTTTGTTTTGCATTGTTATGCCTTTCCGCCGCTAGCGATATTCTGTGCTGGCGGCATTTGTTTTAACTTAAATCCCACATACCCACGGGCTGTTTTCCCGTTGTCCGCAGGAAGGTTGTGGTTCGGTTTGGTGCCGTTCTTCTGCATAATCACCGAGAGGTCCTTTGCAAACTTTGCCTCGGAAAGCGGCTCAAATCCTTCTTCTTCGACGAGTTTTGAGTAAGCGGCATATGCATCGGATGTCAAGACCCGGTCGCCGAAGTCGCGTTCGATATGCTCCCGGACAAATAACTCGACCCCTTTCGTGGCCTTTACCATACGGTTGCGGATTTTTATTTGCTCTTCGGACAATTCGATTTCCCAATTGTTCCTAATCAAACGATCCGCGCCCTCGATAAGCCAATTTAATATCGCGGACCGCTCGGTTTCACCTTGGAGCTTTTTTCCCATTTGAAGGTCTCGGTGTTCGATTTTTCGGTCAAATATGATAGGGAGTAATCTATCCGAGATCTCAATCCCTTCGCCATCAGAATAAAACCGAAGCTTGCTGTTCGTCATGATGACGATGGTGAAAAGGCCGGAGTGTTGCGATGTTTCATTCAGGTGTTTCTTCGAAAACGACATCGGGTCGTGGCCGCATGCGCGCTTGAGAAAAGCGCAGCCTTCCGGGGTCTCAAAAGTCTTGGAGGTCGCTTCCGGTATAAGTATGAGCGACTGACTTTTCATAGAGGAGAACGCAAATTTATCGTTGATTTTGTCAGAGCTGGGGCAGATTACCCGAGATGGGCCGAGGATCGAAGTAAACATGTCTGAAAGAGTAGTCTTTCCACTTCCGCTGGCTCCCTGTAAAACGAGAAATCTCCTGCTCCGGTTCTCCCAAAAAAGGCCTCCTCCGAGGTAACCCTGTACGGCCAGATAATTGTCCTGCCGATACAATATCTCATGGATCACCCGGTCGAACAGTTCCGATTTCGCATCCGGGTCATAGGAAGCATTGAGCGTGTTGAAGACCATGTCATCGGGGCGGTAGGAGCGGAAGACGAGCTTTTTCTTGCGCTCGTCCCATTCGAGGATTCCGTTCTTGACGGGGATTATGTCGGGATTCAGCTTCGGCACATTCGCCCCGCGGTAGCTCTTGGATTTCAGCGAATCCATGGTCGGGAAAACGGCCTTGGCGATCTTGTCAAAAGCGCGAACGTCGTTCCGGCGCATCTCATCCGTGAGTGTGACTCGGATTCGTTCTTTCAGATTCCGTTCCGCTACCGGGACCCAGCAACCGTCCTGGCACTCAAACCATTCCCCGTCTTTATCGAAGTAGGCCAGACGGAGTTCGCTCGCCATTTTCGCCGCGAAAAACTCAGAGTTGATCGCAACGCTGTGCGGCCCGTGGAAGATAAAGGGATCGCCGTGTTTAATGCGGAGATCGGTGTCGTCAGGAAAATCAGGCAGGCATATCGGTTCCATCGTCAGTCCCTTTCTCTGTCGCATCATCGGACAGGATATAGTTGTTGATGTCGGTAATCCGATAGCGGACGGTTTTTTTCCCAAGCATTTTCCGGCGGAAGGGGAAGATGCCCTCGGCTTCAAGTGCCCGAAATTGCGAGTAGCTGATCCCGAGGATGTCAGCTGCTTCATGGCCATCGACCAAGCGCAGGGGGGCTTCCGGCTCCTTGGTCTCGCCTTTCTTGGCCACGGCACGGAGGGTCTTCATGATCAGATTGTATTCATTGGCCGTCAGGGCACCCATATCCATATCGATCGCCAGGTGACGTCCGATCCACCTGACTACGGACATGCGCAGAACGTTGTTTCCAAGCTGATTCACCTTTCCGTTCCTCCGGGATGGTTCTGTTTGAAGTTACGGAGATAAATATATCACGTTTTCTACGCATTGTCAAGCGCTGACATTCAAAGACTTACAAATAATCACATAACACAAGTGTGATGTGATTTTTGATTTTTGGTATACTCTGGTAAAATGTTTGCTACAAAAATACTGGCAAGTAATCTTTAAAACAAAAAAAGCCCATACTTTTTTGTTGAAAGCATGGACCCGGTGTGAATAAAAAGCAGTTACTCAGAAATACTATCTTTGAAGTCTTTGTTCCAGTTGTCTATTATTTTATCAATTGGTTCTTGAATCTCTTTTGAATACTTGAGTTTAATGTAAGATCGGTCAAAAAAATCAGCCCTTTGTTTATTTGGTTTTGTATGACTACAAAGATTCTGAAGCGTTCTAGATGAGGTTATGTTTATTGATTTAAGCTCGGATTCATGCTTTGTAAAGTACTGCATACAGGCTTCTTTTGTTGTAATCTTTTCGTCCTGGACTTTTTTTGCAATCTCTTCCAGATGGTGCCGAACTTGTTCCTTTCGTTCAGAGAGACGTTTGTTTTGAGTTTCTGATATTTTTTTTCGTCTCTTTTTCTCTTCATTCTGAACAGGATCAAAATCTTCTTGAAATAAACGCTTTAAAACTATGTTCGCAGGCAAATCGGTCGCCTGCGTGCTGTTGTCGCCGGAAAGATTTTTTACAACATTAAAACACTTGATTGTAATTCCATCATATGCCGTTTTTTCCCATTGACTCCAATAAAGACGATCCTCCTCTTCTATTTCACTAAATGCTTTTTTACATGTGTCATATATTTCAATGGCTTCAATTAAATCTGATATGTTTTTTGTTAATTTGGAAAAAGATTCAACAGGAAAAGAGCATAAATAATTCGCCAGTTCATCTCTTAAATAAACTAACAGTGGAAATTCGCTTTTATGTTGTTTAACAAAAACGGAAAATTTGTACAAGCAATAGCTCGGAGTAAACATGCAGTAGAAATGACATGCTTTTTTTACGGAGCGAAAAAGCCCTTGACTTTTTTCTTTAATCATTTCTTTTGTAAAGGTGTCCTGGGGAATTGACTTGTAAAAGCTTTCAGGAGCATCTTCCAGACCATATTCTCTTTTTTTATGTGGAGTAAAGTTTTTTTTATACGGGGAAAATAGATCTTCCAAATCCATATAGATATTTAGCAAAACAAGAAACATTTTAATCTCAAAGGCAGTTATTTTCATGTAGTCTGTACCAACGTTAAATGAACTATCGCTATTGGTATGACTTGCCGATATACATAATTTTATAAACTTGTCTCTAATGTTCTTATCTTCTATTGGAAAAGAAATCGGAAATGGTAGCGAATACTCTGTTTCATATTTTTCTCGAATGACATTAGGTACAAAGAACGCAATTTGCCTAAGTCGGGTATAATGGTTGATATTAAACCCCATGTTCCGGCCTCAATATGGTTGTTATCGTTTTCAGGAGTTCTTGCGTGGGCTTCGGGTTGGAGTCTAGCAGGGACAGCACTTCGTCGATCTTCGCCTGTGCGGATTTTTCCGCGCCTCGACCTCGGACAGCTTCAATTGCTTTCCGCTGACTTTCGTCTCCGACGTGCGTGTAATACTTGTCCGCGATCTCGGAGTCCGTCCCCAGAATGGACAGCAGCACGGCCTTTGGTACGCCCGCTTCAGCGCAGAAACTGGCGAAGCTGTGTCGAAGCGAGTGAAAGCCGTACACGGTCATCTTCTTTTTCCGTCCCGGCACACTCACCGAAGGCTCCAAGCCAATCCAGCGAATCACGCGAAGAGTGTCGTGGTTGATGACGTTATTGCCGACATTCTTTCCGTCTGCATCTGTTCTGTTGTATCGAGCTGCGGATTTCGGCATGACATACTGGTCGACCTTCCACGTTTTCGCCTCAGTTAAGGCCGAGTACAGTTCGGGAGCCATCGGGATCGTCACCTCTTTGCCCGTCTTGAACTGCTTGACCCAGATGCGGCGGTTCTTCATGTCGATGTTCTGCCACTGAAGCAGCAAGCAGTCTTTCAGCCGTTGCCCGGTGAACATGCCAATAATGAATAGGACACGGATTTCCGCTTTATTCATGAGCTTGTGTTCCGAATCCGACAGAACCTGCAAAAGCTCTTCCTCCTGCTCCTTCGTGAACGCCTGCCGCTGGACGATGAGTCCTCGCTCCTCACGTTCACTTCGCAGCAGCGTTTTTGAACGGAATGGGTTCTCGCCCGTGTAATACTCTTTGAAGCAGTCGAAAATCTTGCGCATGCGCTTGATTTTCCGGTTGTGGGTGTCAACCGCGATTGAGGTGGTCTTGAGGTAAGAAGCGAATTTTTCGCAGACCAAGGGCGTGACCTCAGCAATACCTGTGGCGATAGCGTGACTTTTTCGCCCTGGAACCGGATAGGAAACAAAATGCACGAACTCTTCGAACGTGGTCCTGTAGGAGTTCTGTTCGGCGACCGTATGCGGCGTGGCGCGATTGGGGTGAACCTGATACCGACGCCACACCTCATCGAACGGGAGATTCTTGGATTCCTGGGAAAAACCTCTGATGGCATTGATCTGAGCTATGGCGACCTCATGTGTGGGGGAACTCCAAATTACATCGAGGTCGGCTGCTTTCTGAAAAGCTTCCTCAAAATCGCATGTTCCGAGGGAAAACTCCTTGCGGACGCCGTTCGCGACCGTCAATCGGTAGTAGTATGGCCCTCCGGAAATCTTTTGCCTCAATTTGCCCAGTAATTCGCTCATTCGCGGGGTGCGTCCTCTTGCCCGAGTTCTTTTGATCATTCTTGTCCAACCTGCATGGCAGATTACGGCACAATATACAACCCAAGAGGCTATTTTTCAAGGAAAAAGCCTCGAAAATGGGGAAGAAATGGGGAAGAATCGCGAAAATTGAGGGTAAAAATGGTGGAAGTTACGACAAAGATTAGCGCAAGTACTTAATACTCAACACATCACAAACTGCTAAACTTTCTCAAAATAAATTGGCATAGTAGGGAATGCTGACCCCTGACCGATTATCGAAAAAGTGAATGAAAAACCGTGTTTTTGAGGTGAAAAGTGAATAGGTCGCGGTTTTCGTGAAATGGAATATGCAGACGGCATTCGTGCTTCGTGAGGAACGGTCGACCGATGCGCGGTGAAAAAATCTCCGCCCTACGATAAATAAAATCATACGGACTATATGAAAAAACCTTCATGCCGCCAGTTTGACCTTCCTGTATGATTTCAAAAGCCCGCCAAGCCGGGAGAACATAACGATCTCCCCATTCTCGTCCTGCGGCCAAGGTTTTATCATTCGACCGCCAAGGCCGGAATGCGGTCGCTCATGGTTATAATATAATAGGAATTCCCGCACGACGTATCTCAATTGTTCGTCAGTCGACAGAATCAGATGGTTCAGACATTCATATTTGAAGGTCTTGATGAACGATTCAATGTATCCGTTCTGTTCAGGACAATACGGCCTTGTATGTTTGGGCTTGCATCCTGCTCCGAGCAGAAAGTCCGCAAAGCGACCTCGGAATAGCGGCGCATTGTCGTGAATTAGGTATTCATACCTGTTCAACTTCCCCTCGAAGCAGTCCAGCTGATTGCGGGCGACCTGAGCCATGAAGTTGCCGTCAGGTTCCCCTGTTATGCCCCCGCACCAGACCTCCCGCGTCGTGATATCCTCGAAGAACAGGATATGCCGTCGCTGAAGACCGTAAGGCGTCCTAAGCTCATATGTGCAGAAATCACATGCTGCAAGCACGTCACGGTGGGAGTCGAAAAACAGATTGAAGTCGCTGTCTGCACGACCATCCGCTGGCGGAAAGTACCCGTTCCTGTTCATGATACGCTTCACCGTGTCGACGCTGATGTTGATGTTTTTGACGTAGACCACTGTTTCCTGAATCCGTTTGTATCCCCAATTCCGATTATCTTTTGCCAGCCGGAGAATGAACTCCTCCACGTCTTGGGGGATGTGCGGTCTGCCGCGTTTCTTCTGCTTGGGCCCCGTGCTGTCGTACTTCTCGGCAATCAGCGTCCTGTACCACCCCAGCACGGTATCAGGCGACCACGAGCCGCCAATGAGCGACAGAAGGCAGCTGTTCAGCGCTTTCCCCTTCCGCGCCATGCTTCGGCGTTCGTCGTCCGTGAGGTCGGGACGTTCCTTGCCCGTATCCTCGGTATACTTCTTGCGATAAATCCGGAGTTCTTCTTCCCTGTATTCAATAACGGCCTGGAGATTGCTCACCACGTCCCGCATGTCGTTATTCTCCATCCCGTTCATAAATGCGTTCAGTTTTCTCGTGACGGGGTTGATGCTGTTGGCTTTCTTATGATTCATGGAGTTCTCCGAGGTTATGGCAAAAAAGATAATATACCCTCAAAATGAGGGAAAGTCAAGGGGGAGAAGATGCGAGCATTCGTTATTATTCTTTGAATACCACCAGTCAAATCTGAACCAGTCTGTCAGCTTGAGTGTATGGTAGTCGAGCAGGAGAGGGAAATGGAGGACAAATTGTTATTGAGGAGAACCGAGGAGAACTCAGTACGATCTATGTTCGCTTTTTGTTTTCACAGAAAGATATGTATAAGAGCGAACGAATATTTAATGTTTTTCTTCGGTTTCGGGCTTGTAAAAAAACGGACATGGTGTTATAATAGAGATAAGTTCATCCAATTGTCCTTACCATTTGAGGTAAAAAGCATGGAAACCGCGAGCGAAAATGGCGTAAGGAAGCATGGGTTGTTGCACATGCTCAAGTTTTCCTCATATCATGGGCAGGGATATTGTTTTTGGAGCAG
>Ga0310690_10001972_pt1 | contig 34962 bp, 42 predicted proteins | sample AusTroGonzalo_MG_2_FD_207661 | JGI IMG/M metagenome (GOLD analysis project Ga0310690, IMG submission 207661) | Bovine rumen microbial communities from tropical cattle in Woodstock, Queensland, Australia - Gonzalo_04 (v2) (version 2) | ecosystem: Host-associated > Mammals > Digestive system >...
TTTCTTTGTTTGTCATCTTCTCACCCGTTTTGGTTTCTCACTACATGCAATAGAATTTCAGCCACAGATCGTGGAAGTGCCGCGCGGCGTGCAGCGCGAGGTCGCGTGATTTAAAGCAGAGGCGGGACCCGACAGACGCACCCGCGTTCGAGGGAGCGCGGTACGAGTACGCACAAGCGAAGCCGGCAAACGCGCCGTTATCCGCACAACCGCCGAACAGGACGCACCGCACAGCCTCCGGCACTTCGAATATCTCTTCGTCTTTGGCTTTGTATTTTTCCGCGTCTTCCTTGCTTTTGTAGAGCCAGAACCATGGCCAGTATCTGTATTCGCCCGGCTCGAAAGTCGGGTGCCATCCCTCGTTCAGCGCCTCGCACACCATGCTAAGCTGCATGAAGGTGGCCAGGTATTCGTCGTGCCGTCCGCGCTCGGTGATGTTCACATATTGCACGACCAGCGGATGGTCGGTTCCAAGTTCATCCAGCACGTCCATCATGGTGCGAATGCGTTCGGTGACGGGGCGTGGGTCTCCGGTGCGTTTGCTGAAACTTTCCGGCAGAGTGTATGCACTGTCGTTGTTGGTTTCCTGCATTGAGTTTTTCCGTGGGTTTTCCGTGAGTTTCCGCCAGTTTTCCGCGAGTTCCTCGAAGCATTCGTTGCTCACGTAGATGGTTTCGCCAGCGTAGCGCATGGCGAACGCGCCTGGCTCGACAGTGGTGGCCGGCGGGATGATGGACTCGATTTTGTCTATGTTGATCATCATCGGTTCCGTCTCCGGAAGGTTTTCTCCCAGGCCGTTTACTGCGGCAGTGCCCTTTGGCAGAGAATTTACTTTAATGATTTCCTTTATCATACTTCTGGTGTTTTTGTTGTTTATTTTGACTTTGGGATTTATGTTTGATATCTCTTTTTTGAGTTCCGTCATTTTGTGGAACAGGCGCAAGGTGTCGTAGTATGTGTTTTTCACCCAGATGATGTTTCCGTGGTATATCATCGGGAAATATTCCTTGTCGTCATCATCCGGCTTTGGGCCTATGTGTTCAATGTCGTCGGTTTCTATCCGGATTCTCTTGTATCTCCTTGTTATTCTGCATATAAATTTCGACATTCTTTCGCCGTATGCCAGTCTGTTCCATCCATACTCCGACCATTTGTTTATCTTTGTGATTTCGATTTTCATTGTTTCGCCTCCTTTCTGATCGGGACGTAGAAGAATGCGCGGTCGGTGTCACACTCTCTTTTGTTCGTTGTCCACACACCGTTGTCGAAGCCTTTTGCTTGTTTGCTTTTGAGTTCGGTATAGCGGTAGCAGTTGTCTTTGTCTGGGCAATCTTTGCCGTCACAGTACAGTGCCATCATTCGCCTCCTTTCTTAATAGGGATGTAGTATAATTCACGGTCATTGTTGCATTCTTCTTCTTTTATTATAAATATATCGTTTATTGTTCCTTTTTGTTTCTCGTCCATGTATTTGATATATCGTTTACATTTCTTTTTGTCTGTGCATTTTTCGCCTTTGCATATTAATACTACCGTCTTCCTTCCCATCAGTTCCGGATTATCTATTTTGTTTCCTATCACTTCGAATTGTGGATCTTTCATATAATTTTTCATATTCAATAGTTTTCCAAGGGCGTCCATGCTGTCTGTTTTTGGTGGCCAAATTCCGAAGTATGGATCTACACAGTAATATCCATCCGGATGCCATATTACTACACCATATGGCTCGTTACTATGCCTTGTTTTAAGAATATCGCCCTCATATATCTCTTTTCCTTTGCTATCTTGTAATCCTGTGTACATTCCTATTGTTTCTATCTCTACAGTTGTTTGTTCTGGAATGCCTTTTTTTATTCTTTTTATGACTGCTTTTTCTTTTTTTTCGTTAATATTGATTAGCATACCGATCCACCATATTTTATAACGTATGCTTTTTCCTCTGAATTTGATTGTTCTGTTCATTTTCTTTTTAAACTTTTTTTTCTGTTGTAAATTCCGATTTTCTCAAATCCTTCCAATGTTCTTACGTATTCCATCAACACTCTTTTCTTATATTTCCTTAGTCTTGTTTTTCGTATTATTACATATGCCATGTCGAATGTTTTTACTATCGATTCTATTTCCATCATTTCTTTGGATTCAAATATTCCTCCGTATATCGATGTTTTTAGAGCGATAGCTATTGCAAGTTTTAATGGATTTTTTGTTTTGTTTGTTATATTCATTTTTTCTTTCTGATGTAATGCGGATATCCGTTGTTTGCGCATTCCTTTACTTCAACCAGGTAGTAATTTTCTTCAATGTCAGGATAGTTCCCGTTTAAATATCTTGCGCATTTGTTTTTTATTTGGCACATCATTATCGCTCTATCCGGATCTGGCCTATTCGACCAGTAGAATCCTTTGCAGTATGTTTTGTCGTATGATACTGGTTCGATGAATAATTTGCAAGCCCTTGCTGTGGGTTTCACGCGGAGCGGGAAAAGATTGATGCATACCTTTTTCAGGAACTTCGCGCATTCGTGGCATTGGTGTTCTGCTTCCCGTTTTGTTTTTTTGTTGTCTTCCATAATGCTTTGGTGTTTGTTTTAGTTGCCTAACAATTCATCTAATCTTGCTGTATCTTTCTTGATCATCTGCCTGATTTCAATGATTCTTTTCTCATAATGCTCTTTGAATATTGTTGCCAATCTTTTCATCAAATCCTTATCATATATTCTGTGTTCTTTGTAGTTTTTTCTAAATAGCGCGTGTTCTATCGAAGGACTTGGATACAGACTGAATATAATCCCGGGGTCGTCGTTCAACGAGCCGCATAATTCTCTTTCAATATATGCATCAAGATACTCTATCATTTTTTTTGCTTCATTGTACTCGGCTTCATATTCACATAGGGCTTTGATAATGGAGCTTATTTCTGCTTCTTCGATATTCTCGATATTCATATTGTTTTGATTACTTTTCTTTGTTAAGTCTCTCTACTTCTTTGTAGAATGCGGGTGACATTTTCCTGCATTCAGTTTTGTCTTCTTGCATTCCCTTGTATAAGTCGTCTCCTATTATTTTGTTCATCTCCAAATCTCTTATGACATCATCTTTCACGATATAACCGCCGCCAAACGGAGCGTCTTTCCCTTTCATAGGCGAGCAGTCTTGTTCGCCTATGATTTGGTTTCCGGCTTTTGTCACATATTTTTTCAGAAGAGCACCGCTTACCACGCATTTTGGGTATTCCAATTTTCTTAAATTTTTCTTCTCTCTCTTCTGGATATCCTGCAATTCACGCTCCAGTTCTCCGGCTATGACTATTCGCTCGTTGTCCGGTCTCATGTTTGTTACGAAGCCGATGCTTATGATTGCACCGTTTTCGAATCTTATGCCTCTTTTGATGATGTGATAAGCCACTTTGGGGTTGTAGTTGGCGCAGTTCATCAGTGTTTGTCCTGGTGCGAACAAAAAGAATTTCACATTGTTCTCAAGATGGAACTTTACTATCTTGGATATTATGGAAAACGGTGGGTTGTCAACTACAACACTTCTTTTTGTGTATTCGGCTTTTTCATAGTCACCGCCCGGCCAGAATGGACGCATCAGGTCATACTTTTCTGTTCTGATGACCATCCGTTCCGCGTATTGAAGCACCGCGTTATAAATTTCCGGTGGAGTATAACAGTCGTCTGTGGTCTTCTTCTGATCGAATTTGCCAACAAACCCGTCGTAATCGGTTAATTTTGTCTGCCTTCCCATTTCTCTATTTATAATTTTTGATCAATGTAAACTCATATGCTATTCTGTATGGGTTTTTCTCCCAAGTCCCTTTGCCGAATATTTTTTCCACAAGATATTGAAATGCCGACAATCCTGATTCGAACCTTTGCACCACTCCTGGTATTTCGAATTCGATTCTTGATTCAAGTTGATCATTTCTGATTATAGTTGTCATGTATTTGATTATTCCTTCTTTGATTATATCCTCATTGTTTATATCCATTAGTTTTTCGCATTTCACTTTTTCTATTTGGATTTTGTAAGGCATAATGTCAGCAGGCACATACATCTTGTTATTCCATGGTGTTGTTCCTTCGTAGTTCTCAAGCAAGTATTCTTTTAGGTCTGCGTGAATTTGGCTTGTGCTGTTATATATTGTTTTAAAACTTTGCGCTACTGCGACTACTTCCCCGACTTTGAATTTCGGTTTTATTGTCACTGTTTTGTTGTTGCTTCCGATTCGGAACTCGAAGTCGCCGTTCTCGTTGATCCCCACGAGTTCTGTTTCCGCCATGATTTCATGGAGGATGTCGCTGGTCATGGTCTTCCTTCTTTGGATCACCATGTCAGTGAGCTTGAATTTGTCGTTGAACATTCTCTTTTTCATATTCTATTTACTCTCTCGAATCTCACATTTTCGCATTTCAATAATCCGCATATAGGTTTCCTGAACAGTGAGCACGCCCTGCAGTGTGACAGTTCTATCGGAGTGGCTTTCGTTTTCGCCAGCGCCAGGTATAATATTCCGTTGATTTCGATTTTATCTCCCGCTTCTATTATTATAGGGAATTCGTGCTTTCTTCCTTTTTCTCTTTCTCTTCTGTTAAACACCCATCCGCCGTCTTCAAATATCGTATTATATCTCATCGTGTCCTCCTTTCTTTATATCAGGTTATTGATCTGCGTGCAGAGCGCGGCTATGGCGGCGCATACACGTGCTTCCGACGTTGGCGATGTGCACCGTTTCAGCTTTCTTTCCATCAATTTTAATCGGTATTTGAGCGCTTCCACTTTCCCTGTATTTTTTATTTGTTTGGTGGTGGTGGGGGGGGGGTATTTTCTTCATCTTCATCCTTTTTTAAAACAATTCCAATTGTCTGTCGCTTATATTCTCCAATTGACTTACAGCTTCGTAATAAGCATCTTCGAGGCTTTTGTGTATCTCTGTCGTAGTGTGGCTGAAATGTGTTCCTGTTTCATTTCCCTGGTTAACCCAGCATAAGAAACCTTTTGGGCTTTTTAATCCGCATATCCGATATCCGCCTACCACAATCACATTTCCGTAGCTTTTTTTGAAAGTTTTTTTGAGCACTTTGCATGTGACGTCACGATACTGCCCGTCCAGCCAAATTTTCATTTTGGACTTTCCCTTGCATTTTTCACACATGATTGTCTCTTCTTATCTCATTATAATCTTTATATATATCTCATTCGATATCTGCCCTTATATGGTGTTATCTTCTGGCTGTTCCATCTTTGTCTGTCGAATGATGTGTCCGGCTTTGCTCTCCTGAACATAAATCCGTGTGATTGATGAATACCTTCATTATTTTTATTGAGCATTATCCTTGATATTCTTCCTGTTGTCACTCCTTTTGCTTGTGATGCCTCCGTTACCGACTCGAATGTTTTTAGGTAATATCCGTCCAGGTCATAAACCGATACAGCAGTTTTCGGAACTGGCTTCCTCTTTTCTCTTACGGCTGTTATGTTCTTTTTGCTAACCATAGGCATACCGTCTATCCATTCAATTTTTGTTTCCTTTATCTGTTTACCGGCCAGCAATCTTATCTTTCCTTCAAGCGCTCTCTGTACCGCTGATTTGCTTTTGACCCCGATAGCTTTGGCGCATTGCTTGTATCCCATGAATGTTTTTTCGTAGTTTCCTTTCGCATTATATACCGATATTACTTTACATCTGTTGACTAATTTTACGTATGGGAATCTGTCTTCCAGTATTCTTTTACGTCGCCTCATTTCCCGAGGATTTGTTTTTGCTTTGTTCGTCCCTTTCTCTGGCTCTATTCCCTTGTTTTTTGCCCATTTTGGTGTTATCCATAATTCACTCATCAGTATCCTCCTTTCACTTTTTTTCTTTGTCAATAATGAAGAATAATATATAAATTAACACAATTATCCAGCTCATTAGCCCTACAATGAAACTGAATATCACTCTGAGCCATTTCGGTTCTTCAAATTCGTTCATCAGCAGTATTCCTATTGTCATCAATGTTGCCAGGACATATCCTGCGATGTAAATTTCCCAAATGTCATCATTTTTTGCCTCCTTCCAATATTTTTCTGAATGCTTTTTTTACTTCTTGCAGACCTTTCTCATCCAGGTCTATTAATGGTTCGATTTTTGTTTCTCTGTCATATTTTTCTGTTTCCCATATCTCTCCTTTTCTTAATCCTAATTTTATTATATTTTCGAGTGTTTTTTTTACATTTGATGACGTGATTATTTCTCTTTTTTCATTTCCCACCAAATATTTGTGACCTAATGCTTTCACTCTTTCTATTGCTTCATCTCTTATTGGGTACCTGTTCATTTTTTCTTTCTTTTCTTTTGTCGCCGGATCGAGATTCGAACTCTGGGATAGTATGGAACTTCTATGGCAATACAGAGCTTTTATACCCCCGCCGCCTTTCGGCTCTCCGGCGTTGCCTGCAGCTCTAACAGATTAAAGGGATGGTTCTTTCCTACTGCAGGCTCATTAATATAAAAGGACTCAGGATGTTTATAGTCTCACCTCCTTGACTTTTTTTATACCTCATTATCTATTGGCTCTTCCCAAATTTCTTTCTTTTCATCCTCTTTTTTGTTTTTTTTGTAAAGTTTTGCTTTCTTTATGTACTCTTTCTTCTCTTCTTTGCAGTCTTCTTTGTGTCTTTTTTCTATTTCAGCCAGTTTTTCGTAGTGCATCAGTATCATTTTGTCTCGTTCGTTGTTTTCGTTTGTTGTTGGTTTGTAGTAGCTTCTCACTACACGTATAATCATTGGGATTGTCACATCTCCTTTCATGCAGCTTTGTATTTCCTCTGCCATTTGTTTTGTTATGCTTCTGTTCTTTCTTTTCATTATTCTTTTTTTTTTCTGTTTTTTCGTTTCGATTTATTCTTTATATTTGTCACGTTGAAACAACAAGATTCAACGCGGCAAAAATAACAAATTATTCTAATATGTCAAGACATAAATGTAAGATTTTTTCTTTTTTTATATAATTCATTGAATATGAGCGGAAAAGAATTTAAGCAATTATTGAAATTGAACGGTTTGCGACAGGAAGATGCCGCAAAAATCTTCGATGTTTCTCGTCAAACAATATCAGTTTGGTGTAAGTCCGACAAAATAGACGACAAAATTGTAAAGCTTATTTTTGAACGATTTCGCGTTACTGATCCCACAATTTCTCCTTTATCGATTGTCAATGGTGCTTCAAATGTTTTTGGTAATAACAATTCTACTATTGACAATCGCCAATATTATTCTGATTCACCTGATGTTTTGCGCGCTCATATTGATTTACTTGATGAGCGTATTAAGGAGAAGGATGCTCAGATTAAGGAGAAGGATGCTCAGATTAAGGAGAAGGATGCTCAGATTAAGGAGCTTCTTTCTATTATTTCAAAGATGAGTGATAAGGATTGATTTTTATTTGTTATGCTAACTTCCTGTTTCTCTTCCATTTGTATTTGCGGAAAGTATTATACTTTCCTCTTTACCGGGACTGAAACGGGACCGATTTTACATAAATTTACACAATTTTACAATTATAACTTATTTTGCCACAGAAAGTTAAGTTTTGAAAATTGCTCTTGTAAAGTCCTGTACTTTCCGCAACTAACGCCCATTGCGCTGTATCTCAACGTTTTGGGCTTATTTTTCAAAGCTTACCGGGACAGTTTCGGGACAGCTATTTTCTCACGATCCTTTTGTGGCAAAAACATGAAAGGATAAAAAAATATGTCTTTTTCCAAAGTAAATTTCAAACCTGCGCAGTATTACAAGGGCAAAGAATGTTATGTTGCCTATCATGTTGTCAACCCTTTTACCAAACAGTGGGTGCGCAAGAAAATCAAAGTCAACCATATTCACAAGCCTTCTGAGCGTCAGCGTTACGCCTCTATGTTGGTCTATACTATCAACGAGAAGCTTTATGATGGCTGGAACCCTTTTCTTGATGATATCGGTGGCTCAGGCTGTCCTTCTCTTCGTGTTGCTGTTGAAGAGTTTGTTTCTTTGAAGGCTAAATCTCTTCGTCCTGATTCTATGCGTTGCTATCGTTCATGGGCTGATTCTTTCCTTACTTGGCTTGATGAACATGGACTTTCCGATGATTATGTCGCCCTTTTTTCTCGTGAAAACGCTGTTCGTTATATGCGATATCTTGAGCTTCGAGGTATGGTCAGCAAGACTTATAATAATTATCTCACTTTCATGTCCACTCTATTTCTCTACTTTGTCAAGCGTGAGTATATTCGTGATAATCCTTTTGATCGCATTGATCGAAAGCGCGTTGAAAGTAAGGTACGGAATATCATCCCTTCTGATGTCCGTCATTTGATTTTCGACTATTTCAATGATCATTGCCCTACATATATATATTTGATGATTCTTTGTTATCGTTATCTTATTCGTCCTAAGGAGGCTTTGATGATTCGTGTTGGTTTTATTGATTTTGCCGAAGGCCTTGTTACTCTGCCTCCAGATATCACTAAAAATCATCGTTGGCGTACTGTTGCTCTTGGTGATGATGTTATGTCTTATTTTCGCACTTTGTCTGTTTTTGATTCTGATTTTTACGTTTTTTCGTCTCGTTATCTTCCTGGTACTCGTCTTCTTACCACTCGTGAGACTGGCAAGACTTGGGCTGTTATGCGTAATGACCTCAATTTGCCTTCTAATTTCCAATTTTACAGTTTGAAGGACACTGGCATAACCGAAATGCTTGAGTCCGGGATGCCTTCAAAGATGGTCAAGGATCTTGCCGACCATAGTTCTTTGGAGATTACCGAGCGATATCTTCATAAGACTAATGCTAAGAAAATTCTCGAGCAGAATAAACTTTCTTTTTGACATAAAAAAAAAGGAGGCTTAACGCCTCCTTTCATGTTCTGTTTATGATTTTTTCTTCCACGTACTTTTCCGGGTATATCCTTCGCCAGTTCACCGGCGTAAGGCATGCTGTCCGGCTTATGTAGCATCCCTCGAGTTTCCTTGGCTCCATTGCCAGAATTTCATATGGCCCTATCAGTTCCAGTGATATCAGTTCCCTGTAGTACACTCTGTCGCCTTCCCTGCATGTTACGCATTCTTCCGTGTCCGGGATTTTGAGTATGACTGTTTTCTTTTGCCCTGTTCTTCGCGGATGGTATGTTTTGAAGAATTTTTTTGTCATTTCCACATCCCTTTCAGTTTTTTCAATTTTTGTCACTTTAAGGTATGGCGTCAGATCGATGTCTAAATTGATTATCTTTTCCATAGTTCATCGTTCTATATATCCCCATTGGTTCATTGATTCCCAGTTCTCTTCTGATAATATGATATGGTCTTCCAACCTTATCTCGAGCATTTTCAGAACTTTGTTGATATGATTTGTCAGTGCTTTGTCTGCATTGCTCGGTTTGCATGAACCGCTTGGGTGGTTGTGTACCAATATCACTCCGGAGGCGAGTGTGTCGATGCACGCTTTCAATATTATCCTTATATCCACTTGTGTTGTGCTTATTCCTCCCTGTGCCACTTTCAGCCATCCTATCACTCTGTTTGATTGGTTCAGCATGATGATGAAGAAAGATTCCCAAAGGTTGATGTCTTCGTGGTAGAACTGTCTTGCATAGTTCACTGCATCGTACTCGTTTTTGATTTCGCAGCTGTCGAATTTTTCATTCTTTTCTGCTTTTATCTCGAATTTATATGATTTTTCCATAAAAGAATGCACTTAGTTCGTGTCGTGCGCAACTTTTTGAAGGTTTGCTATGGATTTATGCTATTGATTCTTGCCTTGCCTTTTCTTCTTCTTTGTAGATAACCCTGTTTGTGAATCCTTTTCGGGCATATTCTGTTGCTTTCAACCTTAATTCCGGTTTGATTATTGTTATTTGGGCTTTGTCTTTGAATGTTCTTATAGTCAAAATGTCGTAGATTTGAATTGTTTTGTTTTCTTCAAATCTCCAAGGCAGCCCTTCCATCTTCTCGATTGCTTCAGCATTTTCTCCATATTGGATTCCTGTCAATATGTTTACTGTTTCTCTTATTGAGCCCATGCTACCGCTGCCTTTGCTTGGCACCTCGAATTTTTCGGCTTTTTCTTTTTCGTTCATCCTCCATATTGCGTCTCTGTCTACGTAGAAATTCAGTAGCCATGTTGCTTGGTCTGCCATTATTTCTTTGGCGTTCATGATTAGTTCTTCGCTCATGTTCAGGATGTTCGATGTGCACATTTCCTTTTCACTCCATTTCCACTTGATTCTTTTCAGTGTTTCGTTGTATCTGTGGTTGCACACCCAGCATATTGACATGTCTATTACTATACTTCTCACTGTTTCGTCAAGTTCTTTTTTGAACTTCTCCATATTTCCGCCTCTTGAGTCTCCTTTCCAGCTCCAATTTTGCCCCACGTATTCCACTTTTCCAAGCATTTCGTTCCATTGGCAGAATGTTTTTTCGTTTTGTGCGAGCATTTCTACCAGTTCTTCTCTTTTTTTTGCGATATCAAGTATGCTTTCTGTTCTTTTTTCGCCGATTTTTGTTTTGATATATTCTATTTGTTCCATTTTGATTCTCCTTTCTTTTTTTTATTTTGTGTTTTTCTTTTCTCCTTCCACTGGGTAGTGTCTCCTGATTTCAGCCATGGATTCCTCATAACTTTTGAATCCCGTTTCGCTCCATGGCCAGTCCCAGCATTGCATTTTCCCTTTGTACATATAATTGGCACGTGTCTCGATTCGCAGTGCCCATTTGATGTTCTTTCTCATTCTGGCCACCTTTTCCCAGTCCGGTTTGTCTTTGCGCGATTCCTTAAATTGTGCCACGTCTTTCTTGTATCTGTACTCCAGGTAGTTGATCCAGATGTCCTGTTGTTTCTTCATTCTGTCCATTGTTTCCTCCTTTTTAATTGACGTTTGTTTCTGCTTTTTCCACCTGCAGGTTTGAGAACAGGTAGCACATATTGTAATGCTCAGTGTGGAATGTCTTTTCTTCTTTCTCGCCTTCCTTTTCCACTGTCATTTTCGACTCTCTCTGCATTGGCACGCTCCACACCGGGTATCCTTTGGATCCTTTGATGATGTTGTAGCCGTCGTCTTTCCACTCCTTGAATTTGCGGAATTCCGTTGCTCCGGTTTCCTTTGCGTATATGTGTTTTGTGATGATGACATTCAACGGCAGAGCTGAGATTGCGATGGCTTCGTATTCGTTTTTTGCTTCTTCAACCATCTTCGTGCGTATCACTCTTGCCCTTGCGCTGAGCTGGAGCAGTTTTTCAAACTGCTCCTGTCTGTTTTTCTCCTTTTGTGTCATCGGTCTTTCCTGACCGTTGTTTGTATCTTTTCTCATAGCAAATCCTTTCTTTTTTTTGTTTTTACTTTGTTCAGTTTTCGTAATGGAATCCCACCGGGTTTTCTTGCGGTTCGCTCTTTGCTATCCTGATTATTTCGGACAGTGAGTTTTCGAGTTCCCGCCATTCGTGGTGCTCTATCTGTTCGAGTTTCGTGTGTTTCACCGCGATGGCGTATGCCGCGTTTGTCACCCTTTTGTATGCGTTTTCTTTTCTGTTTGTCATTTTCTGCCGTTTTTTGAAAGAAAGGGCGGGTCGCCCCGCCCTTTGTCTTCGGTTTGTACTATTTGAGGATTTCGGCTTCCAGTTCGTCGAGTTTCGCGTCGATTTCGCCGTCAAGCCATATGCAGAACTTCTCCAGGATCATTGTGTTGGAGATTGTGAACATGCTCTCCCATTCCGTTTTGTAGCTGGCTGCGGCCAGTCTGCTGAGTCTGAGCTGGCAGTGTTCTGTCTCGAATTCGTGGTCTTTTCTGAGGAGTTCTCTCAAGTCCCGCAGGTCGTTTTTGGTCTGGATGAATCTGTCGCGCTTTTCGGCTGCGGCTTTCTTTTCTTCCAGACGTTTGAGTGTCATTTCGAGGGCTCTCTTCTGCTCCTCGATGGCACGTTGTTGTTTCTCGATTGTCGGCTCTTTCTTTTCGTTGGCCTCCGGTTTGGGTTGCTCTGCCTGATGTTGTTCTCCTGCGTTTGCGCCGCTTTCCGTCTGCATGGCTTCCGTTCTGCTCTTGTTGAGTTTGTCGGCCATTTCCTTCTGGATCTCTTCGTTGCTCTTTTCCTTCACGTCTTGGCTTGTGATGACGATTCCGGTGACTGCGGCCACTTTCTTGGTGTTGTTGTTAGCGGTTGCGTTGTTGTTGTTCTTGCTGTTATTGGTGTTGTTTTTCATTTTCTTGAAATTTTAATTATTAATACTCTATTTATTTGTTTTTTTTTCTGTTTTTTCTTGAGTTTTTCAGCTCTCAGTCTGCCGCGCCGCATTTCTTCGTGCAGGGTTGCGCGTGTCCCTGCGCTGCTATGGTGTGCCGCGTTGTTGCGGCGGGTGTGGTGTTTACTTTATACGGGAGGCCTCGCGGTTGTCTCCGGTGTCCTTTTGTCGTCCCGCCCTGGGCGACGGACTGAAATATTATTTATCGGCGGTGGTCACGAAACAAAGAACGTTGCCCGCGTTGGCGGTGCTGGCCTGCTGACGGCTGCGGGGTGTCTGCGCTGTGGGTTCCTGCTCTGTCGTTGCTGTTGTTCTGGCTGTCCTTCACAGTCTTTCCGCGCCTGGCCTCTCGTGTTGGCGGCGGGCTTTCGCCCTGACCGCCAACCCTTTAACACTGCAAATATAATAAAATATTTGATATGTGCAACAAATCAAACAAAAAAAATGATTTTTTTTGTTTGATTGTTTTTGCATATCAAAATAAAATCGTATTTTTGCCGCCAAATAACGAAGATATGGAGCCAGAAAAAAAAATCGAACAAAAAAGGGGTCGCGGCGGTTATCGCGAAAATTCGGGGAGAAAATCGTATTTTCCTAACAAGTCAATAACTTTTGGGGTTCGTTTTTCTCCTGAAATTTGGGAGAAATTAGGAAAAATCGCGCAAAAATTGAAAATCTCGAAAGGTGACGCGCTCGGGGTCGCTGTCGATGCCTACGAACTCGGCGAAACTTCCGAAGGTTGACACCATCGCGGCGGCGCGGACGGGTTCCGCGCCTGCAGCGTAACAGGTAAAAAACGCGGACGGGTTCCGCGTTTTTTTTTGTGCCTGCTCCGTTTTTTGAATGTTATTTTAAAATATCGCAATTTCCTTTCTTTCAATAAAAAAAAGCTTCGCGGCGGTGCCGCGAATGTTTATTTATAAAGCACTTTGCCGCCTCACGCCCTACCGAGCGACGCGCGCGCGCCTGCGCGGATCAGGGAAATATGAACGGGCGCGCCTTGGCGGATGGATCCGCCGCCGTGGTGGTGTCGGTGCTGGTGGTCTGGTCGGATGCTTCCCAGCTGGGGAGCGGTGGCCGTGGTGGTGTCGGTGCTGGTGGTCTGGTCGGATGCTTCCCGGCTGGGAGCGGTGGCCGTTGTCGGTGTCGGTGCTGGTGGTCTGGTCGGATGCTTCCCCGCTGGGGAGCGGTGGCCGTTGTCGGTGTCGGTGCTGGTGGTCTGGTCGGATGCTTCCCCGCTGGGAGCGGTGGCCGTGGCGGTGTGGTGGTGGCGTGGTTTGGAACGAAAACACAACACGTTGAAAACCAATACAATACAACATAATATTTTATAATACACTGAATAACAATAAGATACAAAACAAGCCGCGCCGCCTGTCTGGTTTTTGCACGGAAAACGCGATTTTGCGCGACTCCTTGAGTATCAGCACGTTATAAGCCTTTTTAACTTCCTGAATATCAGCGTATTACACACAAAAAGCGGATTTTTACGCCGTTTTTATACGCCATTTGTTAGAGCATGAAAAAAATTTTTTATTCGTTTGTAACTACCTGAAAACCAATAAAATAAAATCGCACAAAAATAAAAATATTTTGTTCGGTTTGTTATACATATCAAATATTTTATTATCTTTGTAGTGTCTTCAACGGTTGACAATGAAGGCAACAACAAATTTTAATTTTAACCCTTTAATCCCCTGAGGAGCCGACAGGACAACAAACGGCAAAAGTTATGACAAATTCAAAAAATGCAAGCGCAAACAACAACGGTAACAACAACGTGAACAACGCCGCCACCAGACAGGCCGCCGCCGCCAGCTATAACGGAGCAGTGGAGAAGGCCGCGAAGGATCAGAACAACGCCCGCCTTGCTAACTTGAACATGGTTAGCAACGCCGCAAAGAAGGCACACAAAGGGATTAGCACCAACGAGGCGATTGCCCGTTATTGTGGCGTAAAGTCCGAGAACCTGAGAAGCTACAGACAATGTGTTGAGCTGGGATTGACTCCCGCCGAGATTCACGCTTTGCCCGTCATTGACATTTGGGGACGTAATAATGAGGACTACGCAAACCGTACAGGCCGCCCGTTATACTATCCCCGCGCCGCCTTTGAGGTTCCCAGCGAATTTTTAAACAGCGTGGCCAAGCTGGACGGGGACGCGCCCGCCGTGGCCGCTGCTAACGCCGCCGCCGATATGCCAGACGATTCGACAACGGAGAACAAAAGCGACTGTATTTTTGAACCTACCGAGGAGCAAGAAAATTTTGCCGAGGCCGCCGCGCTTGCTGGCACGCCCGCCGAGAAGGTGAGCAAACCGAGAGCCGCCAGAACCAGAGCCGCCGCCAGCGACAAACCGAAAAGACAATACAAGCGCAAAATGTTGGCCACTACTGACGACCTCCCCTTTTAACAGGAATTGAAAAAAATTGTTTACCCTTTTTCCCTGAGGCGGTGCGGATTCCGCGCCGCCTTTTTCATAAAAAAAAGTATCTTTGCACCGAGAATTTAAAACCCTTTTTCAAATGGAGATTATAAAAAACCTTTTCAGGAAAAACAAAAAGCAGGAAACGCCCGCGCCGTTCGTCCCTTATGAAAAAATTTTGCGCGGGATAAAGGAAGAGCCCGAGCGGGAGCCGATCCCCGAAAATCTGGGCGGCCGCTTTTTCTTGGCTTACATGTTGCCGTACATTTTAACCGCCTTTGCTTGGCTCATTCCGATTTTGTTTGTTGTGTATATACTCACGCGGTGACATCACCGCCCGCCGCGCCGACGGTGTCCGCGCGGCTCCCCTCCCCGATTCGTTTTTTTTTCCACATTGGCACGCGCCGCCGCCCCGCTTGGGAGCCGCCGCGCGTTTTTTTTGCCGTGGTCGGCGTGGTGGTCGGCGGCCTTGGTTCCTCCCAGCCGGGAGCCGCCGCCGCGCCTCCCAGCCTCCCGGCCGATGACGGCGGCGCAGTCCGCGCCACCGAACCCCGTCCACCCTGTGAACTCCCCCGTCCACGCCTGTCTCGAGCGTTCTGCATGCCCGCGGCATAAAAAAAAATCGGCCTCCCGGGTTTCCCCGCGAGGCCTTCAACAAATTTTAATTTGTTGACCCTTTTTCGCGGCAAAGATAAAAAAAAATCAGATATTGGCGGGCACGAACATTTTTTTTCTTTTCCCGGCGCTGTCGCCGTACTTGCACCACACCAGTTTGTCGATGGCGTCGGAGAAGTGCGTGGCCTCCTCGGGGAGCACGCCGCTGCCCGGCCTTTCGCTGGATTTGTCCTTTTTGAAGCGGTCGCCGCCGTAGAGCATGCGGGTGTTGTTCATGGATATCAGGGTGTAGCGGCAGCGGTTTCCGTTGATGCGGAAGCGCACGGGGCAGGAGTCCTTTTCGGCGAGGATGTCGGCCCAGAGCAGGTATTTGTCGCTTTGCGGGGGTTCCATGCCGCGGTGCGTGCGCGTGATGACGTTCCAGCCGTGGTTGCGCAGGAACTCCACGGCCTGTTCGTTGTAGGAGCGGGAGTTGAAGACGTTGGGGTTGCGGTGGTCGCCGTAGCGGTCGCGGTAGAGTATGACGGTGCGGTTGCGGTGGGCTGCGTAGTGGGCGCAGAAGCGGCCGCAGATTTCCTCGATCAGGGCGTTGGAGCCGCCGTCGGGCTTGGCGAAGAATTCGTTGATCTGGTAGAGGTATTCGCCGGAGAATGACGGTTCCGGCTCGTACAGGGGGCTTTCGCTGACGACCGCCCGTTCTTTGGGGAAGGTCTGGCACACGACGAACAGGGATATGCGGCTTCCCCAGTCCGGGGCTATCTCCAGCGGCCGTTCGGGGTCGCAGTCCCGGTCGAAGGCCGAGGAGTTGAAAACGGCATTGCGGATTTCCGCATTGCCGTTTTCGGAGGAATTTCCTGAAAACGTTTTCCCTGCCTGCAGGACTGCCCGCGAGGGCTTGCCGTCCCCGTCCAGGACGCGGGCGGTGTCGTAGCCGGTGTAGTATATCTGCCTGTCCTCGCGCATGGCGTAGTAGCAGTCGTCCACCTTCTCGATGTGGACGTTCATGACCTCGGTGAGGAGCTCCAGCCGCGTGAGGTGCGCCTTCATGTCGAGCAGGTACTTGAGACCCACGTTGCGGATGTTGTCGAAGGCGTTGGACAGGTAGAAGAGTGTGCCGTCCGGCGACAGGCGCGGCGGCATGAGTGAGCGCACGCGCTCGGCCTCGTTCCAGCACTCGGCGAACTGCTTGGGGTTGTCGGTGTCTAGCAGCTGCAGCTGTATGGTGGTCACTTTGTTCCAGATGCCGAGGATGTCGCAGTCGTGGATTTCGCGGTAGTAGTCCGCGAAGCGCAGGATCCAGCGTTGCTCGCGGGTGTAGGGCATGGAGGTTGTAAGGTCGAAGCCGTGGTGCAGGTGGCAGGCGTGGTGCGCTCCCTTTGAGAAGTGCTCCAGGTTGCCGCGGTTGGTGGGCATGGCCTCCTTCATGAGTTTCTCCTCGGAGAGGGTCAGGGCTTCGTCGGCCACGATTTTGTCCACGTTGGCGCCGCGCATGGTGTCCTTCTCTGTCTGCGAGAACATGACGACTTTGCAGCCGTTGGACACCGATATCGTGTTCTCGTTTTTCTCCACTTTGTTGTAGGGGTCGGCCCATCCTTCCGGCGGCCTGCGTCCCACCACGTAGTTGCCGTCCCTCAGGTAGCCGAATTTCTCCATGGCCCCGAGCATGGTCTGGAAGGTTCCTGTGTATCCCATGCCGAAGGTCTTGACGGGCATGCCGACAACGCAGCGGGGCATGAGGCGGAAGGCTTCGTCGAGCCTCTGCCCGAGGATCCACGACTTGCCGGTGGCGCGGCCGCATACCAGCACGAGGTTCTTGGGTGCCATGACCTTGCAGAGCATCTGCATCCTGTTGACGGGAATGTCTATTTCCATATTGGCGTTTTTTGGTGATCTTCCGGGATTGCTTTTTTCTGGCGGGGCGCACTGCGCCCGTGGAAATTCCGCCCGCCCGCCCTTCAAATTACAAATTGGGTGAAAACAGCTGTCACGAGGACAGTATGTCTGCGGCCTGCGACTCGTCGAGGGTGTTGGGCACGCTCTGGATGAGGCGTTCGCGGTCCTGCGGCCTGAGTTTCATGATCTCGGCCTCGGTGAGCGTTATCTGGCGGTTGTCCATGTTGAATACGATGTTGACGCGGTTTTTCTCCAGCAGGCGGGGATCCACGGTGACCGGCGGCAGGTTCTTGAGCCATGATCCGAGGGTCTGCAGGTTGCGGCTTCTGACCCCTTCGTTGGCCGAGGGGTCGGATATCTCCTTCAGGAGCCTGTCCACGAACCAGTTTTCGAGGAATTCCCGGTCCATTTTGTCATAGGCGTTCCACAGCCGTGCTGCGCTCTGCACGTCCACGCGGGCTTGTGCCAGCGATATCTCCGGGAAGCGGCTCTGCAGCATTCTTGCGGCCACATGGGCGCGGGGGTAGTTGCGAAGCAGCGCGTGTGCTACCCGCCAGCGTTCCAGCGTCTGTTTCTGGAAATCGGACAGTTCGGTGGTCTCCACTCCGGAATAGTGGAGCGCTATGGCGTTGTAGGTTTCGTCGTTGGTCTCTTTCAGGCTCTTCCTCATGCCGCGCCTCCTTCCCATGTTGCCGGCAGCGTCTCTGCTCCGCATTTGAAGTCATGCTTCAAGTGCGTTGTATAATTTCCTGTTTTGCATTGCGTTGCGTTCATATATCCTTTCATTTCAAATTCTCTGGAATCCTATTCCCAGATTTCCATGTTCTCGGTGTCGCTGTCCTTGAAGTACTGCAGCATGCGCTCCAGCGCGGGTGTGGAGCTGTTGAGCGCGGCCTTCATGATGGTGTTGCGGATGTCGGTTTCCCCCTGCATTCTGCCCTGCATGTAGGCCTGCCATACGTCGCCTTCCTCCTTGCGGAACTCTTCGGCCAGATCCTGGAATGGCACGCCGAGCAGCATGGCCACTTTCTTGATCGGGAATCCGAGCTTTGCCGCCTGGGTCACCTGTTCGAGCTGTTCATCTGTTACCGTTATCATCTCTCACGCATTCTGATAGTTTGAGTCTGTCCCCCTTGGCCACTTCGTCGTTGAAGATTTGCAGGTCGCGGTCGAAGACGCTGTCGATGCACTGGATGACGCCTCTTTCCGGCTGCGGGTTGGAGGTGAAGTTGAGGCTTCCGGACACGGATATCTTCCATTGATTGTTGGATATCAGGGCTATTTTGGCGTGCACGGGGGCTATGACGCACGGGAAGTTGGCTTTGAGCAGCTGCAGCGGCTCGGGTGCTGCCCGTCTTACCCGCGGGTCTATCCACATGCGGAAGCTTTTGAGCAGGCCGTCTTTTTTCCGTGCCAGCAGCGTTTTGACGGATTCGGCGTTCAGCGACCATGTTGTGGCGGCCACGTCGGCGGGTCCCGTCTGGCGGAGCAGGTGGTTGATGACGTCGCACATGGCGTAGCGTCCGAACGTCCAGAAGTTGTAGATGCCGCCCTGCCGGATTTCGCCGATGTGCTTGGAGAGGATGTCCCACGGCTCTCCGCACATGTCCACATGTTCCGGGAACATGGCGTCGTAGTGCAGCGACTGCATTTTTTTTGGGCCGTCCTGCTGTATCGGGTTGGTGAATCTTATCGTCAGCGGTTTCATTGCGCCTCCTTTGTCTTGTGTTACGGCAGCTTGCGCTCGCCGGCGCGTTTGATTGTCTCCAGCTCGCTTTTGAGTTGGCGGTTCTCGGCGATGAGTTTCTGCTGGCGTTCCTTGAGGATGCGGTTTTCCTCTTTAAGGGAGCGCATTTCCTCCTCCTGGTTGTTGATGGTGATGCCTTGTTTGTTCACCGTGTCGGCCAGTTCGTTGATTCTTTCACGGAGATTGGCGATGCTGCTTCCGTATTCCTCGTTTTTCAAGAGCAGTTCGTCGATGATGCTCTGTTTGGCGCGTATGTCGCCGTATTTGCGTTTGTGGCGTTCTCTGAGCCACATGATGCCCGATCCTATGGTGGTGGCCAGCAGTATGATTTCTTGCATTCCTGTGTTTTGCAAAAATGTCAGCAGTATGGCTGCGTACATTGTGAGAATTAGTCCTGTCATGGTGTTGTGTTTTTATGTGTTTTGTGTTGCGTTGTCATTTCCCTTTCTTTTCTGCCTCTTTTGCCCGGCGGCGCAGCTCCCTCTCGATGAGGGAGCGTTCGCGCTTCATGTCCTCAAGCCGTGCAAGGGTTAGTTTGCGCCGATCGCCTTGCGGCATGGGGTTCGGCTCCGCCTGCCGGGTGTCTGTCTGGTATTCGAGGCGGTTCATGGTGCGTGTTATGTTTTTCCGGAGGTTTTCCTGTCGGCGCAGCAGCTCTGTTTCGCTCATGGCCGCGATTTCCTCCTTGCCTTTTTTGTCCTTTTTCGTCTTTTTTTCCGCCGTCGGGGTTTTCCCTGCGCGTGCGTCTTCCAGGATGCACTGGGCGTTTTCCAGCGCCGCCTGTGCCGCGCTGTTGGCCGCTTCCGTCTCCTGTCTGGTTTTCTCGCCTCTGAACGCCGCTTCTTTGGTTTGCCACAGCGATTCTTTTTCCGCGCACAGTGCTTTCAAAGTTTCCGCCAGCGTTTTGCGCACGGCGGTTTTTTCTTTGGTTTCCTCCATGCCGGTGCCCCACAGCGTCTTGTGGATCATCGAGGCTGTCTGCGCCATTTTGGCGCATAGTTCTTTAGCCCGTACCAGAGCAGCGTCAATAGCGGCAGGCGGCGTGCCCGTCTGGCTTTCCGTTCCCGCCGTGCGCGTTCCTGCAGCAGGCTTTCGTATATCTCTTGCGCGGACGGTGTCTTGGCGTTGTCCGTCGCTTTGCCTTGTGGCTCTTTTCTGTTCTTTCTCATTTGGTCCTTTTTTCTCGTTGTTGCTCTCTTTGCCGTTCAGGATTCTGCGGGCGAGTTCCTTTTCCGCCCCGTTTTTCTTGAAGAGGTCTTTTTGCTGTGTGCCCATCATGCTTTTGAGCTCGAAGGCGGTGCGCCCCGGCGACATGCTGTGCGCAAGGCGTGCCGTGAACGGCCGCGGGCACCATTTTTCAAGCAGTTTTCGTCCTTCCTCGAGGTTCTCTCCGGAGAGGATCCAGCGGGCTATCTCCTGCCGCATGGCTGTGTCTTTGTCTTTGCTTTTGTCCATTTTTCCTTGTGTTTTGGATTTGTTACAGGTTCTGCAGCATTTTGCAGAGTTCCGGTTGCGGGTGGCAGTCCGATTTGTCCGGGCGGTAGGATGCGTGCGTCCAGATGCCGGGTTTTCCGGAAAGGGCGTTGGCCGATAAGCCCCACATGTCCACGTTGTACTGCTTGGGTATTTGCAGTTCCGAGCAGAGCCATGGTAGCAGCTTTGCCAGCGCGTTGATTTGCGCGGGTGTGTATTTCTCGTAGTACTGTTTGCCTCGCCAGAGGTTCGCGGCGCAGTATTCGTGGACTTTGTCCGCCGGCACGGGTCTTGCCTTCCCTGCCATGCCCCACGGGGTGAACGTGCCGTCGGCGCGTTTCTCCATGAATCCCCAGCTGTCGATCTCGATGCCCACGCTTGTAGGGTCGAGTTTGCGGTATGGGACGTGAGCCTTCTGGAAGTGCGCGTTGGTCAGTCCCAGGTGCCATGCCCAGTGTTCGAGGTCGAAGAGCTGGTAGATGAGGCCTTCGCGGTCGATTATGAAATGGGTGGCCACTCTCTCGGAGGTGCTCTTCCACCATCCGATGTCCCCGGACACGCCGGGCCCCGAGACGGTGTGGTGCAGCACGATCTGGGTTTTCCTGGTCTTCTCTTGCACGTATTGCGAGGCGGGGAAGTCTGTTCTGATGATTGCCGGTTTTGTCATGATGCTTTTTTAATGAAAGCGGCGGGCGGATGTCCGCCCGCCGCTGGTGAAAGGATGTACGATGAGTGAAGAGTGAAGCTTTTTAGTTGATGTTGAGCGTCTGGGTGGATTCCAAAGCTTGGATGCCGCCGTTGTTGTCCGCGACGTATGTTGTCACGGTGACATACACAGTTGTGGCTGTGGTGGCAGATGCCCAGAGGTCGTCGGTGACGGTGAACTCGTTGTTCTGGTCCGGCACGACGCTGGCCGTCTTGTATCCCAGGGCTTGGGTTCCCCACTTTGCCACCATGTTCAGGAGTGTCCCGTCGTCTCCGGGCGTGAACTCGCCGGCGATGGTGATGGTGTGGTTTGAGGAGTCTGCATCCGTGGTGTCTGCCTCAGCTTCGAAGGTGATGGTGCCGTAGTCGGGTTGGCTCTGGCTGCTGTCCGTGGAGAGGAAGTCGGCCAGTTCGTCGCCGAGTTCCACGATCTGCGGGCGCACGGTGTCCCAGGTGAAGGTCATCTCGGCTCCGTTGGCGTCGCCGGTGGCCTGTCCGGAGGTGGCGTTGTTGCTCTCCATGACTGCGCCGCGGTCTTTGTCGCCGATCATGTGCCATTCGTCCTGGTTCGTTTTCACGAACATGATCATCGAGGCGTTCTGGACGGCGGCGATGAATCCCAGGAGGGCTTTCTTGAAGCCGGGGTTGTAGACGGTGAGGGTCGCCTTCTGGCTGCGGGAGTATTTCTCGCCCTGGCCCTCGTATACCAGGCTGCCGGCGTCTTCCTTGCTGAAGAGCACGAAGGCGCGCTTGCCGCTCTTCATGGTCATGGCTGGGATGAACGTCGTGCCGTTCATGGTGCCGCCGACGACCGTGACGTTGTCCTCCATCAGGGAGGTGCCGGGCACGATGGTCTTGTGGGTGGGCCAGGTGGCCACGTCTTCCTTGCGCATGAAGACGACTTTCTTGATGCCGGACATCATGGACGAGCAGTCGAGTCCGGATTCGAGGTCTTGGATTGTGAAATCACATTTTCCCATATTTTTGATATTTAAGGTTATACACTGTGTTGATTATGAATTTCGCATTCTCGCGGCGTTATGCCGTGGTGGTGAAGGATACCAGGTTGCCGTACCACTTGTGGGTGTCCTTGGTGACAACCGCCTGAGCGTAGTACTTGGTCTCCGCCGTCAGTCCGGTGAGCGCTGCGCTGTATGCGCCTTCTTCGCCTGCCACGCCTTCGGCCTCGCTGCTGAGGCTTTCAGGGTCGGTGCCGTAGTTGAAGGTCACCACTGCGTCTTCGGGCAGGTTGGCCACTGTGGCGTTGAGGGTCGCCGTGGTGTCGGCCACGCTGGTGGCGGCTTCGGTGTCAACCGATGCGTATTCGGTCACGGTGATGGTCTCGGGTTCAGTGGTCTGCTCGCTGCCGCTGTTGCCGCCTTCGCCGCCTTGTTGGCCGCTTTCGCTGCCTTCGCCTTGGCTTTGGCCGGGTTCGGGTTCAGTCTCGGTGACGGTCTCCTCGGTGGCGAACACCAGCTGGTTGCAGCCGAAGCCAACGCCTTCGCGCCAGTTCATCATGATGGCCACTTCATAGTAGTGAGCCTGGATGTCAAGGCGGAATTCGCTGGGTCTGCGGTTGGAACACCAGAGCAGGTTGCCGGGCACTGTGGCGAACATGTCTTTGGTTCCGGCCATGGAAGGCAGGCCAACGATGACGTGGTTGCCGAGGGTGAAGTCGATGGCGTTGGAGATTTCCTTGTCGCTGGAGATCATGTAGTAGCCTTTGCCTCTCTTGTTTTCGAGATAGCTACGAATCATCTCCGGGGCCACGTAGATTCTCATGGGCACGCTCTGGAGTTTGTTGGGGAGCTTTTTGTCGAACGCCTCGATCTGCTCGAAGGCAGTGTCCGGGTCGAGGGCTTCGATATCCTCGATGATGTTGATTGGGTATGATGATTCCGCTCCTTCCATGAGCTTGACCTTGATGCCGTCCATGCAATCCTTCGGGGTTTGACCGTCCTCGTTGCGCTTGCCGAGATAAACGGTCTCCAGCTCGCGGTCCTCGTTGGCCTGTGGGAGGATGTATTTCTCAATCATCCAGCGCACCACCGGCCAGTTCTTGCGTTCTGCCTGGTCGAGGTCTGCGAGGAATCCGAGGAAGGAGTCCTCGATGTCGTCAGGCGTCAAGGGAACGTCTGCCTTGATCTTCTGGAGCTCGATCTTGTTGGGGTGGAATGCGGCGCCTCCGACGGGGTTGAAGACGGGTTTGAAGGGCTGGATGACGCTCTTGAATGCCGGGTTGGTCATTTTGTAGAGCGTTTCGGTTGTTCTGATGTGGGTGGCGTTCTTTTCCAGCGTGACGGGCATCTGCATCACACTGGTGCGGATGCGGTCATAGCCTTGCCCTTCTTTGACGTAATATTTGCCGAATTCGGCGACAATTTTGGAAATGTCGATAATTTCTGCCATAGTTGTGTTGTTTTTATGTTGTTGTGTTTGTTTTTTTTGTGTAATGTTGCGGTGTGGCCCTGTGTCGTTAGATGCTCTTGTAGAGCTTGTCATACATAGGGTCTTCGGTGAGGGTGGCCTCCAGGGACTTTCCGTCGTCCATTGCGGAGGTATCGTCGCTTTGGCCCGGGGTTTCTTCAACTTGGGCTTTCAGGGTGTCGCGCTCGGCGGTGAGGTTCGAGATCTGCGTGTCCTTGCCTGTGGCTTCCTCCTGTGCCTTGGTCAGGTCGGATTGAGCCTTTGCGAGGTCGGACTGTGCCTTTGCCAAGTCGGCTTGGGCTTTCTGCAGGTCGTTCTTCGTGTTCTGGAGTTGCTCGTTGGCCGTTTTCAGCTCGTCGAGCTTGTTTTCCAGTGTCTGCAGCTGGTCTTTGGTGAGCTGCAAGCCCTTGCTTTCGTCGAACATGGTGTCCTCCGCGAGGGAGAGCGCTACTGCGAGCAGGGCGAATTGTGCATAGATTTTTTTCATATTCTCTTGATTTTTGGGTGTGTTGGTGTTTGTGATAATCATGTTTTCCTGCGGTATGATGCCTATGCGGCGGGCGTGGTCGAGCAGGGAGGCCATGGCTTTGGCCTGCGTGGTCCCGCTTTCGAACTCCTGGATTTTCGTGGCGAAGCCGAAGTCCACGGCGGTCTGCGCGTCAATCCATTTGCCCCTGCCCTCGTTGGCGTTGAACAGTTCCTCCAGCTCTTTCTCGTCTTTCTTGAGGACGCCTCTGTATATCGATAGGATGCCTTCGTTGATTGTCCGCTGGGATTCCAGCAGTTCCTCCAGCGTGTTCTCGTTTGCGTCCCGTGCGTTGTTCATGCACTTGTGGATGAGGAAGAAGGCGTTGGGGGATATGATGCGTTCGTCGCCCGCGCAGGCGATGATGGTCGCCGCGCTGGCGCAGAAGCCTTGCACGATGGTGGTGACTTTGGCGGGGTGTTCCTTCAGGGCGTCGTGGATTTCCATGGCGTCGCTGACGTAGCCGCCCAGAGAGGTGATGAGCACTTCGATTTCGGAAGTGGAGACGGGCACCTGCTTGAGTTCCTCGCGGATGCTCTTTCCGGTGTTCTTCTCTTTCCATTCGTCCCAGTCCCATCCGCCTATGGTGCCGTCGATTTCGATGCGGATCTTGCCGGCGGGTGTCCTGGTTATGTTGAGGAATTTCTGGTTCATATCGTGTGTGTTTGGTTTTCGGCGGCAAAAATACTTCTGTCATTCCGCTTGCTTTGGGACATTTTTCGGGGACGTTTCCCCATGGATACGAAAAAAGCGGGTGTTGCCCCGCTTTTTTCGTCAGATGTCCGCTTCCAGCGGCCCGAATTCGCTTTCGTTGTGGAATTCGATTTCCAGGGACTGTTCCTCTGTGGCGCTGTCGGGCACCGACTCCGTGGTCTTGGCTCTCATCGGCTCGTTGTATCCCACATAGATTTTTCTTCCCGTGTTTTCGGTCACTTCCACGATAAAGCGTCCTGTGGTCAGGTGTGAGATGTCCGCGGCTCCCGGCTTCCGTCCCGGCACGGTGGCCCTGACGGTGTTCTCGTAGGCTTTCTGCCGTTCGCTCTGCAGTGAGATGCGCGAGGCTTCGATCTCGCCCCAGGTGCATCCTGTCTTGAGCGTGACCTTGGCTTTTCCCGCGGCGGTGATCTCGAAGGCCTCCACCTCTTTTATGTGCGCGTATCTCAGCGCCGATGCTCCGGGCACTGACCCGCAGCCGTCTAATCTTGCTATGACTTTCATATCTCGAGTTTTAGTTGGTATTCGTCTTTTATTTTCCTGTGGGTGTATATCTTCCTGTGGCGGTACACGCTTCTCGACGGTGGTTGCGGCAGTATGGCGTGGATGGGCTTCATGGTCGCCCCTGCCTCTTCGCAGGCCTCGCGGGCGAAGTCCCTGTATTCCTTTTCGACGGTTCTGTAGTTGCGCATGTAGGCCTTGCGCATGCTTTCTGGGTTCATCTCCTCGTCGCTGAAGCCGTAGGATATCATGTAGTGCTCCACGGCCTTGTTGATGGCGATGTCCGAGCAGCTTCGCAGGGCCGCCACCCTTCTGAGCATCTCGTCGCAGATCCAGCGTTTCATGATCATGTTGAAGCGGTGCTCCTGGTACTGGTTCGTCTGCCATCCGTAATGGAAGAAATCGTGTTCGGTTATCCATATCCGGCACGGCAGGAAGCGGCTGTATTTGGCGCTGCGCATCTTGCTGGGCATGCGCACGGTGCTGCGGCTCAGGATGCTGGTCACCAGCCCGTACCAGGGCGTGCCCGGCATTTCCAGCGCTCCGTCGCTCTGGCGGACGGAGTTCTGCAGGAAGCGCCAGACCATCGGGTCTGTCATGATCGTTATACTGAATTTTTCACTCATGGGACGGCAAAAATACATAATTTTCAATTCGTTTCGTTTTTTACTTAAAGTAATGCTTCAAATAATTTATAAACAATGTGTCCCACTGCATTGTATGATGAATCTCTATTTTTGCCGTCGCAAATTTCACTGATATGGACAATGTGATACACAGGAACATGGCGTTGCTTCAGATGGATGTCCGGGAGGCCGGAGGCCGTCCCGTCTATTTCTCCGTCTCTTTCTACACGGCTTCAGGCCGCGTGCGGGTGATGCCGCGTGCGCAGACCTGCGGATGGAGGAATTCCCTTGCTGCCGCCAGGATGCGCAACTTCCAGGAATACGACGCCCTCGGGTTGCCTGTCGGGCGGCCTGTGGCTGTCAGCATTGACCTGCTCAGGACTTTCAACAATCAGAGAATCACCATTTAGCACATTGCACTTAAATCATCACTTCAAGCATTATGGAAAAAGTCGTGTATAACAAAAAGGGAGTCCCTTTGCTGGCCATGGGAAAGCAGGTCATCCTCAGCGCTTCCGGATCCGATGTGTCTGTCAGCGAGAAGGCCGAGGACGAATTCTCCTACAAGGGGGAGAAGTATGTTAGCTGGGGGCTGAACAATTCGTGGCCCGAAGAGGCTGCGGAGATTGTCGGGAAGGTCGGCGTCCTCTCCACCGGCATCGACTATCGTTGCCGCACTTGTGCGGGCAGCGGCGTCATCCCCGCCCGTCTGACGGGTATCGACGGGAAGTGCCGCGAGACGTTCGAGCCTTTCTCGGACCTGAATGTCATCCGTTTCCTCAACTCCTATTCTTTCCGCCGCTATCATTTCGAGGCGCTGCGCGACCTTTTTAAGTTCGGCGACGCATTCCCTCTTTTGGTCTTCAATGTCGACAGTTCCAAGATTGTCCGGATTCAGACCATCAATGCCCGCCATTGCCGGCTGAGCGTTGATAAAAAGAGACTCCTTGTTTACAACGATTTCCGTAATGGCATCCCGGGCGACGGTCAGGCCAAGGTCTATGATATGCTCGATGAGGCGGATCCCTTCTGGGATTTGGATGAAAGACGGCGCAAAGGCAAGCTTAAAGGGGGCAAGGCATTCGCTTTCCCGCGCCTGCGCAACTATTTCTCCAGCAGCGACTATTATGCCCTGCCCGCTTGGGATGCCGTGCGCCGTGCCGGATGGATTGACATCTACACCGAGATTCCGAAGTTTCTGGCCAGCGCCTACCGCAACGCCATGAACCTCATGTGGCATATCAATATCCCATACTCCTACCTTGAGAATATGTTCCCCGAAGCGGATTATTCCAACAACCCGGAGAAGGACCGCCAGAAGGATTTCACTGCCTTTTTCGATTCCATCGAAAAAAATCTTTGCAGCAGCGAGAACGCCAATAAGGCGGTGATCACGCCCTACAACGACGACCCCGCCCTCAAGGATTTCTCCAAGTGGGAGATCACCAAGCTGGACAACACTAACAACGCCATGGAGAAGCTCTCCACGAGCGTTGCCGCGAACTCCGAGATTCTTTTTTCTTTGATGATCAACCCTGCCGTCTTTGGCGCCGGAATGCCTGGAGGAGCCTATGCCGGCAACAACGGCAGCGGCTCCGATATCCGCGAGGCTTTCATGGTCTCTTTGATTCTCAACCATTGCGAGCGTCAGCTGGTTATGGATCCGCCCGAGCTCATGTTGCATTTTAACGGATACGAGGATATCGACATCAAGTATCGCAACCTTCTTCTGACCACTTTGGACACCGGGCATTCGTCCGAGGAGAAGATATCATAGGATAATCAAACAAATTAGATTCATATAGCTATGCAGCCGCGTTTTTTCAAGTCATCCGCCGCCGGACGTCCCGGCGATTTGAAGAAGTTCCTGCCAGTGAGCGTGAACTTCTCCCTTGAGTCGCTTTACCCTGCCATGTGCATGGTCGAGCGCCGTCACATTCTGCCTCTTCTTGGCGATGCACTCTTCGAGCGTCTCGCCGGACTTTGCGACAGTGGTGTCCCGGATTCGGACACGCACAAGGCCGTCCTGCAGGAAGCTTTGGATCTTGTGCGTCTTGCCGTCGCTCGTTTATCCTACTGTTCCGCCTATGATGAACTCAGTATTCGTCTTGACGATTCCGGGGCCAGCGCTCAGGCTGACAAAGACCGCAGGCTTTTCAAGTATCAGGAGGATAATTTGAAACGTGGCCTTTTCGATGACGGCTACAATGCGCTGGATTCGGCTCTTGCGCTGTTTGCTTCCAATGCGGAGGCTTTTCCTGAATATGCCAACTCACCTTGGATGAAGTCTGTCTCGATGGGGCTTGTGCGTTCCGCTTCGGAGTTCGACGATGTGGTTTCCATTGGCGGGTCCATCCTTGTTTTCTCGCGGATGTCGCGTTGGATGCGCATTGTCGAGGATCTGCACCTCTCCCATCGTATCGGCGGTGACACCTTGGCGGACTTTGTCGCGCATCGTTACGAAACATCCGCCGCTTATATTGCTGTCATCGGCGACCTTGTTCGTTATGTGGTTTTCAAGTCCATGTCACTTGGTGCTGCCGATCTGAAATGCGACCCCACCTCCCGCGGCGTCCTCTACCGCGAGTTCCACGCTTATGATGACGGCGAGACCTGGATGCAGCTGCCCGCCGGGGAGCTGCAGCGCAAGTGCGCTGTTTATGACGGCTATGCCGAGAGTTATCTAGGCCGTGCCATTAGCGAGATGAACGTGAATCCTGAAGATTACCCGTGCTATGCTCGTTTTGCCGGTATCGGGAATCCCACCCGTAACCGTTTGGTTCGCGACAATGACAATAAGAAGACTGTTGTGCTATGATTAACAACGACACTCATCTGGATTATTACGCTTTCCTGCGGGATTATGCCGCCACTTCCGAGCTTGTTGGCGCGTTGGAGGGCGAGGAGCATTTCTTCAGGGGCGATGCCGACGAGTTCTATGTCGGTCTGCGCAACCGTTGTGTCTTCCCTTGCGTTGTCGGCGAGGGCTTTTCCAACACTTACGAGCGCAAGGAGAATGGCATTGTGAAGTATCGCGGTACGGCTTTCGCTGTTCTGGACTCCTATAATGACAAAGACAATTACGATCAGATTGACGCGGCAGTCTCCCGCTCGGAGATCATCGGCGACGATATCCTGCGCAGGCTCATCGCGCTTTGCAAGGAGAAAAACTGTCTGTTGGAGATTGGCGAGGTGGAATGCCGCCGTTTCGAAAACCGTGACGACCGTTTTGCCGGTCTTCGCTACGATGTTGTCATTTCATCCCTTTGGCAGCCGTGATCGATTTTGTTTTCCATTTTTCAAAGCGGAAGACTGTTGTCCGCACCCTCCCCTCTTCCTGGGATGACCTTGACGGCGCTTTGTTTTTGAAGGTTTGCGCTTTCCGCTTGGCCGCCTCCAAGGGCGATGTCGTGGCCATGGACGAGGCTTTGCGCCGTCTTTGCGGCCTTCGTTCGGGTTTGTGGCGGAAGCTTTCCCCGCTGCGTCGAAATGAGGTGGAATCCTGTTTCTCTTGGGTGCTTTTCGACCAGCCTTCTTTCCCTGATAATAAGGTGGGCGACATCCGTGTCGGTTTTCGTCGGCTTTGTGGTTTCGAGCGGAATTTTGAGAACGTCCTCTGGGAGGAGTTCATGTATGCCGATGTCTTGTTTTCGCGCGGCAAGTATGACCGTGCTGTCGCCTCTGTTTACCGTCCGGTGTGTCTTTTTGCCAAGGGCGATTCCCGAAAGCCTTTTTCCGTTTATTGCCTTTCCTCTTCTTTGCGGCGTGTAGGCAGGCTTCCTGACTTGCTCCTTTATGCTGTCGCTTTGAATTGGAGCGCTGTCCGGACGCATTGTATTGTGTCTCGATATCGTTCTCTTTTCGGCGGTCATGTCGAGGCGTGGTTGGACGGCAAGAAAATCGAGGACGATTCGCCTAAGGCGGCGAATGCCGGTTTCTCGTGGAATTCCTTGCATTTGGCCATGTTGGGCGATTCTCCTCAGTCCGAGCGCATGCTTATGGAGACAAAGGCCTGCACGGTGCTGGCCGTCGCCGACCGCAGGATCCGTGAATACCGGGATCAGGCGCGCAGGATGCGCAAGTGATTTTTCGGACATCTTTGGACGTACGTCCGGAAATGTCAGTGTTTTTCCTTGTATTGTGCTTCTTTCCAGCTTGGACTGTTTTGGACAGAATTGGACAGCGCGTCCGTTAATGGCTTCCCCTTCCTGTTACTAACAAATGCACTAACACTCACTAATGCTTCGTTAGTGAGTGTTTCGTACTTCGCTGTTTGTCAGTATTATAAATCACTACAACGCACTAACGTTGCGTTAGTGTGTTTTCATTATGGAGTCATTGATGATCAATACACTTTCACCGCCTCGATCTGGCATAGCACAGTGTCGTCTTGATCGTTGTCTATTTGGAATGAGATTCTTTGAGGCACCGTTTTAGTGTTTCGCACTATCAGGAAACGTGTCTGCCGTTCCGGTTTTGATATGGACGGGCGAAGCAGGTTTTCCACCGTTGGTATCATTATGTGCGGGATGCGGAATTTGTAGGTCACCTTTCTATGACCGAGCAATTCGAGCACCGGTTTGACATATTTCTCGCCGAGGCTGTTCGTGCCTTTGGCGGTGAGTGAAAATCCGTCTGCCCACACGGGCAGCATAACTTCGTTGGCTGGCGTGCGGTGGTCGGTGGCGGCCTCCCAGCTGCGGCGGCGAAGGCCGCGGTATTGGGTGAGGATGATTTGCGAGGGTTTGTCTGTCGGGTTGTAGATATCGCTGCTGATGTTGAAATCGGCCACCATGAGCTGCGGCACCTCTCCTGTTGCGATGTCGGTGTCCGGGTGGCGTCGGCTCATGCTGAACAGCCTTTGATGAGGGATGGCCACTGATGGTTCTCGCACGTCTTCCGTGCCGCTTCCCACTTCCAGTTTGTCTGGGTTTCCGCTGTGCTCGGTCCATTGTTCTGTCCAGTTGGCGTAGGCATCCTCCTGCGTCTCGGCGCGGTAGAGGGTGTTTGTTTTGGTGCGCAGCACCAGGTGCTCGTGGTTGCGGTAGGCATCGGGCAGAGTCATTTCCACGTCGTCCATGCGCAAATCCTCGTTGTAGGCTTCGTCCTTCATGGGCTTCAGCCGGAAGGTGCGCATCGTCTCCTCTTCCTGTTGTGATTCGGTTTCCTTTGTCAGCTCGTAGTCTGTGAGGTCGAGGCTTTTGGCGTTTCTCAACTCCTCGTAGGGCACTAATTCCGCCATTCTCGTTTTGGCCGACACAAAATAGCATAGTCCCATGGTTTCCAGCATTGTCTTCAGGAAGTCGGCGTTGGAAATGTCGGGCAGAAGTTCGGGGATGCGGAATTGGCTGCGGAATATGTTGAATCCCGTCTGGTGGGTGTTGAGCGTCACCTGTCGTGCTCTCACTTTTATCTGTACGCCTTCCGGTCTGATGGGCTTTTTGGTTCCGTTTTTCTTCGTTTCGTATATATAATAAGCCACTTTTATGCCTGTCATGTTTGCCTGCTCGATGTTGAGCCGTGTGGTGAATACATCGCTGTAGAGATAGACTCCTTCGTCTGTCCAGCTGCCGTTGTCCGGCACGCGGCGGTAGTGCTGTGTCCATAGGGCGCCTGTCTCGTTCATCACATCGTCGAAGGCTTGCGATCCTCTGGTGATGGCCACCACGGCCATGGTGTTCCACATGGTGTTGTCCTGTTTGTAGAGCACCTCTGTTTCGAACTCCCACAGTCCCGTTGCGGGGATGTTGATCACGTGGTTCTGCACGTAGGCGTCGCTGGCGTCGTCCGAGCTGTGCAGTGTCGGGTACCAGCCGGAGAATGTGCCTTCGCCACCTGTTTGGAATTCGTAATATGTTGTTTCAGCCGCCAGCTTGGGCAACTCGGCGGTGATGTATTGCGCCATTGTGCCGTCGAGCGACTTCTGCGACTGCAGGAACGTGGCGTTCAGGTCTTCTCCCAGATGGTTGATAAACCTGTATCCCGCGTTTCGGCACCAGATATCCATTATTTTTGCCAGCCTTATCTGCGGGCAGAAGGCCAGCTGGTTGCTTTCGTAGCGTTCGGTATAGGTTGTGTTGCCGTCAGCGTCCACTCCGTCTTCCACGTTCAGTTTTTCAAGGCTGTTGTGTGCCTTGGAAAAGAGTTTGCCAGATGTGTCGATGAGTGATCCGTCGGGATCGAAAAACAGCGTGTTCACAATCTTCAGCCGCTTATTTCCCTTCCAATAGCCGTAGTCTTCGTTGTCGCTGCCGTAGCCCTCCTCGTTGAAGAACGGCGCGAATTTCACGTTCGGGTCGTTCACAGAGGCTTTCAGGAAGTTCTCCCATTCCGTTTCGTGGGTGTCGATGCTGGTGCAGATCTGTTTCTGCGTGTCCTCGTTTTCTTTGAGGCTCTTTTTGCCGAAGCCTTCCGGATAGGGATTGATAATAAGAGCCGCTTGGTATTCCTCCTTGGTGGCCTTCTGCACCAGCAGCTTTCCCTTCCAGTTTTGGTAGCCACTGCACCACACTTCGCAGTCCTCCATGGCTGTCATTTCTGCGCTCTCCAGATGTGCGAACGACATTGCCTGCTCGTTCCCCTCCACCGGCAGCGTGAAGGTGAACGAGATGTCGCCCTCGATGTCGGCCTTGGAGAAGAGCGCGTTGTTGATTTCCACGTTGAGTGAGGTGCCGCGCTTGAGCACCAACTCTTTTCCCTTTACGAATATTCTGATCATAGTGTTTTAATAGATTTCGTCGTCCATAAGTTTTCTGGAGTACATGATGTCGTTGTCCATCAATGTAGGGCACCATCCTGTGTTGAACAGAAGGAAAGTCATGTTTGTTCCTCCCCAATATTGGTAATACAGCAGGCATGTGTCCCCGGACTTGATAGCGTTTGCCGGCAGTCTGCTGTTCTTCCACATTATGTTTGATTGCAGGATTACCGTATTCGCCACGTTGATGTTGCCGTTTGCGGGCATATCCACGGAAAACGAAATCATCAGAAACACGCCGTGTTCCAGATCTGCGCCTGATTCGTTCAATGTCACTTGCGCATTGAGCCCGGACAGTGATGTTGCAGTACCTGTGATGAGCCCTTTCCCGAGTTCTATGTCACCGCTGCCCACCAGATTGTTCCCGTTGACTGTCTTGATGTTCTGGCCTGTTCCGCTTCCGACGAGTTTCTTCTGGATGTCATATTGCGCGCTTGACCAGGATGTCCCGTTGTAGGACAGGTAATGAATGGCCGGATACACATCTGCATTGCACAGACAATAGAATCTCACGTAGTATTTGCTGTTCGTTTCATTATATATTGCATAATCGAGTTGGAATTCGCGGTTTGAATAGCAACATATCACCGTTTTGTTGTTCTGATGGGCGTTCTTTATCTCTTCAGGTGTTTTGTTCGTTGTAGTGCCGTTGAACGTGCATACAAACACTTTGTCTTCTGGTATGTCTGGTTTGTTCTTGATAAAGTCGTCGGCATTTTGGTTTGTCTGGTTCCAGTCGCTTTGTACGTTTTTCTGCGCCCCTGATTCTATTCCGTCAAGTTTGTTTTTCATCGTCAGGGTGAACACCTTGTTGGTGATTCCGTCAACGACAAGGTCTGCGGACAGAGGGTTTTGTGCTGTGATTTCGCTCTGCAAGCCGGCCACAAGGTCGGCAACCGAGAATTCAATGTTACTTCCGTTTTCAAGCGTGAGGACGACCTTCTTCGTGGACGAATTGTAAGAGCCGTTGACCACCACGCTTTCAAGCGGCAGGTCTATTGTCGCGGCCGAACCGAGGTTGTTGCCGTCCTGGTCTTTCAGCTGCGCCGTGACTACATACGTTGTGCTGTTCACGTCCAACGATATGTATGATGCGTACTTCGTCGACGACGGCATTGCATTCACGTCTGCAGCAGATGTCGGCACCAAGATGTTGATTTCCTTGTCTGCTGATGCGTTTGCCGTGAAAGTGTCAATCGTTGTGCCGTTCCTCTTGATTGTCAGTGTCGCGTCGTTGATCGTTCCGCCAACCACATGTTGCATGTTGCCGTATTGGCTTATGTACCATTTTCTGAACTCGACAGGCGACAAATCGCAGATGCAGCGCACGGGAGCCATCCAAGTGCTGTCACAGCTGCTTGCGAACACGAACACGCCGTAACCGTTGTTGACATCGTTGCTGATTGACAGTATATGGGCGTTTCCGGCGATGCGCTCCGTGCAAGTATATACCTGTGCGTACAGCTGGTGTGAAGAAGCATATATATAACCAAGGCCGAGACCGGCGGGCGGCAGGTTGAATCCTATGTTGTTGTTTTTGTCAGGATTGTATCCGGGGGCCTTTGCCACGTTATTTGAAGCCCATCCGTATGTTGCCGCGAGGGTCTTCGCAAGATGACCGTTGTTTTCGTCAGCTTCTCCGGTGTGATATCTGTTTTGTGTGTTCAGGTAGGCTATCATCAGCTCCACTTCCGCCTTGCTCGGCACGTGCCATCCTGTGGGTGCGATTCCCTGCACGCCTGACGGTACTGTGTCGCTCGGCGACGCCCCGTTCATCACTGCCGCCCAGTTATAGTGGAGTCCGTATTTCACCCTGTCGAATGGTGTGCTCTGTCCTGACGGATAAAGGTTTTTATAGTATGGGACGGAAGAACTCGATGTCACACCTTCTGTGATTGCCGTGCCGTCGGCGAAATGGGTTGTGCGGAGGTTCTGCGCCATCCATACTTGGTTGCCGAGAATGACAGCATCATACCAGTTCCCGTCGTAATCTTTCGCGGCATTGGAATAATATGCCCCGTCAGACAACATCGCGTCAGCACCGAAGGCATAAGGCGCGCGGTGATCCATCAGTTTGTATATGGTTTCTTTCCCTTGTTCTTGGAATTCTGATACCGGTATATCTGCCATTGTATCTGTTATTATTGGTTGTTTTCTTTATCCAGGATATTTCCGAGCACCTCTTCCACGCTTCCCACCTGCTCTTGCGATATGGATTCTTCCTCGGCTTCCGAGCTTTCCTCTTCAGCTTCCGAGGTTTCCTCTTCAACTTCCGAGGTTTCGGTGACTATGGGTTGCGG